>OGFY01000809.1_pt1 | contig 27411 bp, 27 predicted proteins | sample 1570951 | NCBI WGS metagenome assembly OGFY01 (sample SAMEA2581942, study PRJEB24529) | metagenome | biome: Human gut stool | place: China | collected 2011
GGGCTAAATCAGGCGAATCTATGTTAAATAAAAAAGCGCTTGCCGAAGCCGCCGCGGAGGACGATTCCGAAGAGGAAGAATACGCCGATTACACGAAAATGTCGCTGGAAGAACAGGCGAATTACGAGGCTGCGCAGGAAGAAAAACGCCGTATCGCCGCGCAAAACGCCCCCGAAGGCAAAAAGGCGCTTGCGAAGAATAAGGACTGGGATTACATCGTAAACCGCAAGGATAAAACGGTGGAACTCACCGATTCCGGCGCGCAGAAAGCGGAAAGATTCTTCCGTATCGATAACATCGCGGAAATCGCGCACGCCGATTTGAACCATCACATTCAGCAGGCGCTCAAAGCGCACAAGCTTTTCAAGCGCGACGAAGATTATATCGTGAACGACGGAGAAGTCATCATCGTAGACGAATTCACGGGCAGACTTATGATCGGGCGCCGCTATTCCGACGGACTGCATCAGGCAATCGAAGCGAAAGAGGGCGTGGAAGTAAGAAGCGAAAACAAGACGTACGCCACCATCACTTTCCAGAACTATTTCCGTCTGTACGGCAAACTTTCTGGCATGACGGGCACGGCAAAAACGGAAGAAGCGGAATTCCGCACGATTTATTCGCTTGACGTTATCGAAATCCCCACAAACAAGCCTATCAAGCGCGTCGATCTTCCCGATATGGTATATTCCACGCTCGAAGGCAAAAAGCGTGCGGTGGTGCAGGAAATCATCGAACGCAACAAGAGCGGGCAGCCCGTGCTGGTAGGTACGGCTTCCGTAGATAAATCGGAAGAAATTTCCAGATTGCTGCATAAAAACGGCGTAAAACACAACATTTTAAACGCGAAAAACCACGAACGCGAAGCGGAAATCGTAGCGCAGGCAGGCAGATTCGGCGCCGTAACCATCGCCACCAACATGGCGGGGCGCGGCACGGATATTCTGCTGGGCGGCAACCCCGAATACCTCGCCAAAAAGCGTCTCCGCGAAGAGGGCGCTGCGCACGAAGATATCGAACTTGCCGTCAGCACGTACATTACCGACGTAGACGATAAAATTCTCGCGCTCCGCGAACGCTATAAAAAAGTATACGAACATTATAAGGCGGAAACGGATAAGGAAAAGGAACAGGTAATCGCCGCCGGCGGTCTTTGCATCATCGGCACCGAGCGCCACGAATCCCGTCGTATCGATAATCAGCTGCGCGGCCGTGCCGGGCGTCAGGGCGATATCGGTATGTCCGTGTTCTTCCTTTCGCTCGAAGACGATCTCGTAAAGCGTTTCGGCGGCGAAAGAATGAAATCGCTTTACAATTTCTTCAAAATCGACGAAGATACCTGTCTGCAATCGAAAATGCTTTCTCGCGGCATCGCAAACGCGCAGAAGGCAATCGAAGGCAGAAACTTCGGCATCCGTAAAAACGTGCTCCAGTACGACGACGTGATGAACAAGCAGCGCGAAGTGATGTACGCGGAGCGTATGAAAGTGCTCAAGGGCGAAAACGTACACGATCAGGTGCTGAAATATATCCCCGATTACGTGGAAGAAGTGGTGCGAACCGCCGTGAACGCGGACGACATGCCGGAACTCTGGAACGAATCGGAACTGAACGCCGCGCTTGAAACGAAACTGCTGCCCGAAGGCACGAATTACGTTACGCGCGAAAAGCTGGAAAAGTGGGATTACCCGCTTGCGATTCAGAAAATCACGGCGAAAACCATCAAGGAATACGAAAAGAAAATCGAAGAAATTTCCGCGATGGGCGTAGACTTTTCCGATGTGGAACGCCGCGTCCTCTTGATGACGGTAGACAGAAACTGGATCGACCATATCGACGCGATGGATCAGCTGAGAAAGGGGATCGGTCTGCGCGCTTACGGGCAGGTAGATCCGATTATCTCCTACAAGAAAGAGGGCTTCGACATGTTCGACGAAATGGTGGAACGCATCCAGCGCACCACAATTTCCGTGCTTCTGAAAGTGCGCATCGAACTCCGTCAGAACGGCGCGCCCGCCCGTCCCGCACAGCCCGCGCAGCCGCAGGGCGAACGCAAAGCGTTCCGTCGTCAGATGCCGGAACCCATTCAGAATATGTCGTCGTATAAAGAAGCGCAGGCGAAAGCGGCAGCCGCGGCACAGAATAACCAACCGGAAAACAAGCAATAATAAAGAAGATTTATGTTTAAAGCAGACGATTACAGATTAAAAATTCAGGGCATGCGCGGCGTTCTCGCCGAAGCGGGGTACGCGCTCGACCTCGATAATCAGAAGAAAAAGCTCGAAGAACTGAAAGCCGAGCAGGAAAAGCCGGAAGTCTGGCAGGACCTCGAACGTTCCACGAAAATCGGCAGAGAAATCGCGCATATTCAGAACAAAATCACGGCATACGATAAAAGCGCCGCGGCGCTTTCCGATGCCGAAGAAGTGATCGATCTCATCGAAGAAACGGGCGACGAAAGCCTGATTTCCGAGCTGGATTCGATGCTTTCCACCGCCGATAAAGATATCGAAGATATGCGCATCCGCGCCATTTTAAGGGGCCCGTACGATTCGCATAACGCTCTTTTAACGCTGCACGCGGGCGCGGGCGGCACGGAAGCGTGCGACTGGTGCTCGATGTTATACCGTATGTACAACCGCTACTGCGAAAAAATGGGCTTCAAAGTGTACGAGCTCGATCGCGAAGCAGGCGACGAAGCGGGCATCAAAAGTGTGGATTTCCGCGTGGAAGGCGAAAACGCGTACGGGTATTTAAAGGCGGAAATGGGCGTGCATCGTCTGGTGCGCATTTCCCCGTTCGACGCCAACAAACGTCGCCACACTTCGTTCTGCTCCCTCGAAGTCATGCCCGAAGTAGAGGACGATAACGAAGTGGAAATCAAAGACGACGATATCCGCATCGATATTTATCATTCGGGCGGCGCCGGCGGGCAGAACGTAAACAAAGTGGCTTCCGCCGTGCGAATCACGCACTTTCCCACGGGCATCGTGGTGCAGTGCCAGAACGAGCGTTCGCAGTTGCAGAACAAGGAAATGTGCTTCAACATGCTTCGTTCCAAACTGCTCGAAAAGAAAATCGAAGAACGTCAGGCGGAAGCGGACGCCATGAAAGGCGACGTAAAGAAAATCGAGTGGGGTTCGCAGATTCGTTCGTACGTGTTCTGCCCCTACACCATGGCGAAAGACCACCGCACGGGCTACGAAAAAGGCGACATTCAGGCGGTGATGGACGGGGATATACAAGGGTTTATCATCGACTACCTCAAACGCACCGTGTAATGCGCGCATTATAAACGGCGCAATACTTTGTCGCCTTTACGTTTTTGCTTGCTCATTTACGCATAGTAAACTCGCGGCGCAAAATCCGCAGGCTTCGCGTCTTGCTTGTTTCTGATGTGCGCGTCTATTCAGGCAATAAATACAGGCTTCCCCTTGGGGGGAAAGCTGTCGGCAAAGCCGACTGATGAGGGGCAGTTACAATTATTTCTAAGTTAAATTTTCTCATCAAAGGGGCGGTAACATAACCGGTTACTCCGTTTTTAAACGCAAAAATTCAAATTTCAAAGAGGCAATACAAAAACAATGGCGATTCTTGCTGCGGAAACTAAAAAAGAACCGATTATACTCGGCATAGAATCGTCCTGCGACGAAACGGCGGCGGCGATTATTCGCGGCAGAAAAATTTTGTCCGACGAAATCGCTTCGTCCGCTTCCGTGCAGGCGGAATACGGCGGCGTAGTGCCGGAAATCGCTTCGCGCGCGCACGTCGTCGCCGTAGATAAAGTGGTGGCGGCGGCAATCGAAAAGGCGCATATCAAGCCAGAAGAAATCGACGCGGTGGCGGTAACTTACGGCGCGGGACTGCTCGGCGCGCTGCTCGTAGGCGTATCGTTCGCAAAGGCATACGCTTACACGCTGCAAAAACCGCTCATCGCCGTCAATCATATCCGCGGGCATCTTGCCGCGGCATACCTTGCCGATCCCGCTTTGAAGCCGCCGTTCGTAACGCTTCTGGCAAGCGGCGGACACACCGCCATTTTATACGCGCGGTCCGAAACGGAATTTTCCTATCTCGGCGGCACGAAAGATGACGCGGCGGGCGAAGCTTTCGATAAGGCGGCGCGCGTTTTGGGCTTGCCCTATCCGGGAGGACCGAATATTCAGAAATGTGCCGAGGGCGGCACGGCGAATATTCCGTTTCCGCAGATGTTCAAAGGGGGCGGCGGCTACGATTTTTCGTACAGCGGCTTAAAAACCGCCGTCATCAATTACTGCCATACGAAAGAGCAGAAAGGCGAAGAAATCGTCAAAGCGGACGTGGCGGCGTCTTTTCAGAAAGCCGCGGTAGACGTGATGATAAAAAAGACGATTGCGGCGGCGAAAGAAAAGCGCGTAAAAACGGTAACGGCGGGCGGCGGCGTCATCGCCAACGGCTATTTGCGGCAGAAACTTTCCGAAGCCTGCCGGAAAAACGGCTTGCGCCTCGTTCTTCCCGAAAAGCGCTACTGTACCGATAACGCGGCGATGATCGCCTCCGAGGGGCTGATTCGCTATCTGCACGGCGATTTTGCCGATTTAACGCTGAACGCCAAAGCTTCCATACCCCTTTCCGCCGTGGCGGAAAACCGCGAGCCGGATGCGAAAAACAATGCGGAGGGCAAAGCGCATGCTTGACGTGTTTCTTGATTCGTTGATCGATACTCTGAAATTGTTCCCGTTTCTCGTGCTTATCTATGTCATCATAGAGCTGCTGGAACATAAAACGAATTTAAGCCGCGAACATTCGCGCCTGCGCGGCGGATTCGGTCCTTTAATCGGCGCGGCTACGGGGCTGGTGCCGCAGTGCGGATTTTCCGTCATGGCGGCAAAACTGTTCGAACAGAAGTATATCACCGTAGGTACCTTGCTCGCGATTTTTCTTTCCACCAGCGACGAAGCGTTCGTTATCCTTTTGTCGGAGGGCGCGGCGGAGCAATTATTGCCGCTCATCATCGCAAAAATGGGCATCGGCGTGGCGGTGGGGTATCTCGTCGACGGCTTGATGTTCTTGTTCCGCAAAAAGTCGTCGCAGCCGTTGCTTGCGGAAGGCGCGGATATGCGCGTCAATCCGGATGCGGGGGTAAGCGATTCGCACGAATATTTCTTCCGCAAAGAAGACCACGCGGACGAGGAAGAATGTACCTCCTGCGGCAGAGATCACGACGATCGCCACCCGTGGAAAACGTATTTTCTGCACCCTATTCTGCATTCGTTGCAGGTGGCGGCGTTTATATTCATCGTCAATTTCGTGCTCGGCGCCATCATATACGCCGTAACGGAAGAAAGATTCATCGCGTTTATGCAGCGCGGCGCGGCGGCGCAGCCGTTTATCGCGGCTCTTGTGGGGCTCATCCCCAACTGCGCTTCCAGCGTAGTGATAACGCAGTGTTTTTTAAAGGGCGGAATTTTATTCGGCTCGTGCGTGGCGGGGCTTTGCGCCAACGCGGGGCTGGGCTTCGTGGTTCTTTTAAAAAACACGAAACAATGGAAGCGAAATCTTGCCTTAATCGGTATCACGTATCTTGTGTCCGTTGCGGCGGGCGGCATGATCAACGCATTTTTAGTATAGTTACAGGAGAAAACGAAAATGGAAGAGATGAAAGTACTCGGCAGAGAAAACGGCTGCCTTACCGTTGCGCTTTCCGGCGAAGTGGATTCCGGAAACGCCGAAGCGTTTTACGAAGGCGTTATCGCGGCATACGCCGAAAGCCCTTCAAACGTGATGTTCGATTGCGAAAATCTCGATTTTATCGACAGCACCACGCTCGGCACCTTCGTTAAAATTTTGAAGCGGGTGAAAACGGACGGTTATAAAATGTCGCTGAAAAATCTCAAACCGAAAATCAAAAAATTATTTCTCATCTGCTCGCTCGACAGCATTATGGAGATTAAATAAAAATGGAACGCGATTCTTCTTTGAATACCCAAACGAAAGGCGGCGAATTTGCCATGGAATTGCCGCTCGTCAGCGATTTTCTCACCACCGTGCGCCTTGCCACGGGCGGCGTATGCGCGGTTTCCGGGCTGGACGTCGATTATACGGAAGATATTAAAGTGTGCGTTACCGAAGGACTGCTGATTTTAAAACGCAACGGCTACGCCCGCGCAAGAGTCAGCTTTTTCTTTGCTGAAAACGGAAAAATAAAATGCGCGCTTTCCGGGCTGGAACAAGGCGGAAACGCCAAAGAAGCCGGCTCGGCGGACGACGAAATCTCGTTTGCGCTTCTTTCGGCGCTGGTGGCGGAAAACAACGTAACGCGGAACGGCGAAACGGTTACCGCCATTACGTTTTACGCCTGAGCGCGGAAAATATCATTTCGGAAGAGTAAAATGGAAAAGAAAGAGGACGAATTGTTCCGCAGATACAGAGAAACGGGCGACGTGAAACTGAGAAACGAAATCGCCGAAATATATCTGTACATAGCGGATATACTCGCTAAAAAATTTACGGGGCGCGGCGTGGATTACGACGATCTGAAACAGGTGGCGTCGCTGGCGCTTCTGCGCGGCATCGATCGCTTCAATCCCGATCTGAACATGCAGTTTACCACGTTCATTACCCCCACGATCACGGGCGAAATCAAAAATTATTTCCGCGATAAAGCGAGAATGGTAAAATTGCCGCGGCGATTAAGCGAAATACACGCAAAAGTGCGCGCTTTCTGCGCCGATTACGAGGGGAAAACAGGCAAGAAACCCGCCGTAAAAGAGATTGCCGCCGCGCTTTCCGTTTCGGAGGAAGAGGTGGTGCGCGCGCTGGAAGTGGGGAACGCCGTTTCGCTGGATTCCACCATGGCAAAGGGCGATGACGAAAACGAAAATTCGTTATACGCCGTTCTGCCCGATAACGACGCCACGTACGAGCATTTCGAAAACCGCGAGGCACTGAAAAGCGCCATGAAAGCGCTGGGCGATACGGAAAAACAGCTGGTCGACTGCAGGTTTTTCAAAGGACTTTCGCAGAGCGAAACCGCAAAGCGCCTCGGCGTTTCGCAGATGTTCGTTTCCCGGCTGGAAAGAAAAGTGCTTGCAAAACTGAAAGACGGATTAAAAGAAGCGTGAGGGGAACGAAGCGATGCCGCTGCAAATCGGAACGTTCGAACAACTGCATAGCGCCCTTGGCGATCTTGCCGCGTTTTTAAAAGAAAACGGCGCGGGCGACGAGGGCATTTTCAAGGCAAAACTTGCCGTCAGCGAGCTGGTAACCAACGCCATCCGCTATACGGAAAGCGGCAACGCGGAAGTGGAATGGCGGGTGAAAGGTTCGCTGTGCGAACTGAAGATCACGTCTTTGCCGCCGTATGCGCCGCCTAAGGATTGCCGCTGCGCCGACGTTATGTCGGAAAACGGCAGAGGATTATACCTTGTAAACAGCCTCAGCGAAACCTGCACGGTTTCCGCAAACGGCACGCTTACCGTTACGGTAAAAATTAAAGATTGAATAAAAAGGTACGAAAGAAGTATGAACGATAAAGAAAAAACGCTGCAAATCGAAACAGGCGTGTTCTGGATTTGCTTTAAAGGCGAAAACGCCGATTTTATTTGCGATAAAGGCAGATTTGTGAAATGCGGCGGCAAACGCATCGTTGAAAAAATCACGAAAGACGAGGACGGACTCAATTATAAATACAGCCACAAAAAAGCGTGGGAAGAACTTTCGAAAACCGCGGCGGAGGGGCGATATGCGGAATATGCGTTCAACGATTTTCCGCGCGGCAGAATCTGGTTCGATATAGAGGAACGCCGCCATTACGTAATGTACGACGAAAAATTGTCGCCCGCGGCGAAAATCGTGGAAGAGGAAATCAAAAAGAATTTTCATTTGATCGATCCCGAATTTATGACCGATTTAATGTTGTATAAAAGCAGAATTCAGCCGGAAATTGCCGTAATCAAGCGCGTTTTCGGGGAGAAATAACGTAAAATAAGGCGTAAAAACGGTGTAAAATAAGCCGAATTTATTAAAAAACAAGGGTTTTTCTTACAAAAAACCCTTGTTTTTTAACATATTCAGGGGCGATTTTATACATATTTTGCCCGATTTTCAACACCTTTTTGAAAAAAGAAGCGCGCCCGCAAAAGCGGACGCGCCTGAAATTTTTATTATAACTTTACTTTCTGACGGCGAACTTATACATCTTCGCAAGCAAGCCGTCGGGAATACGATCTCTGTACTGACCGAGGTAGATGAATATCTTGCGGAAGAAGTCGTCGTTGTTGCCGCCTACGGCATAATCGGGAATGTTGCTCATCGCGCCGTTGTATTTCAGAACGAACAGATTCGTGAACTGCTCTCTTTCTTTATCCGTAAGAGAAGCGATGAACGGATCGAACGTCTGCGTGGTGTAGTAGCTGTTCGTTGCGGGCGCCGCAGGTGCCGGAGCCGCTGCGGGGGCAGGGGCGGGCGCGGGAGCAACGGGCGTAACTTCGGGTTCCGCTTCTTCTTCCCGGAACGAAGAGAAGTTGGGAATGACAAGCTGCTCTTCCTCTACCACGGGGGCGGGAGCCGGAACCGCTTCCACGGGAGCGGGAGCCGCTACGGCAGCCGACGCGGGCGCATATACGGGAACGTATACGGGCATGGGAGCGATGGGCGCTACGGGAGCCGTATAACCGTTTGCATATACGGGAGCCGGTGCGGGTGCGGGGGCGGGAACAGGTGCCGGAGCGGGTTCTTCGACGGGAACCGCAGGCTGAGCAGTTTCTTCTTCTGTTTCCGATTCCTCGTACTCCTGTTGTTCCGCTTTGCGTTTTAATACGGATTTCGTGATGATGCAGAGAATCAGCTGAACAAGCGCGATTCCCGCGGCGGCAACGGCAAACCATTTTGCGTCGCCGAGCAAAGTCTTTTCGTTTACGCCCTTCGTAAAGCCGAAATCGATGAAGCACGCGGCAACGATGACGCCCGCCATAATCAGATTGATGAGGTTGCGGAAAATATCGAATCCGTAGCCCTTTTTCATCGGCAGACGCGCGGTAGAGAAGTAGAAAGCCAGAACGATGAACGAGAACGCCGCGATGATCGCCCATTTATAGAAGCCGCCCCACGTATGATTCTTGATAAAGAACTTCGTGTTATCGCCCATCAGAGCGGTGAGGTTGTTCAGCATGGAGCCGTCTTTATTGTAATGCAGGTAAGCATAGCCGTATGCGCCTGCGAAAGCCGCCGTAAGAAGGAAGAGGATAAACGGAACAACCGCTTTGCCCTTGTTCTTTACGAACGAGTAAATCACGTAGAGAAGAAGCGAACCGCCGGCAATGCCGAGCACCGTGTAATCGAAAAGGAGCTTGTTCTTCATTGCGCCCGCCGCGGAAGTTTCGAAATTGTACATGGAGGAGAGCCACAGCGTAATAAGCGCATAACCGCCGAACGCGATAAGGTTCATGTAAGCGATGGTGCGTACCATTGCGGGAGCTTTTTTACCGGAGCACACGCCCACAAGCATGAAGACGATATTGAGTACGAACACTACGGGAATTACGTAGAGGAACATACTGTAAAGCATCGTGTGCTTATCGTAGTCGTTTAAGTAAGGAAGAAATTTAATTCCCTGAAATTTGGAGATCGTTGCGGGAGCGGACTGCGCGAGGTTGATCTGCCGACCGCCTGCCGTTACCGTGCCGATCGCTTTATAAAGTTCTGCCAGACCGTCTTTTTTGAAGAGGTTCATAAACACTTTCAGAAGAGTGGTTTCGTTGGTGAAAACCAAAGTGCTGTTTCCCGCGACTTCCGCTTTTAAAAGCAGCGTAACGGGCAGAAAACACACCAGCGCGACGGGAGCGAGCGCAAGAAGCAGCGCAAGGATACGGCTGAAAATGCGCTTGGGGGCTTCGGGTTCCGTTTCGTCCGAAGCGAGAGCGCCGAGTTCTTCACCGCTCAGGTCGTTCACGTTTACTTCTTTTTCGGGGTAATTTTTACTCATAATAAAAAAGTCTCCTAAAAAAAATTTCTTCTATAACGCAGTCGATAAAAAGCAATCAGGGGAGGAGTGAAACGTTTAAAAATCTGCCGTCGCCCGTCCTTTTTTTACTTTCGGGAATATTATACCATAATTCTTTTGTTTTGTCAATGATAAGAGCTGAAAAAAACGATAAATTTTAAACTTTTTTCGCTTCGGAAGCGGCTTGCGGCGCCGTAGAAAACGAAGAGAAATAATAGCGGAAAAAGCGCCCGGAAAAGGGAAAGAAACAAAGAAAATTATATAAAAGGACGCGTGAACGAAAAAACAGGGGCGAAAACCCTTGAAATTTTTCGCGGAAAGTTGTATAATTATCCTTAGCGCAAGCGACGCAAACCGAAGGAGCAGAATGTATGAACGAACTGGAAAAAATCGTAACCGACGTATCGGAAAAACTGGGGGTAAGGCTGGGCTTCAGAGAAGAGAGTTTCGCCGAAAAAAACGAGGCATGTTCTTCGGGTCCGCGTTCCGACGGAAAGCACACTTATTTCCGCTTTTCTTTCGCGGGGGAAACGTATACGGGCGTTCTGGACGGAGCTTCGAAAGCGGAGAAGAATTACGCCGCGCTGCTGCCCGCTTATCTTGCTTCGTTTGCGGAAAAAAACGCCGTATCGCAGGGAGAGTATCTGAAAAAAATGCTGCTCGGCGAATATTCGCAGACGGACGCGTATAAATATTCGGTGAAATTCGGCGTGAAAGAAAAACCGTGTTTCGTGCTGGCGCTCAGATTCACGAAAGCCTACCCCGAAACGGAAGCGCTTTTGAAACAGTACGCCGACGCGAAAGAGGACTGCGTTGTAAAATTCGACGATAAGAACTTCGCGTTCGTGAAAGCGGCGGAGCCTTCGGAAGAATATTCCTCGCCTGCGGAATACGCGGGATTTCTGGCGGGATTTCTGACGGAAGAACTGGGCGCGCGGGTATGTATCGGCGCGGGATCGGTAACTGGGGGATTTCACGATTTGCAGCTTTCCTATTCGCGCGCGGTAACGGCGCTGCGCTACGCCGAAGTGTTTTCGGGCGGAGAAGGCGTGCATTCGTATAAGGAATACATGCTGGTGAAGCTGCTGGAAGAAGTGCCGAAATCGCGGCTGGACGAATTTCTGAGCGACATTACGGAAGAACAGATCCGCGAAGTGTTCGACGACGAGGAAATGCTTCTGACGGCGGAGAAATTTCTGAGCACTTCGCTGAACGTGAGCGAGACTTCCAGAGCTTTATATATGCACCGCAATACGCTTTTATACCGTCTGGACAAAATAGAAAAGGCAACCGGGCTGAATATCCGACTGTTTCCCGACGCGGTAACTTTTCGCATACTTATAATAATATACAAACTTTCGAAAAAGTGAAGTTACGAAAAGACGGGCGAAAAAAGGCGGATTTTAGGGAATTGTCGATGAACGAGAAACTGCGGGAAGAGAGGGAATTTGATTGTGAGACCTCTATCGGCTCGCAAAAGCTCGCCACTTTCCCCAAAGGGGAAAGCAAGAGATTGCATCAAAGGCAAAAATTAAAAATATAAACGATACGCTACAATCCGTTATGAAACAGGCGAAGCCTACCCGAAGGGGAAAGCAAGGGGGCGGCGCGGCGAAGCGTTTAAGAGAGAAAATGTTCGGAGATAATGCGGACATAAAAAAAATGCGAAAAAAAATTATAAAAATACGAAAAATTGCACAAAAACAGTTTACAAAAGAAAAAAATACTAATATAATATAGCAAAATGCCGTTTTCGAATCCCGCAAGGGATTTTTTTGCGGCGGATAACGAAACGAAACAGAGGAACTTTTATTTATGGCAAGATACGAATTATGCCCCAGATGTCAACTGAATTTCATCGACGCGGATAAAGAGGATTTTTGCGAAGTGTGCAGAATGGAACTGAACGGCGAAAAGACGTTTACCGATAATTTCGAAGAGGCGGATACCGAAGAAACGGAACTTTGCCCCATCTGCGGCGAAAACTATATGCGCGCAGGCGAGAAAATGTGCGACGAATGCAAGAAAAAATCGGAATACGAAGAGGACATCGAGGAAGAGGAAGAAGAGGAGGATCCCGATAAGGATGACGCCTGGAGAAGCTACCTTGACGACGATGACGCCGGCGACGATATAGGCATCGACCTCAGCGGCGAGGAGCTGGACGAGGAGGATGACGAGGAAGAGGAAGAAGAGGAAACGCAGAATTCCGACGACGATTTCGAATATGTATCGGCGGACGATTACCTCGACGACGAGGATGATGACGACGAGGACGACGAGGACGATTCGTTCGACGACGATGACGCTCCTTCGCCCAAGAGCGGCGCTTCGAAAAAACGCCGCCGTAATGACGATGATTTTTAAACGAAGCCGATTCTGCGGCGCAATAGCCGGATTTGCGGGTTTTACGCCAAAAAAATTTCATAAATAAAAACAGCCGACGACGGAACGATTGTAAACCATCCCGCCGTCGGTTTTTATTGTTTTTATTTCAGCGGCGTTGCGCCGCCGTACGCCGCGATTTAAAGATCGTCGGCGTCCTGTACGGGCTTTTCTTTCGGATTCAGCGGCTTGCCCGTATAGCTGCCGTTGACGTCCGACTTCGAAGTGAGCCCGATCAGGCTTTCTACCTTTTTCGAAAGCTTTTTCATGGGGAAGCCCTCCTTTATTCCGCCGTTACGGCGGTTTTATGCGTTAGTCTTCCTCTTCTTCGTGTTCGTTGGCGGAGCCTTTGCAGTTGCGGGATTTGCCGCCGCCGCAGTTCTTCGTGTTGCCGGTGCGATTGTTGTTGGTGGTGCGTTTCTTGTTTTCGTTGTTGTTCTGATTTTTCATTTTTATTCTCCTTTTAAAATCGATTCTGCAAGGTAAGCGAAAATCCTTCCGGTCAGACGCGGTTGCCTTCGAAAGGCAGATGCAACATTACGCGCCCCTGTTCCGCGCCGCAGAGCGGGCAGGTTTTCCATGCTTTTTCGCCGACTGCCATGTGTCCGCAATCGCCGCATACCCAGAGTACGGGCGAATCCGCGGAAAACAGCGTGCCGTTTTTTACCGCGCCGGCAAGATAATCGAAAATGATCCGGTGAGAATCTTCTACTTTCGCGATCAGCTTGTAAAGCGCCGCAATATCGGCAAAGCCTTCTTTTTTCGCAGTTTCGGCAAATTCGGGGTAGAGTTCCGTTTCCGCCGTTTCGTCGTTTGCGGCAAAGGCAAGCCCTTCTTCAAGCGAACCCGCATGGAAAGGATAGCCGGCTTCGATGTCGATATTCTCGCGGCTGCCCGCCTTTTCCTGTAACGTTTCGAAGAAGCGCTTGGCGTGGAACGTTTCGTTTTTTGCGATCGTTCTGATTTCGTCCGCAAGCGTTTTATAGCCTTCCTGCATCGCCTGTTTTGCGATAAGCTGGTAGCGCATGCCCGCCTGCGATTCGCCGGCGAAGGAACGCGCTAAGTTTTTAAAGGTCTGCGTTTTTTCAAATTGCATAAAATTTTTGTTTCCTCCCTGAAAGGACTTTCGCCGTCCTTGTAACAACATTATGCAGCCGCAAAAGACAAAATATCCGCAATTTTTTTGAAATTCTGCGGAAAAACAGGGTAAAACTGAAAAAAACTACCAAAACGCTTGCATTTTTTCGTGCGGCGTATTACAATATTCAATGATAAAAATCTGACGTTGAAATTTTGACTGCAGAAAGGATCGGAAAAAATGGATATTACGAAATTCGATAAAAATTTTGCCGCCGCGGCGGTGGAAAAAGACGGAAAAAGGCGTTTTGATTTGCCTTGCGCGCCGTTTAAGCTTTACGGCGGCTTGTACGAAGAAGGGGCGGGGTTCGTGCGTATGCCTCTCGACGTGGCGGCGGGCGTTTCCGAAGGCGTGCATTTTCTTGCTGCCAACGGCGCGGGACTTCGGCTGAACTTTACCACGAATTCTAAAACGTTGCGGCTGTATGTGCGCGAAAGTTATTTTTGCCGCATGCGGCATATGGCGTTGACGGGCAGTTCCGGTTTTATCTTATGTTCGCGCGAGGGTGCGGAAAAGAAAAGCGTTTTACGCGGCGTACTTTGCCCCGAATGGAATTTCTGCGACGAATTTGAAGTAGCCGTAAATCTCGACGGCGAGTTGCGCGATTATATTTTGCATTTCCCGCTGTATTCGAGCGTGGCGTCGCTTGCGATCGAGCTGGACGGCGACGCGTATCTCGGCGAGGGTACGGGGTATAAAGGCGTGCCGCCCGTGCTGTATTACGGTTCTTCGATTACGCAGGGCGGGTGCGCTTCGCGTGCGGACAACTCGTACGAAGATCTGATTTGCGAGCGCACGGGCGTTGACTATATCAACCTCGGGTTTTCGGGCAACGGCAAGGCGGAGGACAATATGGTAGATTATCTGCGCGGAATAGATTGCAGCGTATTCGTATGCGATTACGATTATAACGCGCCTACGCCCGAATATCTTGCGGCAACGCACGAGCGGTTGTATAAACGCTACCGCGAGGTAAAAAAGGATACTCCGATTGTGTTTGTAACTCGCCCCGAATCTTCGTGCGTGAACGACGATGCGAACAAGCGCGCGGAAATTATTTACGCCACGTATGAAAAGGCTTTGAAAAAAGGCGACGAAAACGTGTATTTCGCGGACGGACGGGAATTCTTTCCCGCAGAGCTGAAACAGCGGTGCCTGGTGGACGGGTGCCACCCCACGGACCTCGGGTTTTATTTTATGGCGGATAAAATCGGCGGGGTAGTGGAGAATATACTGCATAAACGCCGGATAAAAGAGGTAGACTGACAATGCTGCATATAGTGCTTGTGGAGCCTGAAATTCCGCAGAACGCGGGAAATATCGCGAGAACGTGCGCCGCTACGGGGTGCGTTCTGCATATGGTGCGACCGCTCGGATTCGAAGTTTCGGATAAGTATCTGAAACGCGCGGGGCTGGATTACTGGCACCTTGTGGACGTGAAATATTATGATTCGTTTGCCGAGGTGCGGGAAGAGGCGGCGCGGGAGAATGCGGCGGCGACGTTTTACTTTTTTACGACGAAAGCGAAGCGGACGCACAGCGAGGCTGCCTATAAAGACGGCGATTACCTCGTGTTCGGCAAGGAGACGAAAGGGTTGCCCGAAGAGCTGTTGGTGGATAACGAAGAAACGTGCGTGCGGATTCCGATGCGGAGCGAAGCGAGATCGCTGAATCTTTCCAACTCCGTGGCGGTTGCCGTGTACGAGGCGCTCAGGCAGCTGGATTACCCGCACCTTTCGGAAGAAGGGAATCTGCATCGCCTGCACTGGAAGGGAGAGGGCGGCGCCGAGGGAGAGTAAATAATGTTGATTTCGACGAAGGGAAGATATGCGGTGCGGGTGATGCTTTCGCTGGCGGCGCATAAAAAGGAAGAGTATCTCACGCTGAACGCGATTGCGACAGAGCAGGCGATTTCGGAAAAATATCTGGAAAGCATTGTGGCTTTGCTGGCAAAGGCGGGGCTGGTGGAAGGCGTTAGAGGCAAGGGCGGCGGATACCGCCTGTCGCGCGAACCGAAAGATTATAATCTGCTGGAAATTCTGTCCGTTTCGGAAGGTTCGATTTCACCCGTTTCGTGTCTGGAATGCAAGCCGAATCCCTGCGCGAACGCGGGGGCGTGCAAGACGTTGCCCGTGTGGGAAAGGTTGCAGATCGTCATCGACGATTTTCTGCGCGGAGTTACTTTGGAAAGCGTTCTGACGGACGGCGTTGCGGAAAATGCGGCGGACGGTGAAAAGGGGCAAGCGGCGGAAAAAGAGTGCGACTGCGGCTGCGAAATCGCCGAAAACGAGGGAAATGCGAAAAACGGCGGCGCGTGCTACGATTCCAGAAAAAAATAATTAAAAAATTTTTCTTCACAAGGTATAAACCTATTGACAAGGTATGTTTTGCGTGCTATACTATAAGCGCGAATTAAAAAGGAGCCTTTGAAAATGAAGATTTATCAATCGGCGGACGAACTGATCGGAAAAACGCCGCTGCTGGAACTGAAAAAAACAGAAAAGAAATTTAACCTGAACGCGCGGCTTTTAGCGAAGCTGGAATATTTTAATCTGACGGGTTCGGTGAAAGACCGTGTGGCGAAAGAGATGCTGGACGACGCGGAGAGGCGCGGGGTGCTGCGCGAAAATACCGTGATTATCGAGCCGACGAGCGGAAATACGGGCATCGGGCTTGCCGCGGTGGGCGCGGCGCGCGGGTATAAGGTGATGATCGTGATGCCGGATACCATGTCTGCCGAGCGCAGAAAACTGATGAAAGCGTACGGCGCGGAGTTGGTTTTGACGGACGGCAAGAAGGGCATGAAAGGCGCGATAGAAAAGGCCGAAGAACTGGCGAAAGAAATTCCCGATTCGTTTATCGCGGGGCAGTTTGTGAATCCCGCGAATCCCGAAGCGCACAGAAAGACGACTGCCGAGGAAATCTGGGAAGATACGGACGGCGCGGTGGATATTTTTGTTGCCGGCGTAGGCACGGGCGGCACGGTTACGGGCGTGGGCGAAGTGCTTAAAAAGAAAAAGCCCGGCGTTTATGTGGCGGCGGTGGAGCCTGCGGCTTCGCCCGTGCTTTCCGAAGGAAAAGCCGGTCCGCATACCATTCAGGGCATCGGCGCGGGTTTTGTACCGAAAGTTCTGAATACGGGCGTATACGACGAAGTGGTGCCCGTTTCCGGCGACGACGCGTTTGCGTTCGCGCGGATGATGGGTAAGACGGAAGGCGTGCTGGTGGGCATCAGCTCCGGCGCGGCGCTGGCGGCGGCGATACGGATTGCGCAGCGGAAAGAGAACGAGGGCAAGACGATTGTGGCGCTGTTGCCCGACGGCGGCGACAGATATTTATCGACGGCGCTGTACGAGGAGTAACGTAGAAAATAATATTTTACGCGGGAACGGGTGTCGGCGGAAAATACGAAAAGGAGAAACGGACGATGCGCAGAATTTATGCGGATAACGCGGCAACGACGAGAATGAGCGATAATGCGGTGAAGGCGATGATGCCGTTCTTGCAGGACAATTTTTACAACGCTTCGAGTTTGTATGGCGCGGGGCAGGGCGCGAAAGAGGCTCTGACGGCGGCGCGGGAACAAATTGCGAAACTGATCGGCGCCGAGACGAACGAGATTTACTTGACTTCGGGCGGCAGCGAAGCGGACAATCAGGCGATTTTATCGGCTGCTGCGGCGGGGGCGCGCAAGGGAAAGAAACATATCGTTTCCACGGCGTTCGAACACCACGCGGTGCTGCATACGCTGAAAAAGCTGGAAAAAGAGGGCTTCGAGATTGAACTTTTGCCTGTGGGAACGCAGGGGAATATTACGGCGGAACAGGTGAAAAACGCCATCCGCGAAAATACCTGCCTTGTAACGACGATGTACGCGAACAACGAAATCGGTTCGATTCTGCCGATTGCGGAAATCGGCGCGGTGTGCCGCGAAAAGGGCGTAACGTTCCACACGGACGCGGTGCAGGCGACGGGACATCTGCCCATCGACGTGAAAAAAGAGAATATCGACATGCTTTCGATGAGCGCGCATAAATTTCACGGTCCGAAAGGAATCGGCGCGTTGTATTGCCGCCGCGGCGTGTTTTTGCAGCCGTTGATCGAGGGCGGCGCGCAGGAGAGAGGCAAACGCGCGGGCACGGAGAACGTGGGCGCGGCGTGCGGTATGGCGGCGGCGCTGAAAGAAGCGTGCGATAATATGGAATCGAATACGAAAAAGCTGTTAAAGTTGCGCGACGAGCTGATTGCGGGGCTGGAAAAGATTCCGCACGGCGCGCTGAACGGCACGAAAGAAAACCGTCTGCCCGGAAACGTGAGCTTCTGTTTCGAGGGGGTAGAGGGCGAAAGTCTGTTGCTTTTGCTGGACGACAAGGGCGTTTGCGCTTCTTCCGGTTCGGCATGCACTTCGGGTTCTCTGGACCCGTCGCACGTGCTGCTTGCCATCGGGCGGCCGCATGAGGTGGCGCACGGATCTTTGCGGCTTTCGCTTTGCGAGGACAATACGGAAGAGGACGTGAAGTATATGACGGAAGTGATTCCCGGAATCATCGAATATCTGAGAAGCTTCTCGCCGCTCTGGAAAGAGAAAGTCAGCGGCAAAAAGCCGTTTGTGATTTAGGCGGCGTAACCGGGCGAGCGGGACACAACCCCGCGGAAAAGAAATACGGATAAGCTCTGCGGGGATACGATGCGGGGCAAAAGGAGAAAATATTATGGCGTTATACAGCGAAAAAGTGATGGATCATTTCAGAAATCCGAGAAACGTGGGAAGCATAGAGAACGCGGACGGCGTTGGTGAAGTGGGCAACGCGAAATGCGGCGATATCATGAAAATTTATCTGAAAATAGATAACGATATTATTACGGACGTGAAGTTTGAAACGTTCGGGTGCGGCTCGGCGATCGCTTCTTCTTCGATGGCGACGGAGATGATTAAGGGCAAGCCGCTTTCCGAGGCGCTTACGCTGACGAACAAGGCGGTGGCGGAGGCGTTGGACGGGCTGCCCGCCTATAAAATGCACTGTTCGGTGCTTGCCGAAGAGGCGATTAAGCGCGCGATTAAGGATTACTATGATAAAAACGGCATCGAATACGATAAGTCGCAATTCCCTGCGGACGAGGATTGCGACCATTGCGCGATGGTGTAAATTTTTAGCGGATTCGACGAAAAATCAGCAGAAAATAAAAGCGGAGCGACTTGGAAAAAGTTGCTCCGCTTTTGTAGTGCGCGGCGGAGAGGAAAATAATTGAATTGACTTCTTTCGGTTGTTTGTACACACTTGCTTCGAAGGGGAAAGCAAGGGAATATTATGAAAGGCAAAAAATATAAAAGATAATCAACAATACGTTATGAAACAGGTGAAGCTTGCCCGAAGAAGAAAGCAAGTAAAAGCCAGAAAAATAAAAAAAGCAGAATCTCGTTGGTTTTTCTGTATAAAGTTATGCTTGACGTTTTCGATTGCCTATGATATAATCTTAATTGAGTTACTGTAACTCTGTAGTAAAACTGAGAGGACGTTCAACATTTACCGATAGAAGTTTATAAGAATTGCTATAAATAAGTGGGAGAGAAATCTGTATGGAAAAAATTGAATTGATTCGACGAGCTAAAATGTATATGGAGTTACTATTAAACGGGGTACAGCCGATAACAGGACAGGAAATACCGGAAGATTCTGCCTTTATGGACGGCAAGATGAAGCGTTGCTTTGAGTTTGTATCTCGAATTTTGGATGAATATGTAGAATTGTCAGAAAGAGTCGAGAAATTAGAAAAAGAAAGGGAAAAGCATACGATAGTTGTTTCCAAGAAACAGGAATTTTCTATCACTCAGACACAATGTGAAAATATCAGGTTGTCGAAAGAGCCGATAACGATATTGTCGTTTATGAAAAATATAAATTCGGTTATCGATTCGGACGCAATGGAAAAATTGACAGCTACGAGAATTAATAAATGGTTGACAAATGGCAGATTTTTAACTACTGAAAAAGTTCAGACAATCGTTAAAAGAACTGTGTATAAACCTTCTGATTTAGCAATGAAAATCGGATTTATAGAGGCGGAAATTGTTGATGAAAAGAGTGGAGAAATTAAGACTCAGATAAAGCTGGGAGAAAGCGCTCAGCTATTTATTATAGAAAACCTTGATAACATCATTTCATCCACATAAATTCAGTTTTGTATAGATATTTGACTTATGGACGTTTTTTCATTGAGCAAATTATGAAGAGTTTGGAGATTCTGAAGGATTTCTTGGCGCTGTCCTATTGAATTTCGGAGGATAGCGGAGGTTGTATAAATGCGTTATTTTGTTGAAAAGAAAAAATATAGTACACAAAATGTAGATCATATTTATATTGTATTTCAAAACGGAAATTATTTAAGCATTGAAAAAAATGAATTAATAGACATCAACGTAAACTTATATGACCGATTGACACGTTATGAATACAGTGCTTCCTTTGTAGGGCATAGCGGATATGTGAAATTGAAGATATCATCCGAAAAGAAAACGTATTCCGATGATGACGATTGTACTGGATTTCTTTATAATCACGACGTATATAAGGAGAATCGGAAAAGTTATATAGAAAACCGATGTACGAAAGAAAATGATATCAATTACGTCATTTTCTTTGATGATAATCGCTGGAATGATATGATTTTCGGAGATATTCGTTGCCGTATGGAAGGAGAATTTCTGGTTTTGCAGTTTGAACAGAATCAGAAATACGGGGCTGTCGGAGCGGATACGGCTTATATCGATATGCCTGACGTTTCAAAGAAAGATATTCTGAAGATAAATCTTGTTTTTGAAAATTGTGAGTCGGTGATGATTTATCAAGATGAAATACGCGAGATTAGTTTGACGTTTGAAAATCAATTGAAATGGGCTGGCGGAAATTTTTGCCGCAGTATACAAAGCGGTGTTCTGAAACTGCAATTTTTGAATTATTTTCGGAACAGAGATGTACATTTTTGGACTCCGGAAAACAAGAAAACGACAATCAGAAGAATTAAGAAAAGATTATGCGGGAAGGGACAGGACATTCATGATATCTGTCATTTGTATATTACCTACGGCTATATCGGTTATGGATACGTATTAGAAGAAAAAATTGAAATTGCCGATATGTGTTTTTATGATGAAAAACAGGAGGTGTATAACAAAGAAGTAGGAGAAGAAATTTTTGATGAAGACGATGAATTTTTCATCGGCGGATGCGCAAATACGGAACAAGACGGATCAGTTACAGTAAAATTTGGAGCGTGTTGCGCCGATGAAACAAGGAAAATTGCTGAGGTGCAGAAATATCCTGTAACTATAAAAGACTTTTTGTAAAAAAATATTAATTGGATTGTATTTTCTGCTAATAGGATGGAATATAAAAGCTTTTAGCGGATTCGGCGAAAAATCAGCAGAAAATAAAAGCGGAGCGACTTGGAAAAAGTCGCTCCGCTTTTGTAGTGCGCGGCGGATCGTTAGTAACGTAAACCGAATAATCGTCACTCAACACTAACCAATCTGAACGCGAATTCATCACATATTATTTTCGTCATCGAATCTTTTTTTATCAAATATTGCACGTTCACCGTATACAAGAATAGGAACAAGCGTCATTTGTTGTAATTTTTCATAAATTTTTTGACTAACTTGCTCTTGACTTTCGCATAAATTGCCGGAATCGTCCGTGTATTCAAACTTTAAGTTATATATCGTGTAATTAGAAACGCAACCGTTATTATTTTCAGTTACTTCCGTTTCGGTTAAGTCTGTTATTCTACCGTTTTCGGAATGACCTTTATGGGCAACCTCAAGCGACTTTTTACCGTCGATAATCATTTTTGCTCCGTTGCCAATGAAACCTATTGCCGCAATAATCATTATTCCGCCAATCAGGCACATAAATATTGTTCCGAATTTATCTTCAGGGTCGTATGACTTGATTCCCGAACTAATTACATTAATAGCAATTAGCACAGCAATTAAGGCGATTACAATTCTTACAATACCGCCAACCATAGTTCCGTGATTAAAATTTTTCTTTTCCATTGAATTACCCTCTTTACATTTTTTGGCAAAACTGAATTATGCATTTTGACGCACTTGTCTTGCTTGTTTATTATTATAGCATAAATTTCTAAATTTTTCAACAGTTATTGAGTTTGCGGACGTAGAAAATCTGAAAAAACTTCAAATGGAACTTTGGCGGGTGCTTAAACATTGCAAAAAATAATACAAACCCCGATTTTTCAAGGTTCGTATTATTTGCATTTGGCGGGGCGTTAGTAACGTAAATCGAATAGTCTGAAACGTTACACGCTAATCCTTTTTGATAGGAATTCTAATAACGGTTTTTAATTTTTCTATCGCACATTTGCGCGGGTCTGATAAATATATTTCGTGATGATAACGATTTTCGGTTATATCTGATTTGTATCCGTTTTCAACCATAAATTCGTGCATAAGCGAAACGGTTTGAGGCTCGTCGTCAAAACTTCCGATATGCATACACTGAACGCAAACGCCTTCGTTATATGTCAAAAATTCAACTTTTGAAAAATCTTCTTTTTTCTTTCGTGTTGCTTCTTCTATCGCCCAATCAAAATCTGCTTTCGTAACAAAATCAGGCAAGCGAATAATCGATATAAAATTAAAATCGTCCTTGTGAGCATAATCGATTTCGCCCAAATTACCGTTTTGCCACCAAAAACCTTCAAGCGGCGGCACGACGTATTCAAAATAACCGTCGATTTTATGCGAACCTTTATAACTCATTTTGATGGTAAAAGCAATGGCATACAAAATCCCGATTGACTTTTTATATTCGCCGTTATCGTCATTCGGGTTACCTTTACCGCGTACCGCAAGATAATTCATTTTCGGAATTGTAACAATTGACGGCTTGTTTTTCGGCATATAAAACTCTTTATATTCTTTTTTGAAATCAAACGCCATTATGTTTACCTACCATTATTGATACAGATATTATAGCATAAATTTCTAAATTTTTCAACCGTTATTGAGTTTGCGGACGTAGAAAATCTGAAAAAACTTCAAATGGAACTTGGGCGGGTGCTTAAACATTGCAAAAAATAATACGAACCCCGATTTTTCAAGGTTCGTATTATTTGCATTTGGTGGAGAGGAAAATAATTGAATTGACTTCTTTCGGTTGTTTGTACACACTTGCTTCGAAGGGGAAAGCGGTGCCCCCTCATTCGTCGCCGTACGGCGACACCAAGCCGCCAAAACTACCTTTAAGCGGTAGTTTGGCAAGAAAAGCCCCGCAAGGGGAAGGCTTTATAAATGGAAAATAAGCTATGCCGCTTGATTTTCAGAAATTTTAGTTTAAAAGATTCAAAAAATCAAAAGGTGCTACGCCCCTTGATTGAAAATTTCCGATAGAAAATTTCAATCAAAAATGTGCTTTCGCCCCTCATCAGTCAACTTCGTTGACAGCTTCCCCCCGAGGGGAAGCCTATGACAAAGGCAGAAATTTTAAATTTATGCGATTTGCAACAGTCCGTTAGGAAACGGGCAATGCCCGCCCCCAAAGGGGAAGGCTGTATCAAAGTCAAAAAATTGAAATTGACCTCTATCGTCTGCTTACGCAGACACTTTCCCCAAAGGGGAAAGCAAGGAAGCGGCAGCAGCCTGTTTGTTTGAAAAATTTTAAATAGAAAACAAGTTGCGCCCCTCATCCGTCCCAAGCTTCGCTTTGTCCACCTTCCCCCTAAGGGGAAGGCTATATCAAAGGCGGTCGTTTTAATTTCAAACGGTTTTGCGACAATCCGTTACGAAACGGGTGAAGCCCGCCCCCAAGGGGAAGCCTACGAAAGAGGCATAAATATTAAATTCAAACGGTTTTGCAACAATCCGTTACGAAACGGGCGACGCCCGCCCCAAGGGGAAGGCTTGACTTGTGCCGTATTTACCGGTTGTTTTCGATAGAGGCGATGGCTTTTTCTACGACGTTATCTACAGTGAAACCGAATTTTTCGAACAACTGCTTTGCGGGAGCGGACGCACCGAACGTGGACATCGCCACGATTTCGCCTTTGTCGCCCGCGTATTTATACCAGCTGTAAGGCGATCCCGCTTCTACGCACACGCGCGCTTTGACGTCGGCGGGAAGAACGCTTTCCTTATAATCGTCGCTCTGCTTTTCGAATTCTTCGACGCAGGGCATGGAAATAACGCGCGCTTTGACGTCTTTCGCTTCCAGCGCTTCTTTTGCCTTGACGCAAAGTTCCACTTCGCTGCCCGTGCCGATTAAAAGCACGTCCGGTTTGCCTTCGCAGTCTTCGAGAATATAGCCGCCTTTCAATGCTGCTTTGCCGCTGCCTTCATACTGCGGCAGGTTCTGGCGGGAAAGCACCAGCGCGGTGGGTTCGTTGCCGGAAAGCGCGGAAATCCATGCGGCAGCCGTTTCTTTGCCGTCCGCGGGGCGATACACTTTCATGCCGGGAATCGAACGGAGCGCGATGAGCTGTTCTACGGGTTCGTGCGTGGGACCGTCCTCGCCGACGCCGATGGAATCGTGCGTGAAAATGTACGTTACGGGCAAGCCCATAAGCGCCGCAAGACGAAGGGCGGGTTTGCAGTAATCGGTGAATACGAAGAACGTGGCGCAGTACGCCTGAATGCCGCCGTGCAGCTGCAAGCCGTTGCAGATTGCCGCCATGGCGTGTTCGCGGATGCCGAAGTGCACGTTGCGCCCCGCATAGTTTTCCGCGGAGAACGTGCCGTATTTCATCGCATCCGTATCTTTCATTACCGACTGATTGGAAGGCGCGAGATCGGCGCTGCCGCCGAAGAGGGTAGGCAGTTTCGCCGCGATTTTATTGAGCACGACGGAAGAGGTGCCGCGGGTTGCCATGGGCTTATCGAAGGAATACAGATCTTCCATCGCCGCGAAATCGGGTTTCTTGCCCGCCATGGCGTCTTTATACTGCTGCGCGAGTTCGGGATAAGTATATTCGTATTCCGCGAACATCTTTTTCCACTGCATTTCTTTTTCGGCGCCCGCGTTTGCCGCCAGCGCGCAGTGTTCGTATACTTCTTTCGGGCAGGAGAACGGCTCTTCTTCTTTCCAGCCGAGCTTTTCCTTGGATTTTTTGAGATTTTCCGCGCCGAGAGGTGCGCCGTGGCTCTTTTCGCTGCCTTCGAGCGGCGAGCCGTAACCGATACGGGTGCGGCAGATGATGACGGAGGGTTTATCCGTTCTTTCTTTCGCTTTGGCGATGGCGTCGGAAAGGGCTACCACGTCGTCGGGAGAGGTGGCGAGGTCTACGTGCAGTACCTGCCAGTTCTGCGCCGCGAAGCGCGCGCCCACGTTTTCTTTGAAAGTAACGTCGGTATCGCCTTCGATGGTGATATCGTTATCGTCGTACAGTAAAATGAGTTTGCCGAGAGCGTTGGCGCCCGCGAACGAGCAGGCTTCGTAAGAAATGCCTTCTTCGAGGCAGCCGTCGCCGCAGATGGCGTACGTATAATGATCGACCACGGGGAAGCCGGGACGATTGTACGTAGCCGCAAGATGCGCTTCCGCCATAGCCATACCTACCGCGTTGGCAATGCCCTGCCCTAAAGGCCCCGTGGTGGTTTCAACGCCCGGCGTGTGCCCGTATTCGGGATGTCCCGGCGTTTTGCTGTTCAGCTGACGGAAGTTCTTTAAATCTTCCGTGGTGATGCCGTAACCGTATAAGTGCATCAGCGCGTAATAGAGCGCGGAGCCGTGCCCTGCGGAGAGAACGAATCTGTCGCGGTTGTTCCACTTAAGATCGAGTGGATTGCAGTTCAGAAAGTTCTGAAACAGCGTGTATGCGATCGGCGCGCAACCCATGGCGATGCCGGGGTGCCCCGAATTTGCTTTTTCGATTGCTTCCGCCGATAAAATTCTGAGAGCGTTGATGGTAGTTTTCTGTACGTCCATAGCTTGTTGGTTCTCCTGTTTTCGTTTTTTATGTTTGCCGCTTTTCCGCGGGGAAACTTTTTATTGTTTCAGATAATTTTCGGCGGGGGATAAATCGAGAAAATCGAATTCTTTTAAAAACGCGTACAATTCGGATACGATTTTCTTTACGCCGCCTTTTTCTTCGCTTTCCGCGTTGGTGGGAAGGATGGGTTCGTGCAGGCTCATCCGGACGAGCAGCCAGCCCGCGCCGTGCGCTTTATCGAAATTCAGCCGCACGCCCTCGTGATTGTCTTTTGCGGGGGTGATGTACGGTTTTGTCGCCGAGTATTCTTTCAGCCGCTCGATGAGATTCGCGCCGAGCGTTTTAAAGTCGCAGTCCGGCTTGAATTTAAAACGCAGTTCGGCGGCTTCGGCGGGCATTTTCAGATCGGCGATGAGGTCGCTTAAATTTTTGCCCTGTTTCGCCGCTTTCGCAAGCGCGATTAAAAGCCTTGTGATAAGGTAGGCGCCGTCGTCGAGAAAGTAATTTTCTTTCAGCGCCGCGTGCCCGCTGGTTTCGATGGCGAGCGGGGTGTATTCGCCCGCGGCGTTCAGCCGTATCGCCTCGTTGATGACGTTTTTATAGCCGCGCTTGAAACGACGGTGCTTTCCGCCGTGCGCGGCGATGAATTCCGCAAGCCCGTCGCTTGTTACCGAATCGGTTACGATGGTGCCCGCCTTTTCGGATAAAAGGATGGCGGAGATGAGCGCGATGAGGCGGTTGCGGTTGATTTCTTCGCCCGTGGAATCCACGGCGCCCGCGCGGTCTACGTCCGTATCGAAAATGACGCCGAAATCGGCTTTTTCGCGTTTGACCTCCGCGCAGATCGATTGCATCGCCGCTTCGTTTTCCGGGTTGGGAATATGCCCTTTGAAATACCCGTCCGGCGTAAGGTATTGCGAGCCCGCGATGTCGGCGCCCAAAGGAACGAGTACTTTTTCCGCGTAGAATCCGCCCGCGCCGCCGCCTGCGTCCACGATGATTTTTTTGCCTTTCAGGGGCGTTTCTTCGTTGCAGGCGTCGCGCACCTTTTTTACAAGGTCGGCGGCGTACTTATCCATATAGCTTTCGGTTTTTGCGTTGCCGCGCGCCGTTTCGGGAACGGCTTCGTAAGGCTTGCCGGCAAGCGCGAGCACTTCCTTGACTTCGTCGGCTTCCAGTCCGCTTTCTTTCGTGAAGAATTTCAGCCCGTTGCGGTTGAACGGCAGGTGGGAAGCGGTGAGCATGATTGCGCCGTCCGGCACGTTGTTTTCGCCGCCGAAAAATGCGGCGTCCTGCAGCAGCATGAACATGGAGGGGGTGGAGGAAAGCCCGGTGATCAAAAGATCGTTTCCGCTTTCCGTAATGCCCTGCCCGGCGCCGGATAAAAGTTCGGCGGCGGAAATCCTGGAATCGTGCCCCACCGCCACGAGGACGCGGGATTTACGAAGGCGTTTTTGCAGCCACAGGCAGAAGCCGCGCGCAATATCGCGCGCCGCGGTTTTCGTAAGATTGACTTCTTCGCCCGGAACGCCTTCGGAGGCGATGCCGCGCACGTCGTTACCGTTTCTTAAACGGGAATAATCCATAATCGTAAGCCCTTTGCGGAAGCGTTGCGCCGCCGCGTTTGCGCCGGGAAAAAGCCGGACGGTTTATGCAGTGATTTTATACGTATTCATTATAGCGTTTTTTTTCGTTTTTTTCAAGTAATTGAGGGGAGCTTTTTGAAAAATGCGGAAAAATTTACGAAAAAACCGCCGCGACCGAAGCCGCGGCGGTAAAAAAAGGAGGGTAATGTATAAGCAAGATTTTATGTTACGAGGCTGTCCTCTCTCGGCGCTACGCGCCACTCTCCCCGAAGGGGAAAGCAAGGTTGGGGCTTGCTGCCGCTCTGCTTGCCGCGCTTGCCTTAAAACGGCAAGTCGACAAGGGTTCCCGCTACCGTAGGTTTTTTCGCGCTTTT
>OGFY01000818.1_pt1 | contig 27157 bp, 19 predicted proteins | sample 1570951 | NCBI WGS metagenome assembly OGFY01 (sample SAMEA2581942, study PRJEB24529) | metagenome | biome: Human gut stool | place: China | collected 2011
TTTCCATACCTTGGTTTCTTACAGAACCGATGTTCTTATATACCGTAGTGAAACCTGTCGTGTGAGGAATCGGGCAATCCAACAACAAGTCGGTTGTCTTCTTGTTATAGTAAGCTAGATCGAAAGACAAACGGTTCTGCCAAAATCCAATTTCGAAACCAACATCAAACTGACCGGTCTTCTCCCACTTCAAATCAGGGTTAGCCATAGAACTGATGTAAGAATACGGAGCACGTACATCGTTGATAAGAAGCGTACCGGAAGAAACACTTGCCAATGACTTATAAGTGTCAATCTCGGAGTTACCGGTCAAACCATAACTTGTGTGCAACTTCAAGTTGCTGATTGTGTTCTGATCTTGCATGAAATCCTCTTGTATGACATTCCATGCCAAACCAGCGGATGGGAAGAACGCATATTTGTTGTTCTCACCAAACTTAGAGGAACCATCGACACGCCCTGTTACGGTTGCGGAGTAACGATCTTTATATGTATAAGCGAAACGCAAGAAATAAGAGTTCATCGCCCAACGATCGTAAGATGATTCGGGAGCATCAGGTGTTGTGCCTGCTGACATATTATTGTCCTCAAAGAAATCATCTGAGAAACCTGTCGTACGAGCCTTATTCCATTTCTGTACACGCTCTTGCCAAGACAAACCAGCCATTGCGTTGATACGATGATCGCCAAATGCCTTATTGTAAGTCAAGTAAGTCTCCTCTTGCCAATAAAGCGTATTCCAGTTTTGGTACTCAGCCCAACCGTTCGGCATGGAGATGTTGTTCAAATCGATAGAAGAATAACCTCTATACGTTCTATTATGGTGATCAAGACCTAATTGAGTTTTCAAATCTAAACCTTCAGCCAAATGAAATGTCAAAGCGGCGTTACCAAACACCTGCGTGTTGTAGCGCATACGTTTTTGCATATCCAAGATCATGACAGGGTTAGACATACCCTCAAAGCCTAATACATCACCAATGGAAGAAGAGGTAGAAGTGGTATATTTACCATCCTTATCGCGAATCGGCATCCAAGGAACCATTTCGATCATGGTACGACGAGCCTCTTGGCCACCACCATCCTCAGGCGTATAGCGACCCCATGTATGGTTAACCAATACATTGACCGCCGTAGACAACCACTTCGTAGGATTAGCGTCGTATGCCAATTTCGCATTAATACGCTTATTATACGTATTGTTTACGATACCCTGCTGATCTGTATAGTTCAAAAAAGCGCCCATTGAAGAGTTCTTACCTGCCTGTTGTATATTCAACTGATGGTTGTGAGAAACTGCGGTACGAGTTGCCTCATCTTGCCAATTCGTATCATACAGAGGATTACCGCTTGCATCAAAGAAATTTGAATCATTAAACCAATCAGCACGGTTCAAAGACCAATTTTTACCTTGCCACTTATTCTCGTTTTCCAAACCAATCATGAATGCATCACACCATTCTTGGGCGTTCATCGTATCCATCTTACGAGCGATATGGCTTGCACTGACAGAACCTTGATAGCTAACCTGTACGCCTTCACCATCTTTCTTACCACGCTTTGTAGTTACCATGATAACACCATTGGCACCACGGGCACCGTAGATAGCGGCTGCGGAAGCGTCTTTCAATACCTCCATAGACTCGATGTCATTCGGGTTCACCAAATCGAAGTTCTCCATAACGACACCGTCTACTACATATAGAGGATTTGAAGAAGCGTTGATAGTAGCCATACCACGGATAACGACACGGTTTGAATAAGCACCCGGCTGGCTGGAGTTTGAGAAGATGTTAACACCAGATACTTTACCGCGCAAATTGTCTAGTGCACTAAAGTTTTGGTTCTTTGTCAAGTCATCACCTTTAGCCACACCAATGGAGCCAGTCACGTCTGATTTACGCATCGTACCATAACCTACGACCACAACCTCGTCCAAAGTTTGAGTATCTTCCTTCAAAGTAACGTTAATCGCTGATTGGCTTCCCACAGGGATCTCCTGAGACAGATAACCGATATAAGAAACGACCAACACATCGTTTGCGGACACACCCTCGATCGTGTAATTTCCATCGAAATCAGTGATCGTACCGTTTGTAGTGCCTTTCACCACCACGTTAGCGCCAATAACAGGCTCACCTGTACCGTCAACAACCACACCTGTTACTTTCTTGCCTTGCTGCACTGCCATTACTTCATCAACCGTGCCTGCGGGAGCGGGAGCGGCCATAGCGGCGTTTACAGAGAAGGCAGAAAGCAGCAAACAGAACGCTGAGGCTTTAGCTATCCCCTGAATGGATAATAGCTTAGATTCATTCTTTGTCATTTTGCTTTGTTTTTTAATTAAGTTTAGATTGATTACATTGTCTATGTAATTTTTATCGTTATAGATGGACATAGTTCGTACGGAACTAGCATGTGATATTTAATCTTTTTCGATAGTGATAAAAGTGCGATGAACAGAGTATGATCTGGCTCATTGGATTTCTTTTTTCTAATTCTTTTTGTTAGATTTGCACCTATATTCGTATAATGCCAGAAATTCATAAGAAAGAAAGGGATATTTCTAAATAAATGACACGAGGATCACTTTCTATTCATGTTAATTAAATGGATATTTGTAGTCTAACTATGAATATAAAACACAAAAACGGATAAATTATATTATTAATTAAATAGCTATATCATGAAGAAAAAAAGCGTTTGGGCTTTAGCTTTAGCGGCGATGCTGATGTGGGTGGGGAAACCTGCGGCAGCGGCTGTGAATGAGTCTTTTGACCCAGTAGAGTATGTAAACCCGCTAATGGGGACGCAATCTTCCTATGAGTTGTCTACAGGAAATACCTATCCGGCGATCGCTCGTCCGTGGGGTATGAATTTCTGGACTCCTCAGACTGGTAAGATGGGAGATGGATGGCAGTATGTATATACGGCTAACAAGATCCGTGGTTTTAAACAGACCCACCAGCCTAGTCCGTGGATCAATGATTACGGACAATTTGCGATCATGCCGGTGGTTGGTAAACCGGAGTTCGACCAAGATAAACGTGCGAGCTGGTTCTCTCACAAAGGGGAGATCGCCAAGGCTTATTATTATAAGGTATATTTGGCGGAGCATGATGTGGTGACGGAATTAACGCCGACAGATCGTGCGGCTATGTTCCGTTTCACTTTCCCGGAAAACGAGCATTCTTATATCGTGGTGGATGCCTTGGATAAGGGCTCTTATATCAAGGTAATTCCGGAGGAGAATAAGATCATCGGTTATTCAACGAAGAATAGCGGTGGGGTTCCCGATAATTTCAAGAATTACTTTGTGATCGAGTTTGATAAACCTTTCACATACGAGGCTACATTTGCTGACGCTTCCTTGAAAGAGGGAACGAAGGAACAAACGAGTGACCATGTAGGAGCCGTTATCGGTTTCAAGACGAAGAAAGGTGAGATCGTCCACGCTAAGGTGGCTTCCTCATTTATTAGCTTCGATCAGGCCGCTATCAATATGAAGGAATTAGGTAACGATAACTTTGATACTTTGGTTCAGAAAGGTAAGGATGTTTGGAATGAGCATCTGAGCAAGATTGAGGTTGAAGGTGGAGATTTGGATCAATACCGTACTTTCTATTCTTGCTTCTATCGTTCATTGTTGTTCCCTCGTAAGTTCTATGAGATCAACGCTCAAGGCGAGGTGGTTCATTACAGCCCGTATAATGGTGAGGTATTACCCGGTTATATGTTTACCGATACCGGATTCTGGGATACGTTCCGTAGTTTGTTCCCATTCTTGAACTTGATGTTCCCGTCTGTAAACAAGGAAATGCAAGAGGGTTTGATCAATACGTATAAGGAAAGCGGCTTCTTCCCGGAATGGGCAAGTCCGGGCCACCGTGGTTGCATGGTCGGTAATAACTCGGCATCTATCTTGGTAGACGCTTATATGAAAGGCGTGAAGGTTGACGATTTGGAGACTCTATATAAAGGTTTGATCCATGGTACGGAAAACGTTCATCCGACGGTTTCTTCTACAGGACGTCTGGGGCATGAATATTATAATAAGTTGGGATATGTTCCTTACGATGTGAAGATTAACGAGAATGCCGCTCGTACATTGGAATATGCTTACAATGACTGGTGTATCTGGCAGATCGCTAAACAACTAGGCCGTCCGAAAAAGGAATTGGATTTATATGCCCGTCGTGCGTTGAACTATAAGAACCTGTACGACAAGGAAACCAAGTTGATGCGTGGCAAGAATGAGAATGGCGAGTTCATGGCTCCGTTCTCTCCGCTGAAATGGGGTGACGCTTTCACGGAAGGTAGTAGCTGGCACTATTCATGGTCTGTATTCCACGATCCTCAGGGATTGATCGACTTGATGGGCGGTAAGGATTCATTTGTGATGATGCTTGACTCCGTATTTGCTGTGCCGCCTTTGTTCGATGATAGCTACTACGGTGGTGTGATCCACGAGATCCGCGAGATGACCGTGATGAATATGGGTAACTACGCTCACGGTAACCAGCCGATCCAGCATATGATTTATTTATACAACTATGCGGGTCAACCTTGGAAGGCTCAATATTGGTTGCGTCAAGTAATGAATAAGATGTATACTCCGGGTCCGGATGGTTATTGCGGTGATGAGGATAATGGCCAGACTTCCGCTTGGTATGTATTCTCAGCGTTAGGATTCTATCCGGTAGCTCCGGGTACGACCCAATATGTGTTGGGCGCTCCGCTGTTCAAGAAGGCTACGATCCATTTTGAGAATGGAAACAACTTGGTGATCAACGCCCCGAACAACAGCGATAAGAATATCTATATCGAATCTATGACGTTCAACGGCAAGAACTACACCAAGAATTATTTGGATCATAACGATTTGTTTAAGGGTGGCGTGATTGACTTCAAGATGGGTGACAAGCCGAATATGAATCGTGGTATTAATCCGGAGGATATGCCTTACTCATTCTCCGTAAACGAGGAAGGGATCAATAAACTTTCCCCTATTTCTGTAAAACCTAGTAAAAAGAAGAAATAAGCAATTAAGATGAATTTCATTCATAAACCATTAATGTCAGGCATAGCGATATGCCTGACATTTTTCGCATACTCCTGTGCTACACCGGAGAAGATGGAAAACAAGACAGACTTTACCGCATATGTAGATCCTTATATCGGATCGGGAGAACACGGACACGTATTTGTCGGGGCGAACGTTCCGTTTGGAGCTGTTCAAGTAGGTCCTCAGAATATTTTTAAGGGATGGGACTGGTGTTCCGGTTATCATTACTCCGATAGTATCATTATCGGATTTAGTCATACGCATTTGAGCGGAACCGGATGTTCTGATCTGGGGGATATCCTTCTGATGCCTTATACGGGCGAGGTACGTACCGCCCGTGGCGAGCAAGATAATATAGAGGGAGCCGCTTCTTCCTATTATAAACATGCCAACGAAGCCGTAGCTCCGGGATATTACTCTTTGCTGATGGATAATGGCGTAAAGGCGGAGTTGACAGCGACCGAGCGTGTAGCCTTACATCGTTATACGTATCCGTCGGGAAGTGAGCATCGCCTCTTGATCAACTTGAAGGAGGGTATCGGTGATAAAGCGTATGACACTTATTTGAAGAAGATTGATGAGTACACGATCGAGGGGTACCGCTTTTCCAAAGGTTGGAGCCCACGTCACAAAGTATTCTTTACGTTGAAATGTGATCAGCCGATCGAGTCTTTGGCTGTATTCAACGATGATGAGGCCGCAGGTAATGATGAGTTGACGGGCGAGTCCGTTAAGGGAGTGATTACCTTTAAGGGAGATGCCCCGACCGCCTTGGTAAAGGTCGCTATCTCTTCCGTAAGTTGTGAGAATGCCTTGGCTAACTTACGTACGGAGCTTTCTCATTGGGATTTCGACGAGGTTCGTAACGAGGCTATCGATAAATGGAATGACCAATTGTCTTGTATCTCCATCGATACGAAAGATGAGCGTGCCAAGAAGATTTTCTATACCGCCATGTACCATGCGTTTATCGCTCCGACGTTGTATTGCGACGCGAATGGCGATTTCCGTGGCCATGACGATAAGGTGTATACGAACAATACTTGGAAGAACTATTCCACTTTCTCTCTATGGGATACGTATCGTACCTTGCATCCGTTGTTCACGATTATCAAGCCTCAATATGTGTCGGATTTGGTGAACTCGATGTTAAGCATTTACGACCAGCAAGAGAAATTACCGATCTGGCCGTTGATTGGTGGTGAGACGGACCAAATGCCGGGATATAGCGCTGTGCCTATTATCGCAGATGCCTATCTGAAAGGTTTTACCGGCTTTGACGCCGACCGTGCGTATCGTTATATGGTTGCTTCATCTGTCTATGAGAAGCAAAACGGGGTGCCGTACGTGTTGGAAAAAGGCTATATCCCTTGTGATAAGGTACGTGAGGCTACTTCTATCGCGATGGAATATGCCGCTGATGATTGGGGTATCGCCTTGATGGCGAAAAAAATGGGCAAGACGGAGGATTACCAAAATTACTTGAAACGTGGTAAATATTATACGCAGTATTTCGATAAGGATATCAACTTTATCCGTCCGAAAATGAATGATGGCAGCTGGCGTACGCCGTACGATCCGATCCAGTCCATACATAGCGTAGGCGATTTCTGTGAGGGAAATGGCTGGCATTATACATTCTTCGTGCCCCAGCATCCGGAAGGCTTGATCGAGTTGATGGGTGGCGACGCTCCGTTTATCTCGAAACTGGATTCTTTGTTCTTGGTGGAAGGTGAGTTAGGAGAGAACGCCTCTCCGGATATCAGTGGGTTGATCGGCATGTACGCCCATGGAAATGAGCCGAGCCATCATGTCACTTACCTTTATCCATACGCCGGCGAGCAATGGAAGACAGCCGAGAAAGTTCGTTACATCCAAGATGTGTTCTATACCGACCAACCGGAGGGCATCATCGGAAACGAGGATTGTGGCCAGATGTCCGCTTGGCATATCATGTCTGCCTTGGGATTTTACCAAGTGAATCCTTCCAATGGCGTATTCGTGTTCGGTAGCCCGTTATTCGATAAGGCTTCCGTTCATTTGCCGGAGGGTAAGACTTTCGAGGTCGTAGCCCAGAACAACAGCAAGGAGAATGTATATATCCAATCCGTGTTGTTAAATGGTAAACCTTATAACAATTCTTATATCTTGTATGATGATATCGTGAAGGGAGGGAATCTTACCTTTGTGATGGGCAACACGCCGAATAAGGAGTTCGGAGCTGCCCCGGAAAATCGTCCGAAGACGGCTGAGTAAATAGCTCCCTTACTAGTGAGCGGTTAGCTCTGTTACCCGTGAGACAACGTCTCACGGATTGCCGGGAAAGTACCCGGCTGAGGAGCAAAGAATAATTAACGAATTAATAATCGACAAAATGAAGACAAAGCTTAAAACTTCGATGGCCCTTTTGGCTTCCGTTTTCCTGTGGGTGTCATGTGCCGGTGGCGGAGGGACTTCTCCTTCTGCGATGGACCCGGTGGATTACGTGAATCCTTATATGGGAAACATCAGCCATTTATTGGTGCCTACTTTCCCGACCGTGCATTTGCCGAACAGTATGCTACGTGTATATCCGGAGCGTGCGGACTTCACGGGTGACCGTCTGGGCGGTTTGCCTATTATCGTGACAAACCATCGTGAGCGTTCTGCGTTCAATTTATGCCCTTATCAAGGTGACGAATCCGGCTTGCGACCCGTGATCGCTTATAGCTATGACCGGGAGAAGATCTTGCCGTACCGTTATCAGGTATATCTGGATAATGAGGAAATCGACGTGGACTTCGCCCCGTCCCATCAAAGTGCCGTATATTCGCTCACTTTCGAGAAAGAGGGACCGGCTTATCTGGTATTTAACAGCCGTAACGGACAGCTACAAGTAAATGGTAACGCCGTAAGCGGTTATCAATATATAGATAAGAAAACGAAAGTCTTTTTATATGCCGAGACGAACCAGAAGCCTGTGAAAGCGGGGGTATTGTCGAACGGCAGTGTCAACTATAACGAGACTTCCGTGGAAGGTATCAATGCCGCTATCGCCCTTTCCTTCGGGGAGGACGTGAAGAAACTTGGCGTTCGCTACGGTATCTCTTTTATCAGCGAGGAACAGGCGAAGAAGAATCTGGAGCGTGAGATCGCCGCTTACGACGTGGATGTGGTAGCGAAGATCGCCCGCAACGATTGGAACGACGCTTTAGGTAAAATACAAGTACAAGGCGGTACCAAGGATGAGAAGACCGTATTCTATACCTCTTTATATCGTTGCTACGAACGCCCGATAAACTTGAGCGAGGACGGACATTATTACAGTGCTTTCGACGGAAAGATCCATGAGGATGGCGGACGGTCTTTCTATACGGACGACTGGATTTGGGATACCTACCGTGCTACACATCCCCTGCGTGTCTTGATCGATAATGAGCGTGAGAACGATATCATCAACTCTTATCTCCTGATGGCGGAGCAGATGGGTACCGATTGGATGCCTACCTTCCCGGAGGTGACAGGAGATACACGCCGTATGAACTCAAACCATGCTGTCGCTACCGTGATCGACGCTTACCGCAAGGGCTTGCGTGGGTTTGAGCTGGAAAAAGCCTATATCGCTTGTAAGAAAGGTATCGAGGAAAAGACCTTGATCCCGTGGTCTGCCGCTCCCGCCGGTTGGTTGGATGATTTCTACAAGGAACATGGCTATATTCCCGCATTGAGACCGGGAGAGAAAGAGACGGTGCCTAACGTATCCATTTGGGAAAAACGTCAGCCGATCGCCGTGACTTTAGGTACTTCGTATGATGAATGGTGCTTGTCCCAGATCGCTCAAGAATTGGGAAAGAAAGACGAGGCGGATTATTATTTGCGTCGCTCTTACAATTACCGGAACGTATTTAATCCGGAGACAGGTTTCTTCCATCCGAAAGATAAGGATGGCAAGTTTATCTATCCATTGGATTACCGTTATGATGGCGGTCTAGGTGCCCGTGATTATTACGATGAGAATAACGGATATATTTATCGTTGGGACGTACAGCATAATATCGGTGACTTGATCTCTTTGATCGGAGGCAATGAGGCGTTTACCTCTGCCTTGGATTCCATGTTCAATACGCCGCTGGGTATGTCTAAATGGCAATTCTATTCCACGCTTCCGGATCATACGGGTAACGTAGGTATGTTCTCTATGGCGAATGAGCCGAGCTTGCATATCCCGTACTTGTATAATTATGCGGGTAAGCCTTGGATGACCCAGAAACGTATTCGTACCTTATTGAATCAATGGTTCCGCAATGATTTGATGGGTGTGCCGGGCGATGAGGACGGTGGTGGTATGTCCGCTTTCGTTGTTTTCAGCCAGATGGGATTCTATCCGGTGACTCCGGGTTCTCCTACCTATAATATCGGTAGCCCGATGTTTACCGACGTGAAAGTGGATATGGGTAACGGCAATACGTTCGAGATCCGTGCGAATAACGCATCCGATGAGAATAAATACGTACAATCCGCTAAGTTGAACGGCGTAACCTTGAACCAGCCTTGGTTCAATCATAGCGATATCGCCGCTGGTGGTTTGTTAGAGTTAGAGATGGGGCCGAAAGCGAATAAGGAATGGGGATTGGGAACGCCTCCTCCTTCTGCCGCTCCGATGCCTAAGTAAAAAAAAGCGTGTTGCGATTGTCGCAACACGCTTTTTTATGCCAATACCTTAACGATTAATTTCTTTAGTTCTTTTATATCAATGGGCTTCACTACATAATCCGTGAATTCACATTGTTTGGCGATCTCCTTTTCCCTTTCGAAAGCGAATGCCGTGAGCGCTATGATCGGAATGGTCTTGGATAAGGTGCGGATTCTGCGAGTCGCTTCGAATCCGTCCATAACCGGCATTTTTATGTCCATCAGGATTAGGTCCGGATGATATGTCTCGAACATATCGATAGCCTCTTGCTCGTTTAGCCCTTGATAAAGTTGGTATTGCTTGCCAAACAAGGTTTCCAAAAGGAAATAATTCTCATAAACGTCCTCGGCGATTAAGATGGAATGATGCCTATCTGAACGGGGCGTTTCTTCGGATTGGACGGGGATATCCGGTGAAAGCTCAATATCAGTCCGTTTTGTGTCCAAAGGCAGAGTGAACCAAAAAGTGGAACCCACCCCTTCTTCAGAGTCTACGCCGATTTTACCTCCTAATGCCTCGATAATGGTTCGGCTGATGGTTAATCCCAATCCCGTACCTTGCTGGAAAGTATCTACCTTGATGAATCGCTCGAATATACGTCTTTGGTTTTCCGCGGAGATACCGATACCTGTATCTTTCACGCAGACTCGGATAAAATCCCCTTCTATCTCATAATAAATCGTGATACTTCCTTTTGTGGTAAATTTGATAGCGTTATTCACGAAATTAGATATCACTTGCATAACCCTCCGCTCATCGGTTTTAACGATTACGGATGGGGAGCCGAGATCAAAGATAAGAACCACGTCTGAAGGCATCTTTATAGAGTCTGCCAATGCGATTTCGCCACATATATCCTTGATGTCCACTTCCTCGAAATGATAATCCATGGTTCCCGCCTCGATTTTAGAGAAATCAAGGATATCATCGATCAGTTGCAGTAGCAAATCATTGTTTTTATGAATGATATCTAAATAAGATTGACGCTCTACCTCATCATCAATCTCGGCGATTATATTTGAGAACCCGACGATAGCGTTCAGCGGCGTGCGTATCTCATGACTCATATTCGCCAAGAATGCGGACTTCAATTTATCAGCTTCCTTTACCTTGATTAGCTCGATCTCCTTTTCCCGTTGCTGGGTTATGTTGGAGGTATAGCTTACGATCCTGTTAGGCGTTCCGTCATCGTTGAATTTATAGGAGCGTACATTGGAGTTGAACCAGAATGTTTTGCCATTGAGGATACGCCTGTAGGCCGCTACGAAGTTATTGATCTTCCCTTGCAGGAGAGGTTTGAACTGTTTATTATATACCCGGTCAAAATCATCCGGATGGATTGAGGATTTATAGTCTTCTTGATTCTTGAAGTTGTAATCATGAATCGCTTTTAGCCCCTCATTATTATTAATGTCTTCATTGAGGCCAAAATCTACGGTCAATTTATCATTCTCTACATCGTATTCCCAAAGAATGGAATCCCCGGTATCTACTGATACTTTTAGCCGGGCTAGGCTATTTTCGATTTGTTCCCGCTTGATGTGATTCTCGGTATCGTCGAATACAATATAAATATAGCCGAATATATTATCAAGAGAGTCTTTTAATGTGACTCCTTTTACCAACAGATGCTTTGTTTTAGAATCATGATGACTATCGTAATAGCCGTTTTGAGAAGCAACCTTGAAATCATAATTAAGAGGAAAGAATATATCTTTTCCGTTTTTGAGGCTTTGGTTTACATATTTCGGGATATTAGGATTCTCGAACATATTCAGTCCCACGGCCTGCTCACGGGTAACACCAAAAATATCGAGATCCGCTTGGTTGATATCTACCAACACTCCATTCTCATCATAAAGTTCGGCGCCCCAAGGCATCTTGTCGAAAATGATCTTAAACTTCGTCTCGCTTTTCATGACTTGCATAGCCGTATGTTCTACTAATCCTTGAACTTCCCCTCTTTCAATGGCTATGGAAAGGATATCAGCCAACATATGTAAGTTCTCTATATCTAAGGCACTCCAGTTCCGTTTCTTTTTTACAGAATCAAAGCCGATAAATCCGGATGGTTTGCCTTGCTTGAAAATAGGGATGACTAATAAGGATGAAACCTCTTGCAAAATCAGAAGATGCTGCTCACTCTTCGCCTCTTCCGGCATTTTAGAGACATCATGAATAACGATATCCATGCCCTTTTTGATACTGTCGTACCACCAAGGAATCTCGTCTTGCGGGAGTTGACGCAGTAAATCCTCTCGCATAGAGATAATGCCATCACAAGTAACTTCATTCGTAAAATCAACAGTATGAGTTTGTTCGTCAAATGTTCCGATATACACCCGATCCACATCGAAAAATTGTAAGATGCGGAATAGCGCTTGGTCAATAACCGAGTTTTTTTTGGCTCCAAGAAGAAGTGACAATACATCCGACATCGTTTTTCGCAAATCAATCATATTGGCCAAAATCAAGTCGGTCTTTTCATCTTCTACATCGGTCTTCTTGTCTATAGCCTCATTAAGAAATGTTGTATTGGAATGAATGTTATTCATGATAAATTGAGTGTACTAAATTTATTCGAAAACAAATGTAAGTATAAACTTTGATTATTTTTTGTTTTAGTGTTTATTATATTATTATCGTGGCTTTAAAAATAATTTTGTACGTTTGTAGATGGTTGAATTAAACTTGAAATCTATGGATAATAAAATCATATTGACGATAGGCCGCCAGTTCGGAAGCGGTGGCCGCGAGATCGGACAACGTTTGGCGAAGGAGTTGGGTATCGGTTACTATGATAAGGAACTGATTACCGTGGCGGCCCGTGAGAGTGGATTATGCGAGGATGTTTTCGAGAAGGCAGACGAACGTGCCTCCAGTGGTTTATCGTACGCTTTTACGATGGGGTATTCTTCTTTTATGGGAGGGATGTTTACGCCTTATAATGATATTTTGTCTAATGACGGTCTTTTTAAGATACAGAGTGACGCTATCCGTAAATTGGCGGAGACTGAGTCGTGTGTTTTGGTAGGGCGTTGCGCTGATTATATCCTCCGGGATGATCCGGCTTGTTTGAGCTTCTTTATCCATAGTTCAGTGGAGAGCCGGGTCCAAAAGACCGTGGAAAGGCATGGTGTGACGGTGGAAGAGGCGAAGAACATGATGGAGAAGACTGATAAATCCCGTGCGGCTTACTATAATTATTATACGAATAAGACATGGGGAATGGCCTCTTCTTATAATTTCTCGATCGATGTATCCGTATTAGGGATCGACGAGACCGTGGAATTTATGAAAAGCTTTATCGAGCGCAGATTGAATAAGCGTCCGTCTCATTTCGGATAAATCGTATTCTTGAGAAACCATTATTGAATAGAGATTAACCTATTAAAACTAAGAAAGTATGCGAAAACCTTTTATTACTGTTCGGCTGACCCATGGTATGTTGGGCGCCTTGTTAGTTTCCACCTGTGCTTGTTCGGGCACGAAGTGGACGGAGGTGGAGAAAGATTCTATCCGTATCGTTACCCAGCAAGAAGGAGCTGTATTAGGATATTCCGCCAATTCGGGGGTGAGACTTCTTACTGTTGACGGATATGCCTTCAAAGATCTGAATCGGAACGGGCGGCCTGATCCGTATGAGGATTGGCGTCTTACGCCCGAGGAACGTGCCGTTGATTTGGCCGGACAGTATCTACAGAGGAAATCGCCGGATTGATGCTTTATAGCGCCCATCAATCTATCCCCGATGCCTCGAAAGGGGTTGGAACTTCTACCTACAATGGCAAATCTTTTGATGAGAGTGGAGCCCAGCCATCCGATCTTTCCGATGCGCAGCGTAAATTCCTCACCGAGGATAATGTTCGTCATGTATTGGTTACGAGAGTGCAAAGCCCGAAAGTGGCGGCTCGCTGGAATAATAATGCGCAAGCTTTAGTAGAGGGTATCGGTCATGGTATCTTACGGTCGTTGATAATCCCGATGAGGCGGATTTCGCCATCGTCTTTATGACGAGCCCGAACAGTGGTACGGGGTATGATAAATCCGATTGTGAGAAAGGTGGAAACGGTTATATGCCTATCAGTTTACAGTATAATGATTATACCGCTACCTATGCCCGTAACCCAAGTTTGGCGGGGGGAGATCCGTTTGAGAATTTCACGAACCGTTCTTATAAAGGTAAGTCCGTGAAAACAGCTAATAAGCAGGATATGCTTTCTGTTTTGGAGACAAAGGCTAAAATGAAAGGTAAGCCTGTAATCGTATCTTTGGAGATGGATAAGCCTACGATTATGTCCGAGTTCGAGGGTTCGGCGGATGCCATTCTGGTGAACTTCGGTGTACAAAACCAAGCGGTCTTGGATATCATCAGTGGAAAAGCCGAGCCTTCCGCTTTGTTGCCTTTGCAGATGCCGGCAGATATGCGTATCGTGGAGGAGCAATTCGAAGATGTTCCCCGGGATATGAAATGCTATACGGATAGCGAGGGCCATCTGTATGATTTCGCTTTTTGTATGAATTGGAAAGGCGTTATCGATTATGAGCGAGTGACTAAATATAAATAGAGTAAATTACATTTTTGTGTTTTTGTGGCTACGGTATCTATATATAATGCCTAAATTTGCATGGTAATATTATTAAGTGCAGACCATGAAAATTATGACATTGCAGGGAACGGACAAATTGTTATATGAACTTGTCGCACCTTTGGTCATGAATCCAGCCATTTTGCGACAAAATAACAATTACCCTTTTAAAACATCTCGTAGCCACGTTTGGTATATAGCCTTTCATGAAACAGCTGTTGTTGGTTTTATGCCTGTAAAAAAAGGACATCTCTATTACTCTATAGACAATTATTTCGTGAGTGGTGATGATCCTTCGGTATTGAGTGAACTTCTTGAAGAAGTCATAAAGGATTTTTCATCTCAAGCTTCACTTATGGCTGTTGTGCATAAACGTCATGTAAAAGTGTTCTCACAAAAAAAGTTCCAGACATGTGTTGAGTGGAAAAATTATGATAAAATGCATTATTTACCGGAGGTAGAGTCATGATGCGAAGAATGGATGTGTACGAGGCGACAGAGAAAAGATTGAAGATCATTTTTGATTATTTCGATTACGTATACGTCTCTTTTTCCGGCGGAAAGGATAGTGGTGTACTGTTGAATTTGTGTGTAGATTATATTCGTAGATACGCTCCGGGACGAAAATTAGGTGTATTTCATATGGATTATGAGGTTCAATACAGCCAGACGATCGAATATGTGGAAAAGGTTTATGCCGCTAATTCCGATATCCTTGATATTTATCATTGTTGTGTTCCTTTTAAAGTCCAGACATGTACATCTATGTTTCAACAATATTGGAGACCTTGGAGCGAGGAGTACCGGGATATCTGGGTTCGAGAGATGCCCCATTCATGTCTCCGGGCGAAAGACTTTGACTTTTTCAAGGAGGACATGTGGGATTATGATTTTCAGAATATGTTCCCTTTTTGGTTGTATCAACGGAAAATGGGCCGGCGTATATGTTGCCTTGTTGGTATCCGTACCCAAGAGAGTTTTAATAGGTGGCGGGCCATACATAGTGATAAGAATTACAGAAAACTAGCTAATTATAAATGGACTCGCAGAATGAATTATTCTATATATAACGCATATCCTATTTATGATTGGAAAACTCAGGATATCTGGATAGCGAACGGAAAGTTCGGTTGGACATATAATCATTTGTATGATTTGTATTATCAAGCAGGGGTGCCTTTGTCCCGGCAACGTGTGGCGAGCCCATTCATATCCCAAGCGATATCCACACTGTTCATTTACAAAGTTGTCGATCCCGACATGTGGGGGAGGATGGTTGGACGTGTAAACGGTGTTGGCTTTGCCGGTATATATGGGAATACCTCCGCTATGGGATGGAGGGCTATCAAGTGCCCAGCCGGGTTCTCTTGGGAGAAATATATGTATTTTCTCCTAAATACTTTACCCGAAGAAACTCGTGAGAACTATTTGAATAAGTTAAGAGTCAGCCGTAAATTCTGGAGAGAAAAAGGAGGATGCCTCAGTGAGGAGACTATCGCTAAGTTACGGGCGGCTAATATTCCTATCATTGTGGAAGAATGTACCGCTTACCATACGGATAAGAAACCGGTACGGATGGAGTATATCGATGATATCAATATACCTGAGTTTAAAGAAATCCCTACTTACAAACGTATGTGTGTTTGTATTTTGAAAAACGATCATACATGTAAGTATATGGGTTTTTCCCAGACAAAACGAGAAAGGGATATGAGAAAAGAAGTAATGGACAAATATAATTTTTATAAGCATGGGAAACTTTGTTAGTCCGGCATATGGTGTTAGGGCTGTCCCTATAGAAAAAATTGTAGCCAACAGCTATAACCCTAATATCATGGCACCACCGGAAATGCGATTATTGGAACTTTCCATTTGGGAGGATGGCTATACGATGCCTTGCGTCTGTTATTATCTTGAAGAGGATGATTTATATGAGATAGTAGATGGTTATCATCGTTATCTGGTTATGAAGCAATCTCAAAGGATTTATGATCGTGAGAAAGGAATGTTGCCTGTAACGGTGATTGAGAAAGATATTTCAAACCGAATGGCTTCAACCATTCGCCATAACAGGGCTCGAGGGATGCACAACTTGGAACTTATGACGGAGATTGTTACGGAGTTGGTCAAATCTGGGATGTCTGATAAGTGGATCATGCGTAATATTGGAATGGATAAAAATGAGTTACTTCGGTTCAAGCAGATTTCGGGATTAGCTGAATTATTCCGGGATAAAGAATTCGGTTGGTCTGATGACTGGTCGGAAGAAGACTAAACTTTTTACATTTTGTTTGGCTGAGCGTTTTTTGCCTTTTATGGCTCTGTTGAGTACATATATACTAATTTTTTGTACATTTGCCCCCGACTTTTCACATAGGGGTGCCCGAGTCATACGGGCTGAGATTATACCCATCGAACCTGATCCGGGTAATGCCGGCGAAGGGAAAATAAGGTAGAACTAGGAAATAAAGGGGGCGTTACCTCTATGTGCTCCCTGATGTTTAAACTTTAATTAGTTATTAAGATGGAACAGATTGTTTCAAGTGGAATCATTGACTCTTACTTCGAGAAGTTGAAGAGCAACTTGTCTGTGGATGTAGCGATCGTGGGAGGGGGACCTTCCGGTATCGTGGCCGCTTATTTCTTGGCGAAAGCCGGTAAGAAGGTGGCGTTGTTTGATCGTAAGCTGGCTCCCGGTGGAGGTATGTGGGGCGGCGCTATGATGTTCAACGATATCGTGGTGCAGGAAGAGGCTATGCCGATTATCAAGGAATTGGGCGTAAGTTATAAGGAGGGTGCTAACGGCACGTATATCATGGATTCGGTACATACCACTTCCGCTTTGATTTATCAGGCGACGAAGGCGGGCGCTACGATCTTTAACTGCTATTCGGTAGAGGACGTGGTGTTTCATAACGATGCCGTAGCCGGTGTGGTAGTGAACTGGGCTCCGGTAATCCGTGAGGGGATGCACGTGGATCCGTTGACGATCATGGCAAAGGCTGTCTTGGAAGGTACGGGGCATGATTGCGAGATCGCCCGTGTGGTAGCCCGTAAGAATGATATCCAATTGAATACACCGACCGGAGGCGTGATCGGCGAGCGTTCCTTGAATGTGGAGCTGGGTGAGCAGACGACGGTGGAGAACACGAAGGAGATCTACCCGGGATTATTCGTTTCCGGTATGGCCGCTAACGGCGTAAGCGGTAGCTTCCGTATGGGACCGATCTTTGGCGGCATGCTGATGAGCGGCAAGAAGGCGGCTGAGTTGATCTGCGAAAAGCTTGGGAATTGAAAATTGAGAATTGAGAATTGAGAATTATTGATTGTTGTATCTTTAATTTTCAATTCTCAATTCCCAACGGTTTTTCCTTGTCTCAAGAATAAGAATCCCGTTATGATCAACGCCGTGGATAATCCCGTATAGAATACAGAAATGAAAGAATTCGGCAGTAAATGGAGCGCACGGATCGTGATCCCGAAAGCGATCATGAAGATCATGATAATCCAACCTTTCACGTCGAAGAAAGAGAACGGGCAATGTTTCCCGTTTTTCCGGGAGATCCGTTCGGAATGTTTATAGAAAAGCCGTTTAAAGACCAAATTGAAGAAAAGCAAGAAAACGATGGTCGCTTCCCCGATCTTGAATAACCAATAATGGGTATCGTTTAACCATGTGACGATACCGATGCGTAAGATATTGATACCGGCGAAAATCCATACGCAACCGGCGGTATATAATAATACCTTTTTATTTACTCCAAACTTCATCTATCTTTTTATTTACCGCAAACTTACAACATTCATGTAAAAAACGGAAAAATATCCTTATCTTTGTGCCATGCGTGAGAAAATGAAACAGAGGATTGTACAATACGTGGTGCTGATGGCCGGCATCTTGGCATTGCTTTCTGTGGTTATCCCTCACCATCATCACCGGGACGGGATGCCTTGTTATCAATCCTTGACCGCAGAGCAAGCGCATGGCGATAAAAGCACTGATACGCATGATTGCGGTTGCGACGGGCATAACTTGGCCTATTTCAGTACGCATATTTCTCATTTTATGGATGGAGATGTGGATATACATCTGATGCCGTTACTCGTCTTATTTGATTACATTTATCCACCTGAACCGGTGTTTTGCGGACAGCTCCTTGATCACGAGAACGCCCCTTACATTGAGTCGCTGCACGACACTTGGATAGTGAGTGCCTCGGGACTTCGTGCCCCTCCTATGTCTTGATACCTCGTTTGTGAGAGCAGGTGAGGACAGACTTGCCCCTATCTATTTATTATTAACGATATCAAGATTTTTTACACAATGAAGAAAATATATTTGGTAGGTGCGATGTGCGCTTACCTGTTTGCCGGTTGTGCGGGAAATGCGTCGCAAGCCGGACACGATGAGCATAATCATGAATTAGAGGCTCACGATCATGATCATGAGGGACATGAACACGAAGGCCATGACCATGAGCATGAGCATGAGGCCGGTGGTACCCATCCCGGCGAGATTGTCTTTAAGAAGGCTTTAGCCGAGGCCGTTGGTTTGCAGACTGTAACGGTTAATCCCGCTCCTTTCACGGATGTGATTAAGACGAGCGGACGAGTAATGGCGGCGCAAGGGGAGGAGTCCGTGATCGTCGCTACCGTCCCCGGCGTGATCTCGTTTGGTAGCTTGCCATTCGTGGATGGTACGGCGGTACGCAAGGGACAGGCCGTGTTGAGTATCGCTTCCAACGCCCTCTCGGATGGAGACGTGGCGGCAAGGGCTAAATTCGCTTATGAGACGGCGAAAAAGGAATACGAGCGTATGCAAGCCTTGGTAGGCGATAAGATCGTATCCGCCAAGGATTTCGAGCAGGCCCGCTTGAATTACGAGAACGCCAAGGTCGCTTATGAGGCGATAGCGGGAAAACAGACGGCGAAAGGCGTGTCTGTAGTCTCTCCCTTGAATGGTTACTTGAAGAACATCCAAGTGAAAGAGGGTGATTATGTATCCGTAGGCCAGCCTTTGGCTACGATCTCGCAAAACAATCGTTTGGTATTGCGTGCGGACGTGTCTGAGAGGTATTACAACGATCTTCCCATGATCCAAACCGCTAATTTCATGACTCCGTATGATAACGCTCTCTATAAATTGTCTGATTTGCGTGGACGGTTGTTATCGTATGGAAAGGCTTCCGATATGAACTCTTTCTATGTACCGGTGACTTTCGAGTTCGATAATAAAGGAGCGGTTATCCCCGGTTCTTTCGTGGAGATCTTTTTGTTGACAAAGCCGATGGAGAATGTCTTGAGCGTACCTGTCTCCGCCCTTATCGAGGAGCAGGGCGTTTATTCGGTATTTATCCGTCTGGATGAGGAAGGCTATAAGAAGCAATGGGTGACGCTGGGAGCGAATAACGGCTCGGAGGTACAGATCCTTTCCGGATTGAAACCGGGCGATGAGGTCGTGACCCGTGGCGCTTACCAGATCAAGTTGTCTTCCGCTTCTAACGCGATACCGGCTCATAGCCATAGCCATTAATAGGAGGGACGTTGCATGTTAAATAAGATAATTTATTATTCATTGCACAACCGGTTGGTAATCTTGGTTTGTGCGCTATTGCTGATGATCTGGGGTACGTACACGGCGTTTAATACGGACGTGGATGTGTTCCCGGACTTGAACGCCCCAACGGTCGTGATCATGACCGAGGCGAACGGTATGGCTCCCGAGGAGGTGGAACGCTTGGTGACATTCCCTGTGGAGACTGCCGTGAACGGTGCGATGGACGTGCGGCGTGTACGTTCCTCGTCTACCACCGGATTCTCCGTGGTTTGGGTAGAGTTTGATTGGGGTACGGATATTTACCGGGCTCGTCAGATCGTGTCCGAGAAACTGGCAGTCTTGGGTGAGAGCCTTCCCGAGAACGTAGGTAAACCGACCTTAGGCCCGCAGTCATCCATCTTGGGTGAGATGATGATCCTCGGTTTGACCGCCGATTCCACGTCTTTGTTGGACTTACGTACGATCGCCGACTGGACGATCCGTCCCCGTTTGTTGTCTACGGGCGGTGTGGCGCAGGTTGCCGTGATCGGTGGCGATATTAAGGAGTACCAGATCTTGTTGGACCCGGCTCGTATGAAGCACTACGGTGTAGGGTTGAACGAGGTGGGGGATGTTTGTCGGAATATGAACCGGAATGCCAATGGTGGTGTATTGTATGAGTTCTCGAACGAATACATCATCCGAGGAGTCTTATCGACTTCGAAGGCGGAGGAGATCGCTCAGGGTGTGGTGAAGACCGTGAATGAGTATCCGGTTACGCTGGGTGATATCGCTACGGTTAAGATCGGCGGTAAAAGCCCGAAGTTGGGAACCGCTTCCGAGCGGACAAAGCCAGCCGTGCTGATTACCGTGACCAAACAGCCGGATACGAGTACGGAGAAGTTGACGGAGAAGCTGGACGAGATTGTTGTCGATTTGCGGAAGAACTTGCCGGCGGATGTACATGTCTCTACGGATATATTCCGCCAGAGTCATTTTATCGATAACTCTATTAATAATGTAAAGAAGAGCTTGTTTGAGGGTAGTTTCTTCGTGGTGATCGTCTTGTTCCTGTTCTTGATGAATATACGTACGACGGTGATCTCGTTGGTAGCCTTGCCGTTATCTTTGCTGGTCTCTATCATCGTATTGCACTACATGGGATTGACGATTAACACGATGAGCTTGGGAGGTATGGCGATCGCTATCGGTTCCTTGGTGGATGACGCTATCGTGGACGTGGAGAACGTGTATAAACGAATCCGGGAAAACCGGCTCTTGCCTCCGGATCAGCAACGCTCTACCTTGGAGGTGGTTTACGACGCTTCCCGTGAGGTACGTATGCCGATCTTGAACTCTACCTTGATTATCGTGGTGAGTTTCGTGCCCTTGTTCTTCTTGAGTGGTATGGAAGGCCGTATGTTGGTTCCGCTGGGTATCGCTTTTATCGTGGCGTTGTTTGCTTCTACGGTGGTGGCGCTTACCTTGACCCCGGTGCTTTGTAGCTATTTGCTGAACCGTAAAGCGACGGGAATGAAGGAACTGCGTGAGGCTTGGATAGCCCGGAAGTTGAAGGTGGTGTATAAACGGGCTTTGGAGTTAGCGTTGGCTTACCAGAAATGGGTGCTAGGTACCACGATCGCTTTGTTTGTGGTCGCCTTGGTGATCTTCTTTCATTTGGGACGTAGTTTCTTGCCCCCGTTCAATGAGGGTTCTTTTACGATCAACGTAAGCTCGCTTCCGGGAATTTCCTTGGACGAGTCGGACCAGATCGGACGCCGTGCGGAAGCGTTGCTGTTGCAAGTGCCCGAGATAAAGACTGTGGCTCGGAAGACCGGTCGTGCGGAATTGGATGAGCATGCCTTGGGCGTGAATGTTTCCGAGATCGAGGCTCCTTTCGAATTGCAAGACCGTAGTCGGGATGAGGTGATGAATGATGTCCGCAAGAAGTTATCTACGATCAGCGGCGCTAATATAGAGATCGGGCAACCTATTTCCCATCGTATCGACGCTATGCTTTCCGGCACGGAGGCGAATATCGCTATCAAATTGTTTGGTACGGACTTGAACCTGATGTTTACGGTCGGTAACCAGATCAAGGCCGCTATCCAAACGATCCCGGGTCTGGTGGACTTGAAGGTAGAGCAGCAGATCGAGCGTCCGCAGTTGACAATCACCCCGAAACGTGAGTTGCTGGCTAAATATGGCATTCCCCTGCCGGAGTTCGAGGAATATATCAATGTGATGTTGGGTGGAGAGGCCGTAAGTCAGGTGTACGACGATGGCAAGAGCTTCGACCTGACCGTGAAGACCTCCGACGCTAGCCGTGCCACGATGGATGATATTAGCAATCTGATGATCGATGCCGCCGGACAGAAAGTGCCGCTAAGCTACGTGGCCGATATCCGTTCGGTGACCGGTCCGAATACGATCAATCGTGAGAATGTGCAACGTAAGATCGTGATTAGTGCCAATGTATCGGAACGTGACTTGCGAAGTGTGGTTAATGAGATACAGGATCGGGTAGAGGCTAATATCCGTTTGCCGGAGGGATACCATATCGAATATGGTGGCCAGTTCGAGAGCGAGGCGGCGGCCAGCCGTACCTTATTGCTGACGTCATTGATGTCGTTATTGGTGATCTTCATGTTACTGTACAATGAGTTCAAGGACGTGAAGGAGAGCGGCGTGATCTTGTTGAACCTGCCGTTGGCGTTGATCGGTGGCGTGATTATCCTATGGCTTACTTCCGGCGAGATCAGTATCCCGGCGATTATCGGTTTCATTTCCTTGTTTGGTATCGCTACCCGAAACGGTATGCTGCTGATCAGCCACTATACGCATTTGCGTGGAGAGGGAATGGGATTGCGTGAGTCCGTGATACAAGGTTCCCTAGACCGTTTGAACCCGATCTTGATGACGGCGTTGAGTTCCGCCTTGGCGTTGATCCCGTTGGCGTTGAATGGCGATCTTCCCGGGAATGAGATCCAAAGCCCGATGGCGACGGTGATCTTGGGTGGTTTATTAACCTCTACGTTCTTAAACGGATTCATCATCCCGATTGTTTATCTGATAATGAACAAGAATAAAGAATAAGTTTTATGAAATCATATATTATAGTCGCCGCCTTGTCTGTATTGACAGGCGGCCTTTCCGCCCAGACTTCTATAGAGGACGTGCTCCGGAGCGTGGAGGCGAACAATAAGGATTTACAGGCGAACAGCCAGTTGGTCCGGTCGCAGAAGCTGGAGGCGAAGTTGGATAATAATTTGCCAGACCCTTCGGTCTCTTATTCGCATTTCTGGGGGAATAAAGAAGGGATGGGATTCACGGGCGAGTTCGTGGCTTCCCAAAGCTTTGATTTCCCGTCCGTATATGTCCGGAAGCATAAGCTGACGAAGGCGAAATCCGCGGGTTTGGATCGTCAAGGGATGGCTTTTCGTCAGCAAATCTTGTTGCAGGTGAAAGAGGTTTGCCTAGATTTGGTGCTGTTGAACCAGCAGAAGAACCTATTGGATACCCGTCTTAGGAACGCCGAGCAACTTTCCGCTTTTTATGCGACTCGTTTGGAGAAAGGAAATGCGAATATCCTTGAGACAAACAAGATCGATCTGGAATTATTGAACGCTCGGACAGAGGCCCGGATGAACGAGACTTCCCGTATTGCCAAGCTGCAGGAGCTGGCTACCCTGAACGGCGGTATCGCTATCGAGTTTACGGATACGGTTTACGCCTTGCCGGATAAGGATGTGCTTTCCTTTGATGAGCTGCGGACGGAGGCGATGCAATCCGATCCGCAATTACAGACCTTGCGTAGCGACCAGACGACAGCTCTTCGGCAGGTGAGCGTGAATAAGGCGAAAGGTCTGCCCGGCTTTGAGTTAGGGTATCGTATGAATCCCGCCTCGGGTGGAGAGCGTTTCAATGGTTTCTTGGTAGGAATCACCATCCCGTTGTTCTCGAACCGTAATAACGTGAAACAGGCGAAGGCTCAGGCCCGCTATACGGAGATGCAGTTGGAGAGCGCTTCTTTCACGGTAGAGAATGGGTTGGGGAAGCTATATGTCCAGTCTGTCTCCTTAAAGAAATCTATCGATGAATATAAGGATGTGCTGAAAAGGCAGAATAGCTTGGTCTTGTTGAACAAGGCTATACAGGCCGGGCAAATCTCTATGATCGAGTATTTCGTGGATGTGACGACCTATTACCAAAGCGTGCAAAACTACCTGCAATTGCAAAACCAATACCAAAAGGTCATGGCGCAATTGTATAAGTATCGATTATGATAAGGAACACAACTGTGTTTTCTCTTGAACACAGTTGTGCTTATCCACAGATACAGTTGTGTTTTCTCACGAACACAACTGTGTCTTTACGTTCTCTAAGGATAGCTTAAAGTCACGGATCAATTCTTTCATCACCTCTTCCACGGATAATTCCTCCCAGAATAAAGACGCTACCTGTCCGATCTCTAACTCGCCTTCCTTTAGGTCGCCCTCAAAGATTCCTTTCTTGGCACGTCCTTTGCCCAATAACTCACGTAATTCTTCCACGGACGCTCCCCGGGCTTCCGCTTCTTCCACTGCAGTAGCGCAATCTCCTTTTACCAGACGGGTAGGAGACAGTTTCTTTAATAATAACTTCGTATCGCCTTCCTTAAGATTCAAGCATAGTTTCTTGAAATTCTCGTGTGCCGAGCTTTCTTTGGTTAGGGCGAAACGAGTGCCTATCTGTACGCCGTCGGCCCCTAGTGCGAGTGCCGCTAGCATCGCTTGACCGTTTCCTATACCTCCTGCCGCCAAAAGGGGGAGAGAGGTCGCTTTCCGGACAGCGGGGATCAGGCACATCGTAGTTGTTTCCTCCCGTCCGTTGTGCCCGCCGGCCTCGAAGCCTTCGGCAACGATGGCATCCACTCCGGCCTCCTCGCATTTCGTGGCGAATTTAGAGCTGCTTACCACGTGAACGACCGTCATGCCATGATCCTTCAAATACTTTGTCCATGTTTTCGGGTTGCCGGCGGAGGTAAATACGATCTTCACTTTTTCCTCCACCAATATCCGCATCAAGGTATCGATTTCCGGATACATCAGCGGGACATTCACGCCAAAAGGCTTGTCGGTCGCCGCCTCGCATTTACGGATATGTTCCCGGAGCACTTCCGGGTGCATGGAGCCTGCCCCGATCAATCCTAATCCACCGGCGTTACTAACCGCTGAAGCTAGCCGCCAACCACTACACCAAACCATTCCCGCCTGTATGATGGGATACTGAATACCAAAAAGACTACAAATTCGATTCATATTATTTCTTGCGTTAATCTCGCTAAAATTAGTGAACTATTTTTATTGGAACAACAATTTCTTTGTCGAGGTTGTTGAATAGGCATATAACTTTAAAATATAAGAGATATGCCAGAGAATATAATGAAAACGTTATGGGATGAGAGCGATGATCTTCACGATGAGACCATGTCTACCAATTCGGTATTGTCGGATGATTACACGTCTAATGACATTCAAGATTTACAAGAAACGATCGAAAATGAAAATATCGAGGACGGTATAGAGAGCGATTCGATTGAACATTGAATGAATGCATATTGGGTCCCCGAAGGGAAGATCTCCCTTTGGGGATCTTTTTTGTGTGAATTGTGAAAATCTTTTTCCGGATTCTAAATAATAACAATTTGAAATAGAATTGTAACGCAAAACTTCGTTATCTTTGTCCATTGTAATTCTAATATAACAATGGCATGAATAAAACGCTTATGGCCGCAGGTTTAGCGGTTATTTTGGGAGCTTGTTCCTCCTCAAAGAAAAGCGATGTAGCGGAAGGCGCTACACCCAATCCGTTTTTTGCGGAGTATACGACACCGTTCGGGGTGCCTCCGTTTGACCAAATAGAGGTGGCTCATTACAAGCCGGCTCTTTTGAAAGGCATGGAAGAGCAGGCGAAGGAGATTGAGGCGATCGTGGCAAATCCGGATGCGCCGACATTCGAGAATACGATCGTGGCCTTAGACCAAAGTGGCGAGTTGCTTACTAAAGTAATGTATGCTTTCGGTGGCCAATCCAGTGTGAATACCACGGACGAGATCCAAGAGCTCGAACGTGAGCTTTATCCCCTTTTATCCAAACATTCGGATGATATCAGCCTAAATCCCCAGCTTTTCGCCCGGGTGAAATCCGTATATGAGAATCAGGCGAGCTTCCATCTGGATAAGGAACAGAAGAAGCTGTTGGAGGAAACCTATAAAAGCTTTGTCCGGGGAGGAGCCAATCTGCCGGAGGATAAGCAGGCGAAGTTGCGTGAGCTGAACGAGAAGATATCCATGCTCCAACTTCCTTTAGGCCAGAATACCCTGAAAGAGACCAACGATTTCCAATTAGTGATCGATAATAAAGAGGACTTATCCGGTCTGCCGGAAGACGTGATCGTCAAGGCGGCGCAAACGGCCCAAGAGAATGGTCTGGATGGTAAGTGGGTGTTTACCCTCCATAATCCGAGCGTGATGCCTTTCCTTCAATACGCCGATAAGCGTGATTTGCGTGAGAAGATCTTCAAGGCGTATACGAATCGTGGCAACAATAATAATGAGAATGATAATAAGGAGGTCGTTAAGCAGCTGGTTGCCGCTCGTCTGGAGAAAGCCCGATTGATGGGATATGAGGATTATGCCGCTTTCGTATTGGAAGAGAATATGGCGAAGAACGAGAAGAACGTGTACGACTTGCTTGATAAAATCTGGCCATCTGCCTTGGCGAAAGCGAAAGAGGAATTGGCCGATATCAACGCCGAGATCAAGAAGGAAGGCGGTAATTACGAGGCCGAGGGCTGGGACTGGCGTTATTATTTCGAGAAAGCCAAGAAAGCGAAATATAACTTGGACGAGAACGAGATGCGTCCTTATTTTGAGTTGGGACATGTACGTGAGGGCATCTTCTATGTAGCCAATAAATTATACGGTATCACGTTTACCGAGATCAAGGACATCCCGAAACCGGACCCCGACGCTCTCGCTTTCGAGTGCAAGGATAAAGATGGTACGCATCTGGGCGTATTGTATATGGATTTCTTTACCCGCCCGGGCAAAGGAGGTGGCGCATGGTGCGGCGGTTACCGCTCACAAACGTATAAAGATGGGAAACGGGTAGCCCCGGTGGTTACTACCGTGTTTAATTTCAGTAAACCGGCGGAGGGACAACCGGCGCTTTTGACGGCCGACCAGACCGAGGCCGTATTCCATGAGTTCGGGCATGCCTTGCACGGGTTATTCTGCGATGTTCATTATTATG
>OGFY01000821.1_pt1 | contig 27077 bp, 7 predicted proteins | sample 1570951 | NCBI WGS metagenome assembly OGFY01 (sample SAMEA2581942, study PRJEB24529) | metagenome | biome: Human gut stool | place: China | collected 2011
CCTTTTGAACAACTGGTCTTTGGTTAATACATGTACCACCATTTGTTCTTTTGAATTTACGTAGTCTGTAATGGTCTATCTCATTTTTCTTATTTCTTACTTGTACTTCGTCAGCTGTAACCTTTTCAACAATACCTTCATTTTTAGCAGTTACTGTTGTTTCAGAATCACGTGCAGCTTTGTATTCCATACCTGTTCCAACTATTGGAGACTCTGGTATTAAAAGTGGAACTGCTTGACGTTGCATGTTAGATCCCATTAGAGAACGCTTAACATCATCGTGCTCCAAGAAAGGTATCATGGCGGCAGCAACAGAAACTAATTGTTTTGGTGAAACATCTACATAGTCTACTTCGCTTGCCTTAACCTCTGTAATTTCAGATCTACGTCTTACTTTTACCATTTTGTTTACGAATCTGCCTTCTGCGTCTACTGGTTCTGATGCTTGTGCGATTGTATATTTATCTTCTTCATCAGCAGGCATATAATCAACTATATCTGTTAATTTACCTGTTTCTTTATCAACTTTTCTATATGGTGTTTCTACAAATCCATATTCGTCTATCATAGCAAATGATGAAAGTGCAGAGATAAGTCCAATGTTTGGTCCTTCTGGAGATTCAACTGGGCATAGTCTACCATAGTGAGTATAGTGAATATCACGAACCTCGAATCCAGCTCTTTCACGAGAAAGACCTCCAGGTCCTAATGCAGAAATTCTTCTCTTATGAGTAAGCTCTGACAATGGGTTTGTTTGATCCATGAATTGTGATAATTGAGAGCTTCCAAAGAATTCTCTTATTGATGATGTAATAGGTTTTGTATTTATTAATGTTTGTGGTGTTACAGAGTCTAAGTCTTGTATTGTCATTCTTTCACGAACAACTCTTTCAAGTCTTGTTAAACCAATTCTGAATTGGTTTTGTAGTAACTCACCAACACATCTAATACGTCTGTTTCCTAAGTGATCTATATCATCAACTTTTCCTATTCCATAATCTAGATTTAATAGGTAACTAATAGATGCAATCATATCCTCTGTTGTGATTGTTAGAGGAACTAATTCGTTGTATCTTTCTTTAATTACATCATGTAATTTTTCGTCTGGAGTTGTATCCATTATAGATTTTAACACATTGTAATTAACTCCTTCTTTGAAGTGAAGGTCAGATAAATCCACATTTGGTAACATTTTGTGGATATTTACTATTCCATTTCCTATTACTCTTACTTTTTGGTCATCAACTAATACATCTACTATATTAATTCCAGAATCTTGAATAGCTTCTGCAGCTTCTGCAGTAATTCTTGTATTCTTTTCTGCTAAAACTTCACCTGTTGATGGATCTACTATATCATCATAAGCAACTTGTCCTGTTATTCTAGTTGCTAAGCATAATTTTTTATTAAATTTGTATCTTCCTACTTTTGCTAAATCATATCTTCTGTTATCGAAGAATAAACCATCGAATAAGTTTCTAGCAGCATCAGCTGTTGGAAGTTCCCCTGGTCTTAATTTCTTATATATTTCAATTATTGCTTCATCTTGAGTTTTTATTGTGTCCTTATCAAGAGTTGCCTTGATTTTTGGATCATTTGCAAATAGGTCTAATATTTGCTCATCTGTTACAAATCCTATACTTCTTAATAAAGATGTAACAGGTAATTTTCTTGTTCTATCAACCCTTACATAGAAAATATCATTTCCATCTGTCTCGTATTCTAGCCATGCACCTCTTATAGGCATAACAGTAGATGTGTATATTCTCTTTCCTGTTTTGTCGTAGTCTTGTGCATAGTAACAAGATGGAGAACGAACTAATTGGCTTACAATTACTCTCTCTGCTCCATTGATAATAAATGTTGCACTGTCTGTCATTACTGGGAAATCGCCTAAATAGATTTCTTGCTCTTTAATTTCACCAGTTTCCTTGTTGATAAGACGAACTTTAACATGTAATCTTGTTGAATATGTAGCGTCTCTCTCTTTTGCCTCTTCCATTGTGTACTTTGTTTTTTCTTCCATGTGATAGTCTAAGAATTCAAGTACTAAGTTTCCAGAGTAGTCAACTATTGGAGAAATATCTTTTAATACTTCGCCTAAACCTTCCTCTATAAACCAATTATAAGAATCTTTTTGTACTTGAATTAAGTTAGGCATTTCTACGAAATCACCTATCTTAGAAAAAGATTTTCTTGTGCATTTTTCGTGTTTTACTTCTTTTAGATTCAAAGTTACTCACCTCATAATAAAAATTAAAGCAGAATTTGAAATATATAAGATTTCAAAAAAGTCCTTCTTGTTTTTAGTCACTCTGTAAATTGCTTGCTCACTGCTCCTTTAAGCTTGCTTTTTACTAGTATTTTCTAAAACAATTCCTCTTTTTTGATAATTTATCAATAACATAAAAAGACAACAAAAAACCTATTGACAATCTATGCTGTTTTTGTCAATTAGTTCTTTTGTATGTTCCCTATTTTATTTAGTACTTTTGATTACTAATTTATTAATATTAACCACCCTTGCTATCTCGTTGGAGATTAATAAAATTTAAATTTTGTTGAAAATATTCCATATTATCAACACTATACTAATTATACAATTTTTGGTATGTTTATGTCAATAGAAAATATGAAAAATTTAGAAAAACTTTCTATTGTTTCGTACATAAAAAGAAAACTAATGATACCATTTTTTTAGCCTCGACACATTGTTCTTAGTCGGAGCTCCTTCGAACTCCTCAAAAGGCGAACTCGGGTCTTGCTTTCAAAAATGGTATCACTTGTTTTCTCGTTTTGAATTTGAAAATAAAAATCAAAAAGCATAGTATTTTTAATATATTCGTGTTATACTATTATTAGATTTTTTAAGAAAGGATAGTGAAATTTATGATTAATGAAAAGCAAGAAATTCTTGCAACAGTCAATACTTTACCTGACAATACAACTTGGGACGATGCAGTTTATACTTTATATCTACATTCGAAATTACAAAAAAGTAAAGATGATATAAAAAATGGTAGAGTAATGTCTATTGAAGAATCTAAAGAAAGGATGAGGAAAAAATATGCAAATTTTCATGTCAAATGAGGCTCATGAAGATATAGATTCTATTTTTGAATATATATCACATGACTCTATTAAATATGCGAATGAAACCTCCGAAAGCATATATTCTCGCATATATGAGTTGGAAAAAGTTCCATATTTAGGTAGATATGTTTCCGAACTTCCAGATAAACATTTACGAGAACTCATTTATAAAAAGTATCGAATAGTTTATGATATTTCTGAAGATTCAAAAACAGTTTACATACATTTTGTTGTTCACGGTTCAAGAAGTTTTAAATCGTTTTATAATTCCTATATCAAAAATAATTTTTAAGTCAGACTAATTAATCGTATCAAATAAATTCCAAACAACTCTATATAGTAAAAAAATTAGAGACATGTTTTCACATATCTCTAATTTTTATTGTTTAGATTATTTTCTCTTTTTTAATACTACCAATGTTATTGTTATTCCTGCGATTAAGATTAGGGCTATTGCTCCGCCTAATACGTAGAATAGATGTGTGTTACCAAATGGAGGTAATATTACTACTTCTTGAGAATCGTCTGCATCTATTTCGCGTGGTTCCATTGTTGGGTCTTGGTTACCTACAACTGAGTATGACATTTTTCTACCAACTGTATTTTGTGTTGTTACAAGTTCTGTCATGTTGTTATATATTCTGTCATCACTACTACTGTCTTGAGTAATCATTTGTGTTAATATTAATTGTACTCCACTTACACTTTGTGTACTGTTTACAGTGTTTAATGCGTTCATTGGGTCATCTTTAAATGCTTTGGCAATTTTGTCTTTTACATTTCTTTGGTCTGCAATTACTGGTATTAAACCTTTCGAAGCAGCTGTTGTTGTTATAATGTGACCGTCTGTATACTTATTAACATTATCTTTTAATCCAGTATTTAACAATCCATTGTTTAACAAGTCTGCACTTGAAATTGTATTCCAATTTTGGTTTTGAGCCTTGTTAAATTGTAAGTTATTTCTTGTTGACGTGTTATCATCGTTTGAATTGTAATCATTTACTTGTGTTCCAACATAGTCAACTAAAATTTTTGGATCTGTTTTTACTATTGTGCTCGTGTCTGCAACTTTTCCCGTGTAGTAGAATTGCTCTTCATTATAGTCAACTTCACCAACGTTTGCTACTGTTATAGCATATGTTATTTGAAGTGTTGAACCATGCATCAATTCTTCATCCATTGTAAGTTGTACTTTACCTTTATTTGTAGAGATTTGTCTTACTACTGGGTTTAGCATTAAACTATTGCTATAGTTCTTGTCTGTGCTGTACACGTTATCTGTATCTTGTCCATGTGCTTTATGATCTATCCATAATACGTTTGTTGCTCTAGCCGATGCATCGAATAATGTGCTATTGTTTGCAAGTGTTAATTTAACATTTGTAATTTGTTTTGTAACTTTAAGCTGTGCCTTTGGTCTTTGTACTAAACCTAAATCTAAGTCTTTTAATACGTAGTAGCCAGCCATTTGATAATTTTCTTTACCTATATTGTCATGTCCTGTACCAGATGTATTTGTTACTCCAGGTTCTTCACCATTTCTGTTATATTCGAAGTTCACATCTATTTTTCCAGATTCTGCAATCATATATGTATTTTTCATAAATTCATTTAACAAGTTTTTCATTTCTTCAGCAGTATATTTTGTACCATTATATTCTGGTATGCTTTCATAAGAAGCTAATATTTCTGCTAAGTGGTTTGTCATATCTCCATTAGAGTAAGCCTCAACATTTTTTCTTGCATTGTTGCAGTTTACTAAGTAATCTGCATTTGGTGCAACATTTACAACATTATCATCCTTGTTCATTATATCTTTGGCATCTGAATATTGTCCTTTGTCTGCTTCTCTAAAGTTATATTCATATGAACCTGTTTTATTGTTTGTGTATGCTCCTGAGCCATTGTTTACACCAACTTGATATGAAGTTGATTTATAGTCTTGGCCATTATAAGAATTTTTGTTTAATCCAATATTTGCAGATGAAGCAGAATATCCACTTCCTTCTGTTTTCTTCTTATACCCTTCTTGTGAAGCATATAAGTTTGTTACAGGATTTTCTTCTTCGTTTCCATTGTTATAATTTGTATATGTTGTTCCGAGAACTGTGCTTTCACCAGAACCATATATAAATCTTACAATGTAGTTACCTGGTGCAAATGATGTAAATTTGTATTTTCCATCAGCATTTGCAGTGTCTATTGTATAATTTGGTACTAAACCACTGTTGTTTATAATTGGTGTTGTTGAATCAGTGTTTCCAGAAAGAACTTCTTTCCATATATACTCATATATTTTTCCGTCTTTTCCTTGTCTTAACTCAACTAATTGTACTCTTACACCGTTTATTCCGGTTTCATTGTCTTTTAGTCCATCTCCGACTCTTGCATTTTGTTCATCTACATTTCTAGTATCCTCAAATACCGTTCCTTCTACTGTTCTTAAGTTATCTCTGTTTAGAATAATTCTAATATTTGGAGCTTTATCTGTATCATTTTCGAAGTTTTCATACTTGATTACTCCGTCTTTTGGTACATCTGTTGGGTTTAGGTTACCTGGTGTAGAGTTGCAATCTGCTATACCTGCTATATCTCCAGTCTTATATTCTTGTTGTGTTTGTGAATTGCCTGTATTTGGAGCTTTTGCTTTTTGGCCATAATATGATTTGTAACCATTAATTTCCGCAATGTTTTCTTTACCAACACCCTTGGCTGTTCCACTTGCAACATCTTCATCTAGAAGTATGTTTCTTGCAGCATCTTTGTTTACCATAAATGTTACATAGAAGTATACATCTTTGTTGTCATCTGGGTCTGATAATGGGAACATGTTGCTTGTTACAGCATCATTTGTTGCATTACTGTAGCTTTGATCACCTGTAATATATAAGTTCTTATATCCGGCTATTGTAGTTTGAGTTTCTACCCCATATCTACTAGCATCTTTCAAATATACATTTCCGATCTTATTTCCGTTATTATCTCCTAAATATGAGCGGTCTTGTACATATGCGTAATCCGCATCATAGTAATCCACAACTTCTGTTACAGCTGCTGCGATATTTTCTGACCTATTACGTATTGTAAATTTATATGTTACATATACTTTCAATTCAGAATTCTCAGATAATCCTAAATTTTCTAATGTAGTAGCATTATCTACTATTGAATAATTATCTACTTTGTAATCATAATCTTCTCTGTATAGCTCTCTTGAGTAATCATTTCCATAGTAACTTGCATCTGAAAGTCTTGTCTTGACCTCCCAGTAAGAGTTTCCAGCTGCGTCTGTTTCTAATCCATCTCTCTTATTATATGTATACACTTGTGTTTTTCCATTAATCTCTAATGTTGCTTTGTATACATCTTTTCTTAAGGCTAAGTCTAATTGTTCTCTTAGAACTAATCCTAAGTTAATATGATGCATTACATCTGGATTCTTGTACAATGTTTCAATTTTTTGTGCTGCTACAAATTTCAATACTTGTGCAGTATTTGATTTTGCATTTAAGAAATCTTCTGTTACAAATACTTGGAATCCTGGATATAAATCTTTGGTTGATGTTCCATTACATGTATACGCATCCATCATAGATTGATTTACATATTCGTCTTTAGACTTTCTTTCTCCATTTGAACTTACTTCTCCCTTTATGTTTCCAAACTTATCAATTGTTCCAGCTTTTTCAAGTTCATCTCTTGTATGCATTTCACTTGGATTGTTTGTTGTAACTGTATTCTTTGGAGCTGAACCAATTTCTCTAAAGCTTGCATTGAAAGTATCTCTTTCTTTTAATATGTCTAAGCCTTTTGATGTATTATCCCAGTTTGAATCTTGTCTGTTTACATTATAAACTGTTGGTTGATAATATTGACCATTATATGTGAATTTTACATAGTATTGGTACATTGCATTTTGTTTTTGGAATAAGTATTCTCCATTATTATCTGTTGTTGTTGCCGCAATAAATTTTCCTGATTGATTTCCATCTAATCCAGATACTTGATATAGTGAAACTTTTACATTTGACATTGGTGTATCTGTTTGCTTATTAAATAATCCATCATAATCATTTTCTTTTCCTACTGTGCCATCTACCCAAACTCTTCCGCCTAATTCGAATGTTAAATTAATTGGAATGTCTATGTCTGGTGTATCTGGCTTATCTGGCTTTTTGCTGTCTGGTTTTGCACTTACTGTTGCAGTATATATGTTATATGTTCTGCTTCCTTCAAGAGCAACCCTTAACTGTTGAGCACGTAGGCTTCTAACTGGATATTCAGTCATCTGTACGAATGGTTGTACGACAATTACACCTTTTGAAGAAGAAAGGTAATTTACAGTCAACTTTTTATACGCTACATATGACCCAAATAAAGTCTTACGTTCATATGCATATCTAACTGTTCCCATTCCGTATCCTTCTCTTAAACGGTATTTGCTATAACTTGTTGTTGCAACATATCCAATATATTGGTATACATTTGCTTTTGTATCTAATATATTAAATTTAACAGTTGATTTTTCAAGATATTCAAGGTCCACATACATGTTTACTGTTTTTGGATAATTTGTTTTTTCAGCCGAGAATTTTACGTAGAATTTAGCATTTGATGCAGGATATTTCTTTTTCAATCCGTTTGAACCCGATACAGTTGCTCCAATAAATTCTATTTCAAAGTCATCTGTATTTTCATCATATACTAATGTTTTTTCGTTATCAGTTCCCTTATCTGTTACTAAATATATTGCCTTCATGTATGAAATATCTTCATAATATGGGTATGTAACGCTTAGAGGTCCTACAATATAGCTTTTAGTTGCTTGGTTTACAATTACCTGTGCTTCTGCTTGAGGGTCTTCTGTAACACTGTTAGTATTTTTTTCGTCTTGTTTTCCTGTTTTTGTTCCAGAAGAATATGAATCACTCTTAATACCATGAACCTGTGCTTTATATCCACTGCCATTAATATATGTATCCAAGAACTTTTGGTATGATAATGCTTTGTTGTAAAGTGTTAATCCATTGCTTGTTAAATGGTTTCCATTAGGTATAATTCCATCTAAGTCTGCAACCTTCCAATGTGCAGTCTGAATATCTGATAGAGAATATCTATTACGTATTGAACCAGTTGTTCCTGAATAAGCATTTTCCATTGTAGTTAATACAAAAGATAGTTGTGTATTTGTTGTGGCCTCTGTAGATCCAACCTGTTTATAATGATCTTCTGCTCTGTCTTGAGTTTCCATTATAACAACTTCCGGACCATATATTGCATCGCCATTCCAGTCTTTTTGTTTATTTGCTGGATTTGTTGTATCGTCGTCAGTATCTTTTGGAGTCTTCCAATCGCCTAATTTAGATAATAACTCTTTCATAAGTTCTTTAGACTTGCTTCTGGCTTTAGATTGTGCGCTCATAATTGCTAGGTTTTGGTTTCCTGCAACTATAGCCCCATACCTTACCGAAATCATAGGTTTGTCTTTTTCAATTGCCCATTTTTCAGAGCCTTGGGTTCCAGGTCCATATTTTTGTTCGTAATGTATATTGCTACATACTGCAAATAAAAATGTTCTTCCTGCACGGTCTGCATCTTCTTTTGCCACCTGCCATAAATACTGTTTTACCTTTCTCTCAAAAGCCGAATATCCATATCCATTACTTGTTGTATAACCAATTTCATCTATATAATGTTTCTCGGAATCGAATTCACCATATCTTACAGCTTTACCAGCATCATTACAATATACTGTACCAGTACTCATATCCGTTGTCCAAGCTTCATATGGAAATTGATTATCTGCATTTCCCGTAAAAGCTCTTTGTTTTAATATTTGAGGAAATAGACCAGAATCACTATAGCTTAATTGTGGCATACCACTAGTCGCATTTCCTTGCCAAGTTCCATATGCTAATGAGACATTGCTTGTAGTAAAAAATGCTGTTATTGAAATTGCTGCAGTTGCTATTGTTGTTATTAAACATTTTTTTAATGTTTTATTTTTCTTCATTACTCTATCTCCTTTCTATATTAATACTTTCTTTTTTATCATGTAAATTCCTACTCCAACTATTGTAATTATCGTGATTATTAATGTAGTATAAATTACTACGTCACCTGTTTTTACAGATGTTAGTACATTTGCTGTTGAGTAGTCATCTTCATTTGTAGCCTTATTACCAGGTGTTGAGTCAATATCTAATGCACCATAATCATTTGATGTTTCATATATTTCTGCTGAGTTATTTATTAATCCAAAATCATCGTCACCATTCATATTCTTTGTTAATATTAATGTTACTTCTTTGCTTTCTCCTGGATTAATTATTGTGTTTGCAAGTGAAGCATTGTATATTACTCCATCTTTACCTTCATACCAGTCTTTATTCAATTCAGAATTGAATTTTAATTCTTCTGGTAAATAATCTGCTAATTTCTTAACATATCCTGCAATTCCACCCTCATTTGTAATTGTGAATTTATATTCAACAACCATTGATGATGTATTTGCATATTTAGATTCAAAATCTAATTTTGCAAGTTTACTATTGTAAACATGTTCTTTTGTATTTTTTCCGTTGTTTACTGTTATTGCTTGTACAACTTTATCTAGTTTCAAATCAAATTTAGCATCTTCGACTATACCCAAATCAATATTGAATTGATTTGTATCTGCTAATACTATTTCCTCTGTAACAGCTGCTATTTGATCTTTTCCTTCATAGTTAACTGTTTTATCTATAGCGTCTGAATTTTGTTCATCACTTACTCCAGATTTTTTATATGTTGTAGGGCTATAATTTGCTGAATCATAGAAGAATATTACACTGTATTTGCCTTGTGGTACATTGTTAAACATGTATGAACCGTCTGTTCCAGTTGTTGTTATGCATTGTTCATTGTTTGAATTCATTGCAATATTGCTTGTATTATTATTTAATAATAATACTTTAACTCCTGAAACTCTTTGTTCATTTGCATCTTTTACACCATCTTTATTTGCATCAACCCATACAGTTCCTATTACTTTTCTTGTTTCCTTATTTGTATCATCTGGATCTACGTTTACATCTGTTTTTTCAAAATGTTTAACTATGTGTGATACTGAATTTGTTTCTACTTCTCCAATATCCTCATTTTTAAACTTCGCTTTATTTGATATTTCTGTATCATTGTCTATTGAGTTTGCTACTACATGTACATTTATTGTTACTTTTTGACCTGCAGATAAGTAGAATTTTGTATTTATACTTCCATCACTATTTATATCAAAACTACTATCAATTGTGCCATCTTCATATACAATCTCTAAATATTTAAATGTTACTTCTGTAGGTAATGCGTCTGTAAATTCTACATCATTTAAATATATGTCTGATAAATTTTGTATAGTAAATGTGTATGCAAAATCTTCTCCTGCTGATATTGTTGTTCCAGTAGGAATATTGGCTGTTTGTGCAACATTAATTCCTGGTTTATTTATTGTAACTGATATATCATCAATGTTCTCTGTTTCTGTATTGTCAGCTTTTATATTACTTGTAATAGTTACCTCTTTTTTGTAAACTTCATTTGCTAGTTTTCCAACTTTTGTGTTTATAATTAAGGTTTTGCCTCTCTCTCCATCTACATCTCCGACTTTTACAGCTACTTTTCTGCCGCTTACTTTGACATTTGCTGTTGAAGTAATATCGTCTTCTTCAAATGTATCTTCATTAAATCTTGTTAATTTTATAGAGTCATACTCTAGCTCATCTGGCAATGTGATTGTAACAACTGTATTTTTTCTGCTATTATCAATACTTTCATCTTCAAGCTCATAATTATATTGAGACGATCTTAGTGCGATTTGGAAAGAATATGTTTCTCCTTCTTTGAGACTCTTATATTTTGAACCGATTTGTGTGTCGAAATATACTTTTTCAATTATATTTGATACAGTATTTGTTTCTACTGATATCCTATCACTATATCCAACTGTTGCTTTTAATTCAATTTTCTTTGTTTCATCACTTTGAGCTCTAAATTTAAGAGTCTTTTTTAACGTTGAATTAGCCGTAATTTTTCCTAAATTAATTTTTAATACTTCAGAATCAACATCATTATCTTCATATTGTTGCAATTCACTAATCAAATTTTCATATTTTGTTAGATCAATTACTTCATTTTCTGGTAAATTCAATAATTCCTCATATCTAGACTCATCATATTCTTCATCTTCTGGAACTTTATATGTATAGTCATCTCCATCTTGTGGAATAAAGCTTAATTCAGGTGGCAATTTTATTTCTACTGTTGTGTTTTCTGCATCTACTACACCAGTATTATTTATTGTTAATTCATATTCAAGTATTTCTCCAGATTTTACACTTGCACCTTCGCCTATTGTTGATGTTAGTTTTGCATCTAATTTAGCAATACTTCCTGTTGTTAAACCTATTTTTGTTGCTATTGCTTTATCTGTAATTGTTCCAGATGTTTTATTATTGTTGAAGAATACTCCATAATTTTCATATACTTCTTGATCATAATCTAAGTTTGCAGGTAATGTTGCTTTATATGTAAATGTGAATGTGTCTCCACCGTTCATTGCATAATCTTCATTTAACACTATCATGTAAGATTTTATTTTTGTATAATCTGTTACACTTGTTGTCCATCCATTTTGTGAATTAGATAGGTCTGTTGTTGCCTCCCCATTTTCTGAATAATATATTGTAACTTTTGAAGCATCTACTCCTGTTACTGTTATTCCAGATGCAAGTGGCATTGTAATATTTGAGCCTAAACTTAATGATGTGGATACATCTTTGTTATCTTTAAATGGTGTTCTTCCTAATACAACAACATGGTCTAGTGTGTTTTCATAATTGTTTATTACATTCATTGTGTATGTAACTTCTTTTTGTTCTGCTTTTGTTGGTATTAAGGCTTTTTGAGATTCTCCATTAATAACTTCTATTTTTTCATCTCCATTGTATCCTGTCATTGAGTTTGTTGTTACAACTCCTGAAGGAGCAATGTATTTAACGTCTGTTGCTACATTTGTTACTGTTGAATCTCCATTTGTTATTTCCGCTGTTATTTGTGTATTTGTTGTTGGTGTTAATGTATTTAATGTAATGTCTGTTGTTAATACAACTGTTGCACCCTTGGCAGCAACATTATTATATTTTGTTTGTGTTCCTTTTAATTTTAATTCTAGTGTTTTTGTACCGTCACCATTTTCATAAAACATTATAGAATCTTCATCAATTTCAAGCTCATCATCGAAGTATACATTCCAATCTTTCACATCTAAAGTTTCTATATTTGCTGGAAATTTTATTTTTATTGTTGGGGTTGTATACATTGTGTCATCTGCGCTGTCATTTTCTAGTGTAACTTTAATTTCTACATTTTCATTTTTTACTATTGTAGATAGTCTATTATTACTTGTTGTTATGCTTGCTTTTTGTGTTGGTTCTGTTAAATCAACGTTTTTTGTACTTTCTGTACTAACAATATCTATATCAGAATTTTTTGCTGTTCCTGTTACTTGAGTTTTTATTTGTGTAAAGCTCTTTAATTGGTTTGTGCTGTATTCAATATTTTTTGCTAAAGCTTTTGTTATTTCAAATATAACATTTCCTTCTGCTTGTGGTTTTGATGTTTTTATTGTTATACTGTTTGTATTAAATGGTACTAAGTTTACTACTATTTTATTGTCTTTTACTTCTGTATCTTTGTTTATTGTTGCAAGTGTTGTCCCTGCTTCATTTAGAATAGTAATTTCACCATTTTCCCCAAACACTTTGTTAAATTCTTGTTTTGATATTGCTAGTGTTTTGTTGTAAGCATAATTTACTCCACCAACTGTTGTTGATTGTTCGCTTCCATTTGCAGTTACAAATTGGTCAATATCTTGTTTTAATACTATTGCATCTATTACATCTGCATATGAAACATGGGCTGTATACTGTGCTACATATTCTGTTTCCTTTTTATTTTCGTCTGCAGCATTTTTGTTATTATATATGTAACCTTTGCTTATGCTTTGTGTTGCATTAGATGTAAATTCTACTATATCTCCTATTTTTTTAGTTTGATCTTCGTATCCATCTACATGTGCACTTACTTTGTTTACTCCACTTTTTACATATAAGTTCATACTTGAGCTTGCATCATATGTAACTCTTGTAACTGAATCTTTTACAGCCTCATATACATCTGATGAATATATGTATGTTACTATAAATTCATCTGCTGTATTTTTAGCCCATTGGATTTTTCCATTTACAGCATTATTATTTACTGTAATTGTTATTTTTCCAGTTGTGCTATCATATGACCAGTTATTCTTAGAGAAGTTATCTCCGTTTGCGTCTCCATTTGTTGCATTTGTAGAGTTTGCAACTACTGTAACTGTTTCTGGGTATTTATTATTAATTTTTGGAGCATTGACTTCTATGTTTGTATTCTTTATTGGCAACACACTGTTTTCAACATATGATGTAATTTTGCCTTGAGTGATTAGCTTGCTTACATTGTTTGCTGAATATGGAATGTATTTTGTAATTTCATAATCCAACTTAGCTTTTGCAGTTGATGCTGTCCAGCTTGTGTGAACTACTATATCTTTCTTAACTGCAACTTCTTCACCTTTAGCATTTACATATGTTCCAGTAAATTTTATTGTATTATCTCTGTCAAACATATCTTCACTTATTTCATCTTTTTTGTCTAATGCTATGTTTATTGTTTCTGTTACATTCTCGCCATTGTTTATTTGGTTAAAGCTTATTTTTTTGTTTTCTGCATCTACTGCTTGAATGTTATCAGATTCTTCTGTTTTTGCAATTTTAAAGTTTGTGTCTGAGAAGTCTACTACTGCATCTTTTAGATATCCAGCCTTTTTTACTTTTAATGCAATATTTAATTTCGTATCTTCTGCATTAACATCTGCTGAAACAGTATGTTTTCCTCCATCATAATAAACATCAAACTCTACATTCTCATTTGTAGTTGATGTTCCTTGATTTTCTAATGCTTTTGCACTTAAAAAATTGTCTGCCGCATAGCTTACAACTGCTGCTGAATTGGCATACAATATTGTTGTAGTTAATAGCATCGCAATTACTTTAATTAATTTTTGTTGCATCTTTGCTCCTCCTTAAAAAATTCACTGTAATTAATTATACTCTATTTTTGCTTATTTTTCAATGTTTTTTTAATCTTTTTTAAAGTTATGCAATCTTATTATTCATATTATATTATTGCATTTTTTCCCAGTTTTTTCAATGGATCTTTAAATTACGATAAAAAAGCAATTGAAACCCGCTTGCGGAAGGCATTACTAGCACATTTATTAAATTTTTATTACATTTTTAATCATTTATTTTTTTATAATTATTTTTACTTCTAAAAGTAATTAATTTTTCCCGCTTATTTCAAGCTTTTTGCAGTTTGTACGTTTTTATGTTAATTTATTATTATTCCTACTATATATATTTCCCTAAGTTTTTCACTTGTTCGGCAAAAAAAATTCTAATTATCAAGTTTTTATCTTAATAATTAGAATTTTATTTATTCTATTTATGCTTTTTTAATACAACTATTGTTATAGTAATACCAGCTATTAATATAAATGCTACTGCACTTATTAGTACATAGAATATTGGTTTGTTTCCAAATGGTGGTAATATTACAACATCTTGTGAGTCGTCTGCGTCTATTTCATATGGTTCAATTGTTGGGTCTTGGTTGCCAACAATTGAATATGCCATCTTTCTTCCGACTGTATTCTTTGTTGTTACAAGCTCTACCATATTGTTGTAAGTTTTATCATCATCTGTGTTATCTTGTGTAATCATCTGAGTTAATATTAATTGAACTCCGCTTACACTTTGTGATGCATTTACTGTTTCTAATGCGTTCATTGGGTTCTCCTTGAATTCCTTTGCAATATTATCTTTTGCTTTCGAATTGTCTGCAATTAATGGAATTAAGTCTTTCGATATAGCTTCTGTTATAATTATGTGGTCTTTGGTGTATTTTTTTACACCACTTTCATATTTTTTATTTACCAAACTACCTAATACATTATCTTTGTCAATTACTTGCCACTCTGGATTCAACTCGCTACTGAATTGTAAATTGTTTCTAGTTGCCGTATTATCATCTCTATCATCCCATTCGTGAACTTGTGTTCCAACGTAGTCAATTAACTTTCTTGGATTTGTCTTTACTATTGTACTTGTGTCTCCTACTTTCCCTGTGTAGTAGAATTGATCTTCTTTATAGTCTACTTCACCAACATTTGCAACAGTTATTGCATATGTTATTTGAAGTGTTGCACCATGCATAAGTTCTTGGTCCATTGTAAGTTGAATTTTGCCTTTGCTTGACGCTTTTGCTCTTACAATAGGATTCAACATTAGATAATTTTTATAGTTTTTGTTTGTACTATAAACATTTTTTGTGTCTTGTCCGTGAGCTGTGTGATCCATCCATAATACGTTTGTTGCTTTTTCAACTGCATCAAATAGCACACTGTTATTAGCTAAAGTCATTTTTACATTTGTTACTTGCTTTGTAACTTTTAATTGTGCTTTTGGTCTTTCAACTAATCCAAAGTCTAATTTTTCAAGTACATAGTGTCCACCTTGTTCATCATCATTTGAACTTCCTATATTTCCTTTTCCTGTAGAGCTTGTACCAGATTCTTCCCTATTATATTCGTATTTCATGTCTATAATACCAGTTTCTGCTACCATATACGTATTCTTAATAAATGTATCTAAATTCTCTCTTGCCTTGCTTTCGCTTGATGGCAAATGCTCATATGATGCTAATATTTCAGCAAGTTCATTTGTTACATCTCCATTAGAATATTTCTCTACTATTTCTCTTGTATGGTCAATACTTGTTAAGTTTTGTGGATTTTTAGCTACTTTTAGTCTCCAATTTCCTATACTTTCTATTATGCTTGCAAGGTTACTATAATCCATATCTTTCATTATATCTTTTGCATCTGATTGATTCTTTCCATCAGCTTCTTCAAAATTATATTTATATGAGCCTGATGTGTTGTTTATATATGCTCCAACACCATTAAACAATTCAGATTCTACTTGATATGATGTAGATTTGTAATCATTACCATTATAAGATTTTTGATTTATTGTTGTTTCTCCATTATATCCCAATTTTTGTGTTACTGGATTTGTTATTGTTTTTCCTGTTTTATAATCAATAGCTTGTTCAGATAATACAGTTTCATCTGTTGAACCATATATGAATCTCACAATGTATTCCCCTGGGATTAATCCTTGGAATAAATACTCTCCAGTTCCAATTCCTTGTGACGTTAAGTCTGAGAACGTTACATTTCCTCTTCTCGGTATTACCGTCGACAGAGTCTGGCTAGTATCTCCAGTTTTTACTTCTTTCCAGATATATTCATACCTGGTTCCATCTACGCCATCTCCATTAGATTTTTCCTTTAGCTCTACAAGTTGTACTCTTACTCCATTTATTCCGGTTTCCCCATCATCGCGTTTTCCATTTCCAACCATTGCATTATTTACTTCTTCTGTTCTCTTGTCTTCCCAAACAGTACCTTTTATTGTTCTAACATTTTGACGGTTTAACGTAATTTTAATGTTTGGAGCTTTATCTGTATCATCTTCAAATTTAGAAGTATCGATTTCACGTAAGTTACCTGGTGTTGAATCTGTATCTGGAATACCTGCAATATCGCCTCTTACAAACTCTGCCATAGCTTGTGTATTTCCAAAGTTTGGAGCAACTGCTTTTATTCCATAATAAGATTTATAACCATTTATTTCTGCAACATTTTCTTTACCTGAATCATTATCTAGAAGTATGTTTCTATTTGCATCTTTCTTAACTTCAAATGTTACATAGAAATATATGTCTTTATTCTTATCTGGATCTGATAATGGGAAACAGCCTGCTGTTGCCACATCATCTTTTGCACTACTATATATATTTGAACCTGTTACATATATTGTATTATATCCATCCATTTTCTTCATTGTTGATTCTGAATATCTACTCTTTTCATTTAATGTTATGCTTCCTATACTTTTTCCGTCCTTATCTCCTAAATATGAGCGTTCTGGAACCGGTGTAAAATCAGGATCATAATAATCTACAACTTCTGTTACAGCAGTCGCAATTCCATATGAACTATTACGTATAGTAAACCTATATGTTATAAATACCTTTAATTCAGAATCTTGTGATAATCCAAGTAAATTCGACGCAATTCCTAAATTACTATAATCATCCACTTTATACGAATAGTCTTCTCTATAAATTTCTCTTGTATAGTTTTGATTATAATATCCATTATTTCTGCCTTTTATATCCCAACATCCTTCATAAATTACGCTGTTTCTCTTGTCATATGTATATTCTTCCACTTCTCCATTAATTTCTAGTGTTGCTTTGTATACATCTTTTCTTAATGCTAAATCTACAATTTCTCTTTCAACAAGACCTTGATTTACATGTCTCATAACATCTGGATCCGCATATAATGTTTTTACGTCCTTACTTTCTATTAGGTCTAATACTTGAGACGTTTCTAGTAAACTATGTTTTTTGTCATCATTTACGAATACATCAATGTTTGGATATAAATCCATCTTTTTTGTTCCATTACATGTATATGAATCCATCATGCTCTCATTTACATATGTGTCTGTAGATTCTCTTGTTCCATCTTCGCTTACTTCTCCTACTATGTTGCCAAAATCATCTATTAAGCCTTGTTCTTTTAATTCTGCTCTTGTATGCATCTCGGCAGCCGGTTCTAGTAAGTTCTCTGGTGCCGAACCAATATCTCTAAACTTAGCATTAAATATATTTCTTTCATCCGCGACATCCATTCCTTTAGAATTGTTGTCCCAATTTTCATCATCTCTGTTAGCATTATATTTTGTTGGTTCATAATATTGTCCATTATATGTGAATTTTACGTAATAATTGTACATAGAATTCAAACCATAAAATTCATAATATCCATTCTCATCTGTTGTTGTTGCTGCTACAAATCTTCCTTTTTCAATAAACGTTGAAGAACTTGTTCCACCAGTACTTCCTCCTGTTGTGCTTCCAGTAGAACCGGTAGTAGAATCTGTTTTTCCTTCTTTGCTCTTTTCATATAATATTTTTTCTAATAACCATTGAGCAAGTTTTCTTGCATCTGAATTTCTATTTTCTTTTGTTGTTCCACCTAGTACAACTATTGCATATTCTTCATTTTTATATACAAATGAAGCAATTACACAGTAGCCAGAAACCCTAATTTGACCTGTTTTTGTTCCTTCTATTCCTGGTGTTGTTTTTAATGGGTTTGTACTGTAAAGTGATCTTTGGAAACTTGTACCATTTCTTGTAATTGTTATAGATGTTGATTGATTTTCTCCTTCTTTAAAGTACTCTGCAAATATTGGGTTATCCATTGCAGCATCTAGTATTTTAGCCAAGTCCTTAGCAGAAGATTTATCTTCTGCTTTTACACCAAATGGAGTAACGAAGTGACTAGAAGTTGCGCCTAATGAACGTACTTTTTCATTCATTAAATTTACGAAAGCTTGGCTACCTCCAGGCATATAGTCTGCAAGCGCTTGCGCCGCATCACAACCTGAATATACAAGTACTGCTCTTAACAAGTCTCTTACTGTAACTTTGTCTCCAGCCTCAAGTCCTACTATTTGTAATTTTGGACTCCAAGTACTTTTTCTTAGATTTTCACCTGCAGCAGTTCTATTAACTGTTACTACATCGTCTAGGTTCATTCGTTCTGCGACAACTAATGCTGTTACTATTTTAGTAATAGATGCAACTGAACATTGTGTTGTGCTTCCTCTTTCTAAAAGAGCTTCTCCAGTATTTCTATTATATACTAGAAATCTTGGAGCAGTTATTGTTGGTGTTTGAGGTTCATCTGGATTTGTTGGTGTTGGTAATGTTGGCTTTGGTTTTGTGCTTGTGGTTGGCTTTTTTGATACCTCGTATAACGAAACTTTTACATTTGACATCGGAGTATCCCCTTCACCATTTTTACCATCATATTGGTTTTCTTTTCCTACACTTCCATCTACCCATACTTTACCTGAAATCTTCATAGTTAAATCAATTACTGATGTATCTGTATTTATACCAGGATTTTTTGGAGGAGTTATATTATCTTTATGTTGTTCTATATGATATACATCATACTCACGTTTTCCTTCCAAAGTGACTGTCAATTTCTGAGATTTTATCTCATCTACAGGTTCTCTTGTCATCATTACAAATGGTTGCGCAATATCATATGTTCTATCTCTATAGTGGTTTGAATCTATAGTGAAATTTTTCCATCCATAGCTAGTTACCCATTTCCAAGATACTACAACTGGAATTCCAAAAACATATATGATTTTTTTGGGCACACGCACCTTGTATGAATATGTAATTGTAGCATGTGCAGTTCCATATGCCAGTCTTAGACGTTTTTTTCTATGGTCTGCATTATAATCTCTACTACTTGCAACAAATCCAATATATTGATATACATTAGCTTTTGTGTCAAGCTCGTTATACTCAATTTTTGAACTTTTAATGTGTTCTACATCTGCATACAATCCAACTTTTGTCGGATATGCTGTCTCAGAAGCAGAAAATTTTATATAAAATTGGCTTCCAGATGCAGGATATTCCTTTTTTAATCCATTTGAGCCAGATACCTTTTGCCCTATAAATTCTATTTCAAAGTCATCATTATTTTCATCATATATTAATGTCTTTGATGATGCTCCTTTATCTTCGTTTATCTTTAAATATATTGATTTTAAATATGATATATCTTCGTAATACGGATAATTTATTGTTATTGGTCCAACTATATAATTATTCGTATTTCTATTTGTAATTATCTGCGTTTGCGACATATCTATTTTAGCTTGAAAATTTGTAAGATCCTTGTTTACAAATGTTTGATAACTTTTAGCTCTTTCAAATAAAGTTAGACCATTTTGTGTTTCATGAGCCTTGCTTATTCCATCGAAATCAACAGCCTCCCAATATGCAGTTTGAATATCTGCTAAATTGTATCTTTCTCTTATTGAATTTGTTGCTCCACTATAAGCATTCTCCATAGCAGTAAGAATATATGCAACATTTGCACTTTTACTGTTAGTAAAGTTATTGGCAGTTTTTGTATTTCCCTTTTGCTTGTATCCATCCTCTGCCCTGTCTTCAGTTTCCATTATTACTGCTTTTGGTCCGTCTATTTTGTCACCAAGCCATAAACTAACTTCCCATGCCTTCATGTTTGTGGATTTATCATCTGTGGTATATGTCTTATCCCAATTTGACAGTCCTTTAAATATTTTTGTTGCTATTTTTAATGCAGACATTTCAGCTCTTGTATAGTTATAACTTGTTTCACCATCTCCGTATTCAGCATTAGCTTTGGTTACAACGATAGGCTTGCTCGTATCAATGTCATAAATGTCATTATAATATGTTGGCCCTTGTATTTGTTTATAACCAATGCTTGTTGGTATTGTAGCTATGTATTTCCAATCTTTGGTCATTAATCCTTCTAAGAATTTATTCATATTATCAAATATTTATCTCACAATTTCATCACATAACTTTGTCATGAGCAATTTATATGAACTATAATTTGTATAATCAATACCAAATATTGCCCCTACACCTTCATTTGCATAATGCAATGCGGGATCATATTTACCATATCTAATTGCAGAACCAGAGTCTGCACAGTATACAGTACCAGCACTTACGTCTGTGCTCCATGGCGTATATGGGAACTCTGTGTCTGCATCACCAGAAAATGTTTTTTCCTTTAATATTTGTGGTAACAATCCTCCTTTGGGTGAGTATTGCCCTTTTTGTGGCATACCACTTGTTTCGTCTCCTTGCCAAGTTCCATAAGCTAATACTGTATTGTGGGCAAAGAATAAACTAATTATCCAAATAAAGCCTGTTATTATAAGCATTTTATTCAATTTTTTTAAATATTTACTTATCACTTATTCTTTCCCCTTTCTCTATCTTAAAACTTTTTTTCTTATTACATATACACCAGTTCCAATTATAGCTATTATACATATAGTTAAAGTTGTATATATTGCTACTTCACCAGTTTTTATTCCCACCAACACATTAGCATTAGAATAATCATCTTCTTCTAGCACTCTATTCCCTGGTGTTGAATCAATGTCAGTCATTCCATAATTATTAGAAGCTTCATATATTTCTGCAGTATTGCTAAACATTCCAAAACCTTCGCTATTAATATTTTTAGTTAATACCACAGTCAGTTTTTTTGTTTCTCCTGGTTTTATTATTTCGTTTGCAAGGCTTACATTGTATATTGCACCATCTCCGCCTTCATACCAATCTTTATTTAGCTCTGAACTGAACTTAAACTCTTTAGGTATATAGTCAACTATTTTCTTTGCATATCCCTCTATTGCTCCTTCATTTGTTACTTTTATTTCGTATTCTATTATCATAGATGATTGATTTACATATTTAGATTCAAAATCAATTTTTGCAAAATTATTTTCATATTGATGTTCTTCCACTCTTTTGCCATTATTTGTCGTAATTTTCTTAACTATTTTATCCAATTTTAAGTCAAATTTTGCTTTTTCTATTAAACCAAAATCTATATTATATATATTTTCTTCTTTTACTAATATATTTTCTGTAACACCCGCAATTCTAGATTTTCCTTCATATACAACAGTCTTATCTATTGCATCCGAGTTCTTAGATTCGTCAATTCCATCTTTTCTATATATTGTTGCACTGTATTTTGAAGATTCATATAAAAATACTATTGTATAGTTTCCTTTATATATATCACTAAAAATATAAGTACCATCGTTTCCACTCCATACAACACAGACTTCGTTTTTTGAATTTGTTACAATATTTCCATTTTCATCTAACAATAATACTGGTACATTCTGAACCTTTGGCTCATAATCATCCTTTATTCCGTTTTTATTAGAATCTATCCACACAGTTCCAATTATTTTCTTTGTTGTTTTTGTATCGTCTTCTCCAGGGTTTGGTTTTATGTTATTCTTATCAAACATTTTTATTAAATGTGTTATAATATTAGTTTCTAATTTTCCAATTTTTTCTTGTTCTATAGTTGCTTTATTGCTTATTACTGTATCTTTGCTTAATGATTTTGCAACAACTTCAATATTAATTATTACTTGTTCTTCTCCTTTTAGCGTAAATGACTTCTGTATTGTACCATTATCGTTTACTTGTACATCTGAATCAGTTGTACCATCTGAATATATAATTTCCAATCTTTTAAATTGTACTTCTTCTGGTAATTTATCAGAAAACATATTTGATTCTAGTGTTATTGCTGATTGATTAACTATTGTAAATATATATTTAAAGTTTTCAGCAGCTGTTATTTCTGCTTTTTCTGGTATATTGCAACTTTGTGTAATCTTTATTCCTGGTTTATTAATTTCAATCGATATATCTGAAATTTTTTCTTTTTCAACATCAGCAGCCATTACATTTCCACTTACTGTTATTTCTTTTTTATATTTTTCTCCGTCAAAATTTTTTATCAAAAATTTAATATTTAATTGTATAGGCTCATTTGAATTTATATCACCCAAATTAATACTTACTATATTATTCTTTTGACTTATATTTTCTTTTGATAATTTATTACCACTTTTATCAGTAATATCATTTATTTCTAATTCATCTGGAATTGTTAATTCCAATTTACCATTTTTTACTGTTTTGTAATAATCATTCAAAGATATTGCTACAATGTATTGAAAAGTTTTTCCTACTTCATATATATCTTCATCATTTAAGCAATCTACAAATGTTGTAAAGTGTACTCTTTTTATGTAATTTGTTACTTTATTTGATGTTACACTTTCATTTTTGTTAAACTTAATTGTTGCCTCAATCTCTACTTTTCCATCATTTATTATCAGTTCTGAACTAAGTGTTGAAAAAGTTATCTTTTTTGCAAATTCTGAATTTGCCTTAATCTTCCCAATATCAATTATCAAAACATTTTTTGTTTCTGTAATGTTTTCATCAAATTCGATCCCCTCTGCTTCCATCTCTTTTATCATTTTTTCATACTCTTCTATTTGTTTCTTTTGTTCTTCCATAGCTTCTCTATACTGTCTCAAATTTTCTTTTTGTTCTTGTTTTTGCTCTTCTGTTAAATCTGGATTATTATCTATATCTTCTTCTGTAAGTTCTGGCTCTTCAAGTATTTCAAACTTTTGACGAGGCATTATTGTTTTTATTCTATATGAATCTCCTTCTTGAGGAATAAATTCTACGTTTTCTGGAATATTTATATTTATAGTTGCATCTTCAGCATCTATCGTTCCAAAATTTTTTATAGATATAGTATAATCTAGACTTTCCCCTGCTTTTATTTCTTTTCCATCATCTAATTTTGGTATTATTTTAGCTTCCAATGTAGCCATTTTGCCTGTATTTATGCCTATTTTAGTAGCAAAAGCCTTATCATCAATTATCACAGTTTCTTTATTGTTTTTAAAATATACTCCATATGTTTCATATGCTGTATTATTGTAATCTAAATTTGCCGGTACTGTTGCAGTATAAGTAAATTTAAATGTATCACCCATTTCCATTGAGTAATCCTTTAATACAATCATATATGATTTTATAGTAGCGTAGTCTGTTATTTCTTTCTCCCATAAATTATTAGCATTTGTTAAATCTGTTGTAGCATCACCATTTGTAGAATAATATATTTGAACATTTTCTTCAGGAATACCAGTTATTGTGATTTTTGATGATAACGGAATATCTATTGTTGTACCCATATTTAGCATAGTTGCAATATCCTTATTGTCTTTAAACATCGTTCTTCCTAATACAACCACTTCTTCTAAAGAGTTTTCATAATTATTTATAACATTCATTTCAAATGTTAATTCTTTTTCACTAGATTTAGCTGATATTAATGCCTCTTTTGGTTCTCCATTTATAACTTCTAGCTTTTCCTCTCCATTGTAGCCTTTCATACTATTTGTTGTAACTACTCCTGTTGGGGCTATAAGTTTTAAATTTGTATTATTGCTCGCCTCTGTTTTATTTTCATCGTCATTTTCAGTAAAAACATCTATTTGTGCGTTTGTAGTTGGTGTCAATTTGTTTAATGTTATATCTGTTGTTATTACAACTGTGGTTCCCTGTGCTGATGGATTATTATATCTTGTTTGACTTCCATGTAATGCAGTCTCAATAACTTTTGTTCCATCTTCATTTGTATGTACACTAATATTTTCTAATTTTAATTCTTCGTCAAAAAATATTCTTGCACTTTTTATATTTATTTCTTCTATACCTTGTGGCAAATTAACTTTTATTTTTGGGTTAGTATACATTAAATCATCTGCCCCATCATTTTCCAAAGTTATTTTTAATTCGATATTATCATTTTTCTCAACAGTTGATAATCTATCATTGTTTGTTGTTATGTTTACCTTTTGTGTAGGCTCTTTTAACTGTGTTATATTATCTATGCTTTGATTTACTATATTTATATCCGAATTCTTAGCAACAACATTTAATGAAGATTTTAAGTTTGTAAATTCTTTAATTTCTTCTATGCTATAATCATTGTCTTTTGCGATCGCTTTTGTAATTTCAAAATTTAAGCTTCCTTCAGTTTGTGGTTTTGATGTTTCCAATACAATGTTTTCAGTTTTAAATGATGCCAAGTCAATTTTAATTTCGTCTTGTTCTGCTTTTGTATCTTTATCAATTGTACTTAAAAGTGTTCCATCTTTAGATTGAATTTCAATCTTACCATCTACTCCCAATACATTATCAAATTCTTGTTTTGATATTTTTAATTCTTTGTTATACGTATTTGCTTTATATTCTTGTTCTTTACTTGTTGTAAACTTATCATCGTTTTGCGAAATTGTAAAAGAATCTATTAAATTTGAATATGCAATATTTAATGTATATCTATTTGCAATTTCTGTTTCTCTTTTATTCTCCTCAGCAGTAACTTTGTTGTTATACATGTAACCTTTATATATGTCCTCATTTGTTGGATTTTCAATTATAACTTCTGCAATTTCTCCTAGTTTTTCTTTTTGTTCTTTTTCAACTGTTGCCTTGGCTTTTACTGTAATATCTTTATTGCTATATAATGCAAGTTCAGAATCTAGTTGATAATTTAACTTTATCGATTGATCTTTTATGTTTTCATAAACTTTGGCTGAATAAATATATGTAACTATATATTCTTGTGGTTTATTCTTTTGCCATTTTATCTTACCATTCTCTACCTAATTCTTGTCCTCTATTGTTAATTTACCAGTATTTTCATCATAAGTAACACCATTTTTATTAATTTCTTCTGTTGTTTCTTCTGTAGAATTTATTACCGTAACTTTTTCTGGGTATTCTCCTGCAATTTGTGGAGTATTAATATTAATTTTTGTATTTTTTACAGGCAATACATCATCTTTTACATTTGATGTTATTTTTCCCTGAACAATTAAATTGCTTTCATTTTCTGTTACATATGGAATATATTTTGTTACTTCATAATTTAAATTTGCTTCTATATTTTTTGCTATCCACTCTGTGTGAATAACTATTTCTTGTTCAACTTTAATTTCTTTCAAGTTTGTATTAACGAATGTACATGTAAGTTTTATGTGATTATCCTTGTTAAAATTATCTTCGCTTACTTCTTCTTTATTTATTGGGGTAATTATTATTTGTTCAGCAATTTTCTCTTTGCTGGTCATTTGACCAAAGGTTATCTTTTTATTTTCTGCGTCAAAGTTTTGCACTTTATCAGATTTATTTACTTGAGATATTTCAAAATTTGTATTCGATAAGTCTATTGTTGCCTCTTTTATATACCCATCTTTTTTCAAAGATAGTGCAATATTTATTTTTTCATCGTTTTTATTCTGGTCTATTATTGCGCCATGCTTGCCATTTTCATATTGCACATCAAAATTTACACTACCATCTTTTGATGTAGTGTTTTGGCTTTCCAATTCATTTTCACTTAAAAATAATTCCGCAGAATAGCTTACCACCGGCCATGAAATTGAACCCAAGATAATTACAACTAACATTACGGCTATAAACTTAGATAATCTTACTTGCATTTTGCTCCCCCTATTTTCCCTGAATTATTTATATTTATTATTACATTTTTAATTTAGGTTTTGCAATGGGTATTTTTCCCTTACTATTAATGTAACTAAAATTCGCTTGCGGAAGGGGTTATAAGCACTTTTATTAAATTTTTATTACATTTTTTATTTGCTGTGTTTTTTTGATATATGCATATTTTTCATATAATGTCGAATAAAGGCTTATTTTTCAACATTTTTGCGGCTCATTCCTATATTATGTGAATTGTAGCAATATTCTTATCATATTGATTTCCCTAGGGTTATTCTTATTTTTCATTTTTTTATTTTTTTGGAATATATTTAGAATAAAAATCATACAATATAATATGGAAAAAATAAAAAATTTTATTGACAAGTATCTATATAAGTTGTATAATAAAAAAAGTTCAGACATCGCGGGGTGGAGCAGTTGGCAGCTCGTTGGGCTCATAACCCAAAGGTCGGTAGTTCGAGTCTATCCCCCGCAACCAAATATAGCAAGCTTTTGAGAGCTTGCTAATTTTTTTGTTTTAAAGTTGTTCATTCTATTATTATAGTTAAAAAAATTTACCCAAAATCTAGGCATTCTTCTTACTAGATTTTGGGTATTTAATATAATTTGTTATATAGTTTTCTTATCAAGTCTCCATATTCACTTTATTATTTTAAGTTCCAAGCTCTCTTAGAATATATAATTTCCGGGTGTTTAATTTTAACTGTGTAAAATCATATTTTTATAATTAATTTTAGATATATACA
>OGFY01000823.1_pt1 | contig 26930 bp, 19 predicted proteins | sample 1570951 | NCBI WGS metagenome assembly OGFY01 (sample SAMEA2581942, study PRJEB24529) | metagenome | biome: Human gut stool | place: China | collected 2011
GATAACTAAAAATTATCCGCCACAGCACATCTCTCCGTCCGATAATATTCAATTATCAGTACCAAATGTGAATAGTCTTGTGCAGAAGAATTCGACACACAGAAATCCTATAATTTTCAGAAAATTATCCAATAATGAAAATTTTAAATTGCATCGTTTCCTTGATTTAAGAAGTAAATGTTTGTATAGTTCGATAAATCATATGATTTCATATGTAACATATGGGTTGAATGCCAGGTTGATTCAAAAGTATACTAAATATGGTTACATATCGAGCAATACAAGGGGGGAGAGATTCCGCTGCTATATAAGTATCGAAAACCGGATGCAAAAGATCTGTATCGGGTACAAGGATATGTGGATGCTTTGCTGGAAAAGCAAGTCAGGAAAATGATTGGAAGGAAGATGAAAGAAATGTTATGAGAAAAACCTAATAATTATGAAAAAAAATCATATCTTTCTAGCAATATTGTTCTATCTGCGGTATACTAGATGAGAAAAAAGAACGACGCTATAGGAAGCAGATACAGGAACGTATGTGTTGATTCCGTTAATGTATTTATGTTCTTTTGCTTTATGGAAATAATTGATTTGCCACAATAAAAAATATTGATTTTTTAGATAACAGGTGGGAGAATGTGCATGGACTTAAAATTAAGAGTAGCAATTTGTGATGATGAGAAATATTTTCGAGAAGAAATTAAAAGGTTAGTCGAACAATATCTTAAAGAAAAGAAGATTATATTTTGTATTGATCTTTTTACAAGTGGTTTGGAATTTTGCAGCGATGATAATAACCTGCAACAATATGACATTATATTTCTCGACATTGGAATGAAAGAAATGAATGGGATGGAAACAGCGTATGCGATACGGGAAAAAAATCAGAATGTGGACATTGTTTTTATTACTATTATGATGGATTATGCACTTGAAGGGTATCGCGTGGATGCAGTACGCTACATATTAAAGGATGATCTGGAAAGCTTGCTGCCGGAATGTATGGATACGATTCTTCAGAAAAAACAGGAAAGGGAAATGGAATTTCCGTTTGTAGGGGGAAAGAGGAAAGTTCTGTTAAAAGAGATTCTTTTTATTGAGAGTAAATCACATCAATTATGGTTTGAGAGAACCGGAGAAAATTTATATATGTATGGTCAGATTAACGACCTGGAGTTGATTTTATCGAATTATGATTTTGTAAGGACGCATCAAAGCTTTTTAGTGAATCTTGTACATATAGAGAAAATAAATAACTATTTGCTATACTTGTCAAACGGTGCTGAAATTCCCGTGACAAAACAAAGATACGCAAAAGTGAAAGAGCAGTATTTAAGTTACAAAGAAAAAATGTAGTTAAACACGAGGTATAAAATATTATGGTAGAAGAATTTTTCAAAAGTATCAGTATTGTATTTTATGAAGCACTCTGTTGTGGAATTTTCCTGAATATGTTTTTGGAACAAAGATATCCGGCGAGATGGTTGAAATTATTATCCGTTTTTTTGCTGACAGGAGTGTTTTTGTTTTGGGCATTAATTACTCAGACGGGTGGACATTATGTTTTTCGCAGTATAGGGATTATTATAAGCATTGCACTGTTTGCTGTGATATTTTATACAGGGAAATGGCTGCTCAAGATATTTCTTAGTTTTATTTTTTATGCGATTTTATTCTGTGTTGATTATTTAGGATTAATATTGGTTGATTTATTGCTGGATTCTGCTGATTTATCAAACAGTGTAATTCAAGTGATTCTTGTCCTTTTGTGTAAGACGGTTTTGTTTGTGATTGTACTGATACTGGATTATTTTTGGAAAAGAGAAAAAGAGCTGGATGTAAAGAAATCAGAATGGATTTTAATGATTAGTTTTCCAATGATGACTGTAGTAATCATGCTTGTTATGTTGCTGTCTTTTCAACAGAAGAACAATTCTTTTGGATACTTGACGGTTTCTTTTGGAATGGTAAGCATCAATCTTGTCATGTTTGTGTTATTAAAATACATATCGGCAAGAGAAAAACAATATAATCAAATGAAGATATTACAGGAGAGAAATAAAGAAAAAATGCAGGCATATTATGAATTTAGTGAGGATTATGCGCAGAAAAAACGGATGGTGCATGATTATAACAATCAGATTCATTGCATTCAGGGACTATTGAGGCAAAACAAGTACCGGGAGGCAGAGGAATATGCAGATAAATTGACAGAAATACTAATAGATGGTCGGGAAGTCATAGATGTTAATAATACAGTATTAAATGTTGTACTAAATCAAAAATATCGTCTCGCAAAAAGTAAGGATATTGCTCTGTATTTTCAGGTAAATGATTTATCCGGATTATGGATGAAGGAGCAGGATGTGGTTATTTTGTTGTCGAATTTATTGGATAATGCGATTGAGGCTTGTGAGAAATTAGATTGTAATAAGGTGATACGGTTAAAACTTGTAAAGGAAAAACAACAAATGGTACTTTCTGTCCAGAATCCAGTGGCGGTTCCCGTAGAAATTAAAAACAATGATATCCAAACGGGTAAAGGGGATAAGAAAAATCATGGGATTGGTTTGAAGAATATTCAAATGGTTTTAGATAAGTATGGTGGAATTGGGAGAATCAGATGCGATAAGGGATGGTTTTATTATACGGCAGTAATTCCCCAAACGGAAGAAATATAAATATCTGTTTACAAAAACAAGGCTGCAGAGCCTTGTTTTTTTCTTGCAAAAAAAGTAAATATGAAAAATCACAGTCAAATTTGGGTACTTTTAGTCGAATTTTGCTATTGCTGTTGAATTTAAGCAGGAAATTATGGTATATGGAAGACGAGGAGAACCTGGCTATGATAGTTAAATTTGTAAAATATCTTATTGGCAAAGATGTTTTGGGTAAACAATACGAAGAAGATTCTATATATGGGCTGACAATTATGCTGGAAAAGATAGTAGCATATGTTGTTTTGTTTTGTATTGCCTTTATAGTAAGAAAACCAATAGATGGAATCATCTTTACTGTTTCCTTTATGGCTATAAGGCAGACTACAGGTGGTTTTCATGCAAAAAGTTTTTGGGGATGTCTGACAGGATCAGTATTAACATTATTAATGGCCTTAGAAATAATTGCTCCGTTAATAGAAAAGTATGAAATGGTAAAAGGGATTATATTTATTCTGTCAACAGTTTGTATATGGTGTTTTGCTCCCGTGAATCATCCGAATCTGGCTTTGTCAAAATGCGAACAGCAGGAGTATAAAATGTGGAGCAGAAAGGTATTGGGGATGGAATTTGGAGTAATTGTAATTGCGTATTTGTTACATATGCGATGGCAACAGTACATGATGCTTGCAATTGTGTTTTGTGCTGTTTTCATATTGATAGCAAAAATAGTAAGGCAGGAGGTGAAGTGTGATGAAAAGTAAAAAAGAAAATCGTTTACTCAACTTGGCGGGAAAACTGGCAAAGGCTGAAGCTGCCAGAGCAAAGTCCGGCTGGCCGCCAGCATGTGCAGGAATTTTGCATCAGCCGAAACGTCCGACGAAAAAGTAATGTAACATGGGAAGTGACGAAACTAAAATTTGCCCATTGAATCATAGCATTGCTTAGCATGGAACAATGGGCAGAGAAGAAAATATATCAATTCGATTGATTTTATCTATAGATATAAATTGGTGTTATATTTGGAGCAATCGCAGAACATATGAGGGAGGTTTTTCATGAAGAAAACAGGAAAAGAAGGAATCCAAAAGGGCATTATCAGTGGTACATTAGCTGTGGTATTGGTACTCACTGCTGTCGTGGGAGTGGATTTTTCCACTAGGAAAGATGCAAAAGCAGGAACAGGTATGAATACGGGAACATCCCGGGCAGCCGTTACGGAAGAACTGACTGCCAAGCGGAGCAAATTTGTCAAACAGTTTGCCTTGTCTGATGGCAGTTTTACCGCTGCCACCTACTCCATGCCCATCCATTACAAAAAGAACGGAAGATGGAAAGAAATCAATACCACTCTGGTGAAATCCGGAAAATCCCAATATAAAACAAAAGCGACGGATTTATCCATCAGAGTCTCAAAAAAAGCAAATAAAAAATCCGTTGTATCTCTGAAACGAGGTAAAACCAGCTTATCCATCGCCTTAAAAGGCAAAAAACTCAAACAATCAAAAGTAAAGATCAGCAATCCAAAGAAGACGACATACACCGATGTTCTGAACCAGAACAAAGTAACATATAAAAAAGTTCTGAAGAATACAAATGTCTCTTATGACATTTTTCCGGAAAAAGTGCAGGAGATTGTTACGGTTTCCAAGAAACAGAAGAATAAATCCTTTTCTTTCAAACTAAATACAAAATTAAAAGTTAAGGTAAAGGGTAAAAAAGTCTATTTCAAGATGAAAAAAGGAAAAACCCAATTTACCCGGATGAGCACCAAGATTACCGATGCAAATGGCGTATCGACAACCAATGTAAAACTTTTCTATAACAAAAAGACAAAAACATTGAAAGTGACACCAAATAAAAAGTGGTGGAACAGCAAAAAAAGAAAATTCCCGGTGGAAATCCGGACAACCTATCTTACCGATAAACATCGCAGAGATGTAAAGGTGGGGGCTGCTTATGCCGGCGCACCAAACAGTAACTTCGGCTATGACAAATCCCTGCTTTTGCAGGCGAATAAATGTGTGGCATTTACCAAGATGAGTACCCTTTCCGAACTGAAAAACCAAGATGTGCAGATTCGGGATGCAGCATTACATATCAAAAATGAAAAGACAATCAAATTAGGGGCTGGAAAGACCTTTGACATCGGTGTCCACAAAGTGACACAGAACTGGAATGTCAATAAACTGACCTATAACAACCGTCCGGCTTATGAAGCGGGTGCCTCAGCAACCGTGGGAATCCAGAAGGCAGGGAAATACCAGTGCGATGTAACGGACATTGTAAGGGCATGGTATGCGGGAGAAACCAACTACGGTGTGGCATTAGTGGCGGACAATTCCAACCGCTCTTACCAGGCAAAAATAGACCGGAATCCATACTTTACCGTGCATTATGAGGTGGTGGGATTTGACGGTGCTGTGGAATTAAAGGAAAACGCACCGGTTCCCCGGTCAGTAATAAAAGCCGGACAGGAGAATTACTATTACTTTGACACCAAGCCGGGCATTGCATATGACATTTACACCGATTCCTCTATTGACACACAGGCAACCATGTACGATACAGCTAAAAATCAGGTTGCCTATGACGACAATTCCGGACTGGATAACAACTTCCTCTTTACCGGAGCCTATAACGGACGGAAATATCTGAAAGTCAGCGTCAAAAACAAAGGAACCGGGGATTACACCCTTACCCTGAAAAAGCGTTTTGCAATTCCGGAACCAACGGGAATCAAAGGACAGGATAAGTATACCATCACCTGGAATGCGGTAGAGAACGCCAAAGAATATCTCATCTGCGTTTATGACGGAGGAAAGAAAATCAGCGATGCCGTTGTGACGGGAACATCCTATGATTATATCTATAACAATGAAACCGCTGGAAAGACACTGGGATTCACCGTGACGGCAAGGGAAAATGCTTCCCTGGCCGGTGAAGCATCCCGGATGGTCTATAACACAGACAGCCGGTCGGAGTGGGTATATACGACACCAATGCAGGAAACCAGAAAAAATGCTTCTGCCGCTGCTTTGGATGGGAAAATCTATGTACTCGGCGGTGAAAATGCCACAGGTTCCCTGAAAACCTTTGCGGTATATGATACGGAAAAGAAAACATGGGAAAGTCTGCCGGAGTATCCCGGTACCGAAAGCGGAATCTGCCGGGCAGACGTGTTTGCGTACAATAACGAAATCTATGTCATCGGCGGTCAGACCGATACGGGAGTGACGGCAAAACTTCTCAAATCTGTGTATGCTTATAACACAGAGACCAGACAATGGCAGAAAAAGGCAGACCTGGCAGAGGGAAGAACCAATCTGGCATATGCATGTAGCAAAGACAAACTCTATGTATGGTCAAAGGCAGGTACCACGGATCAAGCAGAAATTTATGACATCAAAACCGATACCTGGGAGACGGCAGTTCTGCCGGACACCAGTGCAGTCATTGCTGCAGCAAGTGTGGATAACCGTGTGTTTGTGTTAAAAGAGGACGGAGAGAAGATGTTCTGGCAGGAGTATCTCCCGGAGGACAATCTCTTTGAGGACGCCGGAACCGTGTGTCCGTTTGCTGCTTCGGATATCTATGGTACTCCTGTAGTAATCAGCGGAAAAATCTATATGGCAAAAACAGAGGAGACAAAAGAAGTTCTGGTGTATGATGCTTACTCTGATGAGTGGAGCAGGATTTCGGATATGAACCTGACCAAGAAGGATTCCATGCTGGCAGCTTCCAGCAATGACATTTACAGCATTGGCGGAGAGTTGGCTGGCTTTGGTGTTCTGGATACCGTAGAGCAGTATACGGTAAAAGTGCAGACCACCACAAAGCAGATGGCAGTGAATCAGGGAGAATCCTACGAATTACAGGTGAATGCCGGGAACTTAAAAAAGGGACAGGCAAAGATCGTCACGGTAAACGTCACCCCGGAGGAAATGGAAATCCAGAATGCATCCTCTTTTGAAACAGAGGATGCGCTGAAAGAAGGGGCAGACGGCGTCACCTTATTAAAATACCAGCCGAAAAAAGGCGTAATCGTGCTGAAACTGACCGGAAGTCTGGAGCGGGGAGAATCTTATGAGACTTACCAGTCCATCCCGGTGGAAGCAAAGATAACCGGGAAAACAACAGTAGAAATTACCTTGACAGAAGAAGGAAAGTAATAATGAGGGGATTCGTTCGTTAGGAAAAACATAACGGGCGGGTCCTGTTTGTCGTGCAGGAAAGATACAGAATCCGGAATGGGGGTATATTCATTGAGGAAACCAAAAAGAAAAGAAATCGGAATTGCAGCAGCCGTAGTGCTTGTCTTATGTTTGCTTGCGGGAACCAGCATAATCATAAGGGATCATCAAAATCAAAGGAAACCGGACGAAAAGAAAGAGGAAGTCTATCAATCCCTTTCGGCGACGGACCGTGAAACTGCTGATCTGTATGCGGAACTTTATGAAACGGACCGGGAACAGGTCGCAAAGATACAGGCGGAAACAAAGGACTGGGAGCAGACCGGCAGGAAATTGGAACAGGATTTTTTCACCATCCCGGAAAATACCAAGTACCAGATGGAACAGGAAGGCTACAGTCTGGATGATCTGGAACAGGCAGAGAAACTGTCCGTAAAAACCGGACGAAAAGCCATCGAGTTAGCAAAGGAAAAGGGAAAAACATCCGAAAACAGGCAATGGTCTGATGTGGTGAAGGATAGTGAGATTCTCAGCACGGAAGAACAGTTGGGATTGTCAAAGGAGCAGATACAGCAGTTAAAAGACAAATCCCTCAGTAAAGAGGAACGGATAGAAGTGGCGGTTCTGTTATTGAATGAGACTTGTACCTTTGAGGAAGTGTTGGTGCAGTTGGAAGCAGGGAAAACGGTGGAGGAACTGAAGGGACAGGAATCCGAATAAAACAGAAACCGAGAAAAGGAGTGGATATCTATGGGAAAGATCAAAAAGATGATAACAGGAGCGGCAGTAACTACATTTCTGTGTGGAATGGTGGTGTTTGTCAGTAGCAACACCTGTCTGGCGGCGGGGGAATCCTATAACACGGCAACCGAAGCCGCCTACGGGGATACCTTCCGGAGTGTCTATGAAAACAGGCTTGCCGTTTCCCCGTTAGAAGCTGAGAAAATTGATGGAGTGGATACCGCTACCGGACATCTGATGCTTTCCCGTAATGATCTGTCATTGGATGGAACAGGCGGCATGGACTTTGAACTGAACCGCTACTACGACAGCAACGAAGCCAACTTAGGTCATGCCACGGTGGAATATATTGAACAGTTAGAGGTAGATACCCTCTGGGTTTACTACACAGCGTCAGACGGTTCCCGTAGGCGCATTGTAGTGAACGCTGCCATCTGGAAAAACCATAAGAATGCCTTGAAAAACCTGTTAGTGAAATACGAAAAGGGTGAAGGCTGGAAAGGGGTATCCGCTAATGGTGAAAAGCACTATGAAAATGATACCCAGCGAACCAAGATCGTCAGCAATGAGGGATACAACGTCTATGGACTGGCAAGCGGCTGGCGGTATGATTTCCCGTGGATTGAGACTGTCACATTGACTGAGGATGAAGGCTGGGGAAAGATTCCGACCTACCTTCACTATGGCAGTGCCGGGGTCATTAACATTGAAACCAAAGCGGATGATGCCGCAAAGTCCTATTCCATCAAAGGACTGGAAGGCTATGATTATGATGATATCAAACTGGAGGACTGGGACAAGACCGTAGACGGCATTGCCTGCAAATACCTTCTCCGTGATAAAACCGGACTCCGTACTTATTTCAATGAAGACGGTGTCATTGTGTTGCAGAAAGACGCCCATGACAACACGATTACCTTTGCCTATACCGATGGCATTTATTTCAGTAAGATCACCGATTCGGTAGGACGGGAGATCGTATTCCGCTACAGCGGCGAGGGTGACGAAAAGGCAGTTGCCTCCGTCACCGTTCAGGGAAAAAACGTTGCCGGAGGTGTGTCTTCTAAGACCATCACTTATGAGACCGAGGAAAAATCCTATACCCCTCATCATGGGGACCGGTTAAATGGTGTGATACTGACCAGTGCAACCGTAGACGGCAGTAAAGAAAAGTATTCCTATAAGACCGTAGAGCGGCTGGTCAACACTTCCGGTGCCGGAGTAGCGTCACAGCGTGTTTCCACCAATCAGAGTTATCTGCTGACCAAAGTAACCGCAGACGGAAGTGAACAGCACTATGAATACCGTGCCTGCTCCCAGCGGGGAGAAAAGGAATCCGGAACCGACCAGAAACGGGATGTGGTAACGGAGCAGTTCTATGTCACCAGGGAGTATGAGAAGGACACGAAAACTGGGAAAAAATCAAATGGAATCAAATATGATTATTTCCAGAAAAAAGGAAGCGATGCCCTACGTTCTTATGCGGATTTCAGGGAGAAGGAAAAGGAAGAAAACGGCGGCGATGGCATCAGCTATGAAGTATGGCAGTATGGGAACAGTGGGTTGAAAACCGTGACGGTCGTCAGTCACTTTAATCCCAACAAATATAAAACCAGCGGAAAGTATTACGATTATAAGTATAAGAAATCAAAAATCAATGCTAACACTTTAAAACTGAAAAGCAATACGAAAAAGAATGTCACATTATACATATATAATGAAAATAAGTTGCTGACCGATGAGGTCAGTTATGGAAAAGAAAAGGAAGAAACTCTTTACAGTTATGATAACAGCGGGAAGGGTTCCCTTGTGGTGCTGAAAACAGACAAGTCCTATGGGAAAAAAGGAGAGAAAGCAGTCACCACAAAAGAAGGCTATACTTATGGCCGTTACCGGAATGTTTTGACCGCCAAATCTTCCAAAGCCTATCTGGCAAAAAATAAAGGGAAGGAGCATTTATACACTACAAGCTACACCTATCAGACAGTGCAGGGATACCCTGCTGGGGATGAACCCTTTGTGTGCCCGCTTGTAACAGAGGAATCCTATGCCTCTGCAGCGACAAAAAATAAACTGGTGAGTACACTATCAGCCAATGGGGTTGACTATGCCAGCATTTCTGAACAGAGAAGTGTAAACGGCGGGGCATACCAGACCATTTCCAAGACGGATTTCCAGTATGACGAGCAGGGAAATGAAATCCAGGGGAAAGTCTACCCTTCCTACAGCACGGATGGGGAAAAGGAAGTCATTCAAAACGATTATACCTATAACAGCCTGGGACAGCAGACCAAGAAGAACGTTACGATTACCTCCGCTAAACGTCCACAGGATAACCGTACCTACACGGAAGAAGAAGTGACCTACGATTCTTTCGGTAATGAGTTATCTTATATCGATGAGAATGGTCTAGTATCCCAGACCAGCTATGATCCGGAGACAGGAGAGGAAACCGAAACCATCCATGCGGTGGGAACAGGGTATGAATCCAAAGATAAGGAGTATGTTTCCACAGATGGATTAAAAACCATGACGGTGGACAACTATGGGCGTGTATCCATCGACATCCAGGATGCCTTTGGCAATACCATCATTAGCAAGGATGAAGCAGCAGGCACCTGGACGGAAAGTACCTATGACTATGGGGATGAAGATGACGATAGCAGTAACTCTGATGACAGCGAGGAAGACGAGGATGCTGGAGATGTGGAAATAGAAGAAACTGCCCGTTTAGTGGAAGAAAAGACATATCCCTTTACTCCGGATGAGAAGAAATTCATTATCAATGAAAATGGGGAAACGGTGGCTAACTTTTACATGACTGGAAAAGGGAAGGACATCCTGAGCGGTACGAAGTATTTCTATGATAATCTGGGCAATGAGATCGGAACAGCAGCGTTTAGCAACGGGGAACTGGATGCTGCCCACTGTACTTCCTGGAGTTTTAGTAAAAGCGAGACGGAAGTAACCGGAGAAGACGAGGATGCGCAGACGATTTCTACCAGCTACAGCAAAGAATTAAATCCATCGTCTTATCAGTCAGATGTGGATACCGAAGATTATTACGACCAGTTCAATGATGCCGTATTAAGCGAGACGACTACAGAGAATGTAACCGATGCGGAGGGGAATGCCCTGTCGCAGAAAACCACTACCATCCGGGGAAAGAACCGATCCGAATCCACCACGACTTATGAAACGGACGACTTTGGCAGAACCACAAAAGAGGATACCGTCACCAAGAACTATCAGGATGGCAGGTGGCTTCCTGCCTATGAAACCCAGACTCTCTCCACCTATGATGAGAACGGCAACGTGAGCCAGACGGAGGCAAAGAGCCGGAAAGAAGGGGAGACAGAATGGGAAACCCAGACGGTTAAAACGGATTATGATGAGCAGGGACAGGTTACAAAGGAATACACTCCAAGAGGGACAAAAGAGGATGTTGCCACCAAGTATGAATACGACATCCTCGGACGAATGATTCAGTCCGGGATTCCACAGGAGAAAAAGGATGGAAGTATCAGTTACCAGACCACCAAAACCGAGTACGACAATACGGGAAATGTGACGGAACAGGAAGAACAAATCGATAGTGACAGGACAGCAAGAACCGAGTATACTTATGATAAACAGGGAAACCTTGTCATGGTCAAGAACTGCCTGGATGCAGATAAAGCACAGTATGTCCAGTATGTCTATGATGTGCAGGGGAACAAAGTGCGTCAGTTTACCGGAATGACCAGTCCGCTGACGATTACGGTATCGGAAGTGACGGAAGCAGAAGACAATGCGGATACTTTTTCTTACGCTGGGAAGAACTATCAGTTAGAGGTCAGCGGAAAGAAAAAGGCAGATAGTATTGCTGAGACAAAGTACGAATACGATGGGAAAAACCAGTTAATTTCCTATACCGATCCGGAGGGCAGGACTGAGACCTATACTTATGATGTCAACAGTAACCTGACCAAAACAGTAGATAAAAACGGAAACACACAGAAAAGCACCTATGATTACCAGAACCGTCTGACGGAGATGGTGGCAAAAGAGAAAAAGACGGGGAAAGAAACCACTCATACCTATACCTATAATGCCTATGGGAATGTGGCAACACAGGACAACACTACTTTTACCTATGATGATGTGTCCGGGCAGGTGACAAAAGAGACAACCAAGCTGACTAAGAATCAGGATATAGTCAAGAATTACACCTATGATAGTGCGGGGAATAAGTCTGCCTTTGCAGTCAAAGTGGGAGAGGATACCAAACTTTCCTTGCAGTATACCTATGATGGGGAGTCGAAACTGACCTCTGTCACCGATGAAAAGGGGAGCAAGATAGTAGGATACGGCTATGATACCGATGGAAATCTTGCAAAAAGAACGGTGGATGGAAATGGTATGACAACTAACTATGTCTATGATTACCAGAACCATCTGACATCTCTAAAGAATCAGACAAAGAGTGCCGGGGTGATTTCCGAATACACTTCGGAATACTTAACGAATGGACAGAAATCTAAAGAGACAGCGGATACGATGGATGAGGATGGAAAGAAGTCGAAAAAGACATCTACCTACGTCTATGACCTACTAGGACGTATTACAAAAGAAACAAAAACGGGCAGCGAGGATATTTCCTATACCTATGACAGTAATAATAACCGGAAAGAGACGACGGTTGGCAATAAGGTAACTGCCTATAAATACAATAAGAACGATGAACTGCTCCGCACGGATACCCTGAATACTGATACGGAGGAAGATGCCGTTGTCATCTACAAAAACGACAAGAACGGAAATCAGCTTGCCACAGTCAACCGCTATGAAATCTCAAGTGATAAAAAGGACAGCACCTATGTGGATATCGACGTGACTTTGGGGGATAACCGACTGAATGAGAACGTCGTGAATCATTATAATGCCCTGAATCAGCTAACCCAGACGCTGACAAAGAACTATAAGGTCAGCTTTACTTATGATGCTGAAGGGTTTCGGACCAGTAAGACCGTGAATGGAGAGAAGACGGTCTTTGTCTGGGACGGGGATCAGTTAGTGATGGAACTGTCCGAGAGTGGAAAGGTGCAGAAACGCTACATCCGTGGCAATGATCTTGTATATGCGGATAAAGGAACGGACACCGAAAAACAGTATTATGTGACCGACCCTCATGGAAATGTGGTACAGCTCACAGATGAAAGTGGAGCAGTCATCAAGACTTATGAGTATGATTCCTTTGGCAATGAAGTGAACCCGGATAGGAAGGATGAGAATCCGTTCCGTTATTGCGGGGAGTATTATGATAAGGAGACGGAGGAGATCTATTTAAGGGCAAGGTATTATCAGCCAAATGTGGGAAGGTTTTTGACGAGGGATAGTTATACTGGGGAAAGTGATGAGCCGCTGAGTTTGCATTTGTATACGTATTGTGAGAATGATGGCATAAATAGTGTTGATCCGAGTGGGCATAAAAAGTATGCAAAAGAAGAGCCTTTGGCTGGTTTAAGTGTTTGGCTTGATAAATACATAAACTCCGACTTGGGCAAGGAGAATAAAAAAGTAATACAAGTGCAGAACTCTAAAAATAAAAAGGTGAAAAATAAAAAGAAAATCAATACACCTTTGTATAATAAACATAAGGTTTTACTAAAGAAAGTAAAATCAAATAATTTATTTAACAGCACTTTGAATAAGTTTGGAAAAAAATATACAAAAAACAAAAAGAAGTATAAAAATATTTCTAAAAGAACAAAATTGCCACCACAGTTAATAGCTGCAATTCATTATCGTGAATCAAGTTGCAATTTTAAGACATATTTACATAATGGGGATCCTTTAGGAAAACCTACAATCCATGTACCAAAAGGAATATATTTCGAAAAATTTACAGATGCTGCAGTAGATGCATTGAAAGAAAAGAATAAATTTCGTAAAAAATATAAATTAAAAGCAGATTCTAAAGATATGGCGGCTATGTTATCATTTGCAGAAGTATATAATGGATTGGGTTACTTTAATAAGGGAGTAGTTAGTCCATATATATATAGCGGAACAAATTTATATAAAAAGGGCAAATTTGTTTCGGATGGAAGTTATAATGCTTCGGTGACAGATAAGCAACCTGGTGTTTATATCCTAATTAAAAAAATAATTTAGTATTATATTGTAGTAGATTGGAGATTATGATTGATGATTAAATTTCAAAAAAAAATGAAAATATTGTTATACTTTTTGTTTTGTGTATTATTTTTAAGTGCGTGTGGTAAAAAAAATCAAGAGACTATACCATCTAATTTAGTAGAGAAAAGCAATTTAAACTCATTTTTTTTAGAAAATAAATTTAAATTAGTAAAATTTAAAGGACGTTTTTCATCTGAGGATGGAGATATTATAGAAAGGGATGTATCAATTCAAATTGAGAAAATGGTTGAATTAAAATCAGGAATTATATATAAATTGAAAATTCAACCAATTAGAGGTGTTTCAGAAGAACGATTACTTTTGGGATTGTTTTATATACAAAAAGATAAAATCTATAAAATTGAACCTACAGAAGAAAATATAGAAATTATCAGAAAAGAGAATAAAATTCCTACAGAAAGTAATATTGTTTGTCAGGAAGGAGAAATAAAAGATAATTTGAAACAAGAACAAAAAGGTTATCACCAATATCTGTTAGTAAAAGAAGATTTGAGGGAATATCATTCGTATAATAATATGGTTGAATCTGGATATTTTGAGACTTTTATATGGGAAAGAAATATTGGATTAAAATATTATAAAAGTGGTTATGGAGCTGAGTTTAGTTTAGTTGAATTGGAATTATTAAATGAATGATGACAAGTGAGAGTAGAGTCTTACAAAAGCACTAATGGTCCTGTGTCAAGATTTAGCACAAAATAAAATGAGAAGTTCTGCCAACTAAGCTGCTGGCAGAGAACATACCCTCTCTTACATTTTTTCAAAGTCATTAGGAGACATATAGTCGCAGTGACTGTGAATCCTAACGGTATTATAAAAGGTTTCGATATACTCGAATACAAGCCTATAGGCGTGTTTGTAGTTAATAATATTGAATCTGTTAAGCCATTCTCTTTTGATTAAGGAATGAAAAGATTCGATGCAGGCATTATCGTAAGGATAACCACTATGGGAATAGCTTCGCTGCATCTTTTCTGTGACCTCACGCCACGCATTTGAAACATACTGGCTGCCACGATCTGAATGGATAATAAGCGGTAAATCAGTATTACGACAGGCTTTTGCCTTATTGATTGTTTCGACAACTGTAGATACTTCCATAGTGTCTGCAAGAGTCCAGGCAATGATTTTGCGGGCGTATAAGTCCATAACACAGTTAAGGTATACAAAAAATAACAACAACAAAGGGAAAAACTTGTTTTAAGGCAAGTGACGGTAAATGGTATGATTTATCAAAGGTAGATATGGCCCATAAAGTAGATGCAGTATCATGGTGGAATTCAGTAGGAAGAAAGTATGGTGCTAAGTCGAAGGAAGTGCGAAAATTTATGTTAAATCCAGATAATTACTATTTAGAGCATTATAGTATTAATCGTTCGCAAGAACCTAAATTAAAGCAAACCTATTTACCGCCAACAAAATAATTCATATATTTTTGCTAGAAATTTTATATAATATTTTCTGTTATTGTTAATTTATTACTCCGAACATTATATAAGGATAATATATAGTACATATAATAATCGGAGTAATAATAAATTATGTGATATGTAATCTAAAAAGTTAACAGAGTAGATATAATCATAGAACAGAAAATATATATAATTTGTAAATGATTTCTTGATTATATAAGTGTGAGTGATTAAAATATATATTCAAGAATTAAATTATTAGAAGGAGATTGAGATTATGGAGTTAGATGAAAGAATATATCGAGAAATATGTGATTTAAGCCAAGAAGGGGATCAATATTTGGACGACGATAACTTTGAATTGGCAGAAAAGAAATATTTGGAGGCTCTTGATTTGATACCGAAACCTAAAACGGAATGGGAGGCAAGTACATGGTTGTATGTTGCGCTTGGGGAGGTTTATTTTTTTTCTTCTAAGTATTTAGAGGCGATTTCGTTTTTTAGTGAAGCATTGAAATGTCCGGAAGGGCTTGGAAATCCGTTGATAAATTTAAGAATGGGGCAATGTTACTATGAGTTGGGAAATTATGGTTCTGCAAAGGGTTATCTTCTGAAAGCCTATATGGTTGAAGGAAAGGAAATATTTGAAGGAGAAGATGATAAATATATTAAGTTTGTTGCTCAAATTAGATGATTGGAATTGAGAACCCATTGTAGTAAAGGTGATCTTATATGGCATGGACGGTTAGGATGTCATAATCGATAAAGAGTCTGGAGTAAGAAAGGTCGATTATAGCGAAATAAGACGATGTCTTATTAAGTGAATTCTCAATATCCACAAATTCATGAATTTAGACCAAAGGGAATGGTGTAGACTGGAAATGCTCATCTATGTGGATAAAAAAAGAGAGTTAACAAGAAAAAACAAAGATTATTATTGGAGGAACAAGTTATGGAATGCGATGAAAAGATAGGAGCAAGAATCAGACAGTTTATGGATGATTGTAATACCTTCTATGAACAGGGACAACTGAGTAAAGCAAGAGATTCACTTTTTGAAGCATGGGGTATCTTGCCTGATGAGAAATATATATATGATGAAAGTTACTGGATTGTGGCATTTATTTTGGATTTGTCTATTGAACTTCATGATATGGATGTGGCAAATCAATGGGCAGATAAAATATTAAAATGTGATTTAGAGAGACAGGATGATGGCGATCGTGAGATGTGGGTGGGAAAAGTGTTGTGTGAGTCAGGAGAAACAGATGAAGCAAAAAAATATTTTGAAATTGCATTTAAGAAATCAGAGGGAAGGTGTTTTGTAGGTGATGATGCTAAATATTTATGTGTTATTTCTGCATGAAAGACCGAAAGTGGAAAATTCAAAAACAAAGTTATTATAATAAAGAAATGGTTTAATGGCGAAAGTCAGAAATGATTCAAAAGGAAGAACTTTTCATAAAAGGGAGATATCAAAGCGAAGACGGCTTGTATAGATTAACATATTCCGATGCTTATGGCAAAAGAACTTCAGTCTATTCAAAGGATAAAAAAATGGGTGTTCCAGATCGGATGTGGGCTTTCTTTGTAAACTGTGTTATTACTTGGAAGTAGACATGCGAAAATTACTTGAATACAAAAAACAGTATCATAAAAATGAATATGTAACGGAGTTTGGCACCGAATACGTTTGAATCAAACGGTTTGGTGCCCTTTTTATTGTACCCACTATGGAGCGTTTACACATAATTCTCCGAAAATTCCAAAATAATGGAAATTTCAATCCGTATAATCCCCCTTGATGAAAAATGTATCGTACGATAAATCATACGATTTCGTGCGAAACATATAGGTTGAGCGACAAAGCGGCTCGAAACTATACTAAATGTAGTTACAAGTCGGGTGGTGCAAGGAGGAGAGAAAAATAAGAGGTACAGTGAGAAAAAGATTGATGGATTATCTGCAGGACAATCATATGACGGCATACCGTTTTGCAAAGAAAAGCGGAATCCCACAAAGTACGATATGGAGTATCTTGAAAAAGGAAGACTATGAGGTGCGGGAGAAAAACATTCGGAAAATATGTAAAGCAATGGGAATATCAGCAAGTGAGATCATGGAATCCGAAGAGGAAGCAAAACGAAACCTCAGAGCAGGTGAGATCCCGGTGATGCATAAGTATCGAAAGCTGGATAAAAGCGATCAGTTTCGTGTACAAGGGTATATGGATGCATTGCTGGAAAAGCAGGATAGGGAGAAGAGTACATCATGAAATCACCCAAATTACGAAAACAATTAAAAATGGTTGATTTTTTCTGGGAAATAGCATAAAATAACAGTAACAGGACTCCCCGCACCTCTCACATATGTGATGTGTCCCATGGGGAGACATTTTTTTTAAGGAGACAAGGATTGGATAATTCAAGCAAAGTGGAAATGGATTACAAACAGGATAGTCATTACGAAGAAACAGTAATGATGAAATCGCCTAAAACTTATGAGGAACAGGTTAAAATCATAAAGAGAAAGGGATTTATCGTGGATGATGATGAAGCGTGCGAATCTTTTTTAAAACAGGCAAATTATTATCGTTTATCGGCATATTTTCTGCCATTTAGAAATGCAGATGGAACATATTTTGAAAATATTAATTTCAACAGAATTAAACGCATATATGAGTTTGATGGTCGTATAAGAAATTTGATATTTGAATGTATCGAGACAATAGAATTGTATTTGAGGACACAATTGGCATATTATTGTGGACATGCATACGGTGCATTGGGATACTTAAACCCGGATATATATAATGAAAGGCATAATGATGACAAATTTAAGAGGCTGCTTGACATTTGCATTGAAGAGAACAAAATGACATTAGTGGTGCAGCATCATAAGAAAAAGTATAGCGGACAATTTCCAATCTGGGTGATTATAGAGTTCTTCTCTATGGGGATGCTTTCATATCTGTATGCTGATTTGAAGTCGGTGGATCAGAAAAAAATTGCAAGAGAGCTATATCATACATCAAGTGTGTGTCTAAAAAGCTGGTTGCGCTGCTTAACGGATTTACGCAATCGCTGTGCTCATTATTCAAGAATATATTACTGGTCATTTCCAGCATTGCCTAGGATGCCGAAAAATGTGTCGTTTAATACTAACCGGAAATTGTTTTCGCAGATATTGACGCTTAAATTTTTATATCCCGATAAAAATGAGTGGGAAAGCAGAATTATGACAGAGTTAAGAGCATTGATAGAGGAGTATGGAGATGATATTTCGTTGTCACATATTGGATTTCCGGAAAACTGGGATGAAATGATATAAATATCGTTTATGGAAAAGTATACGGGGGGTGAAATAAATAATTACCGCAATAGGGAGCCGCAGCGCGGCTCTTTTTGTATTGGCAATGATACGATAAATCATACGATTTTGTGCGAAACATATCATCTAGTAAAATGGTAGATTCCTGTTTATACTTGTATTGTGTCCACAGGAAATAATCCTTTCAGACACGGACAACTGAATACGATGATTTCACTGGACGTAAAGAACAGTTACGCATTGCGCCGTGCCGCAGATGCGCCAGGATCGGTAGGACAGACATAAAGGAGATAGCTTGTCAGGTATTCTTTTGATTGATCTGTCTGATGTGAGATGCCGGGAGTCAGGCGCTTATTATTGCAGCTGAGGAGTAAATCGTGGTACAATTTCAAATATATGGATTTTTCGATTGGGAAAATAGATGGAATGAAACAGAGTACAGGAGGTAGTTGTGAAGACATTAGTAGCGATTGGAGAGGCGTTGATTGATTTTGCACCACAGCAGACGGGCAGACAGATCAAAGATACGGAAAGCTTTATGCCAAAGGTGGGAGGTGCACCGGCCAATGTATGTGGAGCATATGCAAAACTTGGTGGCAAAGCAGTTATGCTGACGCAGCTTGGAGCAGATCCGTTTGGGGATAAGATTGTGGAAGAACTTGCGCACAGCGGCATAGACACCACATATATTTCACGCACAGAGGAAGCTAACACGTCGTTGGCATTTGTGGCATTGCTGGAAAATGGAGACAGAGAATTTACGTTTTTTAGAAAACCCGGCGCAGATATGCTGTATCGACCGGAACAGGTGCCGGAAGAAGTGTTTGCAGATGCATATGCGCTTCATTTTTGCTCGGTTTCTCTAGGAGATTATCCGATGAAGCAGGCGCATAAGAAAGCGATTGAAAAGGCTTCGGCGGCTGGAGTGATGATCAGCTTTGACCCGAATCTTCGACCTCAGTTGTGGCCGGATCAGGCGCAGCTTAAGGCGGCAGTGACAGAATTCCTTCCTTGCGCGGATATTCTTAAGCTGTCAGATGAAGAGTTGTTTTTTGTCACAGGCAAAGAACATATTGAAGATGCGGTGGAAGAGCTGTTTGCTATGGGAATCTCTGTGATCTTATATACGAAAGGAAGTCAGGGTGCGGAGGTTTACACAAGAACAGCGCATGTAGCTGTGTCCGGCACTGGGAAAAAGGCAGTGGATACGACCGGAGCGGGAGACGGATTTATTGGTTCTTTCCTTAACCAACTCGCTTATGAGGGGAGAACCCTGGATGACATGAAGAAGATGACGGATAAGGAGTGGGAGTCCTATCTGATTTTTTCAAACCGTTACTGCGGAGAAAGCATTCAGAAAAAAGGAGCGCTATCTTCTTACCTTACCAGACAGGAAATGGAAATGCTTTTTGGTTGAGGATAGGGCATTGTTAAGGAAACATTAAGTTAAGGTGTTAGAATTTATTAGCAGACAAGGAGTACAGGAGTCATATGGAAAAAATTAATAAAGAATATCCGATTTTAAGTAATTGGAAGTTTGTGTTTAAGGAAATGTATGACCTAGACCACAAGTACCCTTGGTATATTGCAGTACGATCGGTAGCAGGATTTTTGGCGCCGTTTATTGCAGCGATCATACCAAGTGCGGCGATCAGTATGGTCGAAAAAAAGGCAGATTTTTTGACTTTTTTTGGAGTAATGCTGGCGTTTGTGCTGGGAAATATGATTATGGGGATCGTATCGACAAAGTATGATTTTCTGATTAAAAAGAAAAATTATAAGGTGCAGTTTCAGTCTGTTCAGAAGAAAGTGATCAGCAAAATTATGACAGTGGATTACCAAATTCTGGAGAGTGCAGAAGGAAAACGAGCAGCGGATGGCGCAAAATACAGCTACTCGGAGGAATGGAATGGCTGGAGCCGCATTATGGATATGTTTACGCCATTCGCATTTAATCTGTTGGGAATTATCGTATATACGATCATACTGATTCCAAGATGCCCCTGGGTACTGCCGGTTTTTGCGATTATGAGCATTATGAATGTGATGATTGAGAAGAAAATTGCGCAACGGGGTTATCGGAAATATAGAGAGACAATTTGGGAGACAGATTCCAGAGTGGAGTATTTTTTTCAGAGAAGTACATCTGCTACGGACGGTAAAGACATTCGTTTGTATCGCATGGAAAAGTGGTTTGTGGATGTCATGAAAACACTGGTTCAGAGACGAATGAAAGTATGGAAACGCGTGGAGATGTATTATTTTCTGCCGCATCTGTCGGACACGATCTGGTCGCTCGTGCGTGACATCATTGCGTATACGGTGTTGATAAATCAGTTTTTGGCAGGGGAATTGAATGCGACCACATTTACTTTTTATTTGGGAATTATTACCGGTTTTGCTGGCTGGCTGAATGGCGGTAATATGGGAGACGGTTTCGTTCGCGCTAACAGTGAAATGATCCGTTGCAACTGGGGCATTAACGATTACCGCAGTTTTATGGAGTTAAAGGATTCGGAGCATACAGTAGAGAAAGAGAATACGGAAAACACTTGTGCTAAAAATGGGACAGACAAAACGGAAAACGGTATTACGCTTGAGTTTAAGAATGTATGTTTTCGTTATCCCGGTGCAAAACAGGATGTGATACATAATCTGAATCTCTAGGTAAAGGCAGGCGAAAATATTGCACTGGTGGGAGTAAACGGAGCTGGCAAGACCACTTTAGTAAAGTTGTTGTGCGGTTTTTATCATCCAAATGAAGGACAGATTTTGATCGATGGCAGGGAGATTTCTGATTATTCAGAGACAGAATATCGCAAATTAGTCGGAGCAGTATTTCAAGACATGATGGTGATGGCAACTTCGGTAGCAGAAAATATCGCTTGTGAAAAACAGGAAAATATTGATGAACCAAAACTGCGAACGGCAATGCAGCTTGCAGATATTGAGGATAAGGTCCTATCTTTGCCAAAGAAGGAAAAGACAGCGGTTACCAACTTTTTGGATAAGGATGGCGTGTTGTTTTCGGGCGGAGAATTACAGCGCATATTACTAGCGAGAGCTTTATATAAGGACGCACCGCTTTTGCTGTTAGACGAGCCGACCAGTGCGTTGGATCCTCTGGCAGAGACGACGATTTACGAACAGTATCACCGGTTATCGGAAGGGAAAACAACGATTTTTATTTCCCATCGCTTGGCGAGTACCAAATTCTGCGACCGCATCATTTATTATGAAAATGGTCAGGTGAAAGAAGACGGCACGCACGATGAACTAATGAAAAAGAATGGTGCATATGCCAAGATGTTTGAAATACAAAGTCAATACTACAATGAGAAGGGTGGTGATTTCGATGAGTAAGCATGCGATCAGCAATGAAAAAGAATCTGTAGGGGCGATCATAAAGAAATTTATGCATGTCATCGGGATCAATCATCGGCTGTGCAAGTGGATTCTGCCTTGTAATCTTGGAAAAAATATAATTATGGCGGGTCTGCCTTATGTGGGCATTGTATACGGCTGCAATATCTTAAATGCATTAGTTGCACGGGAAGCGAAGGGACATATCATGAATATGGTCTACCAACTTTTGGTGATCACTTTTGCAATGACGCTCCTGTACCATATTTTGGATAAAGCAGGAAATGCGATGCGAGATAATATTCGTTACCGAATCAAGGCGGATATATCCAGTAAAGCTGCAAGCTTAGATTATCAAGATCTTGAGTCGCAGGATAGTATGCAGCTTTTGACGGCAGCGTTAGAAGGTGAAAAAGAAAGCGGTGGTATTTACTGGTTTTCGGATAAATTAGGCGTGCTGATCGGTGATGTTGCATCTATCTTTTATGCCTTTGTTGTGCTTGTCCCAATTTTGACACAGCAACAGCATTTGACCGGAAATGGTGTGATGCAGATCTTAAATTCTAAGTGGATCATATACCTTATTTTCTTGTTAAATCTGTTTTCTATGTTCCTTTTTATGTGGATATCCAAGAAGGGCAACAAAAAGCAGTATGAAATTTATGAGGAAAGTTTGGATGCGATTCGCAAGGACGATTATTTTTATCGCGAGATCCTCAGCAAATATGCGACAGGTAAGGAGATCCGTCTGTATGCCTTAAAGGATTTGCTGTTGAGGGATATGACGAAAGTGTGGGATGAAAAGTGCAATATTCAGGACAGAAAGCTAGACATTCAGGAAAAGATCCGAATCCGTTATTTGATCGTACAGGCGTTGCTTTTAGTGATTTCCTATACGGTGATCGGAGTCAGAGGCGTTAATGGGATGATCACGGGAGCGGAAGTGGTCAAGTATGTATCGGCACTAACGGCACTCGGAGGTGCTTGTCAATATATGGTAGATCATTTTGAAACGGTGTTGCTTAATATGCAGTATTTGCATCATTATTACGAATATCTGCAGTTGCCAAATCGCAAACAGACGGGTGGAAAACCTACGGCTGATCTACCTCAACAGGATTTGGTGATTACCTTTGAGGATGTAAGTTTTAAGTATCCCGGTGGTAAAAAGGATAGTTTAGAGCATGTTAATCTCACATTTCACTATGGAGAAAAAATTGCGCTGGTAGGTCCGAATGGTGCCGGAAAAACGACCTTGATCCTGTTGCTGTGTCGACTGTATGAGCCAACACACGGACGTATTTTGCTAAATGGGATCGATATTCGTGAATATGATTATGAAGAATATTTGGCAATGTTTGGTGTGGTATTTCAGGATTTCAAACTGTTCGCTATGACAGTAGCAGAAAATGTTGCTGCCAGTGAGGAGTACGATGAGCGGGAGATTGAAGAGGTTTTGGAGAAAGCAGGCATTTGGGAGCGTGTCCAGAAAATGGAACAGGGAATCCATAATCCATTGTATAATGTTGGTATTAAAGGTGTTGAAGTGTCCGGTGGTGAGGCACAGAAAATTGCTATTGCGCGCGCCTTATATAAGAAAGCACCTTTTATCATTTTGGATGAACCAACCAGTGCACTAGACCCTATGGCGGAATATGAAATTTATTCAAGTTTTGACCGACTGATTCAAGACAGAATGGCGGTATACATATCCCATAGAATGTCAAGCTGTCGTTTTTGCCAACGGATTATTGTGTTAAAAGACGGACAAGTGCAAGAGCAGGGAACGCACGAAGAATTGATAGAAAAAGACGGGATTTACGCTATGATGTGGAATGCACAGGCACAAAACTATCAATAGAAGGAGATTAGACGTATGAAAAACAATTTTCAAAAGACGATGTACGCCTGTTTTGCAGGTTATATTGTTTAGGCGATCGTCAATAATTTTGTGCCGTTGCTTTTTTTGACCTTTGAAAAAAGCTATCATATTCCACTCAGTCAGATTACGATGCTGATCACTTTTAACATTGGTATTCAGTTACTGGTGGACCTGTTATCGGCGGGATTCATTGACCGGATCGGTTATCGGGTATCCATTGTGCTGGCGCATCATTTTTCCGGTGTTGCTTGTTGTGAGTATTTTATTATTGCGGACAGTTAGGGAAAATAGGAAAGATTGAAAGAAAGCAGATTGAAGAGAGAATAGATTGAAACAGAATAGATTGAAAAGAGAATAAATAGAAATTTGTAATTTTGCACAAAGAAAACATTTTCGTAGATAGTTTCGAAAATGTTTTCTTTGTGCATTATGGCAAAAATATGAACAAAATATGAATGAGTATTGTAAAAATTTCATAATATAGCTATAATTATCAATGTGATTATGTGCAATTCAAACAAAAAAGGTGTAAATAGGGAAACGGCGGAACAGAACTGCGCCAATTGGGAAAAGTATGTTTGGGTGAGAATGTAAATAGGGAAATTATCTGAATGGGGATCAGAAATCAAGCGTATTCCAAGGAATGGGTACAAAAGAATAAACAGTTTCAGAAAGGGAAGGTAGTTTTATGAACAAAGCAAAAAAATGGTTGGCGCATGTGTTGGCACTGGCAATGGTTATTAGTTCTATTAGCGTATTGTCATTCGGTCAGCAAACAAAATCAGAGGCAGCATCCGGATCGTTCCAGAATCTGAATCAGAGCCAGTTTGTATCTGCAATGGGAGCAGGCTGGAATCTGGGAAATCAGTTGGAAGCAGCAAATAACGGAGTACCAAGTGAAACAGCGTGGGGTAATCCGACCATTACGGAAAATCTGATTAAAGCAGTGAAAAACGCAGGATTTACATCCGTCCGCATTCCGGTATCCTATATGGGACACATTGGCTCAGACAGCAACTATACGGTTGATGCCAGCTGGTTAAACAGAGTGCAGCAAGTGGTAGATATGTGTGTAAACAATGGTTTGTATGCGATCATCAACATGCATGGTGATGGTTATACTACTTTGGATGGTGGTTGGCTGTTTTGTGGATCTTCCAATCAGACAGCGATCAAGGCAAAGTACAAGGCTGTGTGGAAACAAATTGCAACTAAGTTCAAAAATTATGATCAGCATTTAGTATTTGAGTCTATGAATGAAGAATTCGATGGAACATACGGAACACCTTCATCCACGGCATATGCAAATATTAATGCTTATAATCAGATCTTTGTAGACACAGTTCGTCAGACAGGTGGCAACAATGCAAAGCGTTGGCTCATGATTCCGGGATGGAATACCAATATTACATATACAGTTGGTAATTACGGATTTTCCCTGCCAACAGACAATTACAGAGATCGCAGCATTTCTACTCCAAGAATTATGATTTCTGTCCATTACTATGATCCATGGGATTTCTGTGGAGAGGAATCTTCTAATGTAACACAGTGGGGAGATACAGCAACAAACAGCGCAAAGACATCTTCCTGGGGTGATGAATCTGCTCTGAAATCACAGTTTTCCAGCTTGTATAACAAGTTCGTAGCAGCAGGTTACCCGGTAGTGATCGGTGAGTATGGTTCAATTGATAAGTCAGCATACGATTCTACAAGCGCTGCACAGAGAGCAGAGTTTGCGAAAAAAGTATGTACTTATGCTAAGAAGTATGGCATGGTGCCGGTCCTTTGGGATAATGGTTATACGGGCACATATGGTTTTGGCGTGATTGACAGAAGTACCTGTAAAGTAACACAGCAAAAGATTATTGATGCCATTGCATCAGTATATCCAAAGAGCAGCAATTCCAACAGCTCTAGCAGCTCCAATAGCTCCAACAGTTCCGCATCTTCTTTAGAGGGAACATACTATATTAAGAGTTCCTTCAGTGGTTTATATTTGGACGTTGCTAATGGATCAGCTTCTAACAATGCTAATGTGCAGCAGTATACGTACACAGGCACAGATCGTCAGAAATTCAAGCTGGTAAAGGATTCCGCAACAGGATATTACTATATTTATACAGGTGCCAGCGGATATTCAAAGGTAGTAGATGTTGCAGGCAAAAGTGCCGCTGATGGTGCTAATATTTTGCAATACAGTTATAAGGGTTCCAACAACCAGTTATTTGACATTCAAAAGATATCAAATGGAGCCTATGCGATTAAGACAAGAGTAACCTCCAGTGCTTCCTGCCTTGATGTATATAATTGGAGTACGGCAGCAGGTGGCAATATCGCTCAGTATTCTTACTGGGGTGGTGCCTGCCAGTTATGGATCTTAGAAAAAGCATCAGACACAAAGGGCACAGACATCAGTCTGTCAGCCAATGATCTTACTTACGGAAACTATACAAATGCCATTACATCAGGAAGTTTTACAATCGGAGCATCTTCTAGCAAAAATGTAGCGGTGCTTAATCGCAACACTACTGTATATGGCACAAGTTACAGCAAAGTATTGCAAATGAATGGTGGTGGTAACAGCACCGGAAGATATATCAAGTTTACGGCAACGGGAGCTTGTACGGTAAAAGTTACGGCAGCATCCACATCAACATCCGCATCCAGAACAGTGCGTCTGGCATCCGGTAGCGTAGGTGGAAGCACAGTAGGAAATGCTACGATCACAGGAACACCATCTACGGTAACATACAAAATTCCTTCTGCAGGTACCTATTATCTGTATTCAACGGGAAGTGGAATTTATGTATATCAGGTTAATGTAGCATATTAATGAATTGTCACAACTAATTATCACAAATAATATAAAATGATACAGAGGGCTTTTTGGTGCTAGAGATTTCAAAAAGTCCTCTGTGTTTTATCTGAAAATTTAAAACAGTATTCATTTTCGTTATACAATATATTAGGCTAAGTAAAACTTTCCATACCGGGAGTTATTGACCAAACCACATATTGCTTATTATGTCAGTAAAATAATAGCTATTTTGCAGCCGATAAAGTAAATTATCCTGCCATCAAAAAAACTAAGACAATTGCCGAAGAACGCAGAGTTTTTACGTGATTTCTTATTTTGTTAAGTCTCTGA
>OGFY01000853.1_pt1 | contig 26373 bp, 18 predicted proteins | sample 1570951 | NCBI WGS metagenome assembly OGFY01 (sample SAMEA2581942, study PRJEB24529) | metagenome | biome: Human gut stool | place: China | collected 2011
CGAAGGGGATTCCCAACAATCTGATGCCGTATGTGGCGCAGGTGGCAAGCGGAAAACTCAAGTGCATCCGCGTGTTCGGCAACGATTACGATACTCCCGACGGAACCGGCGTCCGCGATTATATTCACGTAGTGGATCTGGCGCTGGGGCACATTGCGGCAATCGAATACTGCAAAGATGCGGGCGTGCATATTTACAACCTCGGCACGGGGCACGGATATAGCGTTCTCGATATGATTCATGCCTTTGAAAAGGCATGCGGCAAAAAGCTTCCCTACGAAATCTGCCCGCGCAGAAGCGGCGATATCGCGGCGTGCTACGCTTGTTCCGATAAGGCGGAAAAAGAACTGCACTGGAAAGCGAAATACGGCATCGACGAAATGTGCGCTTCGCAGTGGAAATGGCAGAGCAACAATCCGAACGGCTACAAGGCGTGATTTTATCGGGAGCCGGCGAGCCGCATCCGGCGGAGAAACGGTTTCCGTTTTCGTACGAATTGATACGTTCGCGCAGAAAAACCGTTTCCGTATGCGTAGACAGGCTGGGAAAAGTAACGGTGCGTGCGCCCGCGCGGTGTGCGGACGAACGCATCTTTGCTTTTCTTGCGCAAAAAAGCGCGTGGATTGTACGGCAGTCGGAACGCGCGAAAAAAGCGGCGGAACAAGGCGGGATTCTCTGCGCGGCAAAAGACGGAGCGTCGTTTTTGTGGCTGGGCGAACGGATAAAAATCGTCTTGCTCGATTGCGGTAACGATACGAGATCGGCGCGGATCTTCACGAAATTTATCGGTGATACGTTGTATCTTCCCGAAGACAACGCAACAAAAAGACTGACGGATTTCTTAAAAAAACGCGCGAAAGAGTACCTTACCGAACAAACGGAAGCATGCGCCGCCGAAATGCGGGCGGTATACAAAAACGTTTCGGTGAACGGCGCAAAAAGTCGCTGGGGCTCATGTTCCTACGATAATAAGCTGCATTTTTCGTTCCGGTTGATGTATGCGCCGCCGGAAGTGGTGCGGTACGTAGTCGTTCACGAGCTTGCGCATACTTTCGAAAAAAATCATTCCGCGAAATTCTGGGCGATTGTGGAACGCTACGAACCGGATTACAGGCAAAGAAGAGCGTTTTTAAAGGCAAACGCTTATTATATGGATATATTTTAGCCGCGGCACGACGCGACGATTCGCGTAAAAAGAATCTGAAAATTGTTTTGTATCGGCGAAAAAAGGGCATAATGCAAAGCGGCGGAGAGAAAAACTAATGATCGAATTACGTAACGTAACCTATCACGTAAAAGACGAAACGGGAGAAAAAGACGTCCTCGATAACGTTTCCGTAAAACTGGACGGGCGCTTCGTTGCGCTTACAGGTCCGAACGGCGGCGGAAAATCCACGCTGGCAAAAGTGATAGCGGGCATTATCAAACCGACGTTCGGCAGAGTGTTCTGGGACGGCGAGGATATAACGGATTTATCCGTAACGGAACGTGCGAAAAAAGGGATTTCCTATGCGTTTCAGCAGCCGGTACGCTTTAAAGGGCTGACGGTGAAAGATCTTTTATCGATTGCCGCAGGGAAAAAGGCTACGCTTTCCGCGGCATGCGATTATTTATCGGAAGTAGGGCTTTGCGCGCGGGATTATCTCGACAGGGAGGTGAATGCGTCCCTTTCCGGCGGAGAATTGAAACGCATCGAAATCGCTACGATTTTAGCGCGAGGCACGCGGCTTTCTTTGTTTGACGAACCGGAAGCCGGCATCGATTTGTGGAGCTTTTCCAGCCTGATCAACGTGTTTGAAAATATGCGTGAAAAAACGCAGGGCGATATTATCATCATTTCGCATCAGGAGCGTATTCTGAACGTAGCGGATAACATCGTGGTGCTGGCAAACGGTAAAATCCGGAAGTGCGGCACACGGGACGAAATTCTGCCGGAAATTCTCGGCAGCGGCGCAACGTGCGAAACGTTGAAAAATAAATTATCTCCGGCGGGCGATTGCACGGAAAAATCAGCCGCGCGGAAAAAGGCATAAGGCGAGGAGGCGAAAATGGACGCGCTTGAACGTGATTTATTATTGAAAATCGCCGATTTGCACGGCATACCCGAAGGCGCTTACAATATCCGCGAAAACGGAAAGCCGGCGGGACGACGTTCTACGGAACACATCGAAATCGCTTCGCGGAAAGACGGAAAATCCGGGATAGATATAGTTATCAGACCGGGTACGAAAAACGAAAGCGTGCATATTCCCGTCATTTTAAGCGAAACGGGTTATAACGAAGTCGTTTATAACGATTTTTACGTCGGCGAGGATTGCGACGTAACGATTATCGCGGGATGCGGAATTCATAACTGCGGCAAGGCAACTTCGCGCCACGACGGCGTGCATACGTTCCATATCGGGAAAAATTCAAAAGTGCGGTATGTAGAACGGCATTACGGCGAGGGCGACGGCGAGGGGAAACGTGTGATGAACCCCGAAACGATTGCTTTTATCGCAGACGGCGCAAGCATGGATATGGAGATGACGCAGATTAAGGGCGTAGACGATACGCACCGCGTAACGCGTGCCACGCTCGGCGAAAAATCGGAACTGACCGTACGCGAAAAAATTTATACGAACGGCATACAGGAAGCAAGTACCGATTTCTGCGTGGATATGAACGGCGCCGATTGTCGTGCCGACGTCGTTTCCCGTTCGGTGGCTGCGGAACATTCGAAACAACATTTCTGCTCCACGATGAACGGAAACGCGGCGTGCCACGGGCATACGGAATGCGACGCGATTATCATGGACGGCGGTTCGGTAACCGCGGCGCCGTGTTTATCGGCGAACGATCTGAACGCGGAACTCATTCACGAAGCGGCAATCGGGAAAATCGCCGGCGAACAACTTGTGAAGCTGATGACTTTGGGACTGACGGAACAAGAAGCCGAAGAACAAATCATCAAAGGCTTTTTGCATTGAATTTATGTCGGACGTGTGCGCCGGAAAGTTACGGCGCAGGCGCGGATATAAAATTATAAAACAAAATAATTTTTAACGGAGGATCAAATACATTATGAGCGAACTTGCATACAAAAGAACAAACGTATACGAAGTAGCGGACAAAAATACGATGAAAAAAATCTTCTCTTATGCGGAAGAATATAAAAAGTTTATCGACGCGGCAAAAACGGAACGCGAAGCTTGCGCGTACGTTGCAGCCGAGGCCGAAAAACACGGTTTCAAGCCTTTTAAGTTTGGCGAAAAGCTGAAAAAGGGCGACAAGGTTTATTACAACAACCGCGGCAAGAATATCTATCTTATCCGCGTCGGTTCCGATGACGTGAAAACAAGCGGAATCCGTATTGTGGCTTCGCATATCGACAGCCCGCGCCTTGATTTCAAGCAGGTGCCTTTGTACGAATCGGACGGCGTCGCGCTTGGCAAAACGCATTATTACGGCGGTATAAAAAAGTATCAGTGGACGACGATTCCTCTTGCGCTGCACGGTGCGGTTGTGCTCGGCGACGGCAGCAAGGTGGAAGTGAAGATCGGCGAGGACGAGGGAGATCCCGTATTTTACATCAGCGATTTGTTGCCTCACCTTTCGCAGAAACAGAACACGAAAACGCTTGCGGAGGCTTTTTCCGGCGAAGATCTCAATATCTGGCTGGGCAACATTCCGTACACGGCGGCAAAAGAGGACGGCGATAAGACCGTAAAGGAAAATCTTTTGCATATTTTAAACGAGAAATACGGCATTAAAGAAGAGGATTTCCTTTCCGCCGAGCTTTCGCTTGTCCCTGCGTTCAAAGCGCGCGATATCGGCTTCGACAGAGCGCTTATCGGCGCATACGGCCATGACGACAGAGTTTGCTCGTATCCCGCGTTCTCCGCTTTGTTCGATACGGAAACAGACGGCAAAACCGTAATGGTTGTGCTTGCGGATAAGGAGGAAATCGGCAGCGAGGGCACCACGGGTATGCAGTGCGCTATCTTTACCGATTTAATCGACGCGATTGCCTATTCGTTCGATACCACTTCGGCTGTCATCCGGGCAAATTCGAAGTGCCTTTCCGCCGATGTAAACGCGGCGTACGACCCGAACTTCAAAGACGTGAACGAACCGATGAATTCTACGTACGTTTCCTGCGGCGCGGGGCTTACCAAATTTACGGGAGCGCGCGGTAAGAGCGGTTCGAACGACGCTTCTGCCGAATTTATGGCGGAAGTGCGTAAAATGTTCAACGACGAGGGCGTTATCTGGCAGACGGGCGAACTCGGCAAGGTAGATCAGGGCGGCGGCGGTACCGTGGCGAAATATATCGCGAAAATGAACATCGATACCGTGGATATCGGCGTTGCCGTTGTTTCGATGCACGCGCCTTACGAAGTTATTTCCAAAGCCGACGTGTATGAAATGTATCTCGCCTGCAAAGCGTTTATGAAATAAGAAATAGCCGCACGAAGGCTATTTCAAGAGTATAAATTACGCCCTTTTCTCTGTATTTCTGCCTGTTTCGGCGAACGAGGGAAAAGGGCGCATTGTTTTTTAAAAAAGCGGCAAAGAATTATGCCTGATATAATAATTATGTTGCGCATAGTAGTTAAAAATATATAAAAATATATAATCGAAGATATTTGTTTGTGTTTAAGTAATATATCAGACGTAATTATTGCGTGTGGCGTACTAATTTGCGGAACGGAGAAAATGCAAAATGCGGGAACGTGTGATTTTATATTCCGATCTGAATAATTTTTTTGCTTCTGTGGAAACGGCTCTGCATCCGGAATATAAAGGAAAGCCGCTGATTGTCTGCGGAGATCCCGAAAAACGGCTCGGCGTTGTGTTCGCCAAAAACGAGGAGGCGAAAAGTTACGGTATCCGAACGGCGGAAACGGTGTATTCGGCTTTAAAAAAATGTCCGCAAGTGCTTCGCGTTCCTACGCATTTTTCGGATTATAACAGGTATTCGAAAGCCGTGCGCGAAATTTATGCGCGATATACCGACGTCATCGAACCGCTTTCCATCGACGAATGCGCCATGGACGTAACGGATAGCGTCAGGTTGTTCGGCGGCGGCGAAAAAATAGCGGAAGAGATTCGCGCGGCGGTGAAAAACGAACTCGGCGTTACGGTTTCAATCGGGGTTTCGTTCAATAAAATATACGCGAAACTTGCTTCGGAATTGAAAAAGCCGGATGCGGTAACCGTGATTTCGCGGGAGAATTATAAAGCGAAAGTGTTTCCTTTGCCCGTTTCTTATCTGTTATACGTCGGCAAAAGTACGGAAGAGGCGTTGTTGAAACACGGGATTCATACCATCGGAGAACTTGCCCGCGCCGATTCGGCGTTGCTTGTCGGGCTGCTTGGAAAGCGCGGCGAAATATTGAAGATCAACGCGGGCGGCAGAAACGATGAACCTGTTAAAAGCGAATCGGACGAAATAAAGTCTATCGGCAATTCGATGACGTTGCCATACGACGTAAGCGACGCGGAACAGATTCGCCGATTGTTTTATATGCTTGCCGAAAGCGTGGTTTCAAGGCTTCGCGAATCGGGCGAGGGAAAGTGCGATACCGTGCATATAACGGTAAAAGACGAATTTTTGCGGGAAACTTCAAGACAGAAAAAAATACCGCCTACGGCGCTTTGCGATGACGTGGCGCGGGCGGCTTACGAAATTTATACGGAAAACTTTACCGGCGCGCAAAAAGTGCATATGCTCGGTCTTTCCGTTTCCGGCTTCGACAGGAATGTGGAACAACTTTCTCTGGATACTTCCGGAGAGAAAGAGAAATACGAAAAGAATTTGCGGGCGCAGGATGCCGTTGCAGCAATCAGAAAAAAATACGGATATGATAAAGTGCAGAGGGGAATACTGCTGGAAGATTTGTCGCTTTTGAACGTCGATATAAAACACAGAAAGAATTGAGCGTCGGATTAAAAAGTATAATTCATGAAAAAACAAGCGCCGACGGGTATCGGCGCTTGTTTTATACAACGTTTTATGCAACGTCAGACGAATTTGTTTTTTCTAAACAGCCGAACGGACGCTTATTTTGTCAGTTCTTTGACGCATTCGTAATAAATTTCGCACATCAGACGAATCCTGTCGAACGTAACGTATTCGTTGGGCTGGTGAATCGTAGATTCTTCGTCTTCCATTTCCGGACCGAATCCGCAGCCGCATTTCAGTGCGCGGGCATAGGTTCCGCCGCCGATCGCAATGGCTTTGTCGTTGCGCCCGGTATGGCGGTTGTAAACGTTCATCAGGGTGGAAATCAATTTTCCTTCGGGGTTGTTGTAAAGCGGTTTCTGATAATGCGTGAATTCAAATTTAACGCCCGAATTTTCAAACGCTTTGCGCACTTCTTCCGCGTTGTGCGTAGCGGGGAAACGGATATCCGTGGTGATTATAAGCGCGCCGTCCTCGATTTTCGCAACGTCGGGCGACATAGTCAAAAGTCCCGTTTCGTCGCGCATTTCGCGTAAGCCGTTCTCGTCAAGACACAAAACTTCGTAAGCGCGTTTGCATCCTTCGTCGAACATAGAGGCAAATTCAAGCAATGCTTCCAGCGCGTTTACGCCCTTTTCCGGCGTGGAACCGTGTGCCGACTTCCCCGTAAACGTAATCGTGCGGGTGTTTTCGTCGTAGCTCCATTTGGCGCCGTTTTTCGCTGTATGCAAATCGCGTTTTTCGGCGGCTCCGTTCAATTTTTTATCGGAAGAAGCCTGCTTAGCGGCGGCTTTTTCATATTGCGCTACATATTTGGCGGAGGAATCCGTAAGTACGGCAACGGCGCTCGCGCACACCATGTTCGCAGCCGTGCCCGCATGCAGAGAAACAAACGAATCTTTGTTCAACGGATAATAACTGTTGCAGTGTACAATGCCTTTTTCCGCATAAATCGCCGGGAAGGACGCGTCGGGCGAAAATCCTTCTTCGGGCATCTGCGCTACTTCTTCGTAGTGTTTCAGGCAAGCCCAACCCGTTTCTTCGTTGCAGCCGACGATGAATTTGATTTTCCGTTTGGGCATAAACCCTTCGTCTTTCAGCGCTTTCAAAGCATAAAGGGTTGCGATGGCGGGACCTTTATCGTCCATCGTGCCGCGTCCCCAGATTTTCATGCCGCCGATGCCGCCGTCGGAAACTTCGTCGTCGATTTCGCCGCCGAACGGGGGATGCGACCAGCCTTCGCCGGCGGGGACTACGTCAAGATGCGCAAGAATCGCAAGCGGTTCTCCTTCGCCGTAAATTACTTCGCCGACGTAATTATCGTAGTTATGCGTTTCAAACCCCATCTCAGAAGCGAGATTTAAAAAATAAGCAAGACAATCCGCCGTTTCTTTGCCGAAAGGGCAGCCGGGAACGGCCGGTTTCAAAGAAGAATCGAACTTCACCGCTTCCACGATAGAGGAAACAACGTCGTTGAAATACTGTTCCGTAGGATGAGCCATAATAATTTGCCTCCGTAAAATTCAAAACGAATTACATAAATTTGTTATATTTAATTATACACCTCTTTTCGCCATCTGTAAACCATAACGTGGCAAAAATCAAAAAAATTTTTCTGTGCTGCATCGGGAGGTGCAAGCGCGGATATGACGATAAACGTATATACGCACGTAATGGACGAATTTAAAAGAAAAGAAGCGGCGGAATTTTCGCTTTTTCCTACGTTCTGAACGGCAGAAAAATACACGTATAAAAAATCGTGTGTAGGGGAAAACAGGCAAAAAACGGCAAAAAATAAATATCCACCGCTCTGCGGGTGGATATTTATTTTTCTATTAAGGATTCAAAATGTGAGAGGCAAGATAAAACCTCAGTTCTTTTTGATAAAATCGAGCGTTTTTTCTGCCATGTCGCTAATGGATACGCTATTGTAGCCCATAAGCGTACTTTCAAGCGTATCGTGTACTCTGTTTTTCCAATATTCGGGGATAGCGTTATAGCCGATTGCGGTGCCTATTACGGAACCTACGGTCGCGCCGTTACAATCGGTATCGAAGCATGCGCCGACAGCTAAGCAAACGGATTTGCCGTAGTCTTTATTGCCGTACAAAAGTGCGGTTGCAACGATTTCGGCATTGGAAATTGTATGACACCAATTGTAGCTGAACTCTTCGTTCCAACGCGTTCTTATGTCGGATATGCAACTTTCGGCAGATACGCCGTTTTCATGCATGGCAATAATGTTTGTGACGGCTTTATGTAATCTGGACGACGACGGAATTTGCGAAAGTCCGGCTTGTATAATGCGTTTGATGTCATCGGTAACGTACGCTTCGGCAATCATGGCGGCCACCCACATCGAACCATAAATTCCGTTTTTAACGTGAGAAACGCGTGCGTCGCGCCATGCCATTTCTGCCGCCGTTTCGGGATCCCCGGGATTGATATATCCGTAAAAATCCGAACGAATTTGCGCGCCTATCCATTCACGATAGGCGTTTTTGTATTCACCGCTTTCGGGCGGAACGAAACCGTTAATCAAGTTGATATACGCAACCCTTTCGGCAGTGCAGTAGGCATATTTAGTCTGCGTGGAAAGCCATACTTCGGCAACGTCGGACGAAGTGAAATCTCGGCCGTAACGCTTTAAAACTTCATACGCGATCAGCATATAGTTGGTGTCGTCGTCGGACGGCATTTTGTTGAAATCCTTCGGGTAAGCACGTTGTTTTATGGGATGCGTTATGTCGCTTGAATCTATTTTTTGTACATCTTCAAGGTCGATATATCTATGTAAAGGGTAGTTGTCGGTACGGGTTAAAATCTTTTTCATGTCGGGCATCAGGATGCATTCCACAGGTTTGCCAAGATAACAACCGCAAATTCTGCCGTACCAACCGCCCTTGACTTTATCAAGCAAGATTTTATCGTCAAGTTTGGCGGCGGTTTCCTTGTGGAAACAACCGTCGCTTAACGTTTTTATCGCTACGTAATCGTTCGGCTCGACAAAGACGTACCCGTTTTTTATCGGCAGAGAATCGACTATTTTAAAAATTGAATCGGCAATTTCGTCTTTATGTTTACTTGGCGGCATTTTTTCAACGGCAACAAAAACGTCCCTCAAATTCTCGACATCCTTGCCCTCGTCGACAAGTTGGCTGTATTCGATTTCAAGACTTTTAGCATAAGACTCCCACGAGTGCATTTTTCCGTAATCGGGGATGTATTCTTTGTCGGTTCGCCCGTCGGAAACTTCGGCGTCTGTCTTGTGGCAAAGGTAGTCCATGGACACATTGAAAAGTGTTGCTATGGAAATGAGTTTTTCTATGGTAGGAAGGCTCAATCCGGATTCCCACTTTTGCACCGATTGGCGCGAGACGTCCAGTTTTTCGGCAAAAACTTCTTGTGAGAAACCGCTTTTCGTACGCAATTTGTAAATTTTCTCGGAAATAGTCATGATAAAAGCTCCTTAATTTGTTTTAAATAATTATAACAAAAAAAGTAGTGCATTGCAACCAACCTTGCGTTGCTATTCTTGCAACCGTCGGTTGCGCGAAAGGCTCAAACGAATTGGTGCGCCGATTGTTTGTTGTCGAGCGGAAGAAAGTGTGTTTGCGACGGAAGCGGAGGGATTCGTCCGACCGTGCCCTTCGGCGGTAAGTGTAGTGCAACGGAACGCTATGTCATTTCGTACTCCCAAAACAAAAGAGATAAGTCGGCGAGAGCAAAAGGCAGCATAAGAAAAAGGTTTGATTATTTTTGTCAAACCTTTTCTTGTGCGACTCCAAGCCGAGCCGCTGTCGTGGCGCGGCGGTGTGAATATATACGAACCGAATTGTAAAGGAAAACGTACATTCAATTCAAAAGAAAAGAAGCGGCGAAATTTTCGCTTTTTCCTACGTTCTGAACGGCAGAAAAATACACGTATAAAAAATCGTGTGTAGGGGAAAACGGGCAAAAAACGACAAAAAATAAAAGGGTTTCAAAATGGCTGAAACCCTTTAAAACGCTGGCGCAGAGCAACGAACCTAAATCGATGATTGTTAATATGCTTTAACAACTTATATTTAATAAGTCGAAAACTAAGATTTTATTTTGTAATATCTTCAAGCAAATATGTTGCCCACAAATCCCCGCTTGTAGGAAACCCAAGGTATTCCGGTTTCACGCAGGGGAATTGTTCAAGTAATAGCCCTATCGTGGCAACGAATCTTTGCCAATGTTCGTTGTGTGGCAACAGATGTTTTAAGCAAATTAAAGAAGCGTAGATTTTTGCATTACTTATATGTTTTGAAGTATATTGTGAATATAAGATAGGTTTTATAGAAATATTATAACTGTAAAATCTGCCGTAATGAGCGCAAATATTTCTCACAACAGATAAATGTTCAAACCAACTTTCAAGATAAGTATATCCAATTCCGTAAAATTTCGCAATTTCCTTTTTATCTTCGTTTTTCAAATTTTTAAAAAATTTCGATAACATTCCGAAACTGAATAATTCAATTAAGGCATAGAAGGGTAAATCGCCGCCGATATAATTGTTGCGATAATTTTTAACGATCGGAGATCTGCTGTTTCGGGATACTTCACGTTCGATTTCTTGCAAAAATAATGTATGATATTCTTTGTCTTTGAAATTTTTGCTTTCTTTGTATCCCAATGCTCCGTATTTACAGGAAAAATAATTTGCAAGTCGGCATCGTAAATTAATTTCCACTTTTTCGATTTCAGGAAAAAGGAGATGACGGAATTTAGCGTTAAACAAATATAAGTCCTTAATTTGGTTAAACGAAACGCCGTCGTTAAAATTTGAGTTTTTGGATTTAAGTCCGAAGCAGTAGCCTTTTACTAATCGAAAATATGAAACGTCGTTTAAAAACGTTCTAGTTTCTTCGTAATCATCGATTGTGCAGTTCAGCTGTTCCAAATTTCTGATCTGAGCCTCGATATCAATCGGCTTTTGATGGTCTTTCGGCATAATTTAACCTCAGTAAAAAAATTGACCTCGCGTGGTACGCATTGTAAAGAGGCGTGCGAGGTTCTGTTATTAATAGTATACGCAACTCGCGCAAAAAAGTCAAGTGTTTTTCTTAAAATTTTTAAAAATTTTTATTTCCAAAAGTGTTTACAAAAATTGTAGAATAATATTACAATGCAAAACGTATACAATTTAGTTGACAATTAGTAAAAATTGTAGTATACTGTACAATGAAAGTTGAAAATGTTTGGAGGACTGCGACAAATGTTGACGGAATTTGGAAAAGTGATGCGAATTATACGAATCAATTCAAATGAAAGTATGCGGGAAATGGCAGCAAAAATTGGAATGAGTGCAGCATATTTATCCGCAATAGAAACGGGAAAACGAAATGTTCCGCCTAATATGGAGGAAATATTGTTTTCCCGTTATGATTTTTCTGAAAAAGATAAACAGAAAATCAAAGATTCGATAGAGAAGTCGGCGGCACAGGTAAAAATTGATCTTACGGAAATGGCTGAAAAAAAGAGAAAGTTGATTTATTCCATTACAAAAGGGGATATCGACGAAGAAACGCTTGACCGACTTTGTGAAATTATCGGTAAAAAGGAGAAGGAAGAAAAATGAAAGAAACAGTATTTGTACCGGTTAATAAAAAGGAGTCCGTAATCGTACAATATACGGAAAATTTCACACTTGATAAAAGTATGAAAATTACTGTACCGAATCAATATATCGCCGTCGTTTTTGATAATGAGAAAATAAGTTTCAGAGTCGAACCTTGCGTAGGTAAAGTGATCTTCAAAGAATACGGCAAGAACTTTCTCGGTCATACGATGAAAATCGCGTTTATTCACGTTACCGCTATACCCGAAATGCCGTGGGGATTCGGCAATATTCAGGTAAACAACGAAAGACTGAAAGAAGCCTACCGCGTAGGCGCGAACGGTGCGTTTCAAATTAAAATTACCGATTTCACTAAACTTATGAGCGCGTTTACGGGCGACGGCGAAATTACCGTGGACGACGTTAAAGAAAAGGTTCTGTCGCTTATAAAAACGATAGGCGTCGAACTTGTCGGCGCGTGTTTTGCCAATACCGACGTATCTGTGTTCGAGATAAGTTCGCTCGTCGGTAAAATTCGCGAAGATTTATTTGAAAAACTTTCAAAAGAAAGTAAACTTGCAGATATGGGTATTAAAATCGCCAATCTTACCGTAGCGGGCGTTCACGTCAACGAAGAAGACCTTGAACTTATTCGCGACAGAATAAACGGAAGCGAAGATACGGAAAGCGATGACGACGATGATTCGGACGACGACGGCGAAACGATTAAACTTCGCGAAGATATAGAAAAATTTCAGACGGAAATCTTAAAGAAAATGTCCGAAGAAATTGCGGCGGCAGAAGCGCGCAGCAAGGACGCGAGCGAAAGAAAAATTACCGAGCAGATTGAAAACAATCGTCGCGCGACAGTTTCGACGGTGATGCAATACATAAACGAGCAACTCGACGAATTCGGCAAAACGATTTCTTCCGAACTCGACGAAAAAATTCAGGAAATGTTACCGCTCCGCGACGGCGCAAAAGATAATTCTGTTGTCTCTTTGAATCTTACGGCGGAAAATATCATTTTAAATGCGAGAAACGATGATGATTACGTACCAGCCGCAGCCATGATTTATTCTAATGTAGAGGATAATTTGATACATAGATTCGGACTTAGGCATGAAAACGAAAAATTTTTAATTGATTTTCGCGAGTATATGAAAATTGTCGAACGTGCAAAAATCGGTGATTATTATCTCTTGAAACGTCGTAATAAAAACGGAACCTATGTTACTTTTATGCCGCGTGTGTATAAAGAAAATGAAAACGGCGAACCGCTTATTGTTGAGGCATTGCCGATTGTGAGATTTATGCAAGGCGGACTTGATGCGGAAAAAGCCGAATATGCTTCTGAAATATGGACTACGTTAAATCGGATAAGACATAAATCAGACGAAAATAAATTGAAACTCGATGAATTTTTTGAAGATGAAAATACTACACAAAAAGATTATTTGTTATCGGCTCTTAACTTTTTGAAAGATAACGGCTTATACACAAAGGATTGATGAGGAGATCGGTTATGAAAAAATATACACCTTCGGTAAAAAACAATAATCAAGTAAAAGATGAACTTATGCAGGAAATGAAAGCGTTCCTGTATAGAATCGAAAAGGGCAAGTACGGTAAAAATCTCGACAAGGATACCGTTAAGGAAGTTTACGATTCTTTGGCTAACGCTGCGGACGGTCTTGGCGGAATTATCTTTACGGGCGACGAAGATTTGACTATAGCGAGCGAGAAAATCGGCTCGTGTCTTGCAAACGTAAAAAGGGCACTCGAACAGGATTATAGCAACCGTCTTGTCGAGGCGGCTGACGATTTATTGTATTATCTCGATTCGTTCAAGGCAATCGCCGACGGCGAAATCGATTATATCGACGAAGAGAAAATCAAGGCGAAAAAACTTTCTTGGTCGAAGCGCAGATTGTATGCCCGTCTTGACGAATTGAAGGAAATAAAGACGACCTTCGAGCAGCAGGAAAAACGTCTTGAAAAGGAAATCAAAGGTCTTGAAAACGACCTTTCCGAACTCGAAGAAAAAATGCTCAATGAAGACAATGAACGCTTGATAAACGACTTATACCGCAAGATTTCGGCATTGAAGAGTAAACTCGATATGCTCAACGTAAGGCGTAGCAACTACTCCGCGTGCTTTAATATTCTCGATATAATTTACGCCAACGCGAGCGAGATTTTAACGGCAAGTCAGTTCAGCGTGGAAGAAGCGTCTAAGGCAAAAGTTTTGCTTAATATAGGCAAACTCAAAGCCGTTGTCAACGAACCGGATAAGGCAATCGCTATCCTTAAAGTTATGGATAAAGACATTAAGGCGATATCCGAAAAAGTCAAGAGTATGGACGAAAAGGTGTTCGGTTTGGATACGAAACAAACGAGCGTAACCGACAGTGCGCTTGCGTATAAAGAAGAACTTATGCGTAAAAAACGCGAAAGAGAATTTAACGGCGAAAACCTTGACGAACTTGAAAGAGGCAAAGCCGCTTCGAGGAAAAAAGTAGGGGAGGATAAATAAAATGGCATTTTTCAAAACGAAACAAGAAAAGGAAATAATGGCTCAGATGGCTCGCGACGAGCAACTCGAAGTGTTCAACGACCAGATTAAAACTTTGCAAACCAAGCGTGAGGAATACGCTCGTATTGCCGCAGAAGCGGAAATTAACGGCGATACGGGGACGTATGAAGTCGCCTGCAACGCTTTAATTGAACTTAACGACGTTATTTCGAGTTTAATGCAGACGAAAGCCAACTTCGATATTATAAACGTATCCAATTCTATCGCCGTAAGTATGGCGACGGCTATGAATGCGCTCGACGCTATGGCGAGCAATAAAGCCCACTTGCCCGATATACGTAAAATTCAGAAAGCGAATGCGAAAGTCGCAAAATATATGCGTTCTATCAAGATTTCGCAAAAGGCTATGGCTGGAGCGATGCGTACTTCTAACCCTGCGAACAAGGCAAGAAGTCAAGCCGAAATGGATGCCGTTCGTCCGATGATAGACGCGGCAAGAGCAAAACTCACAGGTTCTGCCCCCGTATCGAGCGATATTGATATTTCCGCCGAAATCAACGCCGAAAAAAATAGGATTATATAATATACCTCTATCTTTATTATGGAAAAGCTACATAAATGTATTTATTGCAATGCTGTTGAAAATTTAACTATATCACATATTATTCCAGACGCAATGACAAAAAATAATGTAACATATTACGGAGTGTGTAAGACTAAACATAATTCGGAATTTTCGGATAAGTTTGAGGATAAAATCATAAAAGAATTCTCTTATGTTTCAAATATAATCGGTATAAAAACAAAATCAAATAAAAAACCAATATACCAAGTATCATTGAAAGTATGTGATAATATGTATTGTAAAAAAATTGCTAGTCTTGGTGATGTTGGAAATGAATCAGTTACTCGCTCTAATGATGGACGTCAGAAGTTTGGACCAATAGAAATGCTTGAAAAAATACCTCATAAAGGTGAAATAATTCCGTTTGAAGATGATGAGATGAATATTTCGATCGACTTTGATGTGAATTTACTTATATCAATGGAGATGGGGCGATTTATTGCAAAAATTTCCTATGAGTGGATATGTAAAAAATGTGATATTTGCGAAAAATATGATTTTTTTAATGATATCATCTCTTATATCGAAGAAGGGAAAGGATCTAACCGAATTAAAATTATGTTTGAGAAAAACTTGTATGAGCAAATGCAGTCATTCTCAGAATACGGGAATCATTGTATTATTTCATTTTTTGAAGAAGGAAAAGTAAAAACAATAATATCGCTGTTTGGAATAGCAGTGTATTATTTTGAATTTATGTTTCCCGAGTTTGAGTATGAAAAATACAAGAATAATATATTTTTTATAAACATATCTACGAGTGGGACTCGCATTGAAAGAACATATTCTAAAATAAATTTAAAAGAAGAAGATATAAATCTTTATTTGTTTTTAAACAAAGCAAGATTTAGCGTAAAATGCTTTACTAATAAAGTGGATGATGACTTATCTTTTGTAATATGTGGTAATCTTGGGAAAGTTGTAGACAAGTTTGACAATACTCCAAACAAATCATTTAGCGTAAAAATTGAAAAGTAAATCGGAGAAAGTTATGTCAGCAAATATTTGTAACATATGTGGTGCAAATTTAATATATAAGGACGGAAAGTGGGTTTGTCCCGCTTGCGGTGCGTTTAAGATAGAGGAAATTTCTAACGAAGAAGTTACTCTTTTATACAACGCGGCGCAAAAATTACGTCTTGCAAGTTTCGATGATGCCGAAGAAGCGTATAGGGATATTACCGCAAAATATCCCGAAAATTCCGAGGCGCATTGGGGACTTGTTTTATCGAAATACGGCATTAAATACGAGGACGATTACGACGGTAAAAAGTTGCCGACATGTTACGCCACGAGTATTGAAAGCGTGCTGACGGACAAAGATTATCTCGATGCCGTCAGACTTTGCAAAGATAAGTATCAGAAGGAATACTATATCGAACAAGGCAAGGTTTTGGAGAAAATCCGCGTTGAATGGCTTGAAAAGGCAAGTAAAGAGCCGAAATACGACGTTTTCCTTTGCTTTAAGGATTCGGATAAACTCAATAATATGGAGAGAACGGACGATAGTATAGAGGTTGCAAACCTTTATACGCATTTGTCGTCGCTTGGTTACAAAGTGTTTTACAGCCGTGAAAGTCTCCGTGATAAAGTTGCCGAAAAATATGAGCCGTACATATATAACGCATTGAATACAGTCGCCGTAATGATAGTTTACGGCAGTAAAATCGAATATTTTTCGTCGGTTTGGATGAAAAACGAATGGACGAGATACGTTCGTCGTTTAAGGGAAGGACTTAAAATCGAAGGCTCTCTCGTTGTAGCGTGCGACGGAGTAAACCCCGGCGATCTTCCGCGCCCGCTCAATCAAATGCAAGTGCTTGACGCTCGTAAAAAGACTTTTTACGGCGATTTGGAAGCGCATATTGCAAAAATAATCAGTATTGCACGCCGTCCGAAAGCAACCGTAGAAAGAGTCGAAATTTCGAGCGCAATCGGTAAGAAAAAGGCTTCGATTGACAATCAGATAAAGACGATAAAGGTCGGCGGTGGTGTCGGCAAGAAAAACCCCGTAGTGATTGATAATGCCGTTTCCGTTCGTTCAATCGGTCGCTACGAAGTTCCTGCTCTTACGCCGGATGAAGATACAAAATTAAAGAGCGTCAATCTTTTCTTGCAAAAAGAGTTGTTTGATAACGCAAAGAAAGTCGTCGATGAAATCTTAGAAAAGAACAAATATAACGGTCAGGCTCTTCTTGCCGATCTGTTAATCAGATATAAGGTAAAGAGTATCGACGAATTGTCCGACAAAATCGAAGAAATTGAAGATTTTTCGCAATTCAATACCGTTATCGAATATAACGACAAAGATGTCGGTGAAAAACTGATCGCCGTTATCGGACAAAAGATACGTCTTGCCGTGGCAAACAGCAATTACGACGTAGCGATAGCGTGTCTGAAAGAAATTGTCGTATATAACAGTACCGAAGTATTAAATATAAGGCTCGAACTCCGTAAAACCGCAACAAGATTGTTGGCAGTTTCAGCTAACACGGCTGCGGAGATTTTTGACGTCCTTGTTAATTCATATCAGGACAGCGAAACTTATATCGAATATATCCAAGGCTTTGTTGACGATTGCATAAAAAACAGGCAGTTTACCGTTGCGCAAAAATATAATAATAAGATTATCGAACTCGACGACGGCAATCTGAAAGCCACTTTCTCGCAGGCATATATTTACGTTCAGGCGACGAGTTTTGACAACTTTATTACGCTTGCGGATAGATTTGTTGATTTTAAGTTGTTCGATAATGCTATCAAGCATTTCGACGAAGACGATACTGTAGAGTGTTTCGCAAGATTCAGAAAAATCGTCGTCGGGCTGATTGTAGCTCAAAAATCGGGGAACGCAATCACCGACTGGTTTGATTTTGTTGTCAAGTATGAATTTGATGGTCGTAATGAGTTTATAGAGGAAACTATAAATTCGTTGCCGGATATAAAAGACTTGACCGACAGAGCCAAGTTGTTTGACCGTGCGATAATGTGCATTGACGGAAGCGACGTAGAAAGACATATCTCTATGCGGCTGTCTTTTGCGAAAAAATTGCAAGTAGCAGGAAATTTTGCGCTTGCGAACAAGTATTATAACGAAGTAATTGAGATTGAAGAAGGCAATCTCGATGCTTTATGGGGAATTATTCTCTGCTATATCGGCGCTTTGCGTGAAACCGATATTGCGCAGAATATTGAAAATTTCAGTTACTTCAAAGAATTCGAAACACTTTTGAAGTATTGCCCCGATATGGGTATACGCGCGGAATATCTTGACAAACTCGTAAATGCCGTTTTGTTTAAGTCCGCATCTATTTGTAATGAAGAATCAATCAATAAACTTGCAAAGATTTTTGACGGCATAATCAAGTATTATCCTGAAGAATGCAATGAAATATTGATTAAGCATCTTCAAAAATTTGCCGATAACTGTAAAAACAGCTCTGCATTTTCGCTTGCGGAAAAATATTATGCTATGGTTCTCGCCATAGATAATATGAAGCATGAAGCCTATTGGGGATTGCTGCAAGCAAAATTGAATTGCCGTAACAACGACGATTTAATAAAGCAACATAAAAAAATCGCCGATCTGGAAGATTTTAGTAGTGTTATAGCCGCTTCGGCAAGCGATGAACGCGCCGCGGACCGATATGCTTCCATCGCAAAGAAACAGATAGATTATCAGGAAGAACAAAGGCGATCGGCGGCGGCTCGGAAACGCAAAAAACGGCAGGTGAGAATTTTATCGCTTGTAGCTGTATTTGTTGCCGTGATTGTGTTGGCTATATTCAGCGGAATCGGCTATTACAAAACGGAATCGGCTTTAAAATATGTTGAAAACGAAACGGGTTATACCGTTCTTGGCGGAAAATATTTTAAAGAAACCAATGTGATTATACCTGCGGAATATAACGGAAAACAAGTTACTAAAATTGACGATAACGCTTTTTCAGGAAATACTCATATTGAAATGATAACATTGCCAGCCACTATCATAGAAATCGGCAATAGAGCGTTTAAAGATTGTGTTTCGTTGAAACTTTTACGCTTTGATTTTAATAAAAATACAGCGCAAAACGAAATTATTGCACTTGCATTGAAAAACGAGAACGGAGAAATTAACGCAACAAATTTGAAAAAAATCGGTGTCGAAGCGTTTTATAATTGTAAATCGCTTGAAACGATTGATTTGCAAAGCGTTGAAATTATCTACGCGCGAGCTTTTTATGGTTGTGCTAAATTACACTCGGTAACAATCCCTGAAACAATTCAGTTGGTAGGTGAAAGAGTCTTTGCAAAATGCGATACTTTGCAAAAAATTATTATCGAGGGGGCGAAAGACGATTTAACCGGCTTTGCCGATGACTGGAAAGACGGCTTGAGCCAAAACGTGAAAATTACTGCAGGCTTTAAAGTAAAAATTCTTAACGAAAAAAGTGAAATAATTGATTCTGTTGTAGTCGAGTATGGCGAAGAATATGTAATTTCTCCTATAAATCGCGACGGGTATACATTTTTAGGATGGATACTCAATTCAATAGATTCAACAGAAAAATTGACAAATGAAAAAGGAGAGTCGCTTCAACCTTATAATTATAAACACGCAATTACAGTACAGGCGCAATGGGAAGCAAATGTAAATAGTATTATATTTGAAGCAAACGGTGGCGTTGGTGCTATGGAAAATCAAAGGATTGCAACCGACGGTACTGCAAAGTTAAATGAATGTATTTTTACTCGTGTCGGATATACGTTTATCGGTTGGGGGACTACATCTACCGAAAAAGTTTATGATGACGCCGCAGATTACAAAATGGGAACGAAAAGCCAATATCGATTGTTTGCGATTTGGCAAGCAAATACGAATACCTTGCATTTTAATGCAAACGGCGGAACCGGTGATATGGAAAACGCGTATATCAAAACGGATGGTAGCGCGACTTTGCCGCGTAATCTTTTTGAAAAAAAGGGGTATGATTTTGCGGGATGGGCTGAATCAGCGGAAGGAAAAGTAGTTTATGCCGATCAATCCGTTTATAAAATGGGTGTATACGCGGAGAATGTTTTGTATGCACAGTGGCTTCCCGCTAAATATACAATTACTTATAACTTGAATTATGGAAAAATCTCAGGTAATAATCCGACAGAATATACAATTGAAACCCAAACTTTTATTTTAAATAATCCGACGCGCGAAGGCTATATTTTTAGCGGGTGGAGCGGAACTGATATAATTGGTGAGCAAGTTATGGTAACAATCGAAATCGGTTCAATCGGAAATCGTATATATGAGGCTCATTGGATTGCCAATCTGAATACTTTGCATTTTGATGCCAACGGCGGAACGGGCAGTATGGAAGATATGAAAATTCAAACGGATGAAACGGTGCGCTTGTCTGCTTGTACGTTTACAAAAAGAGGATATAGTTTTGCGGGATGGGCAATGTCTGCTACATCGGAAAAAATTTATTCCGAGGAAGCCGTTTATAAAATGGGGGTAAAACCAGAATATACCTTGTATGCAAAATGGAATCTTGTTTATTACACAATTACGTATTTTTTAAATAATGGAATCGGAACAACTAATCCGAATCAGTATACGGTAGAGTCAAATGATTTTATACTGAATAATCCTGTTCGAGAAGGATATGCTTTTATCGGATGGAGTGGTACAGATTTGATCGAACAGTCGACTAAGGTAATTGTTGAAAAAGGCAGTATTGGAAACCGCTCTTTTACTGCTAATTGGATGGCTAACAATAATACTGTAGAATTTAATGCCAATGGCGGCATAGGCTCAATGAATAGTCAAACAATACAGACAGACGCAAGCGATATACTGTATAAGTGTGCGTTTTCTAAGAAAGGGTATACTTTTTCCGGGTGGGCGATTTCAAAAAATGGTGAAAAAATATATAATGATTGCGCTCAATATAAAATGGGAACTGCTTCAAAATATATTTTGTATGCAGTATGGTCGGCAAATCTAAATACGCTTTATTTTGATGGAAACACTTCTGATTCAGGTGATATGTCATCTTTGAAAGTGTATTCAGACGAAACGATAGTTTTGCCGAAAAACACATTTGAAAAAACGGGCTATAGTTTTGTTGGATGGGCGGAAACGGCAAGTGGTGATATTATTGTAACGGATACAGAGAAATATGTAATGCCTTGTGAGGAAAGTGTTACTTTATATGCCGTGTGGAAAGCAAATACATATGCTGTTACGCTAAATCCAGAAGGAGGTAAAATCAATCGAACATATTATAATGTAGAATATGATTCGTTATATGCTTTGGGAGTACCAGAATATAAATTGGGATATCAATTTTTAGGATGGTATGATAAAAATGATGCTTCTGGCGAAGTATATACTGATACGTTGGGAGAATCGTTGAATGTATGGAAAAATACGACGAATAAAACGTTGTACGCAAAGTGGGCAATAAAAGATGAAATGAAAATTTTTAACTTTTCATCAACGTTTAACAGTTGTGAAATTGTTGGAATTTATGATAAATCTATACAAAATTTATATGTACCGGTATATGTTACAAAAATAGAATATGCGGCATTTAAAGGTTGTAATTTAATTCGAACAATAATCGTTCCTTTTATAGGAGAAACAAGTGAGATAGATACTTCGAAAAATCAGACGCTTGGGTGGTTGTTTGGAGAATGTGATAGTCAACCAAGCGAAAATCTTTCGTCGTATGTAATGAGCAAGAATACTAATCAAGTTTATCAAGGAACAAATGGTTTTTACAAAGTGTATAATATACCTTCTGCAATTCGGGAAATTACTATCACAAGACAAACTGTTATTCCGCAAAATGCATTTATTCGGTGTGATTTGGTGGAGAAAATATCAATTTCATCACTTTGTACTGAAATACAAGATGGAGCATTTAGATATTGCTCTGCATTAAATAATTTTGAATTACCCGAAACAATTTTAAAAATAGGCTCAGGAGCATTTTCAGATTGCATAGACATTTCAAGAATTAACAGCTCAAATGATAGCATTATAAATCTTCCGAAAAAATTACAAGAGATTGGTGGTAGTGCTTTTATGAATTTACAAAAAATTTCAAGGGTAATATTGCCTAAAGGATTGAAAATTATAGGTGCGCAAGCATTTTTAGGATGTGTAAATTTGCAAGAATTAACGATTCCTAATACTGTATCTCAAATAGGATTTGGTATTGTGCGATATTGTAGCAATTTAGAAAAGTTGGAAGTTGAAACAGGAAACACGGCTTATCATAGTGTTGATAACTGTATAATGGGATCTAATTACGTTGTTGCAGCTTGTAAAAATAGCATTATTCCAAATGATGACAAAATTCAATACATAGGAAATTATGCTTTTTCGGGATTTGAAGGAGAATTGGTGTTACCAGATAATATTACTTCAATTGGTGAAGGCTCTTTTGCTGGTTGCAATATAACATCGTTGAGTTTCGGAAAAAATTTAACGTCAATCTATCGTGATGCATTTTCAAGTTGTAAATTTTTATATGAGATTAATTATAGTGGAACATCTGAAGATTGGGCGAAAATCTACACAAAAGCTGGTCCGTGGAATGATTCTACGGGGGAATTTATTGTGCATTGTACCGATAAAGATATCAAGAAAAGTGAGTTGAAATAATAGATTTACAGAACGAATAAAGTATAGTATTATATTATAAATGAAGGATGAAAACATTGAAATGAAAAAATATCTTGTAGCTTTAGTAAAAATATTCAAAGAAGAAAAATATCGTGATGATTTTATCAAAGGGAATATTTATGCAAATTCTTGCGATTTTCTTCGATTTGTTTCTAATGATATTAATGAGGTTGTTTTTGAGCCTAATAGAAAGTTATCTCTATATTCCGCGCAAGATGGATGTACTCCGATAACTTGTTTCTATTCTGTTATCAGTAATGAGGCGGAAATAAAAGATAATAAATTTAATATTGTTTTTTCTAAAAAACAAATTGGAAAACTGTCAAAGGAATTTGGTGATTATGTAGTTGTAATAATTAACGTTCCTATGTTTCTTAATAGAATTTTGAGTAAAAACAATAATGTAGATTTTGGACTTGTGAAATATCTTAAAGAAAATGAAAAGAGAAGTGAAAATGTAATTTTTGAAAAAATGTTTGATTTTTCGGAAGAAAATGAGTTTCGAATAATTGATAAGAAAAAATTATTTTGTCTGGAAAAAAATAAACTTATTCAAATGTCAGAACTTCAGTGGAAACACGGTAAGTATTTTAACTATAAATTACCAAATGGTAAAAATTTTGTGGTTACTGAAAATAATCAATTTGCTACATTGTATGATATTGATAATTCGCAAGATAGAATGATTATGATAAGCGATATTGATGTTGATTTGTATAAAAATGACTTTAGTTGTTATACTGAAGAAACTTTAAAAAGTCAGCACTATTTAGTAGAAGGAGCAAACATTTCTGAACTTTGCGTTAAGTATAATTTACAAGATTTGCGGAAAGGTGTAGTTCTTCCATTTGTTGGTGATAGAGAGACTTGTAATATAGATAACTTCAAAAAATAAACTATGAATAATCAACCTAAAATCGAAGCGTATAAAAGCTTTTATCAACAAGCGAAAGATTACTACAACGCCGGGGATATCTCTGCTGCGAGAGACGCTTTTTTGAAGGCGGCGGAACTTGCTAACGATATTTCCGTTCACGCGGCTTCTTACGATGTTAAAATGGAGTATCATAAACTCGCCGTAAAAATAGTAGAATTCGTGAAAAAGGAATGCGTACATAAAAAGACGGTTACGGAAGCCGTTCCCGAAACGGATAGTGCGGAAAGCAAACCTGTATTCAAGCCGCAAGAAAAATCTTCTGACGATACGAAGATTACTTTTGCCGACGTTGCCGGGCTTGACGACGTAAAGGAACAAATCCGTTTCAAGGTTTTATCGCCGATGCAGCGTCCCGAACTTGCCGAAAAATATAAAATTAAGGCAGGCGGTAAAATTCTGCTTTACGGTCCTCCGGGAACGGGCAAAACTTTTATAGCTCGCGCAATCGCCGGCGAAGTTGATGCGGAGTTTTTTGCCGTAAACTGTCAAGACCTTATTTCAAAATATATGGGTGACAGCAGTAAGCAACTCGACAGCCTTTTTACCGAAGCCGAAAAGCACGATAAAGCAATAATTTTCTTTGACGAATTTGATTCCGTTGCAAGTAAGCGCGGGGACGGAACAAGCGGAGTCGATGCCGAAATGGCGCGTTTCGTGGCAACGTTTCTTACCAAAGTTGACGGTTTCAAGCCGTCGGCAAACAAAATGTTGTTGCTTATTGCCGCCACTAACCGTCCTTGGGCGTTAGATAGCGCAATGCTTCGCGGCGGAAGATTCGATACGCAAATTTACGTCGGCGTTCCCGATCAGGCGGCGCGGGAGTTTCTTGTTCATAAAGTGCTTGACGGTATCGATCGCAATGACGACGTTGATTTATCTAAACTCGCGTGGGTATTAGAAGGCTATGGCGGCGGCGACATCACGGCGATATGCGAAAAAATAAAAATAGAGCCGTATAAACGAGAAATAGAAACAGGCAAACCGCAAAAAATTACGAGAGAAGATTGCAATAAAATTCTTGCGAATTCACACAACGTAATTACGAAAGACGAAATTGATAAATTTAAACTTTATCAAGAGGGACGATATGGAAACGATTAAAAATCATTTAAATATTTGTAACGTATGCGGCGCAAATCTTGTGCCGAAAGATGGGCATTGGTATTGTCCTGCCTGCGGCTATTATAAAGCCGAGGAAAAATACATAAAAATAATATAAGGATATACAAAATATATTGCGGTATGGAAATTAAATCAAAAAATTGTGTGGTGTGCGGTAGCACAGATTTGAAACTTATATCAAGTAAAAACGACGGCGAAAATATTTTTTATACGTATCGGTGTCTTGCCTGCGGTGAAACGTTTTCTACTGAAAGTGCGTTTTTAAGAAAAAAAGCAAAACAAGAGCAGGAAGAATCGCGGCGTGTCGCGGCGGAAAAACGTTCGCGAGAAGCTTTTGAAAAGGCGGTGAACGATGCCGTCGGGGCGGCGGTAAATGCCGCAATGGATAATGCGGTCAATGCTGTAAAATCAGCGGCTGAAAACGCTTCCGAAGAGGCGGCTCGTGCCGTTGAAAAAATTAAGTCCGCGCAAAAACAAGCCGAAGAAGAACAGACCGCGCGGCAATTAAATAGCGAACGCGAAAAAGAAATGTCGGCGGCGGAAGTTTACGCAGCGAATCGGAAGTACGTTGCAGAGATTTTTTCGGATTTCGCAAAGGATAGCAAACGAGGTACGGGAATCTTGCTCGGCAACGGCTATGTGCTTACGAATGCACACGTAATTTCCGAAAATAAAAACGGTTCTTCTTATGGCGTAATTCGTGTAAACGTAGCGGAAAATATTCAATGCAAATTATCCGACGGCGATATGATAGAGCTTGAAATCGTTCGGGCTGATGTGAAGCGCGATATAGCGGTGTTATATTCGGAGAATTTGCAAAAAGACGGCGTGAAATTTGCTGTCGGAATGGCTGTCACGGGCAGTAAAGTGTTTGCAATAGGCAACAGCAAAGGGGAAGGAATATGTATTTTAGATGGTATTATCAGCGATAATACGCGGATGATTAACGGAGAAAAGTACATAATGTATACCGCGCCGACGGTGGGCGGTAATTCCGGCGGACCGCTTTTCAATACAAAGGGCGAAGTGGTAGGAATGGTAACGCTCGGGCGTAAAGACGCAGCGTTGATGAATTACGCGCTTCCCGTGGCAACATTGTTTGATTTCCTGCGCGATGCGGAAGAAAAAGAAAATGTAAAAATATTCTGATTTTTTTGCCTTTTCGGTAGGTGTGGGTAGCACAGAGAAAAACGGAAGTCAACGACAAAAATTAACGCGTAAAATTTGTAAAAGCAGTAAAGTCGATTTCAATTTTAAGTTGAAGTCGGCTTTCTTTTTATGCGTTAATTTTTCGGCTGCTTCGTTGACTTCCGTTCTGTCCGCCACTCATAAAAGCGCACAAAAAAATTTTCTCCGTGCTTGTTTTCGGTTGCCGAAAAGGCAAAATAAAACAAAATCAGGAGAAAACCAAAATGATTCAACAAAAGAAACCCTACCGTTTCAGCGATGCCACAATCATAACCGAACAGAATATCCGTAAAATCGGCGAACTGATCGCTCTCAGCTCGGTAAGAACGCGAATGATCCATTCCACCCGCGATTTATATTACGTCTTTCAAAATTTGTACAAAGACATTTACTGTCATACCGACATTCTGAAACCATATTCGGAAGCCTACGATTACGCCGAAGAAGCCATTTGCTTTTTATGTAAATTTCTCGGTAAAAAATTAGGCGATCTTTGTATCGGTAAATTCGGAAAGCCGCTCCCGATTCGTCTCGCCTGTTACCGCTATATGGGAAGAATACTTTGGAAGAAATACAATAAAAATGCAAAATACGAAGTCGGCAGTTACGAAGATCAGAATTTGCGACACAACGAACCTATGATTGATCCTTATGCAAAACAGGCGACCGAAGAGGCATCATACGAACACTACGATAAACTGATCGCAAAAATGGCGTTACCCGATTACGAATACGAAACGCTTTTAGCGATGATGA
>OGFY01000865.1_pt1 | contig 26244 bp, 34 predicted proteins | sample 1570951 | NCBI WGS metagenome assembly OGFY01 (sample SAMEA2581942, study PRJEB24529) | metagenome | biome: Human gut stool | place: China | collected 2011
ACGATTTCCATATTAGACTAAATAAGAAAAATTAATATACAATTCCAGTTTGTTGAATTAAGAAAATCGGAATTTACGGAGGTAGCAATGGCTTTTGATTTTAAGAAAGAATACAAAGAATTTTATATGCCTAAAAATAAACCAGAGATTGTAATTGTTCCTAAAGCAAATTATATTGCAGTTAGAGGAAAAGGTGATCCAAATGACGAAGGTGGAGCATATCAGCAGGCAATAAGTGTGATATATGCTGTTGCGTATACTCTGAAAATGAGTTATAAAACAGATTACAAAATCAAAGGATTTTTTGAATATGTAGTTCCACCACTTGAGGGCTTCTGGTGGCAAGAAAATACAGATGGTGTAGATTATACGGATAAGTCTACATTTAACTGGATTTCCGTTATACGATTGCCTGATTTCATAACGAAAGAAGATTTCGAATGGGCAGTTGAAACCGCGACAAATAAGAAAAAGTTGGATTGTTCATCGGCAGAGTTTATGACTATTGAGGAAGGTGTGTGTGTTCAGATTATGCATTTAGGAGCATTTGATGATGAACCTGCGACTGTTGCGCTTATGGATGCGTATTTAGAACAGAATGGATATGTTAATGATATGAATGCAGAAAGATTACACCATGAAATATATCTGTCTGATGCGAGAAAGGTTACTCCAGAGAAATGGAAAACGGTTATTAGACATCCTATAAAGAAATTGTAAATTTCCTTGTTGTTGAGACTTATTTGAATTTATGGAGGAGAAAATGCTGGAAGTTAATTTTTATGATGAGGTAGATGACAGTTTTTTAAAATTTGCTGTAATTATTTCTAAGGCTGATGGAAAATGGGTGTTTTGTAAACATAAAGAAAGAGATACTTATGAAATACCGGGCGGGCATAGAGAAGAAGGAGAATTGATCCTAGACACTGCAAAGCGCGAACTAAGAGAAGAAACGGGAGCAATTGATTTTAATATTAAGCCTATTTGCGTATATTCTGTCAAAGGGAAGACTAGAGTAAATAAAAATGAAAACGATGAATCCTACGGAATGTTATATGTTGCGGATATTTTTTTGTTTGAAGAAATTCACAGTGAAATAGAAAAAATTATTTTTACAGATGAGTTAGTGGATGATTGGACCTATCCATTGATTCAGCCCAAATTGATAGAAGAGGCACAGAAAAGAGGTTTTTTATAAAATTCTGTTTTGTAACTGAGATGAGAGTTTGGTAAATCGTTGTTTGGCGCTTTGGGAAATCCCGATAAACAAATTATAGGGAACAGAAACTTTGAATTCGTGGGGCGATAATTAATGGAAAAAATAAAACTAAAATTGTATGAATGGATAATATTCTTCCTATTACTAATTTTCTTGATTGGTTATATGGGTTTATTTTCATTGATGTCTAATTACATATCAAAGACGATAATATATTTGGTAATATTATTTGTTTGGATTATGGTATTGGAAAAATATATAGTCAATGGAATTAAAAACTTTAAGAAGTATTATTTTAATGACGCTTTAAGCATAGTAATAGTAAGTGTTTTGGTGTCAAGTTTATTGAAATTGATATTTGCGAAAATTGATAGCACTATACCAGCTGGCAATTCTCAATCAACAGATAGTATGTTAGCAATGTTGTTTTCGGCATTGATTTTTGCGCCCATAGTTGAAGAACTTGTAAATAGATGCGCTATGGGGTTGTTTTTAGAAAAGTTTATAAAAAATGATGTTGTGATTAATGTTGTTACAGCTATAATATTTGCTTTTTTACATTTGTTTAAAATGCATTTAAATATTTATGGTCTAATCTTTTACGGATTGGTGTATGGTATGCTGGGTTATAGTTGTGGATATTATTACAGAAAAACCAGTAATATCGTATTATCAATGCTTATTCATTTTATCTGGAACTTATGTATGTTTGCAGGTATCGTGTTGAGAAATATGTTATGAATGAAAACAAAGATAAATTGAGTTTGATGGATGGAGAACAACTTCCAATTTGCCAACTTTCCCTTTGAGAGAGGAGAAATCCTTTTCTCAAAGGGCTTTTTTGATATTCGTAAACTACAAGACAAAGCTAAAACTTCATATACTATAAGCACAAGGAGGCCCAGGTTTGACTATGAATAACATTTCTGATGATAGCTACTTTAGCAGGTCAAGGAAATTACCGCACCTTACGGAATGGTAGTGAGCGGCGAAATACATACGATTGAGCTTACTTATGTAGGTCAGAATATCTCTGTTACCGAAACTTCCACATCATTCTATAACGAAAGACAGAAAGTTCAGGTAAGCGTTTCAAAGACAGACATTATTGAACCAGTCAGTATCCGGTCACGGAAAAAAGAAATATAAATTCAAAATAACTCAAAAACTTGACTTTTAACATTGCCAAAGTTAAAATGAAACAAATTGAGTTAAAAGGAGAAGGAGAAATATGTTTACAAGCGTATTCGGGATTTCTATAAAATATGAAGCATGGAATCATCAGGATTCTTTGCCTGTTTATATTGCAGGGAGTTATGATTTTCATACAGCATATATTGGAAACAGACGCTGTATAATGCTTGCTCCAACAGAAGAACTTGCCACACTTCCGGCATTGAAAAAACAAATTGTAAAAATACAGCAGATTGATAATGTGCCAGTCGTATTTGAACTTACAACGGTATCAAATTATCGAAGAAAAAGCCTTATAGAAAATAATATACCGTTTATTACTGATAAGCAGGTCTTTCTTCCTTTCATTGGGACAATGCTTTCTGATGAAAAAGAACCCCAAAAGCTGACGGGTAAGTTTGTTTACTCCACGCAGCAGTTGTTTTTATTTTATCTGTACAATAAGAAAAAACGAGTGTATATTTCAGAAGCCGGAAAAGTGCTTCCGTTTACAGCAATGACCTTGACCAGAGCAGTGAAGCAGTTGGAAACGACAGATTTGTTTCTTGTAGCAAAAGAAGGTGTCAATAAGTTTATTGAGTCAAAATATAAGCGAGATGAATTATTTGAAAAAGCAAAAGTATATTTGACGACTCCTGTTCGAAAAACAGGATATATAGATAAGACACAAGTTACAGAAAATATGGTCTTTGCAGGGGAAACGGCACTTTCTGAAAAAACAATGCTAAATCCAAGCCGAGTTGTTACCTATGCAATTAGTGAGAAATATTATGATAAAGCCTTGCTGACTGATGAATTGATAGACCCGGATAAACAGGTCAGACTTGAATTATGGGCATACAACCCAAAACAATTTTCAGAGGATAACAGTGCTGATGATATTTCACTTGTTTTATCTTTTACAGATACAAATGATGAAAGAATTGAAGAAGCAGTAGATGAATTGCAGGAAAGAAGGTTGCAGGAGTAATGGTTAGTGGATTTACAAAATTTAAGGAAAGATTTATACTATGAATTGTTAAAAACTGGACAAATGATGGTTGATGGCATTCCGGTATTAAGTCCGACTTGCCTGATTTCATTTAAGGCGAAAGCATGGCTGGATTTAAAGGAACGCAAGTTGAATGGAGAGCGGGTCGATAGCAAAAACATAAAGAAACATAAAAACGATGTGTTCCGATTAGCACAGTTAATCACAGCCAATACAAGGCAAGTCCTCAGTCCGGAAATAGCAGAGGATATGAAAAAGTTCTTATCTGAAATAGCTGATGAAAAAGTGGATTAAAAGTCCTTGGGTATAAGGGGAACAGATAAGAAGAAAATGACAGAAATGCTATACCAGTGTTATGGGTTGAAGGTATTATTAAATACAGGAGAGGATAACGATGTTTATAAAGCTTTACGATGAGATACCAGAGGAAGCAAAGACAATACGGGAAGCAGTGTTCATCAAGGAACAGGGATTTAAAGATGAATTTGATGAGATAGATGATGTCGCTAAACATGTGTTGCTTTTTGACGGAGACATTCCGGTAGGAACTTGCAGATTCTTTTTTTCAGAAGAGAGGAACTGCTATGTTATCGGTAGAATTGCGGTTCGCAAAGAATTTCGTGGGAAGCGATATGGCGAAAAGGTGCTGCAGGGCGCAGAAAAAGCAGTTAGAGATCTTTGAGGCAAAGTGGTAGAATTGTCTGCGCAATGTCGTGTAGCAGATTTTTATAATAAACAGGGCTATACGGGGTTGAATGATATTCATATGGATGAATATTGTCCGCATACATGGATGCGTAAAAATTTAGCAGTATAATAAAATCAAAATGTTACAACAAAGTTAGATTTTATATAGGAGGCGAAATATCATGGAAATAACTAATAAAAATATTGATCATGGGAAAGCATTTGACTGGGGAAAAACTTCTGAAGATTATGCAAAGTACCGTGATATTTATCCCAAAGAATTTTATGCAAAATTAGCGGAATTATCGCTAGGAGTAAAGGGACAAAATGTACTGGATCTAGGAACAGGAACGGGTGTGATTCCAAGAAATATGTATTCCTACGGCGCAAAATGGACAGGGGCAGATATCTCAGAAAATCAGATTATGTATGCGGAGAAACTCAGCAAAAGTGCGGGGATGGACATCGATTATATTGTTGCATCAGCGGAAGCTGTTGATTATCCTGACAGAACATTTGATGTGATCACAGCGTGTCAATGTTTTATGTATTTTGACAAATCGATTGTCTTGCCTAAATTTCATCAGATGCTAAAGGATCATGGTCATTTTGCAATTTTGTTTATGGCATGGCTGCCTGAAGAGAGTGAGATTGCCAAGACAAGCGAAGATCTTGTTTTGAAATATAACCCTGCATGGACTGGTGGAAGAGTGACAAGATATGAATTACAAGAGCCACCTTGGTGTGAAGGTATGTTTAAGGCTGCAAATATGCTAACATATGAATTGCCGGTACAGTTTACAAGAGAATCATGGCATGGAAGGATGAAAGCATGTCGAGGCATTGGAGCGAGTGGACTGAAGGAAAGTGCGATTCAGAAATGGGAGCAGGAGCATTGGGAATATATGCAATCACTGCCGGAGAAATTTGATGTATTGCATTATGTTACTATTCTGGATTTGGAAAAGATATAGAAGGTTGTGCAAAAAGAAAAATTTGATCGTATGGAACAGCAAAAAAATACGAAAGGATTGGATGCTAAAATTGCGTTGATCCTTTTGCAGAATAGTTGATCATATAATGCCATATTTTTGTGGGAGGGAATGGAATAATGAAGATAGAGTATAGAAGACTTACAGAAAAAGAGATTACTACTTTTATTGGTATGAGAATACAGCAACTTAGGGAAGAAGGTGCTAAAGAAGAAATAGATTTGATACCTGCATTGAGAGAGTATTATATGCGTCATATGGCAGATGGTACATTTGTATCTTGGCTGGCTTGGGATGGAGAAAATATTATTGGAACTAGCGGAATGTCGTTTGTGGAAAAACCACCATATTTTGGATGCCCTAGTGGGAAAATGGGCTTATTGTCTAGTATGTATACGAATCCGAAGTATAGAAGAATGGGGATTGCAAGGAAACTACTATCTCGTGTTGTAAATGATGCTAGAGAGTATGGATGTGGCACTATACAAATTACGGCATCAGACATGGGTGTTAAATTGTATGCAGATTTTGGATTTGTACATAATGGTAATTTCATGCAATATAAACTATAGCATTTGAGGGAGAGCAATTGTTATGATCAGAAAATTGCAGAAGGCAGACTTAAATGATGTCGCATATTTGTGGTTAGACACCAATCTGAAAGCGCATAATTTTATCTCTGCTGAATACTGGAACACGAATTTTGAATTCGTGAAAGAAATGTTACCACAGGCGGAAGTCTATGTATATGAAAATGATAAAAAGATACAAGGCTTTATAGGTCTGAATGGCGAATATATAGAAGGAATTTTTGTTGCGGTTGAAATGCAGTCGAGGGGCATAGGTAAACTTTTGTTAGATTATGCAAAGGATCGAAAATCGAAATTACTCTTAAAGGTATACCAAAAGAATACACGGGCAGTGCGCTTTTACCAAAGAGAGGGGTTTGAGATTCAGAGCGAAGGTTTGGATGACGATACCGATGAAAAAGATTATGCGATGATATGGCAGCAGAAATAGATGCTCTACAGCTTGGGTATAAAATTGGATTTATCAATGATTCTCAGGTATGGCTGCTTATGTTAAAAAATATAATACTTCTGTGTATAGCTATAATGAAGATGAAGTGGATGAAATGATTGTGTTGATACATGACAGTTTTATTCCGGCTTTTACAGCTCTCAAAGATATACTGCTGAAGAAGTTGGAAGAGGTTGAAAGCGATTGGATGTAAGATAAACGCAAGGCATGCCGTGGTATGTCCTGCGTTTATGATATACATTGGAGGTGACTGTATGCACACAAAAATAAATATTGATTTACAGGATACAGAGTGGGAATTGGACTATATTGATCATGATAGAAATATTGCAAGAGCAATTGTTTATGATGAAAGTGGACAATTTTACTTTGTAAGAGCGCAGAGGGATGATGATTTTGGGAAAGCAACACTGATAGAAACGGCTGGTGGCGGTGTTGAGGACGGGGAAGACCTGTTGACTGCGATACAGAGAGAACTCAAAGAAGAATTAGGCGTGACGGTAACGATAATTTGCAAAATTGGAGTTGTCAGTGATTATTATAATTTGATTCATAGACATAATATCAATAATTATTTTTTGTGTAAAGTGGAGTCGTTTGGCGATAAAAATCTGACCGAAGATGAGATTAACAGTTTTCATTTATCGACGCTGAAATTATCTTATGAAGAGGCGGTGAAAGAGTATAAAGACAGAGCAAATACCAAAATAGGAAAGCTTGTAGCAAATAGAGAATTACCGGTTTTATATCGGGTAAAGGAAATATTGCGAGGCGAAAATAGTGTGAATAACAGGAAATAATATAGGAAACATGACATACAGCTGTCATGTTTCTTATGCTAATATGCATTTTGTAAAGGAGTAACGATGAAGATAGATAGGCAATTAGGAATTTTATCCATATTATTGCAGAAGGAATCTGTTACAGCACCTTATTTGTCAGAAATGTTTGAGGTGTCCAGACGAACCATAAACAGGGATATTGAAGATTTATGTAAGGCTGGTATACCGATTGTGACCAGACAAGGAGCAAACGGAGGAATTTCAATTATTGATGGATACAAAATTGATAAAACAATGCTGACTCATGATGAAATGCAGGATATCCTTGCCGGTTTGCGAAGCCTGGATAGTGTAAATGGGACGAACAGATATGGGCAGTTGATGGAAAAATTATCCATAGGATCTTCTGATTTTTTAGTGGGGAATCAATCGGTGTTGATCGACCTCTCTTCATGGTACAAAGATTCTCTTGCTCCGAAGATAGAAGTGATAAGAAAGGCAATAGAGCAGCACCGGGAATTAGAGTTCTTTTATTATGCTCCGGGGGGTGAATCTCAGCGTGTCATTGAGCCTTGTTATCTTATCTTTCGATGGTCAAGCTGGTATGTATGGGGATGGTGTAAAAGCAGAGAAGATTTTCGTCTTTTTAAATTAAATCGTATGGACAAAGTGCATCTGTCCGGGCATGTTTTTTCCGATAGAACAGCACCTTTGCCGGATTTGAGAGACGAAAGAATCTTCACTGGTGGAATTAAGGTAAAAGCTTTGTTTGAGGTGGATTGTAAATGGAGACTGGTAGAAGAATTTGGACCACATTGTTTTCAAGAACAAAAAGATGGAACGCTTCTATTTCAGGCAGACTATACAAATCAAGACAATTTGCTTACCTGGTTATTATCTTTTAGGGATAAGGTGGAACTGTTGGAACCGAAAGAAATAAGAGAACAATTACGCCAAAGTATTTTGCAGATGAAGAAAAAATATGACAATGTGGCGGATGGCTGAGGAGGAATGTGAATGGAATCAAGATGTGGTATTTTGTGTAGCAGATGCAATTGGAAACAGACTGAAAAATGTAAGGGTTGTGCTAATATTGACAATCCTTTCTGGGGAGCATGTCCGGTAAAAAGTTGTTGTGAGGGTAAAAAATTAGAACATTGTGGAGAATGTAAGGAATTTCCATGCACACAATTAGAAGAGTTTGCTTATGATGAAAAAGAAGGTGACTGCGGAGTGCGACTGGATCAGTGTAAAATCTGGTCTGCATTAACAAAGATGAGATATGCTTGGATTGACGACTTCCTTATGAAGAAAGCTGGTGTGACCAAGCTGCCACCACAGTGGAACTGGATCCGATATGCGGTAGGAGAAAAAATGTTTGCAGCCGTGTGTCTGGGAGAAAATAATCAACCATATTATATAACTATGAAGTTAGAACCAACTGAGGGAAGTTTTTTGCGTCAGCAGTACGATGATATTATACCGGGCTATTACATGAACAAGCAGCACTGGAATTCTATCAATCCTAACGGTGAGGTCGAAGACGATTTGCTAAAGGATTTGTTAGATAAATCGTATAATCTCGTGCTTGGGGGCTTCAGTAAAAAGAAACAAAAAGAGATTTTAGAAAGTGGGGATGCGATAAATGGCATTTGATAATGAACCCGAAACGGTGGCAATGATGGACAAGTATCTTGAGGAGAGCGGTTATGTGAGTGATTTCACTGGTAAACGGCGACATCATGAAATTTATTTGTCAGCCCCAAGGAAAACGGCACCGGAAAAATGTAAAACGGTTATTAGGCATCCGATAAGGAAACTGTAAAACAAGTTGTTTTTTTATTGATTTTTCTGCGATATCACTATAATTTTATATTATTTTGCTTGAAAATTAAGTATATTTTTTATATAATGTGACATATATATTAACTATAACAATATAAAATTGGTACTGTATGGAGGTGAGTGGATGTTAAAAGCATATTTGATGGAAAATTATGGGTATAATGAGCCAATATTCATAAAGGAACTGTCGATAGATGGATTATCTCAAAATGCAGTACGCCAGTCGGTAAAGCGGTTGACGGCAATTGGATTTCTGGAGAGATATGATAACGGAATATATTATATTCCGAGATTCGGTGGACTGCTTGGAAAAAGTTATCTTGATCCAACAGAAGTTATTATGCGTAAATATGTAGAAAATAAGTCAGATAAATATGGATATGTTACCGGACTATCATTTGCCAATCAATTAGGTTTAACAACACAAATGCCTGCTATGATTGAAATAGTTACAAATCGTGAATCAACGAATGGACGCATAATTACACTAGGCAATCAGCGAGTGAGGGTAAAGAGTTCACCCATTATTGTATCAGAATCTAATGCAGAACTTTTACAATTGCTTGACAGCGTTGGTCAAGCTGAACGCTATACGGAACTTACGATAAAAGAGACGATTGATAAATTGATTTTATATATAAGAAAAAAACAATTTACAAAAGGACAGCTATCGGAGGTGACTTCTGCATTGACAGAAGCTACGGCAAAAAAGATGATTGAATGGGGGATAATTTATGAATTTGTATGATGATAGAGAGGCGTTTGATGAGTTGTTAATTGGTGCAGCAAATGAATTAGCTATCCCAACAGACATCATTGAGAAAGATTATTATGTTACTATTGCGCTTAAGAAATTGTCGGAAAAATTGGAAGACATGGTGTTTAAAGGAGGAACATCCCTAACGAAATGTTACCAGTTGTTGAATAGATTTTCAGAGGACATTGACATATCATATACGGCTGAATCCGGAATCCCCGGGGAAGCAAGAAAAAAACAGTTGAAAAAAGCAGTTGTTGCCGTTATGGATGAATTGGGATTTCCGATTACAAATATTGATAAGACCAGGAGTCGGAGAAACTATAATTGTTATAGAGCATCATATCCCTCTATATATGAGAAGACAAATTATTTAAAACCAGAACTTGTTGTTGAAACATATGTGGCATTGTTGCCGTTCCCAACAACACGAAGAATGGTAGATAATTATATTTATCGTTTTTTGAAGAAAATTGATCGTTTAGATCTTGCAGAGATATATGGATTATTACCATTTGAGATTACTACGCAGACAATAGAGAGAACGCTGGTGGATAAGGTATTTGCCTTGTGCGATTATTATTTGCAAGGGAAAATATCTGGTCATTCAAGGCATTTATATGATATTTATAAGATTGTAGAAACAATAGGTATCACTGATGAAATGGAAAGGCTTATTCCAGAGGTTAGGGGTGTGCGCTCAAAATTAGATGTTTGTCCCGCAGCTAAAGAGGGGGTATGTATTACAGAAATATTAGAGGCTATCGTGGAGGAACAGGCATATAAGAAGGATTATGAGGAAATTACACTGGGTCTGTTATTTATTACAGAAACATATGACACGGTAATTCAGAGTATTCAAAAACTGATAAATAGTGGAGTGTGGAATTAAATAACACGATATAAAAGGGATAGAGAACATTTGGTTCTTTGTTCCTTTTTGTTTTTATTGGCATCAATTAAAAATCAACAATTTATTGAGTAAATAATTTTTCTTTCCTCTACCAGAGATCTTTGCACCCATTTAACAATTAGAATCGTGTATTATATAGAAAATGATCATTTTCCATCAAACGAAGAAATAGAACAGGAGGGGGTATTTGCCATATGATAAAAACTTATGCAGGAATACCGTATGAAGAGATTGTAAGACGATATGCAGATGATATAACCCGGTTGTGCGTTGTTTGGACGCAAAATGAAGAGGCTGCGAAGGATTGCTTTCAAAATACTTTTCTCAAATTGTATATGACAAAGAAAAGTTTTCGAGAGGAAGAACATATCAAGGCATGGCTTTTCAAGGTTGCTAGAAATGAATGTAGAGATTACCATAAGCAGTTTTGGAATCGCAATGTTGATATAGGATATGACCCAAAGCAATATGAGAGACAGCGTGTATTGCAAGTGGATGATCCAGACACAGAGCAGCTTGTAAAGGCATTGCGGAGCTTATCATTTAAATATCGTGAAGTGTTGGTGTTGTACTATTATGAGGAATATAACACTAGCGAAATTGCAAAGCTTCTAAATGTCAGTGTGAATACAGTCAAATCAAGACTACGGAGAGGAAAAGAGAAACTAGCTGATATATTAAAAGAGGACTAGAGGATTGGAGGATTATTATGGATTTGAAAAAATTAGATTATATTACAGCACCAGAGGAATGGATAGAGGATATTTTGGAAAAATCCTCAAAAACATCACCAAGTAAAGCATTTTGGAGAAAATATGGTTCGATTGCAGCGATGATTGGATTTTTTCTGCTTTGTTCCACTTCAGTAACAGTTGCAGCAATGAAATCTACAGCTTTTCAGACATGGCTTGAGAATATTTTTGGAAGTGGCAATGTGAAAGAGGTTGTATTGACTACGCCAACAGCCTTGCCAACCGCAGATGTGAGGGCTAGGGACAATACGGTTCCTTTCCAAGAAAATACGATGGTTGCAGGGGAGAAAGAAAGCTTTGTCTGTGAGTATCATTTTGTGGGCGATGAGGAACAGATCGATCAGGTATATACGGTTGTTTCGGATGGCTTAAAGAAGATGACACCTTCCGCATTTGAAGGAGAGTATAATGGCACAAAATTTGGTTTCCAATATGTCATTAGCGGAAATGAAATATTCGCTTTTAATTATAACGGTGGCATGTCAGAAGTGTTTTTTTACTATGATAAGGATACAGTATATGGGGCAAGAACGGATGGAGATAAAAAAGAATATTTGCTGAAGATTAATTTATCTCAAAATACGGTAGAGAAAATATCGAACGATCATATGTTGTGTAACTTTGTGATGTCACCTTCCGGGACAAAGTTGTTGTGCAACCATAGAGGCGATGCGTACTGGTCTGTTTTTGATGTCAAAACACATACGGAGAAAAAGATTGACACGGCATTGGTTAATGGATACGCAAGAACATCTGATATCGAATTTTTGGATGAAGATCATATTTTAACTTACGGAGAATCGGTTTTTATGGGGGAAGATGAAAATTACGAAACTTATTGTATTAATCTTGACACCTTGAAGATCGAAAAGAAATATAATGGCACAGGTGAGATTAATATGAAGTGGGATTATCGTTATGATAAAAAGACGAAAACCCTGAAATTTTTGGATTTGGTAAATGGCACTTCGGTGACGATACCAGATGTTTCCACTACAGGACAGCTTGTAGCTGCTAAGGGGGATTATGTCATATTTGGAGATATTGATATGGAGGATGATACCTTCTATCTCGTAAATCTTTCCAAGAAAAGCTGGAAAAAAATTGATATTCCAAAAGAGTTTAGAAAGAATATGGAAATGCATATTGTGAATACGCAGAAAAAGATTTTAATCACAAATTCTAAAAAAGCATATTTGGTAGATGTGTCTTCGCTGTAAAGAGCGGCAACAACACGATTCTTCAGGCAAAAAAAGAAGCAAAACGCTGGTTTTGCTCTGCAAGAATTGCAAAAGCAATTCTTGGTGGCATAACACCACATTATGAGTAGTTTCCTATTCAATAAAAAAGATTGCAATGTCTGTCATCATAGGCATTGCAATCTTTTTGATCCTCTTTTTGGATATCGCGGATATAGTCGGAATCTATGGTCAGAGTAGTCATAATAGACATTCCGGTTACCATGTCCGGATATCTCTTAGCAAAGATCTGTGCATAGACGCCACCGTCACTCGCACCTAGCAAAAAGACACGATCTATTGACAGCTTTTGTATAAGAGCGTGTGAGTTTTGCTAATTATAACAAATTATAGCAGTGCAGCTAGAAAACGTCAGCAAAGAGCGTGATAATTTTTTATCAATAAGAGGCGAATCTTGTTTCGTGGACACAGCATGTGAATGGTATAGGATGAATTCAGAAGTTTTGATTGCAGAGATAGTCGCGTTTGGTGTAATATGATAAGTGAAGGGGGAATGAATTTTATGCAAATTGCAAACTCTGATATGATGAGAAATTTGCAGAAAGATGTACATAGAGAGGAAAAACGATTATGATTTTAGATGTTTTGGGATTATTGGCAGCTTGTTCCTATGCACTGGACTGCGTGGAAGCAGAACTGGTTCATGTGACGAACAATCACTCAAAACGAGTGGCTTATATGAGTGTTTGCATTGCAAAACAGATGGGAATACAAGAGGAAAGCCTACAAGATTTGGCAGTGTGCGCATTATTGCACGATAACGCATTGACGCAGTATATCCAGGAAGAACTTCATAATGATATTTCGCAAATTGCCGTAACGCAAGAGGTACCAAAGTTGGGAGCACATTGCATTTGGGGCGAAAAGAATGTCGCAGAACTTCCGTTTCACACAGATGTTTCCGATGTGATCTTATACCATCACGAAAATGCTGATGGCAGTGGTCCGTTTGGAAAAAAATGGGATGAAATTCCTCTTTTCTCGCGTATTATTCATTTGTGCGATTTGCTGGATATCGCCTGTCGCACTAAAAATTTTGCGGAAGGTACATGGAAGGTGGCAGAGCAGTTTGTTCAAAACTCAACAGGAACAATGTTTGATCGGGAATGCAGTGATGCATTTTTGCGTGCATTTTCAGAGGAGCAGTTTTTATCACTTGATAGAGAAACTTTCGAGGACCAGTTGTGGAAGATGGTTCCTCGGATAAAACAGGATCTTGATTTTTCGCAGATCAAAGCACTTGCTGTGTTTTTTGCTCGGATCGTAGACTACAAATCGCCATTTACCAGTACGCACTCTATAGGTGTCGCTGAAGATGCGGAAAAACTGTCACGCCACATGGGATTTGATGAGGAAACTGTGCAGAAAATGTATCTTGCAGGGGCATTGCATGATATTGGAAAAGTAGCCATTGGAAATGAAATTTTGGAAAAGCCGGGAAAATTGACAGATGAAGAATTTAAGGCTATGAAGCATCATGCGGCGTATACTTACTACATCCTGTCCGATATTGATGACTTTGAAGAGATTCGTGATTGGGCGGCTTTCCATCATGAACGGATGGATGGCACGGGATATCCTTTTGGAAGGTCGGCGACTGAGTTGAACACGCAGGAGCGCATCATGGCTTGTGTGGATATTTATCAAGCCTTGACGGAAAGTCGTCCGTACAAACAGGGCATGACACATGAAAAGGCAAGCGGTATCTTGTGGGATATGGTGAAAAAAGGATGGATCGATGGAGATATTGTCAGAGAGGTTGATTCTTGCTTTGCCACCATTTAATTTATAGGGAGGAACAAAAAATTATGGAGAAAGATGTATTGGAAAAATACAAGATGAATAGCAGGGCGGAAGCTGTCGCATTTTTGAAAAGTCTATGGAACGAGACACCACAGCCTTGCACGTTATGTAATGGCAAATTGGACTTTCTTCATAAAAAAGCCAAGAAGAATAACAGTGATTGGAAATGCACTTGTTGTGGGGAACGCTATGATGCCATCAAATTGTTGAACTTATTAAATGAGGGTTTTGGTCGGTAAGATTTGATTTTGCCTATAGGGAGATGGATTTGCAATGCAGGAAAAAGAGATAAATGGGAAGGCGATTTGGAGTTATGGGAATCCGGAGGCTGAGAAGGTCTTGATACAGCTTGTTGGAGAGCATGAAATATCTGGAATTGAGCAGGAGTTTCATGCAATTCAAGACAGAACTTCAGAAGAATTTTATATGATTGCCTGGAGGGTGAATAACTGGAACGATGAGTTATCTCCTTGGAAAGCACCACCGGCATTTGGAGAAGAAGGATTTGGCGATGGTGCATCAGAGCTTTTAGAAAAAATATTGGAGTATTGTTCTGATAAGAGCAAGACATACTATTTGGGCGGGTATTCGCTTGCCGGATTATTTGCTCTGTGGGCATCTTGCCAGACGGACCGTTTTGTGGGAATTGCAGCAGCCTCACCGTCAGTATGGTTTCCAGACTTTTTGGAATATATGCAAGAAAATAGGATACAAAGCCGTTTAATCTATTTGAGCCTTGGCAACAAAGAGGAAAAGACTAGAAATTTAATGATGTCTACGGTCGGAGATTGCATCAGAAAGCTATATGCGTGGTTGCAGGAATGTGACATCCCATGTATTCTGGAGTGGAATCCGGGGAATCATTTCCGTGAATCGGAAATTAGGACAGCTAAGGCGTTTGCCTGGTTGTTGGAAAAATAATAACTAAAATATAGTAGAATCTGTACGATAGTACAAAACTATGGTAAAATCGGTGGAGGGAGCATCCCTAAATTATAACAAGAAATGAGGTTTATTATGAACATTGAAGATATGTTAGAGATTAATGACTGTCCGTTATGCGACGGTGGAGCACTTTTGGAAGAGGAATGTGGCTGCGGCTATTATGTGATGTGCCTTGAATGTGGCTGTCACTCTGTTACGATAGATTTTCACTCGGAAGAAGAGCGGCTGGAAGCAGCGAAAAGAACGGTTATGCTTTGGAACACCGGCAAGGTGATATCAAGTAGTCCGGGAGAATGATCCCAACATGGTTGATATTCGTTTTTAATCTTTAATAGCAAGGCAGGAATACGAAGCGCACTTGGATTTTGAAGAGACAGGATTGTTTGCTTTATATTCTGCCTGCAGGCAAGCAGGACTAAAATGCTGTTAGATGCGCTGGCTGACATCTGCTGAGAGCGCTGGAGGAGGAAATAATGAAAAAGGAGAACTGATGACAAATCAACATATTATGTCCATTGCTATGCGGCAATCGGCATTAGATCTTAATGCTGATATTTCTGACTTTACCAAAGAGGAAAATGTATTTGTAAAGTCAGGGTTAGGGGCTTTGGCAAGAAAATATTATAGCGAACCAATAGCATGCAATTTGGTTTCCTACGGAAGTAATATTGTGGCATCTGTAAAAGAGGAATACAAAGAAATGGTAAAAGAGTATTTGAGTAAGTTTGAATTTTATCATTGCTTTGAAACGCCCAATATGCATTGGCTGGATGAAAGAATGAGAGAACAGGGACAAAGAGTCTGCTTCATGGCAGAATATTTTTTGCCGGATGTCAATTTCCTCAAAAGATTATCATGCCAATATGAACTTGAAGTGCTTATGCAGAAAGACTTTGACAGTTTATATTTACCTATATGGAGTAATGCTTTGTGTGATGCGAGAAAAGAGCTGGATGTTCTTGGTGTTGGCGCATATGATAATGGAAAATTGATCGGACTTGCCGGTTGTTCGGCAGATTGTGACGATATGTGGCAGATTGGAGTTGATGTATTACCGGAATATCGCAGAAAGGGGATAGCATCTGCGCTAACCAGTAATTTAGCAGTTGAGATTATAGAGCGTGGAAAAGTGCCATTTTACTGTTGTGCATGGTCTAATATCAGATCTGCAAAAAATGCGATACGAAGCGGTTTCATGCCTGCTTGGGTGGAAATGACGGTCAAACCTGCCAGTATGGTGGCTGAGATGAATCAGTAAAGTCCATGCAAATTAAATATGAAATATCGTTCAGTTAATTGATATGGAGAAAAAGAAATGACAGGAGACAGAATCATAAGTGCTCTGATTGGATTGGTGGGGGCAGTGTCGAACAATGGAAAAACCGAACAGACAGATGTAGTGGTTCGGGAGGCTCTTTTACACCGAAATGATCCGACAATGGAAGAGTCACTGGTACAGAAAATCCACGAGTTAAAGAATGTTATCGCACCGGATTGTGCGACTTGCAAAATGCCCTGTGGAAACACATCCGACTATGATATGACACAGTTTTATAGTGCGGATGAGAGTGTACTTGCAGCCAAAAAGGAGCTGCTGGAGACGATTTGTACTGTCCTAACAAATAATGAGCAGCTCACAGATAACATTTACCGAGGGATCGCATATATGGGATATCCGGTGACACCGGAAGACTGCGAAAGAATCCGTGAGGAGATCATAGAACAGTATGCTTAAGCGAGGATGTTTCTAGGAAATATTTGAGTAAAAGAATAGCGAGGATCATTATGCGATATTTACCGATTTTAGAGGAACTTTGTTCGTCAGATAGTATTTTATTTATGGTAGCAGGGATTATAGTTGCATTAGTTATTAGCGTGAAATTTTGTGATACAAAAAGAAATTTGATTGGATTGATCGGAAGTTTTGTTGTATATGCAATTTGCGAGGTGTTAACTAATTTTTATACAAATTATATGCTGGAGATTGCATTGCTTTTTGCTGGTACATTGGCGTTGGGGGCTTTTACCGGATTCCTGATAGGGAGTATTGTTTCGGTAAGATCAAGGGGGATAGATGGAAAGGTTTGATGGATTGCAATGAATAAGCAGGAAGTATATCAATATTTGGAACGAAATAATATCGAATATGAAGCAGTAGAGCACAACATTGTGGACGACATTTGCGATGTAACAATGAAATCTATAGTATATATAACGAGAGACTAGAAAGGCAGGTACTCTTACTATGGAAATAAGAACAGCCTCTTTGCAGGATTTAGAAGATGTTGCAGCCGTAGAAGCAGCATGTTTTCCGGTGGCGGAAGCAGCGACGAAGGCAGAATTTGCAGAACGGATCCAACATTATGGAGATCATTTTTTCCTGTTGTATGATAAGCAAAAGCTGATTGCGTTTGTGGATGGTTTTGTTACAGACGAGCAGAATTTAACGGATGAAATGTATGAAAAAGCGTCTTTACACAACGAGAATGGTGCGTGGCAGATGATTTTTGGCGTAAATACCCTTCCGGAATATCGAAGAAATGGGTATGCGGGACGGTTGCTTCGCTGTGCCATTGATACTGCGAGAAAGCAGGGGAGAAATGGCGTTGTACTTACTTGTAAAGAAAAGTTAATTCATTACTATTCCGGGTTTGGATTTGTAAATGAGGGGATATCAACAGATTCTACTCACGGCAATGCAGTATGGTATCAAATGAGATTGACATTTATAACAGGGAATGACAAATTTTAACACATTTGTTATACTAACGGTATTGTTAGGAGGTAAGAATTTGTCATGCATACATTAAAAAAATTTATACCGTATTATTCACCATACAAAGCAGTGTTCGTTCTGGATCTGATCTGCGCAGCGATGATCAGTCTGATCGATCTGGCATATCCACAGATCTTGCGGACTATGACGAAAACAGTCTTTGCCGGAAAGTCATCAGCAATTTTGCAAGTTTTGCTGCCAATTGGTGTCGCAATGCTTATCATGTATATCGTTCAGGCGTTGTGCAAATATTATGTCAGTTATCAGGGGCATATGATGGGTGCCAATATGGAACGGGATATGCGCCAACAACTTTTTGACCATTATGAAAAATTATCTTTTTCGTATTACGATCAGAACAATTCCGGACAGATGATGAGCAAATTAGTATCGGATCTGTTTGATATTTCAGAGATGGCACATCATGGACCGGAAAATTTATTCATATCATTGATAAAAATTATCGGTTCGTTTGTATTTTTGTTTGTGATCAATCGCTGGCTTGCCATTCCGCTGTTGGTACTTGTGTTTTTTATGATTCTATTTTCCTATAGCCAAAACCGCAGAATGCAGGCAACCTTTATGGATAACCGACAAAAGATCGGAGATATTAATTCCAGTCTTCAAGATACCTTAGCGGGGATTCGGGTCGTGCAGTCTTTTGCAAATGAGGAGATAGAGCGAGATAAGTTTCGACACAGTAACGAGAACTTTTTGCACTCCAAAGACGCCAACTATCGTTGCATGGGAAGCTTTATGAGTGGTAATTTGTTCTTTCAGGGACTTATGTATCTGGTTACGCTTGTGTTTGGCGGATGGTTGATTGCCAAGGGACAGATGGAGACAGCGGATCTGGCAATGTATGCGCTGTACATTGGAATCTTTATCAGTCCGATCCAAATACTGGTAGAGCTGACGGAAATGATGCAGAAAGGCTTGTCGGGATTTCGTCGATTTTTAGCAGTTGTAGAAACGGAACCGGACATAGTCGATGCTAAGGATGCTAAGCCGTTAGAAAATGTGAAAGGAACAGTTGAGTATAAAGATGTATCTTTTCATTACAGCGATGATGATACACTTGTCTTGTCCGATGTTTCCTTTCGGATTGACGCTGGAAAATCTATAGCGTTGGTAGGACCGTCCGGAAGCGGAAAGACAACGATCTGTTCATTGCTTCCAAGATTTTACGATGTGACCGGAGGAAGCATTCGGATCGACGGCAAGGATATTCGCAGTCTGTCGCTAGAAAGCCTTCGCAACAATATTGGTCTTGTGCAGCAGGATGTGTATCTGTTTTGTGGGTCGATAAAGGATAATATTTCCTATGGCAAGCCGGGTGCCTCTATCGAAGAGATCATCGATGCAGCCAAGAAAGCGAATATTCATGATTTTATCATGTCCTTGCCGGATGGATACGATAGTTATGTGGGAGAGCGTGGAACCCGTTTGTCGGGAGGTCAGAAGCAGCGTATCTCAATTGCACGGGTATTTCTCAAGAATCCGCCGATCTTAATTCTTGATGAGGCAACCAGTGCCTTAGATAACGAAAGTGAGCGCTGGATTCAACATAGTTTGGAAGAACTGGCCAAAAACAGGACAACCATAACCATTGCACATCGCCTGTCGACGATCCGAAATGCGGATGAGATTTTGGTGGTTGCAGATACCGGTATTGCGGAACGGGGTACCCACGAGGAACTTTTGGCGGCAAATGGGATTTATGCACATTATAATGAGATGGCATAAAAAAGCAAAGCCGGCGCTTTGCTTTGCAAGAATTGCTAAGGCAATTCTTGGTGGTGCATCGCTACACAGTGAGCAGTGACATATATCAGAAATAAAAGCAAAGCCGGCGCTTTGCTTTGTAGGAATGACAAATTTCATAGTATTTGATATACTAGCTATATTATTTGGAAAGTGGGTGAGCATATGGCACAGAGCATTAGCATAGGAAAGCAGGATTTTGCTTTTTTAAGGGAAAATAACTGCTTTTTTGTTGATAAAACGAATTTTATCAAAGAATGGTGGGATAATGTCGATGAAATTACGCTGCTCACCCGCCCGCGACGCTTTGGAAAAACTTTGAACATGAGTATGCTAAACTGTTTTTTCTCTAATAAATATGCAGATCGGGGAGATCTTTTTGAGGGATTGTCTATTTGGAAAGAAGAAAAGTACCGTAGTCTGCAGGGAAAATATCCGGTTATTTTTTTGAGCTTTGCCGATGTAAAACAGACGAATTACAAGGATGCAATTCAGAAGATTAAGAACTGTATTGTAGAGGCTTATCGAAATTTTCCACAGCTTATAACATGGACTGGTTTTAGCGAAGGGGAACGCCACCAGTTTATGGCGGTAACTTCGGAAATGGACGATGTGACAGCACAGGATGCATTGAAAAACCTTTCTGCATGGCTGGAACACTATTATGGAAAGAAAGTTATCATTTTATTAGATGAATATGATACTCCTATGCAGGAAGCTTATGTACATGGCTATTGGGAGCAATTCACTGCGTTTATCCGCAGTCTGTTTAATGCCTCTTTCAAAACGAATCCTTATTTGGAGCGCGCACTGATGACTGGGGTGACAAGGGTTTCAAAAGAAAGCATTTTTTCAGACCTGAATAATCTTCGTGTCATCACAACTACATCTGATCTGTATGCAGATTGTTTTGGATTTACGGAAAAAGAAGTGTTTGATGCTTTAGATAACTATGGTATGGGCGATAAGAAAGAGATTGTCAAACAATGGTATGATGGTTTTACTTTTGGTCAATATCATGATATCTACAATCCATGGTCTATCACGAATTATCTGAAAGAAAAAAAGCTGTATCCATATTGGGCATCTACAAGCTCTAATGGCTTGGTGAGCAATTTGATTCAAGCGGCATCGGCAGATATCAAAGAAAAGATGGAAGACCTCCTTAACGGAAAAGAGATTTTGGTGACTTTTGATGAGCAGATTGTGTTTGACCAGTTGGATCAGGATGAAAACGCGATTTGGAGTCTTATGCTCGCCAGTGGTTATTTGAATGTTAATGATGTGGAATATAGGGGAACACTTTTGGAGCCGTGGTATAGATTATCTATTACGAATTTGGAAACAAAAAGCATGTTTTCAGGGATGTTTCGAGGCTGGTTTAAGTCATCGCATGCAAATTATAATGGATTTGTAAAAGCGTTGCTGCAGGGTAGCTTGAAAGAAATGAATATTTATATGAATGATGTGGCATTGGCAACATTCAGTACATTTGATACGGGAAAGCAGCCTTCTAAAAAAAGCGAGCCGGAGCGTTTTTACCATGGATTTGTGTTAGGACTTTTAGTGGAACTTGGAGAACGCTATGAAATAAAGTCCAATCGTGAGAGTGGGTATGGTCGTTATGATGTAATGCTTGTGCCATTAAATGAGAGCGATGCTGCGATAGTGATCGAGTTTAAGGTGCAGGATCACGAAACAGAAAAGACATTACAGGACACGGTACAAATAGCTTTGCGGCAGATAGAAGATAAGAATTATGATGCAGATCTGATCGCACTTGGTATTGGATCAGATCGGATCCGACATTATGGATTTGCGTTTGAAGGCAAGAAAGTTTTAATTGGCTAGTATAAGACTTGAGCCCATAATAAAAAATTGACTATCTGAGGAGGCGTAGTTCACAATGCAGCACATTTTATTGCTTGTAACCTACCACACAAAACCGAACACAAGAGAGACTTTTGTGGAGGAGGTAACGGATTTAGGAATATTACAGAAAATACAAAGGGAAGATGGATTTGTAGCATATCAATATTACTATGATGCAACGGATGCCAATACTTTGCTTTTGGTAGAAGAATGGGAGTCCGAAGCAAAACAGCAGGCACATTTGCAGACAGCCCACATGGAAGAACTAAAAGCAGTGAAAGAAAAGTATGTTTTACAGACCTCTGTTCGCAAGATCTCTTTATAATATAACAGTTTCCAAAGCGCCCGATAACAAATCAGGTGCAGTACCGAAATGTTTTGTCGGTCATAATTCGTGCGAAGATCAACCCCAGCGGTAGCGCAAGTATGATCAAAAGTGCAGCGGCAAGCCAAGAAGCGGCAGAATATAAATTCATCGTACCGAGATTATAGAATCCTTTGTATAAATAGAGTCCCGGTACCATGATCACGATAGAAGGGACCGTGATCGATATTCTTGGATATCCGGCAACTCCTTTTACCGTAGAGGCGAAGATGCCTGCAACAAAAGCACCGGCAAAGGCAGCAACGGCAGGTGGAAAGGATGCAAGATCGATCAGTTCTAATCGAAACGTGTTGGATACAGCACCGATAACTCCTGCCGCGGCTGCCAGCCTAATTGGGCCGTTAAAGAGAATGGAGAATCCGAATACGCCGCCAAAGCTGGCGAGCAGACGCAATATGATCCATTGCCACAGTGCAAATTTAAGTGGCAGAAATGGCATCGGTTTTAATCCAAGAACCATTGCTAAGATCCATGCTGTCATGGTCGCAACAGTGATAATGATCAGCGAATACATCAGGCGTTCCATTCCGGAACGCATATCTAATTTTGCTAAGTCGATACCGCTTGTGATAAATGGAAATCCCGGGATAATAAATAACATAGAACAGATATATCCGGCTTCGTGCTGAACATTGACTGTAAAAAACAACTGCAGTAATCTAAGCAGAACGGTATAGCTTAAACAAGCTGCTGATACAGAAGAGATGATTCCTAAAAACAGCGTCAAATGGTGTTTCGTCATTTTGCATCGGATATAATTGCCGATACCCGCACCGATAAAAGCGCATAACATTTCAATGACTCCACCGCCTAATAAAAAGGTAAAGGATCCACAGGCGAGTGCAGCGGCAAGCGCTAAAGCACCTGGAGAATATAATCCGTGTATTTTTTCAATTTCATCTAATGTCGAATGGATCATTTCACAGCTTTTCGTAATCTCTTGGTTGACAAAGCCGGACACAAGTTTTTCCAAGCGGTTTAGCTGTGAAGTATTTACACTGGTGTTCGTCAGACACAGTGATTGGCTAAAACTTTGCTCCCCGTCAAAACAAGTATAATTGATCGACATTAATCCAATATCAACCGTACAAGTCATATTCATTAACTCGGAAAGTTCATTCATGGAACTACGAACACGCCATGCCCCGGTTCCACAGGAAAGCATCATAATCCCGACACGTCCGACAACAGAAGCCTTGGCTGGAAGAGAAGCCTCTGTGATCGGTGTTGGATCTGTCTTGTCAGCATATTCATGCCATAAAATATCCATATGATTTTTCTTGATGTTTGCGCCTGTAATCGCTGTTTTCATAATCATCTTACATCCCTTTCTGCAACCGTTGACTGTACTCGCACGGGCAAGTTTTTGTGCATCGCGGTATTATAAATCCAAACTGTCTGCTCCGGCGGTTCGGATCATTTCTTCGCGACAGGACAACACGAGTCCGTCGATCACGCCAATATGTCGAAGCATTTTGGATTCAAATTGCTTGATTGGGAGAAGCACGCCGAGTTCATCAAAAGTTTTGCCGGATCTGCTTCCGGTTTCCTGACCGTAAAAAACAATGGCAGAGTAAGCTTCCTGCTGGATTTTATGAAAAGTTGTCCAAATGACATCGTATGCCTGCGCTTCGGACAGATGTAACTTTTTCGTATCCGGTAACGCATACAGTAGGAGAATACCGCGTTCTTTATTTTCGTGTTTTTCTTTGATGTTCATGTCGGATGTGTAATATCGAACGAGATCATAGCCGTCAGCCAAATATAATTTCGAGCGTGGGGCTGCATCGTGAGCATGGTAAATTTCTTGGAATTTTTTATATTCATGTTTTGATACGAGATTCTTTTTGTCCGCTAACAGTTTGCCATCTGCATCTGTTAGTAAAATCGGGTTTTCACCGGCTTTGCCATGAAAACGTTTTGGAATCAGATATGCTTCTTTGAGCAGATCAAACATGGAGCGGTGGCATAACTCCAACAAAAGCGCACTAACATCACCATTTTTGTATGCATTCAAAAGCACCTCTGCAAAATGATGAGAATCCGGGTCGACATATCTGTTTTCATCATCTAAATGGTCGTAAAAAGTATCAAGAAGTCTTTCACAGCAGTCATCTGAAGAAAGAATCCTTGAAAAAATCTTTTCGACTTCCTCTTCTCTCGGTAATACTAATGCCATAAGATCATCTCCATTATATGTTGTTTTTTTGCTTTGAAACGATTATAATTGAATCATTTCAATAAGTAAAAAGTATTATTGATATAGCTGCAATAACACCTTGATATACTGACGCCTATACCATAAAGGGGACGGGAAAGGAATGAACGGTCATTATGGATGTAAATTTTGAATACTACAGAATATTTTATTATGTAGCGAAATATCGAAATTTTACGAAAGCGGCACATGCTTTACATAATAGTCAGCCCAATATTACACGAGCGATGAATTGCCTGGAACGGGAAATACACTGCACCTTATTCATACGGACAAATCGTGGAGTACGGTTAACCGAAGAGGGAGAAAAGCTTTTTCGGCATGTTTCTGCAGCTATGATGCAGATATTAGCGGCAGAAGAGGAATTGACTGAGAGTGCCGAGTTGGAAAAGGGCTGCGTTTCTATCAGTGCGAGTGAGATCGCCCTAAATATTTTTCTGCTGGAAAAGTTAAAAAAATTTCATATGGCGTATCCTAAGGTGCAATTAAAACTATATAATCATTCTACACCGCAGGCAATTCATGCAGTACAAAGCGGAGAAGCTGATTTTGCAGTGATCACAACACCGACAGTAACAGATAAGACACTAAAAACAACCCGTCTCTGTGAATTTCAGGAGATCCTGATCGCCGGAAATACCTTTCAGGCGCTTGCAGAGCAAAAGCTATCGCTGCAGGATTTATTACAGTTTCCGTTGATCTGTATGGAAAAAAATACGATAACCAGACACTTTTATCAGAAATTATTTTTGGAACACGGTCTTTCTCTTGAGCCGTCGATCGAAACTGCTACAGCGGATCAGATCCTTCCGTTGGTAAAGCATGAGCTTGGACTTGCTTTTCTACCAAAGGCAATGGCGAAAGAGGCGATCGCACACGGGGAGATCCTTTGTATTCCGCTAAAAGATAAAATCCCAAAGCGCAGCGTTTCGATGATCTATGATGCCAGAGGACCGAGAAGCGTAGCTGCGCAGACATTTCAAAAAATATTGCTGGAAGAGGGGGAATAGCATGACCTTACAACAACTAAAATATGTAGTGACAGTTGCTGAAACCGGGACGATCACGGAAGCGGCAGGTAAATTATACATTTCACAGCCGAGCCTTACGAATGCGATCCATGAATTGGAAAGGGAGATGCAGATTGTGATCTTTAACCGGACCAATAAGGGAATAAGCCTTTCCAAAGAGGGGGATATCTTTTTGGGTTACGCCAGACAAGTGCTTGAGCAGGCTGATATTTTAGAGGATAAATACAAGGGAGAGGGCAGCGGTAAAAAGCAGTTTTGTGTTTCGACCCAGCATTATTCATTTGCGGTAAATGCATTTGTCGACCTGATCAAGAAATACGGTCAGGAAGAGTATGACTTCAGCCTTCGCGAAACGCAGACCTATGAGATCATTGAAGATGTAGCGAAAATGAGAAGCGAGATCGGCATTCTCTTTTTGAATGATTTTAATGAGAAAGTCATCACGAAAATATTAAAGTCCAATGAGTTGGAATTTCACGACCTTTTTGTGGCAAAGCCGCACGTATTTATCAGTCGCAGACATCCTTTAGCAAATCGTCAGATCATTACGAATGAAGAGCTGGAAAGTTATCCGTATCTGTCTTTTGAGCAGGGCGAGCACAATTCGTTTTATTTTTCGGAGGAGATTTTTTCCGCATCGGAGCGCAAGAAAAATATTCGTGTGCGTGACAGGGCAACGCTGTTTAATCTTTTGATCGGATTAAACGGTTACACGGTATGCAGTGGTGTGATCGATAAGAAATTAAATGGCAAAGATATTATCGCCGTGCCATTAGCGGATGAAAGTGATATGCGGATCGGCTATATCACGCACAGAAAAGGAATGTTAAGCCGATTGGGAACCACTTATCTGGATGCATTAAGTAAATATATCGGCTGCTCATAGTACGAATTCCTTTACTCAAACTTCCCATACCTCAAATCCTCCACAACCACATATTGCTTATTATGTCAGCAATAAATAAACTATTTTGCAGCCAATATATTAAATTGTTCTGTCATCAGAGAACTAAGATAA
>OGFY01000868.1_pt1 | contig 26182 bp, 19 predicted proteins | sample 1570951 | NCBI WGS metagenome assembly OGFY01 (sample SAMEA2581942, study PRJEB24529) | metagenome | biome: Human gut stool | place: China | collected 2011
CCTTGCTTCGCAAGGAGCCTCCCCCCAAGGGGAAGCCGCGAAAAGACGGAGAATTTAACAGACCTCTCTCGGCTCGCGGTTGCTCGCCACTCTCCCCAAAGGGGAAAGCAAGTGTTGAAGTTGCTCGTCGCTCTGCTTGCCGGGATGCGCGGATAACGACACCACTCACCGCCTTGCTTCGCAAGGAGCCTCCCCCCAAGGGGAAGCCGCGAAAAGACGGAGAATTGAAACAGACCGTTCCCGGCGCTTTGCGCCGCTCTGCTTGCCGGAATGCGGATAACGACACCCCTCACCACCTTGCTTCGCAAGGAGCCTCCCCCCAAGGGGAAGCCGCGAAAAGATGGGGAATTTAAACAGACCGCTATCGGTTCACTCTCGTTCGCCGCTCTCCCCAAAGGGGAAAGCAAGGGACGGCGGCTTTTTTGCCGATAAAGAAATCCTCTCCCCGAAAGTTGCGGATTCGGGGAGAGGGGGAAAAGCAGGAATTATTTCGTTACTTTTACCTTTTGTTCAAGGTGTTCCGCTTCTTTATAGGGGCGCACCAGCAGGTACACGATGCCGGCAATCAGCGCAAGGGCGATGATGAACGTAAGCACGCCTACGAAGCCGCCTATCGCGTTATGATTGAACATAGAGAACACGTTGTAGAAGATGAACGAAATCACATACGCAAAGCCGCATTGATATCCGATGGCACCCCACGTCCATTTCGGGTTGTTCATTTCACGCTTGATTGCGCCGATTGCCGCGAAGCAGGGTGCGCAAAGCAGGTTGAAGATAAGGAACGAATAGCCGCTGATCTTCGTGAACGCCGCAGCGATTCCTGCGCTGTCGCCGTAGAGAATACCCATCGTGGCAACGATGTTTTCTTTTGCCACAAGTCCCGTAACCGAAGCCACGGTTGCCTGCCAGTTGCCGAATCCGAGAGGAGCAAAAATCCATTTCAGCGCGTTGCCGATTTTGGCAAGTATGCTGCCGTCGATGGCTTCTTCGTCGAGAAGTCCGAACGAGCCTTCCGCCCAGCCGAAGCGGCTCAAAAACCAGATAACCACGGTGGAAAGCAGAATGATCGTACCCGCTTTCTTGATGAACGACCAGCCTCTTTCCCACATGCTGCGAAGCACGTTTTTCACAGAGGGAAGGTGGTATGCGGGAAGCTCCATAACGAACGGAGCGGGATCGCCCGCAAAGGCTTTCGTCTTTTTAAGAATGATACCGGAAACAATGATGGCGCCCATACCGAGGAAGTATGCCGAGGGGGCAACCCACCATGCGCCGCCGAAGACAATGCCCGCGATCATCGCGATGAACGGTACTTTCGCGCCGCAGGGGATGAACGTCGTCGTCATAATCGTCATACGTCTGTCGCGCTCGCTTTCAATCGTACGCGAAGCCATGATGCCGGGGATACCGCAACCCGTGCCGATCAGCATGGGGATAAACGATTTGCCGGACAAGCCGAATTTACGGAAGATTCTATCGAGTACGAACGCGATACGCGCCATGTAGCCGCAGCCTTCGAGGAAGGCAAGGAAGATGAAAAGTACGAAAATCTGAGGGACGAAGCCGAGCACCGCGCCTACGCCGCCGATGATGCCGTCTACGAGAAGGCTTTGCAGCCAAGCCGCGCAACCCGCTTTTTCAAGCCCTTCGGTGGCAAGCGCGGGGATACCCATCACCCATACGCCGTAATTCGCGGGATCGGGCTCCGCAAACTCGTATTCGACGAGAATGTCGTTTACCATGGTAAGGGAATAGGGGGCGTCTTTCGTGGTAACGTTGTAGTAAGCGGTTTTTTCGCTTTCCACAAGCGTTTCTTCGTCGGTTACGGTGTAGGTGATTTCCGCATAGCCGTCAAGCGTTTTCACGTCCTCTACAAATTTCGCAACCGCCGTTTTTGCCGCTTCCGCATCGAAATTTTCGCTTTCGGAATCGATTGCCGCTTCTAAAGATTCGGTGTTGTAGCCTTTTTCTTTCGCAAAGTCTATGTAAGCGGAAAGCACTTCGTCGGCGCCGCCGAAATCTTCGGAAGCCGTTTCGTATTTGCTCTGACCGATGCCGAGAAGGTGGAAGCCGTCGCCGAACACGCCGTCGTTCACCCAGTCGGTAGCCCAGCCGCCCACCGTGGTTACGGAAATAAAGTATACAAGAAACATGATCACCGCGAAAATGGGAAGCGCCCAGATACGGTGCGTTAAAACGCGGTCGATTTTATCGGACGTGGTCATTTTTATCTTGCTCTTCTTTTTATAGCAGGCTTTGATGACTTCGCCGACGAATACGTAGCGCTCGTTGGTGATGATGCTTTCCGCGTCGTCGTCCAGTTCTTTTTCCGCCGCAACGATGTCGGTTTCGATATGATCGAGCGTTTCCTGAGGCAGGTTGAGTTTCGCGCGCGCCTTTTCGTCGCGTTCGAAGAGTTTCACCGCGTACCAGCGCTGCTCGTTTTCGGGCAGGTTATGTACCGCCGCTTCTTCGATGTGCGCGATGGCGTGTTCCACAACGCCCGAATAGGTGTGATGAGGAACGGTTTTGCCTGCTTTCGCCGCAGCGATAGCAGCTTCCGCCGCTTCCATGATGCCTTCGTTTTTCAGCGCGGAAATTTCCACCACTTTGCAGCCGAGCTGACGGGAAAGTTCGTCGATGTTGATTTGATCGCCCGCCTTTCTCACGACGTCCATCATGTTGATGGCGATGACGACGGGTAAGCCCGCTTCCATCAGCTGCGTGGTAAGATACAGGTTTCTTTCGAGGTTCGAGCCGTCGACGATGTTTAAAATTACGTCCGGCTTTTCGTCGATGAGGTAGTTACGCGCAACAACTTCTTCGAGGGTGTAGGGGGAAAGCGAATAAATGCCGGGAAGGTCTACCACCGTAACGCCGTCATGTTTTTTCAGCTTGCCTTCTTTCTTTTCCACGGTAACCCCCGGCCAGTTTCCCACGAATTGGTTCGAGCCGGTGAGGGCGTTGAACAACGTGGTTTTACCGCTGTTGGGATTGCCCGCGAGAGCAATTCTTAAATCCATATAGGTGCCTCCGTTTTGATTTTTTTTAATGATTTCCGAATTTGGTTTTTAAAAGCGCTTACGCCTGAACTTCTTCCACAAGAATTTTTTCGGCGTCGGCTTTACGAAGAGAAAGCTCGTAATCGCGAAGCGTAATCTGAATGGGATCGCCGAGGGGGGCTACCTTTCTTATGACGAGCACGGTGCCTTTCGTGATGCCCATATCCATAATCCGCCGTTTGATTGCGCCTTCGCCTTCGATTTTTACTACTTTGAGCGTCGAGCCGATTTTGCTTTCTTTCAACGTCTGCATTGTGTTTTCTCCTTATACAGTTTTTTTATTTTTTCCGATTTTGCAAAGCGGCGCTGCCGCAGGGCGCAATTATATGTAAATTTTCTGCGCCATTTCTTTGGCAAGCGCCACGCGCGTATCTTTTACGTTTACAATCACGTTGCCCGCCATGGAGGTTACCACCGTAACGGTGCCGCCTACCACGAAGCCGAGGTCGGAAAGGTGCTTTTTCATTTCGGGCAATCCGCCGATTTTTCTGATAATGTTTTCTTCGCCTGCGTTCGCCATCAATAAAGGCATCATTTCTTTTTTCGCTCCTGTGTTTTCGTTTGTCGCGTTTTGGTTGCTTTTCGCTAACCGAACGGGATATTTATAGGTTAGCCTTAACTAACCACTATCTATTATATGCAAATATGATAAGTTTGTCAAGAGAAAAACGGGGAACTTGTGAAAAAAAGTAAAAAATTTTTTCACGAGGGAAAAATGGGGAAATATAGGGACGGGCAACGGAAGCGTTTCTCGGTAAAAAACGGTAAAACCGTTTCGCGGCGAAAATTTACGGTTACATATTTTTATCGGGGAAAGAGCGCAAAAGACGAAAATGCGTTTTTTCGCCGGAAATACGAATACAAAAGGGGCGGACGATGAACGAAACGAACGAATTTCGCGGCGAGCGACTGAAAGTAAAATGGCTGTATGTGTTGATTTTGTTTTTTACGCTTTTTCTGCTGATTGCAGCTCCCGCTACAAGAAAAACGGTGAAAGAGGGAAATGATTATTCGGATAAGGAAAGCGTCGCGCTTTATTTGTATACATATAAAAAATTGCCGGGCAACTATATTTTTAACGAGAAGAAATCTAATGGAAAAACAGACGGTAAACAACCGAGAGACGGAAAATATTATTATCAGGAACATGAATATAAGGACAAAATTGAAAAATATGCGAAAGACAACGGTTTATCGGACTTGAAAAACAAAAATTTATTCGAGTGCGATTTGTCTTACCCGGCGGGAAAAGAAAACCGCGGGGTGTTGCGATTGGTGTACACCGAAGATTGTAAACAGATATTTTACACGGGTACGCATTACGGGGAAGAGGGTTCGCCCGCGTTTGAAATGCTGACGAAATGGTCGTTAAACCGCACTTCTGATATTTTGTGGGGTATTATTTGCCGTTACGGCGGGATGCGAAGCGGGGTATGTTGCGATTCGGTTGTGCGCGGTGAATAAAGGGCGCGAGGATTGCGTAGCCGATTTGAAAAGCGCGACGGAAATTTTTGTAACCGCGGTGTTATGTGTGGTAATGTTTATTCCCGTCTTGCTGATTTCGGCGGTGAGGAGCGTGATGAAAAAAACAGGGAAATCGGGAACGCATAAAGCCGACGGCGGTTCGTAAATGTGAAAAACGCAAAAAATCAGGGAAATCCGAACGGTTTTTTGTTGTAAAATACAAAAAAGTATGTTATACTTTAAAAAACAGGCGCGGAAACGCAAAGTTTTCCGTGCCGCAGGGAGAAATTATGCAGTTACAGGAATCGGGGGAAATGTATCTCGAATGTATCTTACGCTTATCGCGCGAGATAGGAAACGTGCGTTCGATCGACATCGGGGAGTACCGCGGATTTTCAAAGCCGAGTATTTCCAGAGCGATGAAGCATTTAAAAGAGGGCGGCTTTATCAACGTGGACGAAAACGGGTTTATCACGCTGACCGAATCCGGGCGAGCCGTGGCGGAAAAAATTTACGAGCGCCACACCGTGCTTTCCGATTTATTCGAAAGACTGGGCGTGCCCGACGACGTTGCCGCGGAGGACGCGTGCCGCATCGAACACGTGATTTCGGACGAATCGTTTGCGGCGATTAAAAGATTTATCCGCGAAGAGGGCGACCTGATTAAATAACCTGCGGAAAGCAGCGGTAACCGTGATTTTATTTTTTATTTAAGTGCGCCCGTCTGCGTGCGTTCGCGTGCATGTGCGTGCGCCCGCGCGGGAAAAGACGGCGACTATTTACGAATAAACTTCGGCTTTACGAATATACTTCGGCGACGGCGGCGGCAAGTTCCGCCGTCTTTTTTTGCAGTTCCGCCGGTTCCAGCACTTTTACGCCCGCGCCGAGGCTGAGTATTTTTTTTGCCAGCACGTCGTCTACGGGCAGCGTGGCTTCGGCAATCCATATCTCTTTGTTTGTTCCGTCGGGGGCGTTTGTTGCGTTTTCCGCTTCGCTTTCCGCGCCGTTCTTTGCGCCTTCGCTTTCGCGGAGCGGACGCAGATTTTCGCAGCCGAGCCAGTCCTGCACGTCGGCATAGGCGGATTTTTTTACTTCCAGTTTTACGGGCGCGCCGGCGGGGGAATCCCAGTAGTGCAGCGGAATATCGTCGCGCGTGATTTCGCGGCGGGTAAACGTTTCGCCCGTTAAAAACGCGGAATACACCCGCCCGATACGGAAGAGCCGGAACGCCTGTTGCATGCGACAGAACGCGTATACGTACCAGACGTTCTGTTTGTAAATTAAAATATGCGGCTCCGTTTTACGCACCGTGCGCTTGCCCTCGCGCGAAACATAGTCGATTTCGATGACTTCGCGGTTTTTCGCCGCGTTTTCGAACAGGCGGATTTTTTCGGAAAGCGATTTCGAATCTCCCCACGAGCCGCTGTCGATTAAAAGATAATTCGCCTCGCCCGAAAAGAAAAGCTGTTTTTCGTCGGTTTTTCTTTGCGCGGCGAGCTTTTTGCGTACGTTTAAAAAACGTTCTTCGGGCAGCTGCGAATACATGGCTTCCAGCGCTTCGTCCGCCGCTTCGTATTCCTCTTTCGAAAGCAAGCCGACGGGCAGTTTGTAGGCGTCCGAAATATAAATGCCTCCCGTCCGCCCGGACTGCGTTTCTACGGGAACGTTCAGGGAAAGCACGTCTACATAGCGGAACACCGTGCGGACGGAAATTTTGTATTTTTGCGCGAAATATTGCGCCGTCAGTTTGCGGTGATTCAGAAGTTCGAAAAGCATATCCGTGGCAATGTCGAATTTCATAAGGTGCCTCCGTAAAATTTTTTTAATTTTCACTAATTATTTTATAAAAAGCGCAGGCGTATGTCAAGTTTTTTGTGATAAAATATATTCGAAAAGCATAAAAATATGGTCGGACGGCAAAAAAATTGAATTTTTGCGCGACTGCGGAGGAAAAACGGATATGATGTACGGCTTGGAAGCAATGAAAAATTCGATCGTTCGGGCGGAAAACGCGGCGCGGCGGGCGGCGGAAGCGAAAAAACGCGCGGGAAGCGATTCGGCGCGGGAAAACGAACTCAATTACAGAATTCTGCGCAACATCCGCGAAGAGAGCGAGGCGGAAGCCCGGGCGCGGCTGTTCGCGTGCGATTTGTTTGCCTGCGGCAAAAACGCGCGGGCGGCGGCTGCATGCGAAGCGGCGTGCGTATAAGAGGCGCGCTTCGGGGTTGCTTGCCGGGGGGAGCGACGACGGGCGGCGGTATGAAAGGGGCGGAAATAATTACGAAATGCAAAAATTTTCTTGCCGCGGGCGAAATTCTCTGCCGTTACGATTGCTTTTTGCTTGACACGCGGCGAAAAATAGAGTAAACTTTAGCTATGAAAACTTTCTTATGCGAAAACGGTATGTATTACATCTACGCTTACTATTATTGCGACGGTGAGCGGATTTAAGCGCATAAGAAAAGAATCGTGTCGGCGGCGGTTGCCCGGAAAGAAGGAATACCGCGGAACAAAAATCGCCTCGTAACGGTTTGCTTATGCGCAAGCCGTTTTTTTATACGAATTTACATCAGTATCGCAGACAAGGAGAGATTGCAATGGCTGAAAATATCATGGATACACTCAGAAAGCGCGGCTTCATCAAACAGACGGTGTTCGAGGACGAGCTGTACGAAAAACTCGGCAAAGAGAGCGTGCCGTTTTATATCGGGTTTGATCCCACGGCGGATTCTTTGCACGTAGGGCACTTTTTAACGCTGATCGCCATGCACCACATGCAGCAGGCGGGGCACAAGCCGATTATTTTAATCGGCGGCGGCACGGGCATGGTGGGCGACCCTTCCGGGCGCACGGACATGCGGCAGATGATGACGCGCGAGACGGTGGAACACAACGTGGCGTGTTTTAAAAAACAGATGGCGCGGTTCATCGATTTCGAGGGCGAAAACGGCGCGATTGTGGTGAATAACGCCGACTGGCTGCTTGATTTGAACTATGTGGACTTCCTGCGCGAAATCGGCGCGCATTTCTCCGTGAACAAGATGCTTACGGCGGAGTGCTTCAAGCAACGGCTGGAACGCGGGCTTTCCTTTCTGGAATTCAACTACATGCTGATGCAGGCGTACGACTTTCTGGTGTTGAATCGCAAGTATAATTGTTCGCTGGAACTGGGCGGCGACGACCAGTGGAGCAACATTCTGGCGGGGGCGAATTTAATCCGCATCAAAGAAAGAAAGCCCGCCTATGCGATGACGTTTACGCTTTTAACCACTTCGGACGGCAAGAAGATGGGCAAGACGGCGAAGGGCGCCGTGTGGCTGGACGAAAACAAAACTTCTCCGTACGAATTTTATCAGTACTGGCGGAACATCGACGACGCGGACGTGGAAAAGTGTCTGAAACTTTTAACGTATCTGCCGGTGGAAGAAATCGAAGAATTGTGCCGCTACAAAGACGAGCGCATCAACCATGCGAAAGAGGTACTTGCCTACGAGCTGACGAAGGAAGTGCACGGCGAAGAAAAGGCGGAAACGGCGCGGCAGCAGGCGAAAGCCGCGTTTGCGGGCGGCGAGGGCGAACTGCTTGAAAAGGTTGCCGAAGGCGCGCAGACGGTGGTGGACGCCATGGTGCTGTGCGGCGTGTGCAAATCGAAAGGCGAAGCGCGCAGACTGATCGCACAGGGCGGCGTTGCGGTGAACGAGGAAAAAGTTACCGACGAGAACATGCCCGTTCCGGAAAGCGAGTTCGTTTTGCAGAAAGGCAAGAAAGTACGAGTGAAAGTGATTGTGAAATAAAGCGGACGGGCGCGGATAGCCCGCAGAAAAAGCCGGCGGAACAGTCGGCTTTTTTGTAAAGAAATTTTGAAAAAGGTGCGGGGTATGCGGCGGACGATTACCATTTTACACAGCGAACCGACGGAAAAAATCATTGAAAAATCGAGATTTATCACTTATTCGGCGAGGGTTGAAAGCGAGGAAGAGGCGAAAGCGTTTCTTGCGGCGCTGAAAGACGAGCACCCGTTCGCCACGCATATCTGTTATGCGTACATTGCCGATAAGCAGGGGAATCTGCAGCGGTTTTCGGATAACGGCGAACCGCAGGGCACGGCCGGCATGCCTATTCTGGAAAATCTGCGCGTGCGTTGCCTTGTGAACGCGGCGGTGGCGGTGGTACGGTATTTCGGCGGAATCAAACTGGGCGCCGGCGGGCTGACGCGCGCCTATGCAGCGTGCGCGAAAGAGCAGCTGGAAAGCGCGGCGCTGTGTGAAATTCTGCCGTGCGAAACGTGGCGGGTAGCCGTGGAGTATTCCGCTGCCGAGGGCGTGAAAAAATTTCTGGCGCGCCGGGATATCGCGCCGCTTTCGGCGGAGTACGCGGCAAAAGCGGAATTCGCTTTGCAGGTGCGCGCTTCCGAAAGCGAAGAACTGCGCGCGGCGCTGAACGATTTTTTAAACGGCAGGGCGGAAATCACTCTCCTCGGCGGCTGCGACGGATATTTTCCGCTGTAATAAAACTGTTGTGAAAAGGTTTTTATAAAAATTCTGACGTTGATTGCCGACATAAAAATACCGCCGCGGCGTATAGCGACGGTAATTTTTATTTGAATCGCATTATTCGCTTCGGGCAAAAACGGCGGAAGAATTTTTAAATTTTGAAAAGTATAGACTTTTTAATGCGCAATGTCTGCTATAATAGAAAGGAAAATATAAAGAAGAATATAAACGAAAACATTTTGTTTTGACAAATTACAAAACAAGAAAGTCGTTTAACGAAGGCAAGTAACCGACGCTGAAAGACAACAGGAAAAGTGCCGGGGCAAAGGGAGAAACGATGATTGCGCATAAGAACCGAGATTACGAATATTAAACGGAACGGAAAATGGGGAAGATCCGATTGAAAAAACCGGAAAAGTCAATGATCGGCACGCGATTATAAAGACGACGCGCGCGGGGGATGACAGGATAAAAATACGATAATGAACGAGGACGACGCTTTACAACAGATAACCGACAGACTGATTGCTAATATAGAAGAATTGTTTGAGTTTAAAGACGAACTTGAAACGCAGTTTCAGTACGGAGAACGGGTTGCGTATACCGAATGTCTGGAATGGATACAGAAATTCGGAAAGGCAAAGAATCTCGGACTGGATTTCGATATTGAAAAACGGTTTCCGTTATAACGTTCCGGATGCTGACGGAAAGATTTCGTCGCGGTTGTGCGGCGGTTTTTTCCGCGCGGTTCGCAGGACGGAAGAACGTCCGCTTGCCGTTTTCGTGTGCGCGAAAATGCCCGAAGGCGTCTGCTTTTTCTCCGTTTTTTTCGGCTTGGAGGGGCGGCGGAAAGAAAAAAAACGGCAACGGAGAAATTCTTTTCGTATCGCGGAAAGAATGCGGATACGGCAAGCGAGAATACATGGCTTCGTACTACTGACTTGCCGAAGCGGATAAGTGAAATGAATCAAAATATAAGCGATAAAATCTTCCGAAAGAGTTACGGGAAAAATATTCAAAAACATAATAAAGAGTAAATTTTTTAGATATTTCACATAGTACGGCGCGTTAAAGCTTGAAAAATAAAAAAATTTGTGTTATAATGTATGCAATAATTTTTACGTAGCAATGCCGAAACGCCAAAAAATCATTTCGGACAGAGGCAGAGGCGTTGAAAGCGCCTGATTATCCGACGCTTAATTCCGCTATCCGGAATTTCAGGGGCGAATTTACGAAAGGAAAAGCGCAGGCTTCATTCGGGGAAAGGTTTGCGGAATCAAAATTGGCTGTATAGAAATTAGTATAGCCTTGGTTGTCTGATATCCCTTCGGCGACGCGTACAAATTGACAGTAGTAATTAAATCGGAATCCGTACGCATATAAAAATATGCGTACGGTGTTGTTTTTGAAACTCGCTGAAAGGAGATGGACCGCGGTGGAACGATTATATGAAAAACTGAATGCAACGTCGCCTGTTTCCGCCGTAATTCTTGCGCTGGCAATTATTCTTTTAAGCGGATTTTTAATGACGCGGCTGACAAAACTTCTGAAATTGCCGAACGTAACGGCGTATATAGTGGCGGGGATTTTAATCGGTCCGTTTTGTCTGAAAGCCGTGCCGCAGAACGTAATCGACGGCTCGGCGTTCGTATCGGACATCGCGCTTGCGTTTATCGCGTTTTCCGCAGGAGAATATTTCAGAATTTCGTCGTTCAAAGGCAAAGGGAAGCAACTTGTAATCATCACGGTGCTCGAATCTTTAACGGCGTCGGTGCTGGTGTTTATTTTAACGTTTTTCGTGCTGCGCCTGGGCGCGGCGTTTTCGCTTGTGCTGTCGGCGCTGGCGTCCGCAACCGCGCCCGCGTCCACGCTGATGACGATACGGCAGACGAAGGCGAAGGGCGATTTTGTGGATACGCTCATTTCCGTGGTGGCGTTTGACGACGTGGTGTCGTTGTTTGCGTTTTCCGTGGCGATATCCGTGGCGATGGCAACAACGTCGGGAACGGTGAATTCTCAGACGGTGTTGCTGCCGCTTTTATACAATGTACTGATGATCATACTCGGAGTGGCGCTTGGTTTTGTATTGAAATTTTTTATGGCTAAGCGTTCTACGGATAATCGGCTGATTGTGTCCGTCGCGCTTTTGTTTACGCTTTGCGGCGTGGGGGCGGCGTTATCGGTTTCTCCGTTGATGGCGTGCATGGTGATGGGCGCGGTGTATATCAACGCGTCCGGCGACGACAGGTTGTTCAAGCAACTCAATTATTTTTCGCCGCCGATTCTGCTGATGTTTTTCGTGCGTTCGGGGATGAGTTTTCGTCTGGATACGCTGTTCGACGTTTCGTCGCGAGTGGCGGGCGTACCGCTTTTACTGATAGGATGCCTGTATTTTATCGTACGAATCGCGGGGAAGTATCTCGGCGCGTACGCAGGGTGCAGAATATGCAAAAAACCGCGGAAAACAACGTATACGCTGGGCTTGGCGCTGATACCGCAGGCGGGCGTGGCGATAGGGCTATCGGAACTTGCGGCGCGTACGATCGGCGGCAGTACGGGCGCGGTGATACAGACGATTATTATGTCGTCGAGTATTTTGTACGAACTGATCGGTCCCGGTATGGCGAAACTGGCGTTGTCGTTATCGGGCGCGATCGGGGGAACGCAAACGGATGAAAAGACGACGGAACCGGAAAAGAGCGAGCGTGAGATTTTAATCGAACGGATGAACGAAATACAAAAGGAAATAGACCGCGCGAATTACGCTCGGAGCGAGGAAGAAAAAGCGTTTTCCGACGCCGCGGAAGAACAGGAAGAATTGCTGTTAAACAACGATAGGAACAGAAAATTCATAAACAGGAGATAGAGCGATGAAAGATATACTGGCTGAACTGATGGGGGAATGGTGTACGGGAGTAAACATCGGCGGCATTATTCTGAAAATATGCCTTGCGATCGTATTGTCGGCGGTGATAGGCAGCGAAAGAGCCACGAAACGGCATGCGGCGGGGCTGCGTACGTTTATGCTGGTATCTCTTGTTTCCGCGCTTGCCGCCACGGTGGATAAATTTTTGATTACGGAATACGGAGTAAGTATCCCCGTAGTAACGGGCGCAACCGTAATCGGGCTGGCAATCGTCAGTTCAAATACGATTTTATACAGTTCCAAAAGTCAGATAAAGGGGCTTACCACGTCGGTGGCGTTGTGGGGAAACAGCATCCTGTCCGTATTGATCGGTCTGGATTTGTATCTGATCGCGTTGGTTGCCTTTGCGGCGTTTATGCTGTGCCTGACGGGTTTTATGCGGTTCGAATACGCGCTGAAACGCCGTTCGGATTATTTTGAAATCCATCTGGAATTGAACAATAAAAATTCGTTGCAGGAATTTATCGCCGTGATAAGAAAACTCGGGCTGAAAGTAGACGATATAGAATTGAATACCGCATATATGAATACGGGACTTTTCGTCTATTCGGTGTCGCTTTCGATAGATAAGAAAAAAGTCGGGCAGAAAGTAAAACACGACGATATTATTTCCGCGATTTCGGAACTGGAATACGTAAATTACGTGGAAGAATTGGGTTGTTGAAAGATTAAATCGCGGCAGGAACGGAAAAAGCGTAGAAATATTTTAATATAAACCGATTGCATTTCTTTTGCGTGCCGTTTTGGATATTCGGCTTTAATTTCAAAATAATCGAATAAACATTGTAAGAATCCTGTTTGTTGCGATAAGAATCCGCGAGAGGAGCCCGAAGATAAATTTCATGGGAAATATTCGTTAATCGGAATGTGCGGACGGGAAAGCGTTTGCGGGCGGCGAAGAAGAGGAAGCAAAGATTTTTTTGTTGCACAACGGCAAGCAGCGGCGCACTGTGAAGTAACTTTTTAAGTTATGGAACAGTGCGTTTTTTGTAAAGAAAAACCACTCGCCGGGCGAGTGCTTAAAGGGCGCAACTTACCGTTATTATCTCTTACCGACGAAACTATTTTACAATAAAAGAATTTTGTAATAAAATCGTAGATTTTTATTATTGAAAATAGGGTATAATAATGTTATAATAGTATAAAACAATATTTCGTTACAAAAATATTGTTTATTAAAAAGAAGAGGCATAGCGCATATGAAACTTGATTTTAAAACCTATTCCGATAAAGTAAGAGGTTGTTATACGGGAAAAAATATAGGCGGAACGCTGGGCGCGCCGTTTGAATGTTATCGCGGCGTGTATAATCTCGATTGGTTTATGCAGGATATTTCTTCGCCTATACCAAACGACGACGTGGATTTGCAACTTGTATGGCTTGCCGCCGTGGAACGCGAGGGGCGGCATATCGATTCGCACGTGCTTGCCGAATACTGGGAAACGTACGTAAGCGCGCAGATTTCCGAATACGGCACAAGCAAAAACAATTTCGGCATGGGGATTCTGCCTCCGCTTTCGGGGTATCTTCGTAACGAAAACCGCAACAGCAACGGCGCGTGGATCCGCACGGAAATCTGGGCGTGCCTTTGCGCGGGAAACCCTGCGCTGGCGGCTAATTACGCTTATTACGACGCGTGCGTAGACCATTCGGACGAAGGCGTGTATGCGGCTACGTTTACGGCGGCGGTGCAGGCGGCGGCGTTTTCCGAAAAGGACAGAGAAGAACTGATCGATATCGGTCTTTCGTATATTCCCGAAGATTGCGGCGTAAGCCGCGCCGTAGCGTTGATACGGCAGTGCTATAAAAACGGCGACGACTGGAAAACGGCAAGAAAGAAACTTCTGATTGCTTTGCCGTCATCGTTCGGCGAAATGGACGGCGAATGGAAAGGCACCGCTTCGGTGCCGGCTTGCGATAAATGCCCCGTGCAACAAAAGGATAACGATATCCCGAAAGCGGAACACGGCTACGACGCGCCCGCCGCAATCGGCATCGTACTGCTCGGCTGGTATTACGGCGAGGGCGATTTTGCGAAATCGGTGTGTCTTGCGGTGAATTGCGGAGAGGACAGCGATTGCACGGCGGGAACGCTCGGCTCTGTTTTAGGTATTATCGCAGGCGAAAGCAATTTGCCCGAAAAATGGAAGAAAGCCTGCTCGCAGCAAATCGCTACGTGTACGCTTCGCACCGACAACGTATTTTTACCGAAAACGATTCCGGAACTTTGCGATCGCATCGTAAGGCAAACGCCCGTAGTATTGCAGGACTATTGCCGTTTCGGCGAAAACGGAGAATATACGATAGAGCCGGTTGCGGAATTCGGGTACAGAAAAGGCGCGTTCCGTTGCAACAAGCATGAAGATTTCGCGGAGTTGCTTGCGGAACAGGGGCGTACGGTGCGGTTCCATTTTCGCGGGCTTACCGTAAAAGTAACTTATGACGATACGCGCGTTTCGATTACGGACGGAGCGGAAAAAACGCTGAAACTTACTTTCGTAAACAATCTTTATACGCCGCAATATCTGAAACTGCGCTATCTCGGAATTCCGGAAACGTGGGAAGTAAAAGGCGGCAAAGAACAATGCGTAGGGCTGGAACACTGGCACGGCAGCAGCAACGTGAATTCGATTGATTTTACGTTTACGCCGCACGGTCCCTATACGGCAAAAACAGAAATCGTTCTGGAAATTTCCGTGAACGGCAGAGGCGAAAAAATGTACGTTCCGCTGACGTTTTTCAACGGCAGATGCGGGGAGTAAAGGATTGGTTATGGATATTAACGACAAAGAAAAGCAAATCGAAGAACTGATTGAAAAAATGACGACGGAAGAAAAGGTTGCGCAGACGTTGCAGCTTTCCTATCAGTCGATGTCGGCGGAAAAATTCGAAGAGACGGTGCAAAAAGGCGTGCTCGGTTCGTACCTGCACGTGCTGGGCAAAGATACGGAAAAATACATAAACGCGGCTAAAAACAGTCGGCTGGGCATTCAGCCGATGTTCGGTATCGACGCGATACACGGGCACGCGCTGCTTCGCGGCGCAACGGTTTTCCCGTCGCAGCTTGCCGTGGCGTGTACGTTTGACGAAACGCTTACGGAAGAAATCGGGCACGCGACGGCGGAAGAAGTTGCCGCAGACGGGCTGGACTGGGTGTTTTCGCCCGTGCTTTGCATCGGCAGAGATTTGCGCTGGGGCAGAGTGGATGAAACGTTCGGTGAAGATAAAACGGTGGTATCGCGGCTGGGCGCGGCGATTATTCGCGGGTATCAGACGGACAATCTCACGGCGGCGTGCGCGAAACACTATCTTGCGTACGGCGAAGCCACGGGCGGAAGAGATTCTTACGATACGGAAATCACCGAGCGGAAAGCGCGCGAAATCTTTTTAAAGCCGTTCGCCGCCGCAGCGGAAGCCGGTTGCGATACGTTTATGACGGGTTACGGATCGATAGACGGCACGCCTTTGACGGCGAATAAACGCTATCTGCGCGAAATTTTAAAAGACGAACTCGGTTTCGACGGGTTTGTGGTTACCGACTGGTACAATTACGATTCGTTGATCGGAGGGCAGCGCTATTCCGGAAACATAGAGGAAGCGGCAGCCGCGGGCATGAACGCGGGCAACGATATGAGCATGAACAGCCCCGATTATTTCGAAGGGGCTTTGGCTGCGGTGAAAAACGGGAAGATATCGGAAGCAACGCTCAACGATTCTGTGCGCCGGATTTTGCGCGTAAAACAGCGGCTGGGGATTCTGGACGGAAGCAGAAAATGCCCGCCGCGCAGCGTAATCGGCTGCGAAGCGCATAAAAAAATCAATTACCGCGCGGCTGTGGAAAGCGCGGTGCTTCTTGAAAACAACGGAGCGTTGCCGCTCGATAAAAAGAAAATCCGTAAAATCGCGGTCATCGGACCGAACGCGGACGACTGGCAGGCGCAGTACGGCGACTGGACGTATGTTTCTCACCCGGACCCGAACCCCGCCGCCGAGCCTACCGAAAACATTTATACCGTGCTTCGCGGCGTGAAAGAAGAATTTACAAACGCCGGAATCGTTTATGAGAAAGGTTGCGTCATCGAAGAAGAGATATCCGCGGCGGAAAGCGATAAACTGTTTGCGGCGGCGATCGAAGCGGCGAAGAACGCGGACGTCGTCATCGGCGTGTTCGGCGATAACTTAAAAGAAAACGGCGAGGCGAAAGACCGGGCTAAACTTGATTTATACGGCAGGCAAAACGAACTTGCCGGCGCCGTAGCCGCGCTGAACAAGCCGTTTATCGGCGTTGTCGTCAGCGGAAAACCGCTGGTTTTAACAACTTTGAAATCTGCGTGCGGCGCGTTGGTGCAATGCTTCAACGGCGGCGATCTTTGCGGCAAAGCGGTAGCCGCGCTGTTATGCGGAAACGAGAATTTCAGCGGAAAACTGCCGATTTCTTTCCCGTACGATTCGGCGGCGTTGCCTTGCTATTACGATCAGTACGAATACTGGCACGGCGGCAAGTATATGGACGTGCCCGCCGGGTGCTTGTATCCGTTCGGCTACGGTCTTTCTTATTCGAAATTCCGCTACGGCGCGCCGGAAGTATCGCAAAAAGAGATACGCAAGAACGAAACGTTTGAGCTGACGTGCGAAATAACGAACGAGAGCAAAACGGACGGCGAAGAAATCGTTCAGCTGTATTTCCGCGACGAAGTATGTAAAAAACTTACGCCTGCGCATACTTTACTTGATTTCAAGCGGGCGACGGTGCCTGCGGGCGAAACGAAGAAAGTTGCGTTTAAAGCGGCGGCGGAATCGCTCGGCTATATGAGCGACGAGCTGAAAAACACCGTAGACGCGGGCGAATTCACGTTGTTTGTTTCGGGCGACGGAAAAAATTTCAAAACGACAAAAATCGTCGTTACGGATTGAAAAATAGCGTCGGAAAATCAAGCGATGCGGTCAGCCGGACGGAAACAAACTTTTCCTCCGGCCACGGAGGTTGAAATGTTCGTAAAATCGGCGATAAAATATTTCTTTTTATCTTTCTTTTCTAATCCGCTTGCGGAAGAAAGCAGGCGGCGCGGTTTGTGGCAGGGGATTTTGTCCTTTCTGCTGGGACTGACGTTGTTTTTCTGCGGTTTAACCGCGGGCAGCGCGGCTTCGTTTTCGCCGCTTTATAAAAAAGCGGGAAGCTTCCGCGAATTTTTGTATAAGGCGGCGGACAATGCGGTAACGGTGGAGGTGAAAGACGGCAAGGCGCGCGCAAGCATCCGCGGCGAAAACAACGCGGCGATCGATACGTTCGCAAACGATGCCGACGCCGCGGTATATTCGCTGAACGGGTATAACCTGATTATCGATACGCGCGACGAAGCGACGACTTACAACGATTTTACGCTGACTTACGTATTGAACGGAAAGGAATATTCCGCCGAAGAATGGAGAAGTTTAAGCGAAACGGAAAAGAAGAATTATTCCGTGAAGGTGAACTATTCTTCTTCCGCGCTTGTGCTTACCAAGGAAAAAGCGGAGGGCTACGCAGCGTGGATACTCGGCGCGGAATGCGATGATAAAGCGGCGAAAGAAAAATGCCGCGCGCTTTTGAACGACGCGGGAGAGCTTCCCGAAAAAAATTACAACGCGGCGTACGAATTGTACGTTTCGGCGTATTATTCCGACCTTTCTAAGATCGAGCGGTACGGCAAAGCGCCCACGATGCGTTCGTATTACATGAACACGTATCTTGCCGCGGATAAAAACGGCGATTTAAAATACGATAACTTCGTGGTGATTCTGCAAAATATTTATTTTTGTTATTTCACAACCGACTCCGGCGTAACGGTAAGCACGAACGGCTATTTTAAAGATATGCCCGATCTCACGGCGGATTCGCCCGCGGGGTATGACGAGTTGTTTTCGGCAATGCATGCCGCTTCTTCCGATATCGTCGCCGTAAATTACTTTTTGTATCTCGTGCGCGTGGCGATGTTTGCGCTTATCGCGTGGATCGTTTCGTCGCTGTTGATTTCCGTATGCGGCTGGATAGGCAGATGCGCGGACCTGAAGGAATACGGATCGGCGTTTAAAAGTTTCGCTACGTTCTGGCTGGTTTCGGGCGTAACGGCGGCGATCGCTTCGTTTGTCGGTTCGTTTTTCCTTTCCCGCACGGCCGGTTTCTGGCTTGGCGCGGGTTTATATATCGGGCTTGCCGTGTTCCGCGCCATAGAGCAAAATATTTACGTTTTTGCAAAGCGCAGAAAGGAAGCGCGCGAAGAGGCGGAAGAAGAAAATGTCGATTCCGATTAAACGCGGGATACGCGGAAGGAGGGATTCATGTCGGGAAATAAACAGGAAAATACGGAACTGCAATACGAAGCGGAACGCGACTATGTAAAAAGATTTATTGCCGAACAGTACGTCAGCCGCGGGTACTATATTCACTTTCATCGGAACATCGAAATTTACGGCGTGGTGAAAGGCGCGGTTTACGTTACCGTCGCAGGCGAAAGCTGTACTTTGAAAGAAGGTCAGATTGCGGTAATCAACGGCTTTGAAAGCCACAGCTACGAAATCGACGGCGAGGCGGAAATTTTTTATTTTCACGTGGGAACGGATTACGTACGCGATTTCAAGCAGCTGTATCCGAACCGGAAATTGCCGAGATGGCTGCTCGAACGCAAGCAGAACGCAACCATTATCTCGCAAATCAAAAAAGTGATGGCAAGCGGCGGAAAGTGGTCGGATTTAAAGAAAACGGGTTTCGTATGCTCTCTTTTTGCGGATATCATTGATTTTTACGGACTGATCCCCTCGGTGCCCGCTACGGAAAGCGATAACGATCTTGTTTCGCAGGCAGTGCAATACATTTACGAGCATTATGCCGAGGAGCTTACGCTGGAAACGCTTTCCCGGCACTTTTTCATGTCGCCGAAAGTTTTTTCCCGCAGAATTTCAAAAGGAATCAACTGCGATTTGCGCATTTTTGTAAACGACGTGCGCATACAAAAAGCCGTGCAGCTGTTGCATATGCCTGAAAATAAAGCCCGATCGGTGGCAGACGTGGCGTTTTCCTGCGGGTTCAACAATATGGTAACGTTTTACCGCAGCTATAAACGGAATTTCTGTTATAAAAAACTTCCGAAACCGGAAGCGGATTAATATAAACGAATCAGCAATCGCCCGGAACAATCAATTCGGGCGATTTTTGTAACAAAACAACGGATTTTTGATATTGATTTTTTCACGGAAAAGAATTATAATATAAACGAAAAGGAAAAAAGGCATTTTCTTTCCGGCACAAAACCGATGGGATGCCCGAAAGCAATAAACAGTCGACTGTTTATTGCTGCTTGTGTAAAATAAACACAAGCAGCAACAGAAATTTATGGAGGTTTGTGATGAAGAAGAAAATCACGGCAATGTTGTTGGCTGCCACCGTAGGCACGGGACTAGCGTTTTCCGCATGTTCTTCCGCTTCGGGGGCTACTTATTACGAAGTATCCGATTATCAGGGTACTACGTACGACGAAAGCGGACGCACAAAGTACAATAAGGCGCTGTTCTATGCGAATTATCATCAGTACGGCAATCCCGATCCGTTCGTTCTCGATAACACTTCGCGCGACGGCTACTATTATCTGTATGCTACGGACGCGTATATGCGCGCATGGCGTTCGGAAAATCTGACGGATTGGGAAGAAGCGGGTACCACGCTGAACGCGGGACTCACGGGGACGGACGCGGATAAAGCGATTACTCAGGACGTCTGGGCAAGCGAAGTTGTGTACGACGAAACAACGCAGACGTATTATATGTATTTCAGCGCTTCGCCCGCGGCGGATAATTCCGTACAATACGGCGGCGGGGCGTACGCTCCGATGAGCGACAGCCTTCATTCGAAATACAATATGTACGTGGCATCTTCCGCTTCGCCCGCAGGGCCTTTCAATTTAATCGATTTCACGAATCCCGAAAGCTGTGGCGAGGGCAACGTGCACGATTACAATACTACCGCGGGTATCGCCATCACCAATGAAAACCGCGACGATTATAAAACGACGGTAGAACAGGACGGCGTGGAATACGCGCGCGCTTTCCCGCAGTATTATGCGAAGTATCTCGCGTTTGATCCCGAGGATTTCATTTACGCGTACGAGCACGCATACGATTCCGAAAATTATTCGTTGCCCATGGTTTTGAACGGCGGCACGCTGGCCTCCATCGATCCGCATCCGTACGTCGATCCCGATACGAATCGGAAATATCTGTATATCGTGTGCGATAAAGCGGCGGGGCAGGTAGGTCTTGCCGTAATGGAAATGGAAAACTGGCTGAAACCGAAGTGGGATACCTTCCGTTTTATTGCGCACCCCTGCTATTATACGGTGGAAGATTATCTGAAATTTAACCGCGATAACGAAAGAGTTGCGCGCGTTACCTACGAAAACAGCGGCAACACGATTAACGAAGGTCCTTCCGTTATGAAGCACAACGGCAAGTATTATCTTTCGTTTTCCGTAAACTCATACGGTACAAGCGATTACCAGATCGGTCAGGCTGTTGCGGACAGCCCCCTCGGTCCGTTCCGCAAACTCACGGAAGAAGAGGGCGGTTTGTTGCTCAGCGCGCTGGCGGTAGAAAGTCAGCCCGCAGGAGAAACTTCCACGCAGGCGCCTTCCGGCACGGGACATCACAGCTTTGTAACCGCGGGAAATCAGACGTTTATCGTATATCATCGCCACAGAGATTACGAAACGGCGGGTGCGGACAGATATACCGCGATCGATGAGATTAAATGGATAACGAATAAAGACGGGCTGGACGTAATGTATGCGAACGGACCTACCGATTCCGTGCAGCCGCTGCCCGAGACGTATTCGAAATATAAAAACATCGCAGGCGAAGCGACGGTTACCGCCGATACCGAGGCTACGGACGTAGGCGCGCTGACGGACGGACTTTTAAGTATGCAGAAAATGTTCGGTTTTGCCGATTTCGTAAAAGAAACCGCAATTACGAAAACCACCTCGTTTACGTTTGATTTTGCCGAAGCGAAAACCATCCGCGCGTTGATGATTTACAATTCGAAAGACGTCGAAGCCATGTTCCTTAATGCCAGAGTAGAATTTACCTGCGAACAGGCGGACGGTACGACGATAACGAAAGTGATTAAAAATATTGCGTTCGATACAGATCAGTATTGCAGCAAGAGCGAATTTTCGGGCAAATATACCTATATCATGTCCGGAGCCGCAGCGGTAAGCGAATTCAACGAACTGAAAGCGAAGTCCGTGAAAATTACGGTGAGCGTGCCCGAAGGGCAGGAGAAAGTCGGTTTATCCGAAATCCGTATTCTGGGGAGATGAAGAAGATGAAAAACAACAAGAAATTATCCGCAATGCTTGCATGCGCGCTTATTTCCTCGTGCGCAGCCGTTACGTTCGGCTCGTGCGGAGGCGGCGAAGCGAAAGATACCTACGTACCCGATGAAAACACTTACCGCTGGGCTAATACGCCCGCAGTACAGGCGGAAATGGACGAGGGCGTAAAGATTGACGGCGAATTTAACGACAGCGTATACGAAAATATCAATTGGCTGGACGCTATCGACCGCCCGGACAGCGAGAAAACTTCGATAATCCGCGTGGGCACCGCAATTACGGCTAAGGGCGTGTATATTGCCGTAGACGTGGAAGAAACCGGTTCGAAAATTTATGTAAACCCGAATCGCGCCAGCTATTGCAACAGCTGTATCGAATTGTATATGGATATGGCAAGCGAAACGGATTTGACGAAGAAAACGTTTGAGCTGGACCTTATGGCGAACGGCGATTTTTCCGTCCGCAGCCGCGTTCCCGCCAGATGGGATTGGAAATCCGCTTACGCGCCGAACGATATCGCCCCGATAGCCGCAGCGAAAACGAAGGGCGGCAAAGTAAACTCGGATACCTGCTACGGATATTCGTACGAAGTATTTCTTTCGAAAGGCTATCTCGAAAAAATGGGTTACGAATTTTCAGAAGAAATGGAAATCGCGCTCAATCCGGTGCATATCATTTCGCTTGATTATAATCAAACGAATCATCAGCTTGCCCGCGTTTATTCGCAATGGATTGCCGATTATTCGGATAATTACGACTGGGGCAAACCGAATACCTGGCTGACGTTCGGTAAAAACGGCTTGGAAACTTACAATGTAAACGTAACCGTAACGGGCGATAAAACGTTGGGCTCTATCGTCGGGGTGAACGGAAAGAACGAAATTTTCAAAGGGCACAACGGCGAACTGAAGATTATTTGCCTGAACGGTTCCAAGCTTACGAAGCTTACCGTAAACGGCGAAAACGCACTGGAAAAAGTACGTTGGTCGGGCGACGTAGGAGTTCTTACTCTTGCAAATCCCACGGCGGACGTAGCGGTGGAAGCCGAATTCGCAAAATAAAATAGGCCGGTAAAAATTGTAAAAATATTTCGTTTTAAAACGATAAAAAATTCAAGGAAGGAAGGAAAAGGAAATGAGAAAAAACAAACTGATCGGATCTGTAGCGGCTGCAATGATGCTTGCGTTGGCGATGGGCGGTTTTTCCGCCTGCGCCGGCGACAACGGACACGTACATGAGTACACGAAGTGGGCGTATAACGATACGCAACACTGGAAAGTATGCGAAGCGGACGGCGCGGAGAGCACGCATATCGATCACTTCTTCAATGCGGAAAACGATTACAAGTGCGAATGCGGCGCAACGATGGCGATGACGGAAGTGCGCGGCTCTTTGAAAATTTACAATGACGGGGCTCTTGAAACCGATTATGCGGGCGTAACGCTTACTCTTACCGACGTAGCCGGCAATACGACCGTAAAAATCAATCCTACGTTCAATACAGACGGCACGTATTCTTTCAAAATTCCCCAGAGCGAAAAAGCGTACACTCTCACGATTACGAAAGACGGATATATCAGCGATTCCATAGCGTTTAACGCAACAAACGGCACGCTGCGCGACGCGAAGCTGGTGTATATCGCCTATGCTTCTACCCCCGGTATGGAAGGCTGGGGCCAAAGCGATTATTCGCAACTGGATAAAAACATTATCGGTCTGAATAACGATTTGCAGTTCATCTTTTCCAAGAAAACCTACAACAAGGTAGCGTTTACCGTTACGCTTCAAAGCGACTGGAACAGTGCCGGAAAAGCCGGCAGACAGGGCGTAATTTTCCGTTTTAAAGACGGCGACGAATATAAAGGCATAGCCGCAATGCAGACGGAAGGCGAAAAGAAATTGCAGAGCGACGGGCAAACCGATTACGCCGCGTGGTGGAATAAGCAGGGCGTCGGCTTAAACGGCTCGCTCGATCTTGCGGAGGGCAGCAGCTGGGATACCTTGGTGGATTTTGCAAGCCGTACGGATTTGAAAGACGCGCTTAATGCGGGGACTTTGAAATTGACGGTGCTTCGCGACGGCGCGGTATTCTACGCGTACCTGAACGGCGAATACGTAGGATGTAAGAGCTATGCCGCCAAATATGCCGATATGGAGTGCGAAGCGGGCTTCTATTATTTCGACTTCAAAGGTTCGACGATGCGCGAGTGGAATTTTGAAGTAACCGAAGATACGGCGGAACTGGAAGCAAAAATTCCCGCGGGTTCGTTGAACGCTGCGGTGAAAACAAAAGTCAAAGGCGTGGTTACGCAGCTTGCCGACGGGCAGAAAGTAAAAATCGAAGGCGGCGTATCATCGGGTGAATACACCGTAAAGGACGGCAAAATTTCATTGCCGAAAATGGTTGCCGGCACATATAAACTTTCCTACGGCGAAGATTGCTTTGCGTCGATTACCATTGAGAAAGATACCGAATATACAAGCGATATAGAATTGCAGTATAAGGTATTCGATTTGCTTAACGGTTGGGACGAAGCACAGCACGATTTTTCGCACGTGAACGACGAGAATCCCACAATCTCAATAAAAGGCAATACGCTCAACGTAATTTCGCGCGAAAAGTATAACGACGTGGCGACTTCGCTGTGGATTAAAAAAGGCAATTCCACGCACGGACAGGACGTGCAAGGCATTGTTCTGAAATTTTCCGACGGCAAATATATGATTACGCGCAGCGAAAAAATGAGCGACGGCAAATATAAGTTGCAATGGATGGCAAGCAATGCCCTGTGGGGTATGGTTACGGCGAAAGATCAGTGGCTTGATTACCAGAACCCCTTGACGGAAGCGCAGAACACGGCGTTTGAAAGCGCGGACGGCTTGCAGCTTACGGTGGTTCGTTCCGGAAACATTCTTACGGTATACGTAAACGGCGAGAAGATTCCGGGCGGCTCGGTCGTTCTCGATGAATCTTACGCTTCCATGACGGTGCAGGCAGGCTTCTTCGATTTCGACAGCAAAACGAACGCTACCTGGAAATTCGATATCCGATCGGATATTTCCGCTTACAATACGGCGCTGGAAAAGACCGATAGCAATGAAAAGCAATATAATAACAACGTAAATCTTACGGGCGACGTATGGCAGGCGATGAAATTAAAAGTAAACGAAGGCTATACGGGCGAAGTACGTATCGGTTTTACGGCATGGCATAACGGCGCTAATGCGGGATATGTTAAGTCGATTGTGTGTCAGGAAGGTAATTGGTGGATACAGGAAACAGATAGCTGGCACGGAACAAAGCTTTCCGAAGAGTTTGCAAGCGCGCTGACGGGCGAGGGGTTGTATCTTGCTTATCACCGCGTCGCGGCAACGGGGTACGTTGAAGTTTATGCCGGCGTAACGAAAGCCGCGCTTGAAAGCGCGATTGAAAGCGGTACCGCGCTTTATACCTTTACAGCCGAGCCGGAACTTAAAAAGAAAGAAATAACCGTTGTCGGCGTGCTTTTCTGGAGAGGCGATTATACCGCATCGGCTACGGGATATTCTTACGGCGCTACTTCCGAGGCGGTGCTTAAAAAACTTGTTTAACGCTTCCATGAAATCGGGTATAATATAGATATAATAAAACCTTATAGCGAGTTGCGGGTGACGGAAACGTTTCCCGCTTCCCGCCGTATAAAAGCCCCGTAACCGGGGTATACAAATATTGAAGGAGAAAGAAAATGAAAACGAAAAAAATTCTTAGTCTTGCCACTTCGGCAATCCTGCTCTCGTCTTTGAGCGCGATGGCGGCATGCGGCAAAAAGCCGAATCCCGACGCCGAGGGCAGAACGGAAATTGTATTCCTTGCCGACGCGGGCGCTACAAGCAAGCCTGCATTTGAAAAAATGGTAAAAGCCTATAACGAAGGGCAGGGTAAAACGGACGGCGTATACGTTACGTTAAAGCCGAGTTCGGGCGTTTCCACAAAGGGCGAAAACTATTTTAAGCAGTCCTCGCGCAACGCGCCCAACGTAATGATGGTCAGCGATCAGGTGTACCGTCAGTACGCAATTTCCTCCGATCGTTCTTCCGCGGACGGCATGGGGTATTTTCTCAATCTCAATAATTATGTGGCGCAGGATAAGGATTTCGATCTTTCTTCTTTCCCCGTAAGCGCAAGCAACACGTTCCGCCTTACCTATTCCGAAACGGAGAAAAACGTTGCGGGCGCAGGGCAGGACATTCGCGGGATTCCGTTCGCTGCGGATATGCAGGTGAATTATTTCAATAAAAAGGCGTTTAAAAATGCGGGAATTAACGTGATTTCCTGCGAAGAAGAAGCGCTTGCCGAAAAATATCCGAATCTGCAGCCGCACGGCTATGCGGAATATGCTACGGCGCCGTTCGAGGGCGCGGAGTCGTCGGTAAACCTTGCCGGAGAAACGGTGTATAAAGTATTCAATAACCGCATTGCGATGAACTGGGAAGAACAGCGCTATCTTTTTAAGTGTTTCACGAAAGATTATAACGCCCATTCGCCCACGAAATACGGCTATGTTTCCGAATACTGGTTCAACTACGGTTGGTCGGTGGGCGGCGACGTTGTGCAATACAACGGCGAAAAGTACGATTTCACGCTGACGGATACAAGCAAAAACTATCTTGCCACGAAAGCGGTAACGGTAAACGGAAAATCGTATGCGGCGGGCGAGATTATCGAATACGAAGATAAAAAAGCCGCTTCTTCCGTGGACGGCTTGTACGAATTGCCTTCGATGTACGATGCGCTTTGCGAATTTTTGAAACTTTCCGTGCGCACGGACAGAAGCGTAGATGCCGGCATGAACGGTTACGGCATTTCTGAACCGGACGTAAGCAACGTGG
>OGFY01000869.1_pt1 | contig 26177 bp, 25 predicted proteins | sample 1570951 | NCBI WGS metagenome assembly OGFY01 (sample SAMEA2581942, study PRJEB24529) | metagenome | biome: Human gut stool | place: China | collected 2011
CGTGGTTTGGGACCATGAGGTCGCAGGTTCGATCCCTGTCACCTCGACCATATTTTAAAATATATAATGAGGAAGTCCAACCTTAAATTGGGACATTAAACGAGGATACTTTGGATAAACTTCCAAATACATCCTTGTTTTTTATTATATTTTATAATAAAGTCTAATAAAAAGGATGAATTAAGATGGAGATGTTACAATTTATTTTAAATAATAAAGATTACTTAGAAGATTTGATTACAAGAAGCACGTATCATTCAAATGCCATTGAAGGAAGTACACTTACCTATGCTGAAACTTATGCTATACTTTATAATGATAATAGCTTTAAAATAGAAGGAAAAGAACCTAGAGAAATATATGAAGCTATTAACCATAAAAAGGCTTTAGAATTAGTTTTTAAGAATTTACAAGATAATGAAGTATTTGATGAAAGATTCATTAAAATATTAAATGAATCTATAAATAGAGATATTAAAGATACAGAAGGTTATAGAACTGTACAAGTATTTATTCAAGGTAGTGAACATATTCCGCCTGAACCTGAAAAAGTACCAAATTTGATGATGTATTATATATACAATTATAATCACGACGAGCAAGATATATTTACTAAAATTGCTAGATATCATATCGAATTTGAAAGGATACACCCTTTTGAAGATGGAAATGGAAGAACTGGCAGATTACTTATAAATTATGAATTGTTAAAAAATAATTTGCCACCTGTTGTTATAGCAAAAGAAGATAGAGTAAAGTATTTTGAATTTTTAAGAAATAATGATAGTAATGGCTTTGCTGAATGGTTGAAAGAATTATCTACTAGAGAAGAAGAAAGAATGAAATGGTTTGGATATAAATTCTTATAATATTTTTATCCATATTAAAAAAGTACCCAACCAGTATAACGCAATTATGTTAAGTTACAAATGCTTTTTAGAAAATAAAATATAGTCTAATATAAAAAAATACCAGCCTAAATATTAAATTTAAGCTGGTATTTATAGTTTAACGGAAACCTCCGCCTCCGCCACCACCTCCGAAGGAACCTCCTCCTCCTCCTCCAGAAGAGAATCCTCCACCACCGGAACTGTAACTTTCGGCTCTTGATTTGGCACTATTTGCTTGAGTAATTCCATGGCTTGCACAGGCATTAATAAAAATAATATTATCATATGAATAAAATGCTGACTGTGCAACAACGTCAGGATATAAATCTTTAAATTGTTTAGCCACTTTTTTAGCTATTCCCATCATCTGAGCATATATTAAATAATCTTCAAACAAATTAACTTCAATTGCTGTTCTTTCGGCTATTAGTGTATAATCAAGCAAAAATTTCTTTAAACCTGCAAGCTCAAGCGCTTGTTGGTTTAAATCTTCTGTTACAGAATGTTTTTTATATTTAAAAAATTTAAATGCTTTTTCTTCTGAAACTGTAATAAGTCCTTCTGCAATAAGCTTATTTTCTTCTTCATCAATTAATTTGTCAAACCAAGAAAGAATCTTAGTATAATTGCTACTGCACCATTTTTCAAATTCTCTACTTTCAAGTATGCCATCACCGCTGGCACTCAAAAGCATATTAAATAACTTTTTCTCAGTTGAATCCTCAAAAGAGGACAAATCCACTTTATTTAAAATAATAACAGTACCTTCCTTTTTGAAAATTTTACCCGTTTGTGCTGTGTCAATTCTAATTTTACATTCTTTTAGCCATTTTAAAATAATAGCTCCTAAAATGTCCGTCTGGTTTTTAATAATTTTATATTTATAACCAATGTAATAAGCTTTATATAAATCATTATTACAAGGAATATCCCTAAAATAAGGAATTTCTTTTGGCAATTTTGCTCCTGCAAGATTTGAACTAATACTTGAAAAAGCAATAGCAAAAATAACAATCAAAATTGGCAAAAGTGTAAAAAATAGTGAAAAAAGAGTTGTACCAATTCCAAAGACTATAGACATAGTTGAACTTCCATAATTTGTAGGACTAGCAGAATATTGTGTAGATCCTTCATTTGCCATGTCTAAATAGTAATCGAAGTTTTTATTAATTTTGTTTTTGCAATTAAATGTTTCTGACGGAAATTGAACTAAAATTGTCATGTATTCATCAGTAGTTAGAGAACCATCAGACTGCATTTCAATATATCCATCATACACATAGGCTGTGCCACCGTAATTACCATAGCCCCAAACACCAACAGAATTATCAATAGGATTATTAGCATGAATTTTGATGTAGGCATTACCAATACTATTTGAAAAATTGTATGGAATTAAAGTCCAATAAACCATTTGGGAATCAGTTAAATCTGATACAAAATTCGAAATAGAATACTTAATTGTATAGGTGTGAGAACCATATGTGCTAATCCCCCAACAAAGTTCTACACCGTTAGAAATAGTATTAATACCACACTTGTATGCCTTACTCCCTAAAGTTCCTGAAGTATTCCAAGAAGATAGAGTCGCATAACTCTGACCATTTTCTGAAACGGATAAATTAGAAATTTTAGAATTTCCTATATTGTGGTAAGGATGATAAACCTCTGTACCTTGATTCGTTTTACAATTCCATATTTCTGTAACTTGCGCATCTCCGTTATCATCAATAAAAATGTCCATAGAAATTTTATTGATAGTATTGGCTTTCGCACAATTGCATAAAGATAAAAAAGTAAAAACGAATAAAAACATAAAAAATATTTTTAATTCTTTACTCATGAAAACCCCCTAATATTTAAATTTATTCAATTATTCCATACTGATACAAAATTATCAATATAAAATTAAAAAAAGTCTTGAAAAATATAAAAAAAGCAAGTATAATAATTTACGTAAATAAAAAATGCGATTGTAGCTTAGCTGGATAGAGTACTTGGCTACGAACCAAGGGGTCGGGGGTTCGAATCCCTCCAGTCGCACCATAAAGTAGCAGTGCTTAGATAACTGCTATTTTTGTTATTTAAAAGTATTTTGTTGGGATTCGAAAAGGAAGAACAGAAAAACGTCCAGTGGACGTTTTTTCTGACGCGGCTCGACGAATCCCTCCAGTCGCACCATAAAGTAGCAGTATTTAGATAACTGCTATTTTTTGTTGTTTAAAAACACTTTGTTGGGATTCGAAAAGGAAGATTTTTTGTAAAAAATATTTATAAAACATGAGCAAATTTTGTTGAAAAATAGATGTTAAATGTGTTATTATTAACATAATAGTGATTAGTAAAAAAACAATTTAAATTTATAGGAGATATTAAATGGATGACCAATCAAACAAACAGATACAAAAAGTGAAAAAAGTAGTAAAAAAAGCAATTATTGCCGCATTAAGGCCAATAATAATTATTTTTGCTATTATATGTATAATTGTAGCTTTTATTTGTTCGGCTATGTATGTAATTACATTAGATACGGCTACACTTAAAGATGGCAGTTGGGATAATGTTCCGTATGCAAGTGATCAGTATAGTAATAATGTAACAATAGACGAAAATGGAATAGCGTCAACAGATATGAGTGCGCAAGAAGTATGGGACAAACTTATAGAGAACAATAGCAATATTAAAGAGTACATAAAAGAATCCTCAACATTTAAAAAACTATTAAATGCTGAAATGGTAACTAATTTCCTAGATACAAGAAAGGATCCAGATGCAGAAATAGATTGGGATTCATTAAACCAAGATACTAATTCAAAAGAAGTACAAGGAATAATTAAACTAAAAAGAGCAACTGCCGAAGGCAAAACAATAACAATGGTTTATACTGACCCAGATACTTTTCAAAACTACATAGATGAGTATAATGCAACAGGTTCAGAGACAGCAAAACAGCAAGCTTTAAAACACTTTACAATAGAAAGAGGATATATTGCTTCAAATTACGGATCTGGTACAACAATTTCAGCGGGCACGAGTATTGACTTACCATCTGGACTGGGATCTATACATAATTACATGGGGTGGCAAACCATTACAAGCCCGTCGTCACAGCAATATAAATTAAGAGAACAAGCTGGAATGAATTTTGATGAAGAAGGCTTTGCTAAAATAAATGGAAGATATGTAGTTGCATGTACGAATGCACAAGGACAAAAAGTTGGAGATTATATAGATGTTTATCAAGAAGATGGAAGCGTAATACAATGTATTATAGGAGATATAAAAAATCAAAACGATGTTGGTTGCAACGAGTGGGGGCATAACAATGGACAAGATGTTATTGAGTTTGTTGTAGATAAAGATTCTTGGTATAGCACTGAGAAAGGGGGAAAGGCAAGTACAAACCATGCAAGGCCAGGAACCGCAATTTGCCATCCTGAATGGAATCAAAATATAACAAAAATTGTGATAGGTGACAACTATTTTAATAATCCAAATTTTGGAACAGACACAATTAGTGGAAATGGCACGTCAACAACAACACCATCTACAGGAGACACGAGTACTTCGGGCAGTTCTTCTATAGGCGCAGATGTTATGAAATGGCCAACAGTTAGTACAAAAGTTGGAGATAAATTCAACCCAGCAAGGTTGAACCCTGTAACACATGAGGTAAAACCACATAGGGGAATAGATATTCCTGTGGGTCAAGGTTCAAACATATATGCAACAGAGGCAGGAACAGTAATAGATGCTAGATATAGTACTACTGCTGGAAATATGGTTGTAATAGATCATGGAAATGGATATGTTTCAAAGTACTTTCATAATAGTGAATTAAAAGTAAAGAAAGGTGATAAGGTAACAAAAGGACAAGTTATTGCTTTAGCTGGAAGTACTGGAAATTCAACAGGATCACATTGTCACTTTGAAATATGGTATAATGGTGTAGCTGTTGACCCATTACAGTTTAAATATGACCAAAACGTAGGAACTGGAACAAGCGGAATTGGTTCAAACCCAGATGAATTATCAACAACAAACAAATACTATGCAAAAGTTGCAACATGGACTGAGATATATGATAAACTAGAATCTAATGATCCAGAAGTAGAAACATACGAAAAAATCACATACAATATGACTACTACCAGAATAAACTATCAAGAATTTGTAAGTGGTTATACAATGCCATTTGAATATTTATGGTCATTCCTAACAGTAGGACAAGAAGAAGAGTTTGTATCAGAATTAGCAGATCTTGTATATGGCAGTGAAATATTTATAACAGTACATGATAATTTAAGGATAAATACAAATATATCAACAGATACATATACAAAGATGAAGAAAGCTATTGCTAAAGATGTAACTGTAAGTGTAAATTATGAAGATGATATAACTTATTATGATGATAAAGGAAATCCTCATACGTACACAACTGGTGATACTGCAACGAAAGTAGGAGGTCCTTTCGAGAACGAGCAAGCATTCCCATATACAACAATTCATACAGTAATTACAAGTACAAATACTTTAGAAATAAAATTAACAGAAGCAAATGTATGGATAGTAGAATACAAACAAGAGTTTACAAGTCAAGCACCTCCAAAAGATGAGAAATCACAAGATAATCCACAAAAAGATCAACCATATACAGTTACTGCACCAACTGCAGACCATACAGCAATAGGTGATGCTTTAGGAGAGAGTTATAGAGCTAGTGTTGAAGCTTCATATTCTGCAGCACATACAAGAGCAAGTGCAAGTTTAACTGGCATGAATACGGAATATTACACAGCGGTTGTTGGTAGAAATATACATGTGTACACAAAAACAGAAGGACTAATTTATGTATCTTCTCCAGCTACTGTAAGAGAAAAAGTAGAATTAACAGGTGATGAAAATAACTTTGTAAAAATTTACACAAGTCCAAAACACGCAACAACTGCTTCAAATATACATAGTGCTCCAGATTGGTTATACCTGCTACTAAGTCAAAACAGTAGCACGGCAAATATGGTAGATGTTACTAAATATTTGTTATACAAAGCAACAGATTATGATTATGGAGTTCAAAGCTATGATTTTAGTGTATATAAACCAGAAAACTTCAAAAAATTATATGACAAATTCAGCAATTTAGATGGTGTGCCAGGAAAAGTATATAATTTCCTATTATCGAAAGGAGTATCACCTGCTGGAGCTGCGGCAGTACTCGGAAACATTCAAGAAGCAAGTAACTTTGAAGCAAACACAACAAGCTCAAATGGTGGTAATGGATTATGCTTATGGAAAAATGATAGATTTAAAAATTTACAATCATGGGCAAAAAGTAACCACAAGGCATGGACAGGTGTTACTACACAATTAGAATTTATGTGGAGTGAGCTAGAATCAAAGTATCCAAGTGTAAAAAATAAAATAACTGGAGCAACAGAAGAAAACCTAGAATATGTAACTTGGTATTGGGGCAGATTCTATGAAGGCTTCTTTGTAGGAACAAATTTCGAGAAAACCAAAAGCAATACTGCTCAGAGATATATGTATGCACAGCAATGGCTCGAAAAGGTAAAGTAGGAGGAAAAAATGGAAAAATCTAAAAGAATTTTAATTGTGTTAATTATATTACTAATAGTTATGGCTGTTATGGTAGCAATATTAATTAACACAAACAAAAAGCAAGAAGTTTCACATGGCAATAATACATATACATCAATTGTAAATGAGCAAGATGAAGCTTTTGAAAAAGTAAATGATTATAAAACGTACTTTACTGTAAAAGAAATTGTAGAAAATTATATTACATATATGAAACAAATAAATGGAGACGAATATGTAGATGCCTCATCTTTACAAACGACAACAACTCAAATTGCAACAGTAATGCAAGAAGATGGAATAGAAGCACTAAAAGGTATATTAGATGAAGGCTATTTAAAAGATGAAACAGATAATTCATTAATAAAAATGCAAGATGACTATAAACAAGATGGTACATATACCAAGCAAGTAAATTACAATTTAAACATAGATAATATGTACCAATGTGGTCTTGCAAGCAACATTTCAATAGTCTTAGTAGAAGCAAAGCTAAATAATGCTGAACTAAATTTACTAGTAAAATTAGATAGTACGAATAATACATATTCACTATTTTTGAATGATTATATTACAAAAAATAATTATACAAAACATATGAGTATAAAAAGTATAAATATAAGTAAAAATAAAATTCAAAAAAATAATTATAATAATGACGTAAAAGTAGAAGGAACAGAAAAAGATGTTGTTATTCAATATTTTTCGGATTATAGAATGAAGATGCTTAATGACACGAAAATAGCATATCAAAAATTAGATTCTGAATACGCCGAGAAAAAATTTGGACAATATTCAAATTTTGAAAGCTATGTAAATAATAATAAAAACAATATAATAGTAGCAAGTATAGATAAATATCAAGTGGTAGAAAATAAAAATGGCAAAGAATATGTCTGCGTAGACGAAAATGGCAAATATTATATATTTATGGAAGAAGAAGTCGGCAAATATTCAGTAGTTCTAGATACCTATACAATAGACTTACCAGAATTTATAGAAAAATATAATTCAGCAAATGAAAAGACAAAAGTAGGATTAAACATACAAAAAGTATTTGACGCAATTAATAATGAAGATTATGAATACGTATATAACAAATTAGATAACACATTTAAGCAAACGAACTTTAAAACAGTACAAGAATTTAAAAATTATGTAATCCAAAACTTCAGTGGAAAGCAGCTAAAATATGGAGAATGCCAGCAACAGGGAAGTTTGTATATATTTGATATTACAATAACTGAAGGAACAAAACAGACGAATAAAAGAGTAATAATGCAATTAAAAGATGGAACAGACTTTGTAATGTCATTTAATGTAAATTAATAGTAAAGTTTAATAAAAATATGCCAGCATATTTACAATGCTGGCGTAATTTTAAAATGAAGGGAGAAAAATATGGAAGGTTTTAGACATTGGTATAATACACATAGCAAAACTATCTGGACAATAATAGGAGTAGCAATATTAATATTTGTAGTAATAAATGTAATAAATTCAAGTTTAAAAAATCAAGAGAAACCAAGAAATACAATAACTACTAATACAACAAAAATGAATTCAATTTCAATTGCTTCAGACACGTCACCAATAACTGGAGAGCAAATTACAAATTCTCAAAAAAATACAGTAAAATTAATAGACAATTTTGCGACATATTGTAATAATGGTGACATAGATTCTGCATACAACTTAATTTCAAGCGACTGTAAAAATCAAATGTATCCAAGTAAAGAGAACTTTAAGAAAACTTATTACGATCCAGTATTTGGAGGCTCACAGAGAGAAATAACTGTTGAAAATTGGGTGGGAAACACATATAAAGTAAAATTCGCTGAGAATGCACTAGCTACAGGAAACTTTGATGAATCAAATATAAAACAAGACTATATTACAATAATAAATGAAAATGGGCAGACAAAACTTAACATAAATAGCTATATTGGCAAAACAACAATAAACAAATCACAAAAAGCAGATAATGTAACAATCAAAGTAGTGGAAACAGATGTATATTTTGATTATCAAACATTTACGTTTGAAATTACAAACAAACGTGACACACCAATATTAATAAATGACCCTAACATAGATAGCACAATGTACATTGAAGATAAAAACGCAACTCATTACCAAGCATACACACATGAGCTTGCTGAAACAGACACAAAGGTACCAGCAGGACAAACACAAACAGTTAAAATAAAATATTATAGTAGATATAGCTCTAATAAGGTAATAAAATATACTGCATTTGATAGAATAATACTTAATTATAATGCATATTCGCACTATACAAATATTGGTGCATATAAAGATTATGGAAGTATAAAGATTGAGATACCACAAAATTAGAATATAAATTAAGAAATAACAGTTGGCTTAATAACCAACTGCTATTATTTTATTATGTGGATTATATGTATCTCTCGAAAGGCATTCTGAAGATACCAAAGTTCCATTTTTATTATACAAATATTTGTATGTAACTGTTTTGCACCCATTTGAACCACTCTGAATTACCTTAGATTGACCACTTGCAAGTGATGAATCTTTTTGATAAGTAGTTGTAAAAGGAACACTCGAAACATATTGTGCATCTAATACAACTTTGTAGTCATTATCTGTTTTTAATCCATAAATATAAATTCTCACTTTTTTTCCAGAGGTATTTGTACGTATTCTTATAGGATAATCGCGATTATTTTTAAATTTAAAATCTGGACCGCCCCAAGATACAGTGGCGTCTAAGCCTGGTTTTACATATGAAGGCGCAAAACCGTGGTTATACCTTTCGACTATTTCTAAATTAGCATATAAAACTGCATTGTATAGTGTTGAAGAAACCTGGCAAATTCCACCACCAACCTCTTGAACTACTTTTCCATTTGAATATGCAGCTCCTTCTTTAAAACCTGCGGCTTTAGTACGCTGACCAACTATTTGATTATAAGAAGCAGTTTCGCCAGGCATTAACACATATCCATCAAGTTTTTTTGCTGCGAGCTCTATGTTTGTAGACCTATTATAACCACTGCTTGTGTATGATGTAGAAAAACTTGAAAGCATATCTGGAAAGGCTTCATTTCCAATCTGATTTGTTGTAACATTAGGGTATAATGTTTTTAATGGAATACTATATTCGTCTTGTTCTGTTTTTAGCATTTCTTTTGCTTCATCTAATGAAATCTTAAAATCAACACCATTAGAAGAAGGATACACAACATAAGGGTCAACAGTATAAGACGCATCGACTGGAGCTTTATAAATATTTTTATAAATTTCATCTAAATTGATTTTATTTGCTACTGCGTTTTTTACTGGTGCAACTAGTGTTGGTTCATCATTATCAAAATCATTAAGCAATTTAGAAAGTTCTTTTTTGAATTCTTGTTCATCAACAATAACACCGTCTTTACCAGCAGTAATAATCAAATTATTATCATCATCAATATAATAATCAGGGTTTACGACCTTATCTGGTAGCAATTTATTTATTTCACTAATAACAGAAGATAAAAACTCATCATCAAAATTTATATTAGTAGAAATATTGTAATTATTTAATAAACAATTTAAAATTGAATAATTGTTCTCGAAAATATTACCGTCACGACCAACAGTATAAGATTGATTTATGACTGAATCTGCGTCGAAAGTTACACCAAGTTGCTCTGGCATAAACACGCCTTCAAAATCGTCACGCTTAACCACAATTTTGCAAGCTAAATGTTTATTAACAATATTAGAAACTTTTTCTTTAGCTTCATCCGTAGTCAAACCAGACACATCAATTCCTTGAATAAATACTCCATTCATAATTTTATTGCTATTAATGTTTATAAGTGCAAAAACTGTGGAAAACGCAAGTAGTAAAATTGCTAAAATTGCGATTACAATTGCAAAGATTATTAGACCTTTATTTCGAATATGTTTTTTTGTATCTCCATTAGAAGCCAAAATAATATTTTCCGCATCTTGCAAAATTTCATCTATTTCGTCTGTTTTTTCATCTGTGCTAGAAGTAATTAGTTTGTTCATTTGTATTGTCTCCATGTAAAATTATTAAGCATAAAATGCTTTTATAAAGAATATTCAAATCACTAAAAAATATTAGTAATAAGATTATAACATAAATAAATATTTAATAGAAGTAAATGCGAAAAAATAATAATCTTTTTCGAGTAGCATTAATAATAATCAAAAAAAAGTAAATAATAACTAGAAAAAAAATATGTATAATGGTATACTATGGGAAGCAAAAGGAGGAATGATAATATGTCAGAAAAAACTCAAGGAGAGGAATTAAAAGAGAAACTTTTTGATTGCAAAAAGAACGGATGGGAGAGTACATCTGAAGAAGAAGGAAGAAAAATCTTCCAATATTGTGATGGTTACATCAAATTTTTAAGTAAATCTAAAACAGAAAGAGAAATAGTAAAGAATGCAACTCAAATGGCTAGAGAAAGAGGTTTTAAAAGCATAGATGAATATGAGAGTTTAAAGCCAGGAGACAAGGTTTACTATGTAAATAGAGATAAAAACTTATTTCTAGTTGTAATTGGAACAGAGAACATAGAAAATGGAATAAACATAATTGGATCTCATGCTGATTCGCCAAGACTAGATTTAAAACCAAATCCAATTTACGAAGATAAAGGATTCGTATATTTTAAAACACACTACTATGGTGGAATAAAGAAATATCAATGGACAACAATACCATTATCAATTCATGGTGTAATTGCTAAGACAAATGGCGAAAAAATAGAAGTAAACATTGGAGAATCTGATGAAGACCCAATATTTACAATCACAGATTTATTGCCACATTTAGCTCAAGAGCAAATGCAAAAGAAATTAAAAGATGGGGTAGAAGGAGAGAACCTAAACCTATTAATAGGAAGCATTCCATACAATGATGAAAAAGTATCTGAAAAGGTAAAATTAAATATACTAAATATATTAAACAGAAAATATGGAATAGTAGAAAAAGACTTTTTAAGTGCAGAATTAGAGCTAGTTCCAGCATTCAAATGCAGAAGTTTAGGATTTGACGAAAGCTTAATTGCCGGATATGGTCAAGATGATAAAGTTTCTGTTTATACATCTTTAACAGCTATATTAAATATAGAAAACCCAACAAAAACAGCAGCTTGCCTATTTGTTGACAAAGAAGAAATAGGAAGCATGGGAAATACAGGAATGGAATCAAATGTATTTAGCACATTCATGTCAGACGTACTAAATAAATTAGGAGTAAACAGACCAAACCTATTAGATAAAATGTTCTGCAACTCTAGAATGTTGTCAGCAGACGTAGATGCAGGATTAGATCCAATATACGCATCAGTAGCAGACCTGCACAATGCTTCATTCTTAAACAAAGGAGTTGGAATAAGCAAATACACAGGAGTTGCCGGAAAAGCAAATGGCTCAGATGCAAACGCAGAATTCGTAGCATACATACGTGGAATATTTGAATCAAACAACGTAGGTTACCAAATAGCAGAACTAGGAAGAGTAGACCTAGGCGGTGGCGGAACAATAGCATACATCTTAGCAAACAAAGGTGTAGACGTATTAGACTGCGGAGTACCAGTACTATCAATGCACGCACCATACGAAGTAACAAGCAAATACGATGTATACCAAGCATATAAGGGATATGAAGCATTCTTTAGAAGCTAAGCGCATTTTGAGGACGGAGAAAAAAATGTACAAAACGAACTATTTGGAGAGATATTCCAAATAGTTCGTTTTCTTAAAATTGAAGATCTATTACGAAAAAGTTCCATAAACGGAAAAAATTCGTAATAGATGAATCTTTTAAAATCATTTGACATATAATATAATTGATGTTATAATAACATTAGTTAGCAATTCGTTTGAAGACACGAAATTGCACGAGATATATTTCGCAGATATATCTCTTTTTTTATTTTTAATAAAAAAAGAAAAAGCAGGGTCGCAGTCCCTGCTACAAAGATTATTCTTTGTTTTTTTTCTTGGGTTTCATCATTGTCATTACTTAGTAGTAATAATACGACTAATCGCCAAATTAATTCATATGAAGACACTATATTGCACCTCCTTTCTCAAAGATTTCCTTTGAAAAGGCTGTGTCTAATTATAATAGAAAAACTGCCAAAATACAATGAATTTTTTAAAATTTAGTAAAACATTCCTTGTACTAAATTTTGTTCTTCTAATAATTTATCTATATTATTTGTTACCCATTTTTTATGCAGGCACCATTCAGGGGCAACAAGCAAATCCTTAGGAGGATCAGCTGAAATTCTATGAACAATAACTTTAGGATTAATATGAGTAATAATGTAGACTAAATTTTCCATGTATTCATCATAAGTAATCGGAGTGTATTCTCCGTTTTCGTACATATTACTAAGTTTTGTATTTTTTACTATATAAGTAGAATGAATTTTTATTCCAGAAATATTATGTTTATTTACAAATTTTATAGTCTCTATTATGTCCTTAAAAACTTTAAAATTGTATGTTTTTCCATCAATATTTTCTTGAACAGATATCATAGTGTTTTCAGTAGGCAAGCCTACCATTATGTGACATATAACTGGAATATTGTATTTATTTAAAATGCTTACGGCTTCGGTAAATTTAGACGAATCATAACCCCTATTAATTAATGAACCAGTACTGTCATTAGAGGTTTGAAGCCCAAGTTCCACAAAAACTTTATATTTAGGCATATATGTACTTATTAATTTGGCAACATTTTCATCTATACAATCCGGTCTAGTTGCAATATCTAAGCCAACAATCCTGTCATCAATCAAAGCAGAATCGTACTTCTCTTTTAAATTCTGAATAGTGTCATAAGTATTAGTAAAATTTTGAAAATATGCAATGAATTTATTCGCACGTTTAGCTCGATAACTTTCAAAATATTGTGTAATTTGGCTAGAAATGTCAGGTGCAGATCTAATAAGTTCACCACTGCCTTTATTACTGCAAAAAATACAGCCACCGTGTGCCACACTTGCCATCTCTGTTAGGGCATGTAAAATTTCCATCAATACAAATTTTCAAAGTTCGCTCTCCAAAAACTTGCTTAAAATAAGTATTCAAATGATTATATCGTTCCATAAACATCTCCAATAAAATAATTAACTAATTTATACCACAAAATGGGAGATTTTACAATAAATGAAAAGTTTAAGAGATATAGAGAAAACTATTTAGAATAATTAAAGTTCCAAATAGTTTTTATTTTATAATATACTCTCATATTTTGTAGCTTTAATTTGCGCTGGATATGTTTCCATTACTGTTCCATCATAAAATATTCTTATTCTTTCACCTACTTCATATTTTACATTAGTATCAAGTTTTAATTTTCCAATCATTATTAAATCTGAAGATTTTCTAATTTCTTCACCCTCATCAGGTTCAACAAAGAATAAATTTTTCTCTACCTGAGTTATCGTTCCGCAAAATGAATATTCCGTATTATCAACTGTATCTTTAATAATATCATTATATTGTTTTACTGGTGGTGCGTACTTTTTACCCCAAGTACTAAATAAAACCTCATCACCGTTTTTCATTCTGTTACAATCAATTAAATACATAGCGACAATGCAAACTAACAGTACAATTACAAGAGCAATAATTATTTTAAAAATATTTTTTTTCATATATTTCACCTTTTAAACCTTTCTAATATTTAGACGAATTTAGAGTGTGTTTTGTTGGTATTATATATCATAAATCAAAAAGTTTAAAGATTGAAGTAATTGCTTTTTTGGTAAAATAGAAAAAATTGAGGATAGAATATGTTACAAAAGTAATACCAGACCAAACAGTAAAAAGAGATACGAAAAAAGATGAGATTGTAACAAACTCGCGAGATGATTAAGAAATAGAAAAAAACACACTTGGAATTCACTTGAATTTCTAAGTGTGTTTTTTTGATGAATCATTCCGGAAGCCTGCCATTGTACACAAACTCACAAGAGGCATTGTTGTAATAACCCTTGCTCGTAATTTGCGTCAATTTCCAATTATATTTTTTTATAATTGGAACAAAAGACAAGACTTTGTAATCTGTAATTGTGATAAGCGGTTTGCTAGTGCCAAGATATTCAAAAATATATTCCAACATCTTGGTAGCAACATGCTGACCTCGGTATTCTTTAACAACAAAAAAAGTACAAATTTTCTTTTCTGTGTTAATTTTTTTCAGAGAAGCTATACCAGCAATGTTATCATCAATTATACAAACAACAATTTCGCCAGTACCATTAAAAACTCGTGGAATATTTTTTGACCAATACCACTCAAAATACTTTGGGTAGTCTTGGCGAAGGCAGTTCGTAGCAGAATAAGCTTCTTGTGCAAATTTACAAAAAAGTTGGTGATTGTCTATTAAAGAACTTAATGTGTAAATTTTCATATTGTTTACCTCGTACTGGTGGAGCATAATATCTCCGGTTGATTTTCTAGTTATAGTTTCTAATATAAACCATCCTTTCATAACATATTGAATATTATAAACGCAACATAAAGTACACTATTGTATATTTGAATTATAATATAGATAGCCCAAAATGTAAAGAATTATAAGACTCTAACAGTGCGAAAATATTGACAAACATATTTGCATTATATATAATTTCTAAAAAGAGACATAAAAGGAGTAATAAATGAAAAAAACTGTTCTAATAATTGTAAGTATATTAATTGTTATAATTATAAGTATTTTAGGCTATAAACTTCATATTAAACATCTAATTGCCAAAGATGAAATAAGTTATGCAAAGTTCCTCGAAACAGCAAAATTTAATAAGAACTTTGAAAAATATGATAGACTTGACGTAGAGTATAATACAGACGATGTAAATACTTTGATAGATGAAGTCTACAACAGTAATATTAACAAGTCTAATGCAGACTATCAGTACGTAACTATTCCAGATGTATCTTTGCAATTTAAGGACAAAATTTATGAAATGAAGTCGACTTATGATGTAAAACAATTAAAAGAAATAATAGAAAAAGAAGATAAAAAAAAATATAGTTTTTATATGTATTATGACGAGAATACAGGTTTTATTTACAAAATAGAAATATTGAAAAATAGTTAAAATTATATTAGGAGTTCAATTATGAAAAGAAAATATTTAATATTTTCTTTTCATAATTGAAGTTATTACCTACTATTAATACTTAAACTATATTTATAAATTATTGCTCCTCCTTTTACACATTATATTCCTAACTTTTCATAGATTCCTATATATTCACTTGGTACATTGTCTTCGCTATCTTTTATAGTATAACCTGTAAGATCTGGCAAAGTCACATCTTCATTTGTTACAACATCAGACTTTATAGAATATACTTTTTCGTTATATGACCTATTATAAATTTCGTCAACAGTTCTTACTAATGTGTTTTGTTCTTTATCAATCCATATTTCTCTATATGATGATTTATCACCAAGCCTCAAAACATAGCACTTTCTTCCATTATATTTATCTGTTCTAAGGTTATATCCTGCTTGAAACCATATATTAGGAAATGTTCCATAATCTTCACTAAAAGGTTGTAATGCTATCATCATAAAATCCAAAAATCCATCTTTTTTTTGTAAAATATAATTTGCTTTTACATTATAGCATACCTTTTGAGTTTCTATGATTTCGACCTTTTCTTTAGAATTAATATTTCCATATTCAAAACTATCTGCATTTTGTATATTAACACCTGGAGTTTCAGAGTGCATTTCCTTTTTATATTGATTATCCTTATAAAAATACTTTGAGTTATGGAACGATTCTGTGTTTCTTTCAAAATCAATATTATGTTCAGTTATTTGCAATAAATAATTGTTTACATTCTTATATTCATTAACATTGTTTATAGCCTTACTTGTAATATTTTTATTTAAATTAAATCTAATTACAAAAAATAATGGCAAAGTAATTATTATAAAAACCAAAATAACCAATACTACTTTTAAAATTAACATATGCCTGCTATATTTTTTTAAATGGTTTATTTCAATTTGTTCGTCATCTTCTTTATTATAATTTATTTTTTTCATACCGTCATATACTTTTCTGCACTCTTGGCATGAATCAAGATGTTCTTTTACAAAATGGTTTGTATTATCACTTAGCAAATCTTCAGCATAACTTAGTAGTAAATCTTTAACTACATCACATTCATTTTTCATCTTTCAAACTCTCCTTTAACTTTAATTTTCCCCTGTAAAATTTTGTTCTAGCCCACTCTTCATTCTTTCCTAATATTTGAGATATCTCTTTAAAAGTAAAATTTCTTATAATTTTTAAATAAATAATTTCTCTAGTATCAATATCTAACATATGTATCTTTTTATAAAATTCGATAATGTTATCTTTAGCAATCATATCCTCTTCTATATCATAATTTGCAACTAAATTTTCTACGGTATTCTCATCTAAATCAATATTAGCTTTTTTGTTTTTCTTCAAATAATCTTTCCATTTATTTTTTGCAATTTGGTACAGCCATGTACGAATACTTTCTTTTTTATTTAATGTATTTATTTTTTTTATTGCAGTATAAAATGTTTCTTGAGTTAATTCTTCGGATAGTTCAATATCGTTTGTCAGTTTATACAAAAAGTTATATACGCATTTACAATATTTTTTATATATAGCATCCACTTTTTACCTCCTCTATTATTTAAGACGATTATTTTTTTGAAAATGTGACAAAAAATAATTTTCTTTTGAAATATTGTTTATTATAATTTTAATTTATCAATTTTTAAATCTATTTTAAAATCTTGTAGTTGGTTATTTTTTTGACATTTTTTGTTTGCTTATATAGTATATATAATATTTTACGTCAAGTGAAAAGTTAAATGCAATTCTGTAAAGTAAATGCAACTTGTATGAGAAAAAGCAAGTTTTAAGCGATATATTTGCTTAAATATAGGTGATTGATTTTAATCATTTTATATTGACAAATTATCCCAAACGTGATATTATGTAACCGTAATACATTTTATGTATTATTTAGAGTTCTAAGTATGACTCTAAGGCAACAAGTTGGAATTTAGTGGAAAGGAGGAAGTCGTATGACCAGAATGGCACGGACAAATTACTGGAATCCTAGTGTAAAATACATTGGGAAAAACTCTGCTCAGAACTTTATGGAGTCTGCAAAGGCAAAGTTAGTTGGAGCTGGAGTTAAGGTAGTTGCTGCTGACTGCTCTTGCAACTGTTCAAGCGGTTGTTCTGCATGCAGTAGTTCCTGCGGTTCGTGCACATCTTGCAGCACATCTTGTAGCTAATACAGGGGAGCTGTGAATGTGTACTGTCGACAACACACATTAGTTTCAACAAGCAGAGGCATCTCTTTTAGAGGTGCCTCTCACTCTAAAAGGAGGATTGTGATGGCAGACAAATTTAGTATGCAATGGCACATTACTGATCGATGTGACCAGCGGTGCAAGCATTGCTACATTTATGAAGGCAAAGATAAAAAATGTAGCCTGGAGCTCGATTTAAACACATTAAATTTAATTTTGGAGGATTTTATCTCGAGCTGTAAGCGGTTAAGAAAAGAACCGTTCCTTGTTATCACGGGTGGAGATCCGTTGCTCTATGAAGGAATTTGGGATTTTCTTGAAATTCTCAAAAAGAACAAAATCCATTTTGGTCTTTTGGGAAATCCATTTCATCTGAATTATGATGTGGTAAAAAAATTAGAAGATTTAGGGTGTATCAATTTCCAGATGTCTTTAGATGGTTTGAGAGAAACCCATGACTACATTCGTAAACCAGGTTCTTTTGATGCGACTTTAGATGCTTTAAAGTACTTTGAAGGTAGCAAAATCAAAACCGCAATTATGACAACAGTTTCAAAGACAAACATCGCAGAAATTCCTGAATTAGTAGACATCGTGGTGAAGTATAAGGTTAGCAATTTTGGATTTGCCAGATATTGTCCTAATCCTGGAGATTTTGATTTGATGGTTTCTCCTGAAGAATACAGAGCTTTTCTTGACAAAATGTGGGAAAAATATATGCAGTATCAAGAATGTGATACACGATTTGCATTAAAAGACCACCTTTGGAAGCTGTATCTGTATGAAAAAGGCCTGTTTAAACCGGATGAGATTGATAACCCCAATGACCTTATCTTAGATGGATGTCATTGTGGAATTACGCACATCACAACTTTGGCAGATGGAACTGTCTACGCTTGTAGAAGGAGTGAAACACCTGTAGGAAAGGTACCTGAACAGTCGTTTTACGACATTTTTAACGGAGAAAAAATGGACGAATATCGTCAGTACGAGAAGTTTGAGCATTGTTCCAAATGCGAGATAAGGAATTTCTGCAGAGGGTGTCCTTCTGTTGCAAAATGTCTGACGGGTAATTTCTATTCCAAAGATCCTCAGTGCTGGAAAACATTTTAAAGGCACGACAGGAGAGTGATAAAGTAAAATTTTCACTCTCTTGTTATTTTTTATAAAATTGTATGTTATAATAATTATTATTAAATAGAAAGGAATTGATATAAATGGGAGATATACAGAAATATTATGAAAATACAGAAAATGCTTTACCACACCCAATGGTTAAGAAATTTATGGATATGAATAATAATCCTAAATATGCTATTGACTTAGGATGTGGGGCAGGTAGAGATACAATATATTTAATAAAAAAACGGATGGAAAGTATTATCAATAGATAAGGAAAATACAGAAGAAATAATAGCTAGTAAATTAGATGGTGAAGAATTAAAAAAATTTGATTTTAAGTGTCAAGAATTCGAAAATATTGAATTAGAAAAAAACAACTTATTGGTGGCTAATTTTAGTATTCCTTTTTGTAATAAAAAATACTTTAACGAATTTTGGAATAAAATATCAGATAGTATTTTAAAAGGACGGATATTTTATTGGAAATTTCTTTGGAGTGAGAGATTCTTGGGTAAACATAAAAGAGCAAATGGTATTTTTATCAAAAGAGCAAGTATTAGAATTATTTAAAGACTCATTTGAAATAATAGAATTTAATGAAGTTGAGAAGGATGGAAAGACAGGACTAGGAAAGATGAAACATTGGCATATATATAATGTTATAGCAAAGAAGAAATAAGACATAAAAAAGTTAATCTGAAAAAATATTGAATAATGGAAAAGAGACTGTAAATGAAGTGAACCCAAATTATTAGACAAAAAAGTTTAATAAGGAGGGTTCATTTTATATGTCAAAATATTCAAAAGAATTTAAATTAAAGGTAGTAAATTATTCTATGAATAATAATTATAGTTGGGAAGATGTAGCAAAACGATTTGATATTCCAGCATGGACAACAGTTAGAAAATATCAAGAACATGGACCAAAAGGTTTAATAAAGAATCAAAAAACAAGTTATAGTGGTGAATTTAAACAGGATGTGGAATAAGAGAATGGCAAGATATAAGAAAAACAAAGGAATATGATGGTCAAATTTCTTTGCTGTAAAAGGCGGACTTACATAATGTAAACAACCTATTTTTCAATAGGTTTATTAATCGAGACTAAAAATAAAACAATTGATAAAATAAAGATACTAATATCCATATTTTACCAATTGTTTTATGTTTTATAAATTATTTTTGCAAAAAACCGAAACTTAAAATTTTTACATTATTAAAATTATTCGTGAAATAAAGAATCTAATGATGTTACAAGTATGTAGTAAGTAAAACTTTTTACTTTATATTAAAAAAAGTTGCATAAAACATGTGTGAAAAGAATTATTATATTGATAAATAGTATTCTTTATGGTATATATATAGTTAATAAACAGTAATTTAAAATTATGAAGAAAGAGGAAATGTTTATGAAAAAATTTTTAAAAGTAGTTGCTGGTATTTTAGGAATAATAGTTGTTTTAGGAATTGTATTTTTTACAGTAGATTATAATAGAGTGAAAAATCAAGAAAAGCCTATTTTTTGTATAAAAAGTCCAGCTGGAGGAATAATGGACGGCGGTACAATAGAATATTTGGGTTTAGGTTATAAAGTAATAGATTTCCACACAATAGCAGGTTTTGATGATATAAAAATTGGAACTTGGTTTATGGATTATAATGATTTTGAAGAAGAAATAAAGGCATACGAAAAGAAATTTAAAGAGAATTTATCAACGAATGAAGAAAATAATAGTTGATAATTATTTTTAACATATTTTTCTTCATATATTTTACCCACCTTAACCTTTCTAATATTTAGACGAATTTAAGATTTATTTTGTTGGTAAATTTAATTACCAATATATGTGGAATGTAATAAAAAGCTTGCAATTGAGAAAAAAATGTTAATATATATATGAGCGGTATCCAAGAAACTTTCGAAGCCTTGGGTCATTTTTTTATATGGGGAGATTTAAATTTATGAAAGAATACAGAATTAACGAAAATTTAATTGAATATTTATTATCAAAGGGAGTCATCATTTCAAACAAAGAAGATGCATTGAAGAAAATTGAAAGATATACATATTATTCAATAATAAATACATATAAATCTGTATTCAAAAATGAAGATGGAAACTATATTTGCAATGTATCGTTTGATGAAATATATGCTTTATTTGATTTTGATAAAGAATTAAAAATATAATATTAAAATATTGTTTAGAAATTGAAACTGTAATAAAGTCCATTATGGCAAATCAAATTTCAAAAGCATATGGGGTAAAAGATTATTTGAGTATAGCTAATTTGAATCCTAGTATTGATGAAAAGATAAAAATAAATTTAATTGATAAAATTAATAATGAAATTGAGAAAGATTATAATACTCATTCTGCTGTAACACATTATATAGATGAGTACGGATTTGTTCCGCCTTTTGTCTTAATGAAGATTTTTACATTTGGAGTAGCAAGTAGTTATTGTGGTTTGCTAAAACAAAGTGATAGACAGGCAATTGCAAAATATTTTAAAATATCTGATAAACTATTAAAACAAATACTAAAAAATTTAACCACAATAAGAAATGTTGCTGCTCATTCAGAACGATTGTATATTTACACGAGTAAATTTTATCTTTCATTTAAATTAATAGACATGACTTATGTGAAATTGGACAATATAACTAATTTATATATGGTTATAAGATGTATGAGAAAACTATTAACTCGGTTCAATTACAGGAATTGAATATGAATATTACCTAAAAAATGAACATATTGCTTGTGCCATTGTTTGGTATTATGATGTGAAAATTCTTATTCTTGTAAATTTACTAGTACAAAAAAGTACAAGTAAATCAATAATTAGAGGAATGCTTGGTGCTGAAATTGACTTTATTATACTTGAATATGACAGTATTTCAAATATAGCAATAGCAAGTAGAATTGATGCAATGGAATTAAGAGCAAGTATAGAAATTCCAAAATTAAAACAAAATGATACTATAAAAGTGCGAACTATTGCTGTTGGAGTTAAAAATATTTGTTCTGTTCGCTTGATTTATATAAAAAAAATTAGTATAATCTCTTTTAAGATAAGCAAAACAGAGTGTGGCGTGTCGCTCCTTAATGAAAGAAGGCGATGCATATGTTATTAGAACAAGTTTATTTACTAGTTATATACATACTATTTATTGAACTTGCAATGGTAACTGTTGTCGCTATTGCCTTATTTGTAGCTTTAGTTGTTACAATGAGAAAATTAGACAACGAAAAAAATACATCTCTGTCTGGTCGTTAGAGATGTATTCAATATTTATTAAATGACATTTAGCGACACGCCACTATTCTGTGGTCGCTTATCTTTCTATAATTATTATACTCATAATAATAAAAAAAGTCAATAAATTTTAAAATTTTAGTCCGTTATGGGCTTTATTTTTTTGTTTGGAGGTTAAAAATGGATGATAAATTAAAAGTTATAAATTTTATACAGGATTTCGGCTGTGCTACACTGAAACAATTACAAATATTGTTTAATAAGCCAAATAATAATTTTAAGGACATATTATCAAGTAATGTTATAAGTAGAAAAGGTGATATATTTGTTCATAATACAGCTACTATTGATATGAAAATGATATATGCAATAGATATTCTATGCAAATATAAAAATAGATTTAAATATTTTCATAAAGGTTTTGAACCAGTATACATTACTTTTCTAAGCAAAGAAAACTTGCTATACAATATAATTGTAACAGATAAGTCTAGTGAGAAAGGAATTCTTAAATTGATAAAAACAAATAGTCCAGCCATTCCTGAGGCAGATAAACGTATTTTACTATTTGAAGATGATAGTTGCCAAAATGAGGTTGTGTGTAATACTCCGTTTATTTATTGTGTTTATCCTAGTATGAAAATATTAAATAAGAGACCAAAATAATAGAAATTTATAGGATATAAATGTCAAATTAAAGGACTTACTCATTTGGAGTAAGTCCCGTAATGCTATTTGCAAGCATTTTCAATTCTAGTAACAAAATCTGGCATGTTTTTTATGTTAGAAGCGTCATCTAATAATAATTCTTTTAGCAAATTTGATTCTTCTTCTGTTAATTTTTCATTTTCAAGAATATTTAAAACTAATTTGTCTCCTCTAATTTCTAGGTCATCCTCAGAATAATATCCATCTGAAACAAAAGTATATCCATTTGCAACTTCAGCCATCAAAGCATCATATTCACTAGCATTAAATTTTCGTATTATTTCTTCAATCTTTTCATTCCTAGCATTATTTTCTTCTTCTGCTTTTCTTAACTTTTCCTCAAGCTCTGGGTCTATTTCTTGTTTTGGAATATCATTTGTAACTCTTATATAGGCTTCATCTGGAACATTTTGTAAAATTGGTTCCGGAACATCTGGAACTACTTGTACTTTTTCGATTATTGTAGAAACAGCTGCTATACTAGCAGGGATTAAGATTAGCACAAAGGCAATTAAAACTAATATTATTTTTTTATTTTTCATATTCTATTCCTCCTAATTATTAGATTATATACAATTAAATTTGTTTTTTTATTCTCCACCAACAATTTCACCAGTTGTAGTATCTACAAAATAAGTAAATGAATCCTCTTGGTAAGATAAATCCTTATTTTTTTCAAATTCTAATTTTACTTTCCATACTTTTCTAATTTTTTCTGCAACGCGGTAATATTCAAGTTTTTCTATTGGATAAAGAGGAATTGTTCTTGACTCGTAATAATGTTCAAAATTATTTTCTCTTAAATATTCATAACCATTCATTTTTACTATATCTAAATTTATAACAATGTTCTTTATGTTGTGTTCCAAATTTAATTCATTTTCTTTTTCAAGAGCTATTTTTTTGGCTGTTTGCTCGTTTACTAGTATTGATGTATTTTCTGGAGCCTTATCTGTATATATAAAATAATATAAGGCAAAATGTCAAAAATAAAAAAGCCTAACAGTAGATACTTTCTAGTGTATCTTTACTATTAGGCTTTTTTATTAGTTTAAATATTAATTTGTACTAAGAACAAAAACTGGCATTAATAACATTTGCACTGTTTAGAACATTTTAAAGTTCGCGTCTTTGTTCGTGCATGAAATTTGCTTCACAAATTTCTGTGCCTTGCTATTTTTATAATATAGTATGTTCGGGGAACTTTCCTTAGAAAATAAAATTGTATTAAAATTCTATTTTCACTTTGTGTTGTGAAATCAAAAGAATTCTTATTATTTCCTACATTAAAAAAACTTACGAACAATTAAGTCCGTAAGTTTTTTTAAAATGGAGCAGGTAGTGGGAATCGAACCCACGTCATCAGCTTGGAAGGCTGAGGTTCTACCATTGAACTACACCTGCATGTTTCTCCTGACATTTATAGATTATAATAGTTTTTTATTATTTTGTCAAGCAATTTTTTAAAATATTTTATTTTTTACAATAATTGTTACAATTTTTTAGTTTTTAATTTACATTTTTAATCCGGTATACTTTAAATCAAAGAAAAATTCAACCCCATCTTCTTTATTTATTACACCATAATCTTGTTCATAATTATTCATAACAGCTTTTACAAAAGAAAGTCCAATTCCTGTTCCACCATCTGCCCTGTTTCTTGACTCATCAACTTTATAAAATCTGTTCCATATTCTCATTAAATTTTCTTCTTTAATATTATCGCCAGTATTAAAAACTTTAACTCTTACAATCTGTTTATCTTGATTTAATTCATTTGTAACTTTAATAATCTTCTTTTTATTAACCTCTTTTATATTTTTTATAGCATTAGTAATATAATTAGTTATTACTTGTTCAATATAAAAATCATCTGCAAATACATCAATTTCTCCAGAATTTTCAAATTCAACCTTTATATTTTTTTCTTCAAGCATAACCTTGGATTTTCTTAGAACTTCACTTTCTAATTCAACAATATCAAATACTTTGTTATTAAATTCTCTCTTACCATATTCAAGTTTCATTAATTCTAGCAACTGTTTTACAAGCTTATCCATTTTGTTAATTTCATCTTGAATTACCTCTGCATAAAATTTTCTACTTTCTTCATCTGTATTAACATTTTCTATTAGTCCTTCACTATACCCTTGTATCAAAGCAATTGGAGTTTTTAGTTCATGTGATACATCAGATATAAAACTTTTTCTCATTTCATCTATTTTAGATTTTTCTTCTATATCCTTTTCTAGTTCCATATTAGTATTTCTTAACTGCTTTATTTCGTCATCTGCATCTGTTATTCTATATTTTTGACTAAAATCTAATTTTGACATTTTTTTTGCTATGTCATTTAATTCAAGTATTGGTTCAGTAAATTTCCTTGAAACTACAAGTATTATTATTCCTCCAATTAGAATTGTAAAACCTGCAATTAAATATAAAAAGTTATTTGAAATACGTACACTATCTTCTATTGCAGTAACTGGCATCCTTAAATATAATGTATAACCATTATCTAATTTGCCACTAAAAAATATATAAGTTATTCCATTTTTATAATCCTTTAATTTCTTCATTGTATATGTATCTGTCTTTTCTAAAATCTCTTCTGCGTTAATACTTATTTTATTTTTTATTGCATTTATTTCCTCAAAACTCCATACAAAGTTTTTTTCTGAACTATATACATTTTCATGTGAATTATTTCTTATTAAAATATCAAAATTATTTTTTATTGATATTTTTTCTAATTCCGCTTCTATATAGTCTTCATCCATTTGATTATTATAATATATATTTATTTGATTATATACATTTTTTAATGTATTTTCCTTATTTAACATGTAATATGATTCTAATACAACATTATTAATAATTATTAGTAATAATATTATAATTAATATAGAAATGCTTAATGTTAAAAACAACTTTACTCGTACAGATTTAAATGCTTCTTTTAGTTTTTTCATTTACCTTCTCCTTGAATTATTTTATTTCAAATTTGTAACCAACGCCTCTCATTGTTTTTATGTATTTTCCTTTTTTACCTAATTTATGCCTTATCTTTTTTATATGACTATCTATTGTCCTTGAATCACCATAATAGTCATAATTCCAAACATTATTTAATATTTTATCTCTTGAAAGTGCTATATTTTCATTTTCCATTAAATATGTTAATAATTCATATTCTCTTAGGCTTAATTCTAATGTCTTACCATCAACTTTTACAGTCCTTCC
>OGFY01000879.1_pt1 | contig 25978 bp, 10 predicted proteins | sample 1570951 | NCBI WGS metagenome assembly OGFY01 (sample SAMEA2581942, study PRJEB24529) | metagenome | biome: Human gut stool | place: China | collected 2011
CTCCGATTGTCACTCCTGATGAACAGGACAAGAAGAAAGGAGAAATGTCATGGAACGATATTGAAACGATGCTTTCCGGTTTTGCCTATGATGCTTATTATAACCAGAACGAAACATCAAAGAAAAACTACTTTACCGTATTCGACTATGCTATCGATCAGGGATTTGCATACGGTAGCGGTATGGGCACCAATCATCATTATGGTTATCAGGTACGTAAGATATATACAACTGCCTGGCTGATGCGTGATGCTATCTATAAACATCCTCATCGTGATGCTTATCTCTCCACATTGCGTTTTTGGGCGGCTCTGCAAGAAACTCGTCAGACATGCTCTCCAACACGTGATGAATTGTTGGATTCCTGGCATACGTTATTGATGGCGAAATTTATTTCCGCTATGATGTTTCCCGATGCAAGAGAACAGGCGCAAGCGTTGAGCGGATTGTCACGTTGGTTATCTTCTTCTTTGCGTTATACTCCGGGAACGATCGGTGGTATAAAGGTAGACGGTACGACTTTCCATCATGGCGGTTTCTATCCGGGATATACCACTGGAGTACTTGCGACTGTAGGAGAATATATTGCATTTACCAATGGTACAAGTTTTGAACTGACCGAAGATGCGCGCAAACACATGAAATCAGCCTTTATTGCTATGCGCAATTATTGCAATTTCTATGAATGGGGCATCGGAATCAGTGGCCGTCATCCTTTTGGAGGGAAGATGGGAAGCGATGATATCGAAGCATTTGCCAATATAGCTTTATCCGGCGATTTGTCCGGTCAGGGAAATACGTTTGATCGTGGTCTGGCTGCTGACTATTTACGTCTGATACGCAATAGTGATACTCCGAATGCGCGTTTCTTCAAGAAGGAAGGTATTCAACCGGCACAGGCTCCACAGGGATTCTTCGTTTACAACTATGGTTCGGCAGGCATTTTCCGTCGTGCGGACTGGATGGTGACATTGAAAGGATATACCACTGACGTATGGGGTTCTGAAATTTATACGAAAGATAACCGTTACGGACGTTATCAGAGTTATGGCTCCGTGCAGATTATGGGGAAAGGAAATCCCGTGTCACGTGCCGGAAGCGGCTTTGTGCAGGAGGGATGGGACTGGAACCGTTTGCCGGGTACAACTACCATTCATTTGCCTTTCGACTTGCTTGATAGCCCATTGAAAGGAACGACTATGGCACGCTCCAAAGAGAATTTCTCCGGAAGCAGTTCTTTAGATGGTAAAAATGGAATGTTCGCTATGAAATTGGCAGAACGGGATTATGAGAATTTCACACTAGACTTTGTGGCCCGTAAATCCGTTTTCTGTTTTGATAACCGGATGATCTGCCTCGGAACAGGCATCACGAACAGCAATGCTGACTATCCTACGGAGACCACTCTCTTCCAGACGAAATTTAACGGCAAAGAGCAGAAGACAGGTAAGGATAACTATTGGTTGCACGACGGCTATGATAATTATTATCATGTAGTTGACGGAATCCTTCGTTCACAGATAGCCGAACAGGAGTCGCGTCATGAGAAAACCCGCGAAAAGACTAAAGGAACATTTTCTTCTGCCTGGATTGAACATGGCAACGCCCCGAAGAATGCTACTTATGAATATATGGTACTGATTCAGCCTTCAGCTTCGGATTTGGATGAACTGAAGAAAACGCCTGCATACGAAGTATGGCAACGTGATCAGACTGCGCATATTGTCTATGACAGGAAAACGGGTATAACCGGATATGCTGCTTTTGAAGATTACCGGTCTGCTGACGATAAGCTGGTGGTTGCTTCCATTCCTGCGGAAACGATGGTCATGTATGCGGCAGAGGGAGAAACAGCGATTCGTCTCAGCGTCTGTGACCCGAACTTGAATATTGCGGGAAAGACGTATACGACAAAAGAACCGAGCCGCCCTGTTCATAAAATAATAGAGCTGAAAGGACGCTGGAGTTTCTTGGAGACACCGGCGAATGTAAAGCTTGAATATAAAGGTGCCCATACGATACTGGATGTAACTTGTCAGCATGTACAACCGGTGGAAATGATTCTTGAAAATAAATGAAGAGAGAATTTAAATAGGTATTGATGTTTGTGTTTCATACTTTGAAAGAGGGTCGGTTCAGCGAAGAATCGACCCTCAGTTTTATATGCGGTTAATGAGACAGTTTGCTAGGGAGAACTTGAATTACTTGTTTAATCTCCATTCGAAACCATCTTTCGTATCTTTCACCTCAAATCCGAGTGCAGTCAATGTATTACGGATTTCGTCGGAAGTAGCCCAGTCTTTGTTGGCTTTGGCTTTCATACGTTGTTCCAGCAGCATATCCACTACTTTACCGTATGCCTCTTCGCGTGCTTCGTTATTGGCGGCTTCTTCTTTCAGGCCCAGAATTTCATACATAAAGAGGTGGAATACACTTTTCAGTTCTTCCAGATCTTCAGCAGAAAGAGTGGCTTTTTTGTCTAGAACCGTATTAATCATACGGGCGCCGTCAAACAGATGGGCAATAACGATTGGCGAGTTCATGTCATCGTTCATAGCTGCGTAACATTTCTCTCGTAAGTCTTTCACACCTTCTACTCCGGTGGTTTGTGCGGTCGGAGTGATACGTTCCAGCCCTTTCACTGCTTCCGTCAGGCGTTCCAATCCTTTCTCTGCCGCCTGTAATGCCTCGTTGCTGAAGTCTACTGTGCTGCGATAGTGTGCCTGGAGGATGAAGAAGCGGATGGTCATGGGGCTGTAAGCTTGTGTGAGCAGCTTGTGCGAACCTTCAAAGAACTCACTCAAGTTAATGAAGTTGCCGTAGCTCTTACCCATTTTCTGCCCGTTGATGGTAATCATGTTGTTGTGCATCCAATAATGAACCATATCATCTCCTTGTGAAGCCACACTTTGTGCGATTTCACATTCGTGGTGTGGGAAGATCAAGTCCATTCCTCCTCCATGAATATCGAAATGTTCACCTAAATATTTCTTACCCATTGCGGTGCATTCACAATGCCAACCGGGGAAGCCGTTACTCCACGGACTGGGCCAACGCATAATATGTTCGGGTTGTGCACATTTCCACAAAGCGAAATCGGCAGGATTGCGTTTCTCACTCTGTCCATCCAGTTCGCGGGTGGTATTCAGCACATCATCCAGGTTACGACCGGACAACTTGCCGTAATGATGGTCTTTATTATATTTGGCTACATCGAAATAAACAGAACCTTCGCTTTCGTAAGCATAGCCGTTTTTCAGAATTTCTTCTACCAGTTCTATCTGTTCAATGATATGACCTGAGGCATGAGGCTCGATACTGGGGGGGAGCACATTCAATGCTTCCATGGCTTTGTGATAGCGGTTCATATAATATTGTACCACTTCCATAGGCTCCAGTTGTTCCAGGCGGGCCTTTTTGGCAATCTTGTCCTCTCCATCATCCGCATCGTGCTCCAGATGACCTACATCGGTGATGTTACGGACATAACGTACCTTGTAACCCAGATGGGTAAGATAACGGAACAGGATATCGAAAGTAATGGCCGGACGTGCGTGTCCCAAATGGGCATCGCCATATACGGTGGGACCGCACACATACATACCTACATGAGGTGCATGCAAGGGAACGAAAAGTTCCTTCTGGCGGCTTAATGTATTGTAAATGGTTAGTTTATTCTCCATAATTCATTCTATTAGAACTGCAAAGTTATAAATTAAAGTGCGTATTCGGCTAATAATTAACAAAAAAACTGATTCGATACCACAGAAAACTGTTTTGGTTTCTTTATCTTGTCTTCTTCTGCATGGTTTATATTATAGTCAGAAATATCATGAATGTTCGTTTCATAATTCATTTTTTAGGTAAGACCGTAAACATAAGGCAACATCCGTTCTCTTAGATTATTCTGTAACATATGGTTACAAAAAGGGATATGCCGTTTTTTGACATATCCCTTTTATCAATGTAAGAATAAACGTTTACTTGGACTTCTTGCCCCAATACGTCTTGCTGTTGGTGTATCCGGCGTAAACGATGGTATGGGTGCGCGGATTGGCTTCCCAGTCGGTTTCGCGTTGCAGGCAAAGTTCCACTCCGTTGGCGGTCAGAATCTGTTTGTCGGCATTATAGCTCCAGGTTCCTCCTTTCCAGCTGCCGGCTGTGATGGTGTGGTCGGCGGCAAGGGTCATGGTGCTCGATTCTTTTTGCTTGCCATAAGAGTAGGAAAGGTCGATGTGTTCCCAGTTGCCCACCAGTTCGTCTTCCGTAATGGCTACTTGGGGTACAGCCCCGTAGCGTTCGGGCATCACCACCGGCCATCCGCTTTCAGTCCACCGTATGGAGCGTACATGCCCCATCATGAGGGCGTTGCTGTAAGGATTTCCTGCCACATTTTCGGGATATCTGCCTTGTGAGGCATAGTACCAGTTGCCGTTGCCATCGTCAAACACGGCGCAGTGCGAGATACCTACCCAGCCATAGCTGCCGTTAAATTTATAAGGGTGAGTCACAACGGGTAACATATCTCCTCCGGTATGGGTCAGGTCGGTGCCGTCTATACCGAGATAGGGTCCATAGATATTTTTGGAGCGGCAGACACGGGTGTTGTAGGGAACCTCCAATGCATCATAAGCCATAAACAGGTAATAGTAGCCGGTGGCGGCATTGTACACGATTTCCGGACCTTCCGAGCCTTGCCAGCGATCTCCCATCTTACGGGTAGCAATCAGTGAGCCGTAAGCCGCTATATCCTCGTTGTTTCCAAAGGGAAGGGGCAAGGCGTTCGGCTTTCCTGTTTCAGCATCCACTTCCAAGGCGGCTATGCCACTGTGCCATGAGCCGTAAATGAGGTAGTGTTTTCCGTCATTGTCTATCAGGTAGCTTGGGTCGATGGCGTTCCATTTGTAATAGCAGTTAGCCCAATCGTTAGAAGCAACATTGAAATTCAACTCTTTATCCGAGGCGTTGGTGATGACATAGCCCTTATCTTCCCAACCATTGTTGTTGGCAGGATTTGAGTTTTCCAACAAGCCGATGAAGGCGCGTTCACTCCAAGTGCCGTTTCCGTTCAAGGTGCCGGGGCATACAATGGAGTAGTACATACGATAAAGTCCGTTGCGCACTTTGCGCACGCAGGGGGCCCAATAACCGAAGTCGGCCAGGCTGGGAGAAACTTCTTTCAGTCCCATTTCCTTGCGGATTTCATTCAGCTTTGGAATCACCCAATCGGGTAATGATTGCATCACTCCGCCTAAGTATTCCCAGTTCACGAGGTCTTTGGAACGCCTGCTGTGGAAGTGTCCACCGGCTGTATGTGCATTGCCGTAGGAGGCATCCGTCTGATACATATAGTAATATCCGTCTTCGGCCAGCACCACGGTGGGGTCGTGTACGTTTGCCAGGTTCCATTTATCGCGTTGCTCCCATCCGGCTATATCCACGTAATTGTCTACATAAGTAGGTGCTACGTAGTTTTCGAGCTGTTCATCAATACTTTGGTTTTCTGTGGTTGCCGTGAGCGCATCCGAGTAGGTATAACGGCTGTCACCATAAACGTATGCACGGATATAGTAAGAGGTATTGGGCGTCAAGCCGGAAATTGTGGCGCTGAAATTCTCATTAGCATCCACTACGTTATCCTTAATGGTTGGATTTTGGGTATTGACGCTGTAGCAGAAGCCTTTCTTGACAATCTGACTGGTATTGCCGCTGACCGATGAAGTGACGGTCAGAGAGCCGGTGGTGGTTGCGGTTATTTCAGGAATACCTATGGCTACATTACCGCTTCCGGCGTCATCGTTGCTGTCAGAACAAGCTGCGAAAACAAAGAGAACCGACAAGAATATCCAGAATAATAATAACTTTTTCATATCTTTCATGTTAGGGACCATGCCGTTTCTTCTAAATAATCAGAGGAAACGGCATGGGTAAAATTAATAGTTATTTAGCATCGAAGATGAGGTGACTTCCGTCAACGGTCAAAGCGAAGTTCAAGTCGGCTGGATCCACTGTGTTGATACCTAAATAGTATTGGGTGGAGGTTGTGCCTGTAGTACCTGTCATCACAGCTTGAATATCGGCGGTACTATTACCGCAGTTGGTCACATAGACTGTCACTTGTGCTCCGTTCATACCTGCAAGCCAAGTGGCCCAGTCGCCTTGTGTTCCGCCTGTAACGAGGTTGGCATTTCCATCATAGCCGTTACCCCATCCATAGTTGTCGGCGCGAACTACTCCGTATTCGGCAAGTGCTGTATTGCGAAGAACTACAACGAAGTGATTCCAGTTACCGGCCAAACTGCTATAATTGGTGAAGGTGATGGACTTAGTTTCGCCTACAGGCACGTTGAAGTCGTCTGAGAAGGCTCCCCAGAAGGCTGTTGAGTTGTCTTCGGCTCCTATTATGCTGGCGGAGTTGTTCACTGCGGAAACTGCCGATTCGGATACGGTGACATTTATCTTTGCAGTAACCCCTTCATCGGCGGTAATGGTAACGGTCTGGGAACCGGCTTTTGCAGGAACGGCGGAGAAGCTGAGTTTTGAGTTGTCAATCACTCTTGAACTTCCATTGGCGTAAGTTGCCGTAACCTCCATGCCTGTCGGGTCGAAGGCCATCGTCCGGTCTGTCAAAGCTTCGGTGGCTGCCGAAGTGTAGTAATAGTATTGCATGTGCGAGGGTTGGGCGGTCACTTCGATGGATACTATTTTTTCCACGACTTCAAATGTCGCATTAGCCACAATCGGTTGGTCGCAATTTTCACCTTTGAAGGTCTTGTTGTAGATGGCTACAAGTGTCTTTGTGCCCAGTTCTTCCATATTGGGGATGGCAGTGAACTGGAGCTCTTCGGCAGTTACGGTCTTAGTCACACCTTCTTCGAAGCTGATAATGGCAGTGATACCGGATACAGCCTCTTCGAGGGTAGTACCTACATTGACCTGGTCGGGTACATTTTGCAGTACCATCGAGAGTGGATTCTTGTCTTCAGCAGAAGTAAGGCCACCGATAGGAACGATGTTTGATTGTAAGAAGTTGATATAAGAACCTTCAGGTACCAAGAAGCAGCGGATGTTGGTATTGCTCTTGTCTCCGTTCAGATTGGGCAACTTGTACGGCTGTTCATAGGTTTTGGTTGCCGAGGTATTCCGGATTTTGATAGAGAAGGCATTTTCACCGGTGCGGTCTACGGTAACTGTCACTTTGCCACCTAGTTTTTGTACGGTTTCGTCTATATTGTCAACAGGTGACAGCATCAGTGTGCTGGAGGTGTACTTGAAGAAGAGATGGGAACCCCATTGGGAGTTATAGGCCAAAGTATCGTTTGTGGTGTCAAAACGATAAGCGCCATATTCCGCGTATCCTTCATCTCCGCGGTCTGCGTCATTGGTAATGACAAGGGCGAAGTTTTTATAATAGGTATTGTCGGCGGGATTGATGTTGAGATTGAACACCCCATGCCATTTCTGGCCGTCGGGCACGACGTAATATTTGGAGAAAGCTGTCCAGAAACCGGAGGTGTAGTCTGTGTTACCGAAGGAGTAGACATCTTCCTGCATACCTTCCAGTACTTCTTCTTCCGGCTCTTTCTTTGAATCTGCTATAGAGTCCACTTTCTCGGAGATCCAGTCAGGGGCGTTTACATCATATAACTCGCCACCCTCGCAGCTTGACAATGCCATCAACCCCAAGGTGATGGAACAGCAAACGTATACTAATTTTCTGAGTATTCTCATTGTCTTAAATTTTAATAGGTTTGTTTATTTGCTTAAGTCGACAACCGGACGAACTGTCCATCCATTTTCACTGAAATAAGTAGAGTTGTCTGTGCTGAAGTTCGCGGAGTTACCACTCAAATTGGGGTTCTTGTTCAACAACTGCTGTACGATGGGCAGGAATTCGTGTCCGGGTAAGTAAGTGTCGAAAGAACTTTTCAGTTCGGGATCGGTTGCGATATCGTTGTAGTTTACAGGGTCCTTGGTTCCGATTAAAGAACGGCGTACGACGCTGTGTTCCTTGAGTTGTTGCAAACGGTCATTCTTATAGAAGAATCCCCAGCGGATAAGGTCGAATCCGCGTCCGAACTCGCACCCGAATTCCTTCGGACGCTCCACATTGGCAATCTGCTCGAAGAGTTTGTCGGCTGTAGGGAAGTCAGCCAGTTCAAGGTCGGGCAAGTCAGCACGGTTGCGCACTTCGTTAATCCAGTCGATGGCCTGTTGTGTGGGGCCGTTGACTTCGTTTTCACATTCGGCGGCGCGGAGCAGCACATCGGAGTAACGCATCAGACGCAAGTTGATTCCATCGTGCAAACCTGTAATAACCGTGCTATAGAGACCGGTACGAAGGTTTGTGAACTTGGCGATGGGCAGACCACCGTATGTGTTGTTGGTTACGATGTTGTCAGTGGCTGTAAGCTTGTTCGTATAAGCTACATTACCGAACTCGAAATCTTCCCAGTCGGATTCATAAGTACCGATGGTCCAGTACAGACGTGGGTCGAGTTTCCCGTCAGTTGTACGCTCAGCTTTGAAGAGATGGTAGAGCCACGGGGATGCCGAGATGTCTGCCCAACCACCATAATTGCCGGGAGCGAAGTTACTCTCGATGGCCGAACCTTGGGTGGCATTCGGACTGGTGTTCACCGGAGTCCACTCGTCATCGGTTCCTTGTGATTCCAAGTCGAGGAATTGCACTTCGAAAAGGCTTTCTTTGTTGTTCTCATAGGCAGGACCTTCACGAAAGTTGTCGCCATAGTTATCCATCAGTTCATAAGTACCATATTTCTTGCCGATAATGTCTTTCAGCACAGTAAGGGCATCTTTGAATTTATGGCGTGTCATGAGCGCACGGGCATAGTAGCCGGCTGCAGCACCGCAGGTGGCACGTCCTTTTTCCCATTCACCACCTTGATCTCGTGAGGGTAACAATTCCATGGCTTCTTTGAAATCACTTTCCACTTGGTCGAGTACGGCATCGTATGTGCTGTTGCCGGTATAAAGTCCATCCAATGAAGAATAGGTAGCATAATCTGTGATGAGGGGTGGGTTCTGGTAATAACCAACCAGATTGTAGTATGACAGGCCACGCAGGAAGAGTACTTGTCCTTTGATGCGTTTCATTTTCTCGGAAAGCTGGCTGTTGTCTTCATCGCAACGGGAAATGGCAAAATTACATACATTAATGGTATAGTACCATTCGCGCCAGGGCCACCACGTGATGTCCGAGGTTACTTCCGCATTCAGGTCATCGAAAGGCAGATACCATACTTGTGATGAGTTCCATGCTTCATCACCACGACACACGTCGATGGTGTAGCCTACACGGGCGTAAGAACCTTCCATACGGATATGGTTATAGGCGGCAATAACGCTCTCTTCCAAATCATCGGCATTGAAGCCGAATGTGTTTGAGGTTTGCTGGTTGGGATTCAGCAGCTCCAAATTATCATTGCAAGAAGCCAATGTGCCTAATCCCAAAATGAGAGCCAATGCATATTTATTGAGTTTCATATTGTTATGTTTTTAGTGATTAGAAAGTGAAATGAACACCACACATGAAGGTACGTGCGGTAGGATAAGAACAGAAGTTATATCCCGGTGTGAATGTACCTCCTGCATAGTCTACATTATAACCTTTGTACCCGGTGAATGTGTGTAAGTTCTGTGCTGACACATAGAGACGTACGTCGGATATGTATTTGCCAAACCATTCGTTGGGGAAGTTGTAGCCCAATTCTATATTGGCAATTTTCCAATAAGCTGCGTTCTGAATTTTGCGGTCGCTGAAGAGATCGTTCCAGGCCAAGCTGGCACTGTTGGTAACATAGGTACGTGGCACGTTGGAAAGATAGGTACTGCCGTCTTCACTGAAACGGTTCGCGTCAAGCATGGCTACATCTTTGTTGCCCCAGCCGTAGCAGGAGTTCAGAGAGTTGTGGATATCATCGCTTACGTGATAGTTGAGTGCACCGAACGTAGCGATGCTCAGATCGAAACGTTTGTATTCAAAGCGGGCGTTCAAACCGAAGTTGATCTTAGGCATACCGCTGCCCAGTACTACTTGGTCATAGGCATCCACCTTTCCATCGGGCTTTCCGTCGGGACCGCTTACGTCCTTATAGAGGCAGTCACCAATCTGGGCACCTTCTTGTGTGGCATGGTTGTCCAGGTCGGCTTGTGTGCGGGCGATGCCGTCATAAACCCATCCGTAGAACTTACCGATTTCTTCACCTACGTTGGTGATGTAGGCACCGGATATATATGAATCGGTACCGAAGCCCAATGAGGTTACGCGGTTACGGATGGTGCTCAAGTTGGCTGACACTTCATATTTGAAGTCGTGGTCGCGGTTGCGGTAGGTAGTCGTAAATTCAAAACCTGAGTTATTCATCGAGGCGGCATTCATCGTTACAGTGGTGTTGGATACACCGGCTTGCTCAGGAACTGGAACGGCATACAGCAGGTCTTCACTGGTATTTTTGTACCATTCAGCGGTGAATTCCAAACGGTTGTTGAAGAAGGCGAGGTCGATACCTACGTTGTAGCTTTTCTTCTTTTCCCAAGAAAGGTTATTGTCTACGAAAGTAGAAATGGCAGAACCGGTGATGGGTGTGTTACCAAAGCTATAAGTCATGTTGTTACGTGCCATTACAGCCTGATACATGTATTCACCGATGTTTTCGTTACCGAGTTCACCATAGCTGGCGCGTACCTTGAACATGTTGACAATGTTTCTGTTGAAGGGGAAAAAAGTTTCCTTGTCAAAACGCCATCCTAAAGATACGGAGGGGAAAGTACCCCAACGGATATTCTTGGACAAGCGGGAACTGCCGTCGCGGCGCACGGTTGCCGAGAACAGATAACGGTCATCGTAGTTGTAGTTGATACGCCCGATGTAAGAGAGGATGGTGTGTTTGTATTCGAAGCTTTCGGCATAAGTGTTGGCGGCATTCTGAAGTTGCAGGAAGTAAGGCTCGGTGAAGTTGACGCCCCAGCCTGTCAACAGGTCGGTGTTTTCTTCTTCGTAAGTCTGGCCGGCTACCAGGTTAAAATGGTGTTTGCCGACGGTAGCATCATAAGTCAGCACGTTTTCAATCAAAGCATCGGCATAAGAACGGCTAGCCTTGGTGAGGCGTTCGTTGCTCTTGGCCAGATAGACACGATTGCTCTGTACCCATGCGGGAATCCAGGTGAAGTCCTTGCAATGGGTTTTGCTGTAAGAGAGATTGACTTTATAGTTGAGCTTGTGATTCTTGCTGTCAACGCCAATCATCTTCAGGAGATCCACATCGGCGGAAGCTGTTCCTACGAAGCGGTCCACGCGGGTGTTGCGCTTCAGCAGATTGTTGACCAGCAAGGGGTTGGAAGCCGAAATGTCACCATGTACAGTATCGTAGTAAACACCATAGCCGTAAGAGTCATAGTTGAAGTTATTGGCGATACCTACCAGATTGTCAAGTACCCAAGTAGAGTTGTCATAGGCTTTGATGGTGGGCTGCATCAGCAAAGTACCACGCAGCACATTGGTTACGTCGCCATACAGACCTTGAACGTATTCGGAAGCGTTTGACAACCCCATGTTGTCTTGATCGGAGTGAGAGTAGACAAGGCTGGTATGGAACTTGATGAATTTGGTGTCCATCGTGTTGTTGACACGTGCCGTGTAACGTTCATAGTTAGGACCGGCGCCTTCCAGTGTTCCTTTCTGGTTGTAGTAGTCTAATGAAACATTATAGGTGTTGTGGGCGCCGCCACCGGAGAGATTCACATTGTGATTCTGACGGATACCTGTTTTGAATACTTCTTTAAACCAGTTGGTATTGGTGTTGTCCTGGAAATGATATTTTCCGGTGGTACTGTCCAGCTTGTAACCGCCGGGCAGCGGAGTGTTGGAGTTGGTACATGCCTGACCGATGTATTGGCTGTATTGGTCGGCATCCATTACATCATAGACATTACTGGGGATATAGTCCATACCCACGTAGCCATTGTAGTCTACTTTCAGCGGTTGGTCTTTCTGACCGCGTTTGGTAGTGATGATGACCACACCGTTGGCGGCGCGCGAACCGTAGATGGCAGCGGCTGATGCGTCCTTTAGGATTTGGATGGTTTCAATATCGTTTGAAGAGAAATCGCGGATGGAGGTACCCATAGGAACACCATCGATAACATAAAGAGGAGAAGTGTCACCGAAAGATCCGACACCACGGATGCGGACGGTAGGGTCTGCACCGGGCTGTCCGTCGGAGGTGACTTGTACGCCTGATACTTTACCTTCTAGCATGGTGGAGATATTGGAATGGGATGTCTGTTTCAGGGCTTCCGCATCTACTACGGCTACGGAACCAGTCAAGTCGGATTTCTTCTGTGTACCATAACCGATGACAACTACTTGCTCAAGCATCTGATTGTCGGGTTGCAATTGGATGGATTCAATGATGGCGCGGTTGCGAACAGCTACTTCACGATCCTTGTAGCCTACATAGCTTATCGAAAGGATAGCGTTACCGGCAACCTCCAATTGGAAGTTTCCGTCCACATCGGTAATGGTTCCGCCTTGTCCGTCTTTGATTCTGACGGTAGCTCCTGTGAGGGGTTCACCTTGTTCATCGATAACTTGACCGCGAACCTTGATAGTCGGAGATTGCGCCACGGTAGCCATAACAGGTGTGGAATACACCATCATGCCACCCATAGCACACAGACTAAGCATTACGGAAAATAATAAATGTTTCCTCATTTTTTTTAGTATTAAATTAGTAGATTAAATTGTTGCTGATATATTGAATTGAGATGTTGGATTATTGTACAATCCAATGTTGAATACTCTAGGTAGACAAACCACAGAGTTTATAAATATGCTGGAGCTATTCTTCATAATATTTAAGATTAGGATTAAATTTTAAAAGCAGGGGTCTCTTCCGAAAGTTGAGTACCGATTGCATGACAAAAGTAAAATTTATGCCGTAAACAGGGGTGGACAAACGGTTTTATAGGGTGGACGAATGAATAATGGGAAAAAATGTATTTATTTCGCTTATAGTTTATGTCTTTTGGAGGCGGTGAGATAGGCTCAGGAGAAGGCTTTTTTATAAAAAATCATGTAGCCGGACAACCTGATGAAGGACTGTCCGGCTACATGAGGGATAAAATACAATTCTCTGAAAGGAATTATTTCACAAGTAAAAATCCTCCTTCCGCCTGCATCGTAATGCTGACTTCATCATTCTTTTTTAATGTTATCTCTTCAGCGTGAGGATTTAGTTTTTTATCGTCCTGATAAAGCATCACTTTATCTCCTTTAGTACACATGGGAAGGTTCAACTTTAATTTCAGCGGTTCTTTTTGTGCATTGATTCCGGCTATATACCATTGATCGGCATGCCGGCGTGCCAGTACTACGTATTTGCCCGGATAGCCGTCAATGAATCTTGTTTCGTCCCATGTGGTGGGAACTTGCTTCATGAAATCCAAACAAACTTGAGGGGCATCGGTCAGGTTATTAGGCGCCAACGCAAAATTCTGAATAGGATTTTGGAATAAAACGGCTGTTGCCAGTTGGAATACATCAGTGGTCTTGCGTATGCTTCCGCCGTCATTGTTGCGGTTGAGGCGTTTGTTGAGGAATGTGCCACCAAACTCCATGCAACCGATGGTGTTGCGGATAAATGGATGTAGACAGGCATTAAATGCTTCTTCATCGCAAAAATGTTGTTGGAAAATCAGGTTTTCCGATGCGAGCACGGCTTCACTTCCTACATAATTAGGATACATACGTTCCCATCCGCGAGGAAGGGTACAGCCGTGGAAAATGACCATCAGTCCATGATCATCCGCATCGCTCAGGATGGCTTCGTACAGACGCATGGTTTCCTGCTTGTCACCTCCGAAGAAGTCTACTTTGATTCCTTTTACTCCTATATTATGCAGCCATTTCATTTCCTTTTTACGGATAATGGGATTGTCCATATAATTGGTAGGACCTTGCACTATATCATTCCAGTAGCCGCTGGAACTATACCATAAAAATACATCAACCTTCTTGCTGTGTGCATAGTCTATGAAGTCTTTCATACGTTCACGGCCGATGTTGGTATCCCACCAGTTGTCTATCAATACATATTCATATCCCATGGCGGCGGCGAGGTCTACATATTTTTTCTGGTCATCGAAATTGATGCTTCCATCTTGCCAAAGTATCCAGCTCCAGGTTCCGCGTCCCATTTTGTATGTATGCTCCGTTGGGTAAAGAGGTTCCACGACATCCCATGGAATCGTTGTCTCTACAATCGGCTTTAGGTTTTCGCCTACAGTAATAGTACGCCAGGGAGTGGAACCGGGCAATGCAAGGCCGGGAGATGCCGTGCCGTTACCGTTGTTTTCTTCGGGCATGGGGAAAGCGATGGTATAAAGTCCGTCGGCAGTAGCATCGCTTAAGTGTGAGCCACAGTATTTGCTGTCTACTCCGGTTTCACTGATAAGTGCCCAGCCATTTTCTCCTACATGGAACAGACAAGGAAATGTGTAACCGTGCCCATATTGTGAACGTACATTCATAGGAGCGTCAGCCTTATATTCTTCCTCATAGCTGGGTTTGGTACGTTTCCAACCTATCATGGCGTCACTTTGCGGGCACAGGAAAGTAGTGGTGAAGGATGGGAAGTCAAAACCTGTCGTTTCTTTTTCTATCACTATGCTTCCTGTATCGCCATATTTGGGCATTTCGTAGCGGAAAGCAATATCGTTGTTGCTTACGCGGAATATTATATTTATATTTTTCTTTTCTTTATTGGTAAAGGTGCATGTAAGTTCATTGGCTTGATAATGAATTTGTGATTGTTTGATACGGTCTTGTGTATAGGTTTTATCTATTTTATTCTCTTTTTGTCCGGTGAAAGTCATATCCCGGCTGAAGTCCCCCACATTGGCAATGAAACCTAAAGGTGAATCTTCCAGGATGGTCTTGTCCTTATAGGTGACGGAATAAACGGGGATGCCTTGTTTTACGGATACATTTACTCTTAAAAAGGAATCGGGTCCTGTAACTGTAGCTTGTTGGGCAAAAGCTGACATTGTAGTGATGGCAAGCAGCCAAGTCATAAATTGTTTTTTCATGGGTATTAAATATGCTATTATAATGTAGAGCAAAGATAATTTATTTAGCAAGACGAGAGCGTAGAAAAACGGAGCATTTATGGTATACAATCCGTTCATTTTACGCTCTGGAATAAGTCAGTCGGTTCCATTCTCCATCATCGAACTGGGTGTTGTTCCGAAATGTTTTGTAAAGCAGCGTGTGAAGTATTTGGGATCATTGAATCCTACTTCGTATGCTATCTCAGATATATTCATATTGTGCGTCAGCCGGTTACGGATAATAAGTTCCCGCGCAAGATTCAGCCGGTAGTTACGCATGAATTGTCCGGCAGACTGTCCCGTCAGATTTTGCATTTTTTTGTTCATCAAACTTTTGCTTACCCCCATTGCTTCGATGAAATCGCTTATTTCGTAATAAGAGTTCTTATAGTTTTCTTTCACAATCTGCATTGCTTTGTCCAGGAACTTCTTGTCACTGGATTCTTTTTCGATATTCAGTGCATCCACGTCCATACTGTATGAGAACTTTTGTTGGAAACGTTTGCGGTTTTCCAGTATATTGGATATCCGGGCCAGCAGCAAAGTGTCATCAAATGGTTTTAAAAGGTACTCGTCTACACCTATACGGAAACTTTCAATGCGCGATTCGTTGGATGTTTTGGCCGTAAGCATCAGGAAGGGGATATGCGAGATGGCAAAATTGGATTTTACCCGGCGGGACAGTTCCATACCATCCATGACAGGCATCATCAAGTCACTGACTATGAAATCCACGTTCTGGGATTGGAGCACAGTCAATGCTTCTTCACCTTGGGATGCTTCAAGTACGTTATAATACTCGGTCAGGATGGAACGGATATAGTCGCGCATATCTTTGTTGTCTTCTACTACCAGAATCGTCAGTTTTCCATTGGTGGCAGGTTGCAATGTCATCGGAGAGTCGACCGGTTCTTTAACTTGCTCTGTTGGTGTGGGCAGACTGTCCGCATCGGCATATTGCAAAGGAAGTAAAATACGGAAAGAACATCCTTTGCTCTGATTATTCTTGGCACAAATTGAACCTCCATGCAACTGGACAATTCGTTTGCATAGATAGAGACCGATTCCAGTCCCGCTTTGTCCGTTGATAGAGGAATGCGTCTTATTTTGTGATTGGTAGAAGCGGTTGAATACTTTGTCTATCTCTTCTTCGGGAAGTCCTGGTCCTGTATCCCGAATACAGATGAATAACTTTTCCTGCTCTTCCTGGCGGAGGGGGGTGGCATAGATGGTAATTTGTCCTCCTTTGGGGGTAAATTTCAAAGCATTTCCTATTAAATTGACAATCACTTTATGCATGGCATCCTCATCGTACATTATTTCACATGAAGGAAGGCGGAAGCGACGTTCGATGGTTATTCCTCTTTCGGAAGCATATGCGTCGAAGGGTACTAGTAGTTCATTGAGTAATTTGGCAAAATTGCCCGGGTTGCGGACAATTTCCATTTTCCCTGATTCTACTTTGCGGAAGTCCATTAATTGGTTGACCAGTGAGAGCAAGTATTTTGAGTTGCGCTCCACAAAATGTAATTGTTCAATGACTTGAGGATTGTAGCTTAGTTTCAATGCTCTTTCTATAGGTCCTACGATTAATGTCAACGGAGTACGGAATTCATGGGTGATATTGGTGAAGAAGGCGAGTTTGTCAACCGTCAATTCCTGCACCTTTTTTGACATTTGGATCAGTTGCCCTTTTTGTTTGGTTATTTTTTCGTTTTGCTGTTTTAATAGTTGGTTTTGACGATAGAGCTCGCTTGCCTGAGTGGAAAGCAGTTTTTTCTGTTCTTCCAGTTCACGGGTACGTTCCTCTACTTTGATGTGGAGTATTTCTTGTTGTTCTTTTAACGAACGAAGCCTCCATGATAATACCTTATATATAAGGAAAGATAGAAGAACCAATATGGACAGAATGAACCAGATGGTTTTATAGAAATAAGGTGATACGGCAATGTGGAGTTCTGCCATTTCTTCCAGCCATTGTTTGCCGTCGGGTGCATAACGCAGTTCGAAAGTATAGTTGCCGGGACGCAGATTGGTATAGGCGGCTTGTCGTCTGTTGGCCGGTACTTTTATCCATTTGTCGTCAAATCCTTTCAAGCGGTAATAATAATTGGCAAATGTCGATGCATCATAATCCAATGCGGCAAATTCAATATAGAGAGATTTGTCGCGTTCGTGTAACTGTAAGGTACCGTTTGTGTACAATCGCTCTTTATTTGCCACACGGACATGGGTAAACGCCAAGGGAACAGCTTCCTTCGGGTTTATATCTATGACCGGCTTGACCACAGACAGTCCTTTGGTACTTCCTATATATAAATCTCCATTGGCGGCACGGCATATTGCGTTCCAATAGAACTGGTTGGATAATAGCCCGTCTTTCCGGGTATAGTTGAAGAAGCTGTTGTTGTTAGGATTGAAGCGGGAGAGTCCGTTGGTGGTGGTAATCCAAAGATACCCTTCTTTATCTTCCGATATGCAGCGGACACTGTTGTTTATCAGTCCGTCTTCGGTGGTGAAGGAGCGGAAGGTATATTCTCCGTTTTCTGTTGGTGAGGATTTGTAGAAACCATATCCGTTGCTGCCTATCCAAAGGGTTCCGTCTTTAGACTGGGTGATGTAGGTTACCCTTTCCTTTAACTTTGACTCCGGTTCGTCTAGCTTGATCCTCCAGAGTTGATAAATCAGTCTAGGGGTTTTCAAACTGCTTAAATCTATTCGGCAAAGTCCTTCTGTAAGTCCCAGCCACAGGTGGTTATCCTTATCTATGTAGTATCCTGTACAACCTTCAATTCCACCTAGGTTCATGCCCTTGAATGGTTCGGTGAGCGTTTGTGTTTTCAAATCGTAAACATAGATATTGATACTGGTTCCTACCCAGATGGCATTATTCAAGTGGTCATAGCAGATACTTCCGGCCCATCCCCATGAGAAGTCTCCGCATTCGGGTATTTCTATGTGGTGAAATTGTTTGTTCTGCGGATTTTTCATATCTATCCATCCTATGCCTCCTCCCCAAGTTCCCATCCAAAGTCTTCCATCGTTATCGCTGGTAAAGCAACTGACGGTATTATGGCTTAGGTGGGCGGGTGCATCGGTAGTATAGTGCTCAAAAGTGTTGCTGCCGGGAGCCCGCCGGTTCAAACCTCCTTCTACGGTTCCTACCCATAAAACACCCGACGGGTCTTCATAAATGGCATTGACGGGATTTTGGGAAAGACTTCCGGGAATGGCGGGAGTATGATAATAGTTTTGTACGAACAGCATCCGGCGGCTCATCTTGTTCAGACCTCCCACTTCGGTGCCTACCCAGATAATATCACCATCGGTCAGCAGACAGTTTACGAAGTCACAGTTTAATGTGTTTTGTACGATTTCTCCTTCTCCGGTATCTTTATTTATCCGCTCAAAATTGTCTGTCAACGCATTATAAAGGTTTATACCTTTTAGGGTGGCAACCAGCATGGTATGTTCTCCTGTTTCTGCTATGTCTGTGATAAAGTTTTGGGAAAGCGAACTATTGTCATTCGGATCATACATATAATGCTTCATCAGTTCCGTATCCATATTGTATCGGAAAAGGCCTTGTGCGCTGCCAATCCAAATTTCATTTTCTTTCCGGCAGATTACTTGTATGGACACACCGGGTAATTGAAGGGCAGATGAAATGAATGTGGGTTCCTGTACTTCCATAGCCGATTCTTTGATGCGGTAGATACCGTCTTTGTAGTTTATCCAGAGATAGTCTTCTACTTCACAAATAGTCCGGATGGATTCTCCTGCCGGTACTTCGCATGTTTTAATAATTTGTTTTATATCTCCTTGTTTGTCAAAGGTAATTTTGAATAAATTGTTTTCCGAACAAACCCAAATATTTCCCGCTTTGCTATGGAGAATAAGATGAGAGGGGCGGTTACACAGTGAAATAAGTTTGTCTTTCATATCAGTGACTTGTACTGTCTGCATGGTTTGTATATCCAGTATGTCAATACCCATTTCACTGACAGCCCAAATACGCTTGAAGTTATCCTCACACAGTTTGTTTATAAAGTTACTTCGTAGCTTGATACGGGTGTTTCCCATATGGAAGGCGGTGAATTCATAACCGTCATAACGGGCGATTCCTTCCCCGCGGGTAGCGATCCATAAAAAGCCCTGACTGTCTTTCAATATATCATCCACAAAGTTGTGAGGCAGTCCTTCATCCATCGTAATGGCAGTGAAATTATAACGTTCGGACCATTTTCCGGCTGTTCCTTCAGCTTGCATATACAGACTAGATAAAAAGATGAACAGAGCGAATAGAAAACAATGTTTTTTCATAGTGTGTTGTTCATTAATGACGTAAGAATATACCGTTACTTATACAAAGATATACCTTTTCGTTTTTCCTCAAAAACAAATAAATCATTTTTATCCCTCTGCTGCACAAATGTCCACCCTTTAAGCGATATTGTCCACCTGGCGAGCTTTTGATTGCAGTTATATTTGCATTAATAATAGTTAGTCAATGTGACAGTTGGCTGCGTTATATGCCGCATGTCATTGGCAAATTAGTACATTAGCAAATGGTCACATAATAAAAAAATACTATGAAACAGCAATTTTTCCCTCAAAGATTATTCATGGACATGAAAAGGTTAATAATAAATAGGTTGGTCGGTTTAGGCTTGTTGGCCGTAGGGATATTGGTATCATGCAGTGCACCTACGGCTTTCGTGCCTGTCCCTTCTCCCAATCCTTGGGCTGATGATTATACCGCTCTTTCATCTATGGAGAATTACAAGCAGTGGGGAACATATAATGTACACGACCCGGCTTGTAAAAAAATAGGAGATACTTATTATTTGTATTCTACCGATGCTATTTTTGCTGAGAACCGGAAAGAGGCGAAAGAGAAGAATGTGCCTCTGGGTTTTGTCCAGGTACGCAAATCAAAAGACTTGGTACATTGGGATTTTGTGGGCTGGGCTTTTCCCGAGATTCCTGCTCCGGCTATAGAATGGGTTCATAGTCAGGCGGAGGGAAAAGGGGCGACTAATATCTGGGCTCCTTATTTGATGCCTTATCAGGGTATTTATCGTTTGTATTATTGTGTTTCGGCATTCGGCAGGAATACATCCTATATCGGTATGGCCGAGTCGGATTCTCCTGAAGGTCCCTGGATACAGAAAGGGTGTGTGGTTAAGACAGGAGAAGGGGATGCGATGAATGCCATAGACCCTTCTGTGGTTGAGGATCCGGAAACCGGAAAGTGGTGGATGCACTATGGCTCTTATTTCGGTGGTCTGTATTGTGTGGAACTGAATCCCGAAACAGGAATGACTATGCAGCCGGAGGATCATGGGCACTTGATAGCACGCCGGGCCAATTACCGGAAAGATAACTTGGAAGCGCCGGAAATCATGTATCAACCCCAACTTGGCAAATATTATCTGTTTACATCCTACGATCCGCTGATGACTACCTATAATGTACGTGTCGCTTATTCCGGTTCTCCCGAAGGGCCTTTTGTGGATTTCTACGGAGAGGATATAAAAGATACAACGAATAATGTTCCTATATTGACAGCTCCTTACCGCTTCGAAAATCATCCGGGATGGGCGGGAACGGCTCATTGCGGTCTTATTGATGCCGGTGACGGCCGTTATTTTATGGTCCATCAGGGACGGCTTTCCCCCCAGAACCAGTTGATGGATTTGCATGTGCGCGAAGTGTTCTTTACGGTGAATGGATGGCCTGTGGTTTCTCCCGAACGCTATGCAGGTACTGCTCCACGTTCTTTCACTAAAGAAGATTTGGTAGGTGAGTGGGAAATTATCCGTATTCAGGAACCGCCTTTGGAACGTAGTTTGGAAGCTGGACAAATATTGTGGGGTGAAGGGGACTTGCGAAATGGGGAGCAGGCGTTATCTGCCCGTGTTGTTTTGGAAGCAGATGGCAGTGTTGGAGATGCAACTTGGGATTTTAATGTTAAAAAACAACTTCTTACTATAAAAACAGCCACAGAAGATATTAACAATTTGATTATCTTTGCCGGACACGATTGGGAAAATGAAACAGAAACCATTCTTTTTACCGGCCTGGATGCTCAAGGGCATTCTGTGTGGGGAAAGAGAATTGACTAATAAAAATCAATAATATTACTATCATGAAATTACACAGAACTCTATTCACAGCATGGGTATTTGCTGCCGGAGTAGCGCTACATGCACAGAATGTGCACAACATGGTCGTGCAGACTAATAAATTAGGTGCGGAAATACAACCAACCATGTATGGTTTGTTCTTTGAGGACATTAATTATGGGGCGGACGGAGGCTTGTATGCCGAACTGATAAAGAACCGTTCATTTGAATTCCCGCAACGTTTTATGGGTTGGAATATTTTCGGCAATGTGACCTTGATGGACGACGGGCCGTTCGAGCGAAATCCGCATTACGTCCGTCTGGGTAATTCCGGACACAGGGAAAAGCACACAGGAATTGAAAACGAAGGTTTCTTCGGCATAGGTGTCAAGGAAGGGGCTGAGTATCGCTTTTCCGTATGGGCACGTGGTGAGAACCAGAAACTTCGTATTGAATTGATCAAGAATGATACGATGGAGGAACGTCAGGCTTTTGAGTCAAAAGAACTGATAGTGAATTCGAAGGATTGGAAACAATATGAGGTGATATTGAAATCGCCGAGAACGGAGCCCAAGGCTCATCTTCGTATTTTCCTTGAAAGTGCGGGAACGGTGGATCTGGAACATGTTTCTCTTTTCCCTGTAGATACTTGGAAAGAGCGTAAGAACGGTCTTCGTAAAGACTTGGTGCAGGCTTTATATGATATCAAACCCGGTGTTTTCCGTTTTCCCGGCGGCTGTATTGTAGAAGGTACGGATGAGGCTACCCGTTACGAATGGAAAAAAACAGTAGGTGCGGTAGAGAATCGCCCGTTGAATGAAAACCGCTGGCATTATACGTTCAAGCATCGTTTCTTCCCTGATTATTTCCAGACCTACGGACTGGGCTTCTTTGAATATTTCCAGTTGTCGGAGGATATAGGCGCCGAACCGCTGCCTATTCTGAACTGCGGATTGATATGTCAGTATCAGAATGACCCCGACCAGCAGGTCAGCCTGTCAAAGCTTGATTCGTATATACAGGATGCATTAGACCTGATTGAGTTTGCTAATGGCGATGTCACAAGTACTTGGGGAAAAGTTCGTGCGGATATGGGACACCCTGCTCCCTTTAACTTGAAATTCTTGGGCATTGGTAACGAACAATGGGGACCGGAATATCCGGAACGTCTGAAACAGTTTGTCGAGGTGCTTCGTAAGGCTCATCCTGAAATCAAGATTGTTGGTAGTTCGGGACCTCAGTCTGAAGGTAAAGACTTTGATTACTTATGGCCGGAAATGAAAAATCTGAAAGTGGATTTGGTGGATGAGCATTTCTATCGTCCCGAAAGCTGGTTCCTGGCACAAGGCAACCGTTATGACAATTACGACCGCAAAGGACCGAAGGTCTTTGCAGGAGAATATGCCTGCCATGGCAAAGGCAAGAAATGGAACCATTTTAACGCTGCTTTAATGGAAGCTGCGTTCATGACCGGACTGGAACGGAATGCTGATGTGGTGCACATGGCTACTTATGCACCTTTGTTTGCCCATGTGGAAGGATGGCAATGGCGTCCGGATTTGATCTGGTTTGACAATCTGAACTCGGTTCGTACTTGTAGTTACTATGTGCAGCAGCTTTATGCTCATAACAAAGGTACTCATGTGTTGCCCCTGACTATGGATAAAAAAGCTGTGAGTGGTCAGGAAGGACAGGATGGTCTGTTTGCCAGTGCCGTATGGGATAAGGATGAAAAGGCTTATATCGTGAAAATTGCCAATACTTCGGAGCAGACACAGCCAGTATCATTGACTTTCAACGGGTTGAAGAAGAGTGATAAACTTGTGGAAGGTAAATGCATCACACTCCAGTCTGCCGATTTGGATAAAGATAACACGGTAGAGCATCCGAATGTCATCACTCCGAAAGAAAGTGCTGCTACGGTTGAGGGTAATGTACTGAATGTAGAGATGGCGCCGAAGACTTTCGTGCTTTATAAGTTTGTTAAGGCAAGTAATAAGTAAAAGATGAATCATTCCTTTAAATACTAACACAGAGGATAGAGAAACATAAAGCAGCCGAAGGGCTGCTTTATAATCCCAACTGCATCCGGAACTTTTAAAGGAAATGTATACCTGCCTCCCTTGGTTGTACCAAGGGAGTTTTTTTTTGATTATACGTATATTATCATCTTGGATTATGCGCAGCATTTTGCTGTAAATCAGTGATATGTTGTGCAAATACATTCTAAATCCCCCTGAAACGGTTTGCCATTTTCTGCTGCCAAATCTGGTTTGACGGATATCGGTTGTTCTAATTCCTGTGTCATAGCTACGGTTGTTCCCTTGCAGGGGAGCGTCATAAGGCGTATTTTTGTTCGGGTGCGTTCGTTGCTTTACTAAGGTGAAGAGCTAGCTTCACTTAGGTGAACAGCCGCTTTCACCTAGGTGGAATAATTGCTTCACCTTGGTGAAATATTAAATGGAGTGAGGTGAAGATAAGATGAGAATAGGTTCTTATGATGCCTACGAGTTGCCGGGAGGTAACGAGGGGGTGATTTTACATTCTGTCCGAGAGAATCCCCGAAGCAGATTTATTTCGCCACCGGCATACCGATTGAGGAGGATTTGAAAGACTATTACACAGAAAGTGGTTGGTAATGAGTGAGTTGCTGTGACGGAATGTTTTTGTACTTTATGTAAATGTGTTAAAAGTGATTTTTGTTGTCGTTATATTGTAGGGGCGGACTCATGGGTCTGCCCCTACGGTGGAACATTTGATAGTTACTTCGAACTTTTGAAATATCCTCTTATTGGATGAGTCCTGTTTACATCTTTATTCTCTTATTGCGTACTTGCCTCAGAATTGTCTGCAACTCAAATACTTTCTTAGGATACTTTTCTGCTACATTTTCTTGTTCGCTCACCTTTTCCATTTCATATAACTGGGGAATGTTCAGGTTTCCGGTCTCTATTTTTTCTGCCTTCATGAAAGTGGTCGGATCATCATTCGGTTCAATGTATTTCCAGTCTTTGGTACGGACGGACAACGTGTGGTTCATGGATTGTTCCACAATCCATGGGCGGTCTGTCTTATCGGTTCCTATCAAATTCCCTAAACGGTCATAGCTGTCCGGAGCGCTGCCTTTAGGTAATCTGGCGTTGACCAAAGCTCCTAAAGAGGCTAGCCAGTCAATCTGTGACATTAATACGTCCGAGTCTCCTGTCTTTTTTATCTTCTGTGGCCAGCGGACGATGACCGGAACGGCTGTTCCACCCTCGAAAGCGCTGTATTTGTTCCCTCTCCATGGACCGGAAGGTGTATGTCCGTTCAACAGCTCTTCTGCCTTGTCCTTATATCCGTCGTCTACAACCGGACCATTGTCGCTGGATAGAATAATCAGCGTGTTTTCAGTTAGTCCAAGTTGGTCCAATGTTTCCATCAGCTGGCCTACCGTCCAGTCGAATTGGGCGATTGCGTCTCCGCGTAATCCCATAGGATTCTTTCCACGGAAGCGGTCATGAGGAAAACGGGGAACGTGTACATCATTGGTCGCAAAATACATAAAGAAAGGCTCGTCTTTATGCTGTTTGATAAAATCGATGGCATGAACGGCGATGGAATCGGCAATGTTCTCATCTTTCCAAAGTGCCTTTCCACCCCCTTTCATAAATCCGATGCGGCTGATGCCATTGACGATGGACATGTCATGTCCGTTGCTGGGATGTAGGTTATACAATAGTTCGGGATTATCTTTTCCGGTCGGTTCTCCCGGAAAGTTCTTGGTGTAACTCACTTCTATAGGATCGGACGGATCATAGTTGGCTACCTTGCCGTTTTCTATAAATACACAAGGTACACGGTCGGCTGTAGCGGCCATGATATAGTGATAGTCAAAGCCTAAGTCACCCAAAGCGGCTGGTAAAGGAGCATTCCAATCCTGTCCGCCTGTCTTGTCTCCTAATCCCAGATGCCATTTGCCGATAGCTCCTGTCGTATAACCGGCGGACTGCATCATTTTAGGCAGAGTGAACTGTTGCTCGTCGATAATCAAAGGAGCGTCTCCGGGCAGAATTTTGGCGTCTTTGTTTTTCCACGGATACATGCCGGTCATAAGCGCATACCGGCTGGGAGTAGATGTGGCGGATGTAGCGTAGCCATTTGTGAAACATACCCCTTCGTTAGCCAGCTTGTCGATATGCGGAGTATGTATTGTGGCAGAGCCATACGCACTCACATCACCGAAGCCTAAATCATCTGCAAGGATGACAATAACGTTTGGTTTTTCTGCTGTCTCCGAAGTACATCCGGCAAAACAGATTGCCGGTAATAATATATAAAAGTTCTTCATGCTGTTTATTTATTTTAGTTAGCTATATCCTTGGCTTAGTCGGCTACAAATCCCCAAGTTCCGTTTGCGGGACGCAAGTCAGCAGGGGGAATCACCTTTTTATTGCGGTCGGCAGTCAATTTGCCTTCTTTATAAAACAGTTCGGTGACGTGCACGTAGCAAGTCTGTTCGTCCGGTGGTGTCTATCTGCCGCCTGTTTGTTTTTCTTATCCAAAAACGGCTGGCAGAAGTAAAAGACAAAGGCACGCTCACCCAATACGACAACTCCCGGATGACGTACCGGCCCTTTCTGCAATTCATGTTCTCCGTCTCCTTTCATCAGTTCTCCCATGAATTTCCACGACTCCAAGTCCTCCGAACGATATACGGGAAACCCGGCAGAAGTATG
>OGFY01000892.1_pt1 | contig 25689 bp, 18 predicted proteins | sample 1570951 | NCBI WGS metagenome assembly OGFY01 (sample SAMEA2581942, study PRJEB24529) | metagenome | biome: Human gut stool | place: China | collected 2011
TCTTCTCCATGCTGGAAGAAGTAGTAGCAAGCAGGGTCATTTTGCTAAAAATGACAGTTTGCTTGTTGGAAACACATTTCCCAAACCCTATGAATGCAGCGCAGGCGCTGCGGTTATATCGTCATGAGAAGGGCAGCTGGTGTGAGAAAATCATACGGTCATCACATTGTCTGCCCACATTTCGCACTGACTCATGACGGTCTGAACAGCATCGTCCATCCCTTCCGGCGGGTATTTGTATTTTTTCAAAAGGCGCTTTACCAGCCGGCGCATTCCAGCTCGTGCGCTCTCTTTCTTTTGCCAGTCAATCGTCCGGTTCTTTCGGAGCATATCTGTCAGTTCCTTCGTAATCGCTATCAGTTCATCGTGTTGATAGAAGTCTTTGATTGCTTGAGGCTTCGTGAGTGCGTCATAAAAGGCAAGCTCGTCTGCTGTCAATCCGAGTTTTTCTCCTTCGGCAGCAGCGGCAGCAATGTCCTTCGCCAGCTTGAGCAACTCTTGAATAACTTCCTCATTTGTCAACATTCCGTTCAGGTAACGGTTCATTGCGCTCTGAATGATTTCGGAGAATCGCTCCGACTTGACAATGTTTGTTCGGCGGTAAACGGAGACTTGCTCTGCAATCAGCTTTTTCAGAAGCTCGACAGCAAGGTTTTTCTCCTTCATATTTGCTACTTCTTCAAGGAATTTGGGATCGAACAGTGAAAACGAGGTCTGAACATCAGAGAAAAGATTGATAACGCCTTCGCTCTTGATGCTATGCTTCAAAAGCTCGTTGATATGCTCATTTACTTCTGGCAGCGTAAACTTCTTTCCACTGCCGCCTGAAACCAAGCGTACGGTCATTGTTCTGACGGACTCGAAGAAAGCCGCTTCCATGCGGGTTGGATCATCTACTAAACTGCTGCATAGGGAAAGTGCCTGTTTGAGCAGCAGTGCTTCCTTGATAAATACATTCTGCGTCTTCTCATTGTCGGGCAGCTCGTATTCTGCAACACTCTTGCCGAGTATGAAGTTCACACCACCGCTGATGAGCTTTGCGCGGTCGAGGTCATTTCCAGTCATGAATTTCTCATAACTAAATCCGTGGAACAAATCTCTGCAAATAGAGAGCTTTTCAAGGAATTTCGGATATGCAGCCTTGTTTACATCTGTATCACCATAGTTTTTCTTATCTCTGGCAGTGTAGTCGTTCATGGCCTGTTTCAGTGCGGCCGCAATGCCAACGTAATCAACAACCAAACCGCCTTCTTTATCTTTGAAAACACGATTGACGCGGGCAATCGCCTGCATCAAGTTATGCCCAGCCATTGGTTTATAAACGTACATCGTAGCGAGGGAGGGAACATCAAAGCCTGTCAGCCACATATCTACGACGATAGCGATTTTCAGCGGAGAATTATTGTCTTTGAATTTCCGCGCCATGTCGTCCTTATGGGCTTTGTTCCCGATAATCTCGCGCCATTCTTCGGGGTCGTTGTTGCCCTGCGTCATGACTACTGCAATCTTTTCTGTCCACGCTGGGCGTAACGCAAGAATACGCTTATAAATCTTCATCGCGATAGGGCGCGAATAGGCAACAATCATCGCCTTGCCGGTCAGAATATTTTCGCGGTAGTTTTCGTAATGGTCAAGAATATCATTCACCAAGGAATCTATGGTTTGGTCAGCACCAAGGATTGCCTCCATCTGCCCAAGTTCCTTCTTGCTTTTTTCAATAACATACGGATCGGCGTTGTCAGCCATGATGTCGTACTCGTTGTCAATCAGATGCAGGGTGTCCTCGTCGAGTTTTAGGTGAATAACGCGGCTTTCGTAATAGACAGGTCTTGTTGCACCGTCTTCAACCGCCTGTGTCATGTCATAGATGTCGATGTAATCACCGAAGACTTCGCGTGTACTGCGATCTTTTGTCGAAATTGGTGTTCCGGTGAAGCCAATGTAGGTCGCGTTGGGAAGCGTATCCCTTATGATGCGGGCAGTGCCAATAACGGTTTTTGCCTCGATTTCGCCGTTGTCCTTCTGCTTGACCACAACCTTTTCATTGAGACCGTATTGCCCACGATGCGCTTCGTCAGCCATCACGATGATATTCCGGCGTTCTGAAAGCGCTTCATGGCTTTCTTCAAACTTCTGCATGGTTGTGAAGATAATGCCGTTTGCTTGTCTGTTTGCAAGCAGTTCTTTCAGATTCTTGCGGCTTTCGGCGTGCTGCGGCGTTTGCCGGAGAAAATCTTTGCAGCGGGCGAATTGCCCGTAAAGCTGGTCATCCAGATCGTTGCGGTCGGTGATAACAACGATGGTGGGGCTTTCCAATGCCGCTTGCAGATAATGCGCATAGAAGACCATAGACAGCGATTTTCCACTGCCCTGCGTATGCCAGAAAACGCCGCCCTTGCCGTCTGTCAAAGTTGCGTGTTTTGTAGACTCAACCGCCTTTTTGACTGCAAAATATTGATGATACCCAGCGAGTATCTTGAAAGTATTCTGCCCATCCACATTAAAGCAGATGAAGTTCTTCACGATGTCAAGGAATCGCGCCTTTTCAAACAGTCCGACAAAGAATGTGTCAAACGAAGCGTGCTGTGTATTTTCGTAGCTGCCGTCTGTTGTTTTCCACTCCATAAAGCGGTCTTCGCCGGAGGTGATGGTGCCAGCCTTTGAGGTGGTCAAGTCGCTCATGACGCATACCGCATTATAGATGAACATGGAGGGAATCTCATACATGTAGTTCCGAAGCTGACGATATGCGGCGGAAGCGTCGGTTTCTTCACGGGACGGCGACTTTAACTCCACAATGACAAGCGGGAGACCATTGACAAAGAGAATCACATCCGGTCGCTTTTCGGAGTTTTCAATGAAAGTCCACTGATTTGCGACGGTAAACTCATTGCTGGAAGGATGCTTGAAATCAACAAGGTAGACGAGGGTAGAACGTTCTTCGCCCTTATCGAAGTATTTTACAGGGATGCCATTTTGGAGATAGTCCATAAAGACCATGTTTTTCTGCAAGAGCGTTCCGGTTTCAAAGTTCTTGAGTTTATAGATGGCCTCCGTCAGCGCGTCCATAGGCAAGGTGCGGTTGATCCGTTGCAGAGAAGGAAGCAGAACATCCTCGTAGAGCGGCGAGTGATAATCGCGCGCCACGTCCGGCCCGTAGACATAGGTATATCCCAGTGCCTCGTTGAGAAGCTGCAAAACCGCATTCTCGTAATTTGATTCGGTGAAATAGCCCGACATTTGTTCTCAGCTCCTTCTATGTAGTAAGATAAACGATAATTTAGCGGCTTAGAGTTGGACGGCGGAGACATCAATCTCGCCGGACATGAGCTTAGGCAGCAATGAATCTCGTAGTGTTGAAAGTCGCAAGATTTCGATGTTGTTGTTAAGTACCTCCTGAAACATGGGCTCTGCAACACGGAGAAACGCCGTAGCATCATCATCAGAGAGTTTCATGATTTGCTCTGATTCAAAATCTCTGGTGGTAATCGCATCAAATACGGCTCCACTTGCTTTGTGCTTGAGCCTATCAACAGCTTTGAGTGTGTAGAAATATACAAGAAGTTGATGCGTCTCTTTACCGACAAGCGCATAGCAGGATTGGTTCATAGCCATCGGAACTCCGGACATACCAACTTTACCAACAGTGCCTCTTGCAGTGACGAAAACGGTGTTCACAGGATACAGTCGGCTGTTACAATGTGAAAGACCTTCTTTTGAGATAGTCTTTTCTGTGATAAGTGTGTATGGTGTGCCAACATCTTTTGGGGTAAAGAAGGCAATATTACCGTTCCAATAAGTGTTTTCGCCTGTTTTTGGTGTCCCACCGCCGAGTATCTGTATCAAATCGGTGAATCTAACCTCGGTGTTTGACCGATCATAGAGGCTCGAAAACAATGCGGCTGCTTGCTGCTGTAAATTATCGTTTATCCTTTCGTTGTTTTCAATCTTGGTATCAAGGCTATCCAATACAGCGGCAATTCGTTTTTGGTAGCTGACATCTAAGGGAATGCGTACCTTAACAGCTCTCATCGTTTTGCCTGATACTTCCTTAAAGGTAGTTCCGCTTCCCATCGCTTCGATAGCGTCCTTGTTATACTTCAAAAGGTAGTAAACAAATAGCGGATCAGCTTTTTCATTTACGACAATACTCTTGAATCCCTGATTTGTGCAAACACTTTGAGAAGCGATTGCGACGTAACCAATGGGAGCACGTGAGGTGAAGAGAACAGCATCTTTCGGCATCATTTGTGCAGAACATGACGCAAGTCCCTTTTCGGTTATATTTCTTTCTCCGCTGGTTATGTATCTTCCTTTGAAAGAAGATAGGTCTTTGGGCGTTATCCACGGAATGCTGCCTCCGTAGTAGTCTTCACACTTTGTAGATGGGGTTGCCCCACCAACTATTTCTCCTAATTTATCAAGAGTACACTCAATCCATTCTGTCATGCGGTACACCATCCTAACCAATATATTTTCTGTGTGCCAGCTTCACATTTTGTTGCTTCACCATTGCGTAGTGCATGGTGGTGTCGATTTTCTGATGCCCTAAGAGCTGCTGGACTTGCTCTATGGGCATTCCCTTATCTATGGCAGTAGTAGCCAGCGTGCGTCTGAACTTGTGTGGGTGAACTTTCGGGATATTCAGACGCTTTCCCAACTCCCGAAGGCGTGTTTCTACGCCGCCAATCATCAGTCGATCAAAGGGGGCTTTCAGGGAAACGAATAATGCCGGATTTCCATCCGTTCTGCCTTCAAGATAATTTTGAAGGTGAATCTTCGTCCTTGCATCGAAGTAGACCAATCGTTCCTTGTTGCCCTTGCCGATAACCACACATTCACGCTCGTTGAAGTTGATGTCCTCGCGGTTTAGTGTGACCAGCTCGCCAACGCGCATTCCAGAGGAAGCAAGAAGATCAATCATCGCCAAGTCTCGTGCTGTTGTGCAGTTGTCACGCATCAGCTCCAACGCTTCATCAGTGTAGGTGTCCTTGACCACCTTTGCGGTTTTTACCTTGTGAATCCGCCGTACTGGACTTTTCACAATGAAATCCTCATCCTCAAGCCAAGAGAAGAAACTGGATAGAATCCGCCGGATGTTATCTATGGTTACTTTGCTTGACCTGCGCTGAACTTGGTAGTTAGTTAGATAGCGACGTAAATCATCCGTTGTGATTTGCCGCACAGCTTTTCCAACTCCGGTAATCAGCGTTGCAATTGTCTTCTGGTAGTAGCGCAGGGTTTTCTCCGAACAGCCTTCAATCCGTTTTGCCGTGATGAATGCTTCGACTGCATCCGGTTCTTCTACTGGAATGGAGCTGCTATCATAGGTGATTGTTGCCCCTTCCAAGGTTTCAGCTACTGCATCTCGAAGGTGCAAGAGCTGTTCGTTGTTGAGATACGGCAGCATTTTTCGCTGTATCTCTGCGATGAGTTGTTCTCTCATAGTCGTGTCTCCTTTCGAGGAAAGAGAACGACATTCAGTGGCATTCCCTCTGGTGAAGCTCTCGCCACTGGTGAGAGTTATTAAGACGGTAAACGATAATTTACAGCAGCAAGCTCAGGCGATTTACTCTTCAATGTTCATTGATAACCCTGATCCTGCATGGTCGCATGGACATCTCTCTGATCTCATAACCGTAAAATACGGTAAAGACCACAAGAAATTAGCTGATGGTATCTATCCCGTCTATGGCTCTGGTGGGATAATGCGCTATGTTGAGCGTCCTCTGTATAATAAGGAATCAGTTCTGATTCCAAGAAAAGGGACTCTAAACAACGTCATGTATGTCAATCAACCGTTTTGGTCTGTTGACACCATGTTCTACACCGAAATGAAACTTCCGAACGTAGCGAAGTTTGTATATCACTTTGTCAAGGCAAAAGACCTCGCATCTATGAATGCTGGATCCGCCGTTCCAAGCATGACAACGGATATATTGAATGCGATGGAAGTTGTCATTCCCTCTGCATCAGCCCTTGAAGAGTTTGAATCTCTGGTTGCGCCAATGTATGAGGCTATGGAAGCAAACGATGTTCAATCGAAAGCACTGTCCCAAATGCGTGATACACTGCTGCCCAAGCTCATGTCTGGCAAGATCGATGTCTCTTCCGTCCAGCTCTAAGCTGCTAAATTATCGTTTATCTCGGTGTTTGCTTGAATTTTACTATCAATCGCAGTCAACACAGAAATAACAGAACGCTGTTTTTCGAGTGATGGATATGAAACCATCATTCGTTTGAAGTCCTTCAGAATGATACGCGGAATCGCTGATCCGGAACCATAGTTGTCTTTGACGTCCTGCTTAAATGATGGTGTACGCAAGGCGTAATAAAGAAAGTCAGGCAATATCTTTGATTTATCGCACCGCAGAATAGCAATAGACGAAAGCAATGCTGGCTTTTCTCTTTGCCGATAGATTATTATATCTTCAAAAAAACGTGCTCCATCTTTGCCTATCAGAATATCATCAATTTGAGGAACACAACCGTTTCTTTTGAGTACCTCATAATCATCATGGCTAATCATCCGGCATGATGAGAAATCGAAACCATAGTCCGTGAAATCTTTGACAGAAACCATGTATTCCCCGTCATGCACACTTTTAGGACTTGAATGAGAACCATCTGTGACAAGAACGCATACATCGTTAATTGTTGAATGATTCCATTCAGACATCATACCCAATCGCCCCCAGTCGTTCCCTAATTTGCGCTTCCAGCTCATGCGACTTAGCGAAAAGCTCAGACAGTTCAGCGGTCAATCGCCCCATCTTCTCTTCAAACGGTTCACCGTCATCTTCCTGTTCCTCAATTCCGACATAGCGTCCCGGCGTGAGAATGTAATCCTGCTTTGCAATGTCCTGCGTAGTAACAACCGCACAGAAGCCCTTTTCGTCTTCAAGTGTTCCAGCAACGAAGGCATTGTAGGTGTCAGCGATTTTCTTGATGTCTTCATCTGTCAGCTCGCGCAGTTTCCGCGTGACCATCGTGCCGAGCTTCCGCGCGTCGATGAACAGCGTCTTGCCTTTTTGCTTTTTGTTCTTTGCAAGGAACCAGAGCGACACGGGAATTTGCGTCGTGTAGAAAAGCTGTGTCGGCATTGCGACGATGCAGTCCACAAGGTCAGCATTGATAATGTTCTTGCGGATTTCGCCTTCGCCGCCGGACTGCGAGGAAAGCGAACCGTTTGCAAGCACCATGCCGATACGACCATTCGGCGCAAGATGCCAAATCATGTGCTGCAACCACGCAAAGTTTGCGTTGCCAGAGGGAGGCGTACCATACTGCCAGCGGACATCATCAGCGAGTTTATCCGCACCCCAGCCCGAAAGATTGAAGGGGGGATTCGCCATAATATAATCCGCTTTGAGCTGCGGGTGACAGTCATTGAAGAACGTGTCGGCATTGAACTTGCCGAGGTCAGCCTCAATACCGCGAATGGCAAGGTTCATCTGCGCCATTTTCCATGTAGTCGGGTTGGAGTCCTGACCAAAGACGGAAATCTTGTTGATATTGCCACCGTGGTTTTCGATGAATTTTGCAGACTGGACGAACATGCCGCCGGAGCCGCAGCACGGGTCATAAACGCGCCCATTAAACGGCTGCAAAACTTCAACAAGGGTTCGCACAACACAGGAGGGAGTATAGAACTCACCGGCAAGTTTGCCTTCCTGTTCGGCAAACTTGGAGAGGCAATATTCGTATGTACGACCGAGAATGTCCTTACTGTTTCCATGCTCGATCATCTGAATGTTCGTGAAAAGGTCAACCACTTCGCCAAGACGCCGCTTGTCCAGCTCCGGACGGGCAAAATTCTTAGGAAGAATATCCTTGAGGCGTTTGTTCTCTTTCTCGATGCTGAGCATTGCAGCATCAATCACCGTGCCAATTTCCGGTCTGTGAGCGGCAGCCGCAATCGTGCTCCATCTTGCATTTGCAGGGACAAAGAAGATGTTTTCGGCGGTGTATTCGTCATGGTCTTCTTCAAATCCGTCACCTTCTTCAACCAGCTCCTTATACTTCGCCTCGAAGCGATCCGAAATGTATTTCAGGAAAATCAGTCCGAGAACGACGGACTTGTATTCGGATGCGTCGATGTTTCCGCGCAAGACGCAAGCCGCGTCCCAGATTTGTTTTTCAAAGCCGATGTTGCTTGTGCTATTCTCAGCCATTTCAATAACCTCCTAAACTGCTATTTTACATTTATTATTCTGCAAAAAGAGCTGTACGAAAAACTGAACTTAGCCCTTGTCCGTTCGCACAGCCTCAAAATATCTCCGATGTCGCAATTCAAATCGTCACAGATTACAGGCTAAGCGCTTGGCGGAAGGCGGAGTTCTTTATGTCTCATTCTATCAGAAACGTTCAAAGTTTTTATAGCGGATTCCCATAATACGCCTCCTTTACGCATTCGCAAAGTGTGATTTCTCTTCTATTATACATGATAGCTTCTTCAAATGCAATTATTTCATGTGGAAGTGCGCCCAAAAGATGCAAGCTCTTGATGATTTCGATTCCTATATATTGCCATATGACGTTGGCTGGGATACAGGGGAAGACGTGAAGCCGCTATGCTTTATGGAGAAACCTTGCAGAGCTTTTTGAATGCGCATGTAATATACTGGAATAACACATCAATAGTTCTGGCGACTGATAGCGTTTTGATAGCAAAATGATAGTAGATGCGGCGTTCGCGTTATGCTGATGTGTCGGCTGGGGCGAACGGCTTGTGGATGCTGAAATGTGATTTTATAGGAAGAAAAAGGAGAATCAAACAGGCGTGCCAACACGACTGTATTCACAATCCCGCGCATCTCCCTCTTGCGTCTTCCCGCTGAATGCGCTACAATAAGAGTGAATGCGCACGGGTACGCCAAAATGGAATGCTTGCGAAAGGAGGAGAAAGCATGAAACTACTCATTGTGGATGACGAAATCCGGGCGGTGCAGGCATTGGTGAAGCGGGTCAACTGGCAGGAATACGACTTTGAGCCGCCGCTGGCTGCATATTCTATGGCACAGGCACAGGGCGTTTTTCAACAGCAGGAGATTTACTTGATGCTGTGCGATATTGAGATGCCGCAGGGGTCAGGATTGGAACTGTTCGAGTGGGTGAAGACGTATTACCCGCTGACGGAGTGCATTTTTGTGACGTGCCATGATGAATACAGCTATCTGCGTTCTGCAATGCAGCTGGGGAGCTGTGATTATCTGCTGAAGCCAATCAACTATACGCTGCTGCAAGAGGCGCTGAAAAATGTGGTGGAGCGCATCCAGCGGCGCAAAGATAAACCGGCGGGGTCGGCAGAGCAGCCCAAAGACAGTCTGCTTCCGGCGAACACGCTTAATGTGTCCAATCCGTATATCCGCCAGCTGCTGCATGTGCTTTCGGAGCGGCTCACGGAGAATTTGCCCATTCCGGAACTGGCAGACAGTATGCACTTGAATCCGCAGTACATCATGCGCCTGTTCAAAAAAGAAATGGGCTGTTCTATTCTGCAGTACATCACATCCCGAAGGATTGCACTTGCGGTGCAGTATTTGGAAGATACGAACCTGCCGATTACCGAGGTGGCGCTTCTTTGCGGGTTTGATAATTATTCCTACTTCACACGAGTGTTTAAGCGGTTTACAGGGCAGTCGCCTGCCGCATTCCGCAAGCGCAGTGTGCCGCCGGACTAAATGACTTGCAGCAATATTGGGCATAAGGGGGAGAACAGGTGCAGAAGCCGAAAAGGAAACAATCTCGTTCATTGACATTGCGCTTGGCGGTGACGGTTATTGTCGTGATGCTGACGCTGAACCTGCTCTCCATCATCAGCGCACTGCGACTGACATCTACAACGCGGGAAAGCATCTTGCAGGAACACAGCTACTTGCAAACCTATTACACCAAGCAGCTTGACCGGGAACTGACGCAGGCTCAGGTACGACTGTATTCCATGAGCCGCAGCTATGATTTCAGCACGGCGCTGTCTGGCGCGGAAACAGGGGAGGCGCAGTACAGTGCACTGCGCAGTCAGGTGACGCTCAATACGCAAATGAAGGACTGGTTGAACCAATTTCCTATGGTAGACGGCTATTTTTTGTTTCAGCCGGAGGGGGATTTGCTGATTATTGCCGGGGATGATTCCGCAGCTGTGCAGATGATAGGCGAACAGCTGAAAAGCGGCGAACAGGCGGATGAACAGGAAAATCGGGACGGAAAATGGCGCTTACAGCAAACGCCCATCGGAGGTGTGCTGATTTTCATGGGCATTCGCCGCGGCATCCAGTATGGGGCATGGGTGCAGACAGATCGACTGCTCGATACATGGGGCTTGAATGCGCAGGAGTATCAGATTTTGCCGGATACGGTGTCTCCCAATGCAGAAACGGTGGATGCAGCGGCGGAACAGGCGCAGTGTCTGCTCCGCTATATACCGCCGGAGGATGCGTTTGCGCTGCCGCTGAATGTGAAAATCCTGCTGGTGATGTCAGTCACGATGCTTTTGTCCATTCCGCTGATTTGGCTTGCTATGCGCCGACTGGTGCTGAACCCGCTGCATGAACTGATGGAAGCAATTCGGAAAATCGAAAGCGGGGATACCGCCTACCGCATTCCGGAGAAGACGACTTCCAGCGAGTTTGAGCGCTTGAATACGCAGTTCAACCGCTCTGTGGAACAGCTGGCAGGGATGCACATGGAAATCTACGAAGCGCAGCTGGAAAATGAACGCACCCGCGTCAGCTATTTGACGCAGCAGATGCAGCCGCACTTTGTCTTGAACACACTCAACCTGATTTATTCGATGGAGCCGGAAGAATATGACTTAATACAGAGCACCATCATGTGTTTGTCGAACTATTACCGCTATGTGGCGCACATTACAGACCCGCAAGTAGCACTGGGAGCGGAACTGAACCATGTGGAGAATTATTTCAAATTGCAGCAGACACGTTATCCGGGCATGTTTTTCTATGAGATTGAATGCCCAGAGAACCTGCGCGAGCAGATGATTCCGCCGATTGTGATTCAGACGTTTGCTGAAAACACCATCAAGCATTCTTTGATTCCGGGCAGGGAAAATCGCATTTGGATTCAGATTGAGGAAACGCCGGAAAAACAGCTGCATGTTCTGATTCGGGACAGCGGAAATGGCTATCCGCCCGAAGTCTTGGCGCAGATTCAGTGCTATCAGCAGACAAGGAAGAAGCAGCCGAACCTCGGCATGGGGATTCAAAACACAATCGAGCGGCTTCGGCTGATTTACAAGGGGCAGGAAAAACTCTATTTCAGCAATCAGCCGCAGGGCGGCGCACAAGTTGATTTCTATTTTCCAATCCGGGAGGGCGGAGAGCATGAAGCGCATCGCAGTGTGGATTTTACTTTGTATTCTTCTTTGTCCCCTGATGCAGGTGCAGGCGGAGGACATCACGGATTTGACCATCGAGACGGTGACGTTTGACAACGGCAATCCGGGACTTTCAGCGGTTGAAGAAGCAGTGAATCAGATTACCATTCCCGCTATCGGCGTGCGGATTCACCTGCTGGATGTTGGCATTCAACAGCATGCACAGCGAATCAGCATGATGATTGAAAGCGGCGAGCCGGTGGACTTGGTGATGGCGGGGCTGACGCTGCCGATGGTCAGCATGGTAGCAGATGAACTGCTGCTTCCGCTGGATGCGCTGGTGGATGCGTATGGGCAGGACATTCAGGGTCTGTTCGGCGATCAGCTGGCGGCGGGGCGCATCAATAGGCAGCTGTATGCGATTCCCGGCGATGCGTACTGCGCCCGTGCAGGCGGCGTAATGGTGAATATGGAGCTTGCACAGGCGGCGAGGCTGACAATTCCGGAAACCTGCACGCTGGATGACTTGGAGAGCATGTTCGCTGCTCTGAAAGCCTATTCGCCGGAGCACTACGGCATTGCTTTTGAGACGGGCGATATGTCGATTATCAACTACTTTTTTGAGATAGAGAACTACGGAAGCGGCATTTTTGCCTTTGGCGTAACGTTTCAGCCCAGTGAAAGCACCAAGCTGGAAAATATGTTTGCCTCGGAAACCTATCGCGACTTCTGCTATCGAACGCGCAAATGGCAGCAGAGCGGCTATATTCCGCCGGATAGTTTGACAACCAGCATTTTGGCGTTCACGCGCGTCAATCAGAGGCAGGCGTTATGCCTTCCAATCAGTTTTGCGCCGATTGAGCAGTACAAGCTCCGCAATGATGAAAGCGAAAGGAAGATTCTCCCCATGACACGCCCACTGCGCTTTACTAGCGCCATTCAGGAACGCATGTGGGCGATTCCTGTCACCAGTGAGCATCCGGAAAAAGCGATGCAGTTTCTGAACCTGCTGTATAGTGATGACCGTGTGGCGAATCTGCTTTCCAATGGGGTGGAAAATGTGCATTATACCAGAGTCAGCCCGCATGTTATTGCGCCGACAGGTGATTCAAACTATAAGCGCGTGTTTACCCGCTTTGGCAATCAGGCACGGGTGGATCACTGGCTTCCAGCAACGGAAGCGTATCCAGCGGAAATGATGGCATTTGAGAACTCGGCTGAAATTTCCCGAACGCTTGGGTATACCTTTGACAGTGCGGCAGTGGCTGGTGAAGTGGAAGCGGTTAATGCAGTGATTGCATCCTATGCACCGGCGCTGGAATACGGTTTGGTGGAGGATGTCGATGCGGCGCTGAAGGAATTTAACGAGGCGCTGGAAAAGGCGGGAATCGAGAAAGTTATTGCGGAAAATCAGCGGCAGCTGTCAGCATGGCTGGCAGAACGTGAATAGAAAGCACAACCGCATATACAGCAGGCAGGGAAGCATTTCTGAAAGGGAAATGCATTCCTGCCTTTTATCATGTCATTATCGTACATATTGCAGGTCATAATTCTGCTATCATGCGGCGATGACTTTGCGCTACAATACAGACAGCAAGGATGAGCAGCGCCGAGCGGTTCATGAACGCATGGCACTGGAATTATCCAAATGAAAGGAAGTAGGTACCATGAAAAAAATCCTGTCACTGCTTCTCGCGGCTGCGCTGCCGCTGAGCGCCGCCTGCACAATGGTTGCGCGGGCGGAAGAGAATCCTGCCCCCAGCGGCTTGGTTCCCGGATTGGTCGAAATGACGGTGTTCGGCAATCATGTGGATAAGCCGGAAAGCGTCTATCCGCAGGCGAACGGGCAGATTTTCAACGAAGGCTATACGCCGGAAAACGCACCGGTGTACTGCAACCCGATTGTTTTTAACTACAACTACTCGGCAAATGCCGGCGAGACGCTGGGCGTGGTGTCTGATGCGCCGTTCAGCGCGGCATTCATTGCCAACATCATTGAGAGCAGCCCGACGGAGCGTTACACCCATTTGACGAATGCAGTGCTCTTCCGCGGCACCGCCACTTACCTCAAAGAAAACAACAGCCGTTCGGCGGCTGACCCGCACGCCATCTATTATAACAACGTTTGGTATGTGTATGCGTCCGGCGGCTATCAGCTGCGCTCGGAGGATTTTGTGAACTGGGAGGTTGTCCCGGCTATGAATGCCGATGGCACGCAGATGTCCTTCACTGCACCCAGCGTGGGATACCGCACGGATGAAAGCGGAAAGACGACGTTCTACCTTGCGTGGAACAGCTCACACATCTATTCTTCGGAAACGCCGACCGGCCCTTGGACGGACTTGGGTGACTTTACTTACCGCGGCATGTCTTTCAGCGATAATGCGCTGTACAACAAGGAGGACAACACCTACGGCCCGTCGCACGCGGCGGATGCAGCGGATGATGCTGAATCGGTCATCATTGCCGCGCACAATGACGTGGACTTGTTCGTTGACCATGATACGAACCGCATGTATCTCTGCTGGGGCATGGGCTCGAAGGAGCTGAGCATCGCGGAGCTGAATCCCGATAATCCCTCGGAACTGCTGAGTGCACCCGTGCCGGTTATCACGCACAATCCGACGGTGACGTGGGAAAACTTCGGGCAGCATCATGAGGACTACGCGACCGGTTTTGCGGAAGGCTCGATGATGTTCAAGTACAATGGCGTGTATTACTGGACGTTTGCGACCGGCGGCACGCAGTATGATTCCTATACCTTCGGTGTATACACCAACAAGACGGATGACCTGCTGAACGCAGACAACTGGGTGTATCAGAATCAAGAGGTCATTAACCCCGATGGGGATGATGCCATGTGGGGCGCAGTGCGCGGCGGCGGTCACGGCTCGATTGCGGAAGGCCCGAATGGTCAGCTCTGGTGCTTCTACACGGTGAACGTCGGCTATGAAGGCGACATGGAGCGCCGTCTGGGGGCTGATCCGGCGTATGTGACGGAAGATGGCGTGCTGGTTGTGCCGCATCTGTCGGAAAATCCGCAGTATGCGCCCGGCGTGCTGGCGAATCCCTGCGGCGAAGCGGGCAATGAAACGGGTTCGGACATTCTCTCTGCACGTCAGGGTTATGCGGTGTCGAGCTATCACGAGGGCCGTCATCCGATGTACGCTTCGGATGAATCTCCGCTGACGTGGTGGCAGCCTGCGGATGACGATGCGCAGCCGTGGTATCTGGTGTCGCTCAAAGGCTACTACAACGTGGATTCCATCCGCGTGATGCTCAAGGATGTTGAGCTGAACCGCGCGAACACCTATGGTACGAATCATTCAGAGTATTCGTACAAGATTGAGGTGTACAACGGCATTGAGAACCCGGTCACTGCACCGATATCTGAAAGCAATTCCGAAGAAGGCTGGGTGACAGTCTGGGAAGGCACGTCCAACATCCTGAACTTCATTGACATGGAAGAGCCTGTGGAGGCAATGTTCGTGCGCATTACGTTTACGGACTGGACGGGCAAGGTTTCCTAATACGAAAGTCGCGCACCGGAAAGAGAATCCCTTCGAGCATCGGGGGGGCTTCCCTTCCGGCGCGGAAGACGGGAAGTCGGGAGGTCAAAGCATGCTGCAGGTTGCTGTGCTGGAGGATGAACAGGAAAGTCGAGTGCAAATCAAACGTTGCTTGGAACGCTATCAGGCGGAAAACCATGCGGAATGGGACATGGATTATTTCAGCAGCGGCGCAGAACTCTTGTTCAGCGGCGCATCAGGCTATGACATGCTGCTGATGGATATAGAGATGCCGCAGATGAGCGGGATGGAAGTGGCACACCGGGTTCGCCGCGAAGACCAGCATGTTGCGATTGTATTCATCACAAACATGGCGAATTATGCGCTGCAAGGGTATGAGGTAGAGGCAATGGATTTCATTGTGAAACCCTATACCTATGAAGTGTGTCAATTTCGCATGGATCGCGTTGTGCACCGGGTGGAACGGAAGAAAAGCAATCGCGCTGTGCTGCTGACGAGCAATGATCAGGTCTATCGTGTCCTGCTGTCAGAACTCCTGTATGTGGAGGTGGCGCAGCATACGCTCATTTACCATACAGAGCAGGGCGAAATTGCTGTGCGCGGTAGTATGCGCGAGGCGGAAAAGGCGCTGATGCCATACGGTTTCTGCAAATGCAGCCAAAGCTATCTGATTCACTTGCGCTTTGTGACACGGGTGAAGGATGATGAAGTCTTCCTGAACAAAGAACGGATTCACATCAGCCGAGGCAGCAAAAAAGAATTGATTCGTGCGCTGGCGGAATATACAGCAAACGGATGAGACGGAAAGGGAAAGATAATGAAAAGACTGCTGGCAGCATGGATGCTGCTTGTGCAGCTGGCGCTGTGCTGGACAATCGGCTTGGCAGAGGATGCGTTTGAAAAGGAAACGTACTACATACACAATGACGAGATGAATCGCAGCATCTACGCGGTGCAAATCAAGCCCAAGGATTTGGCAGAGGGAGAAAAAGTACCGCTCATCATCTATGTCCACGGCGGCAACGGCACGGCAAACAGCTATATTGGACTGGCGAAAACGCTTAGTGAACAAAAAATCGCAGGTCTGATGTTTGAATGCTGCGGCGGAAATAACGGGAAAGCATCCGCCGCCAAAAGTGACGGAGCAGATCTCTTTCCTGCGCACTATTCCTCGCGCATCAGCGACTTGGAAGCTGTGCTTGCTTTTGCAAAAACGCTGGATTTCGTTGATACGAACCGCGTTTATTTGTGGGGGGAAAGCTATGGCGGAATTGTCGTGGAATTCTGTGCGGTCAATCATCCGAACGATGTGAAAGGATTGCTGCTGGTCAGTACAGGTCTGTCGGATGCTGTTCTGGGGATTCAGGCACAGGAAGAGATACATCATGGCATTCTGACGAAGTATGTTCCTGATGATCCATACCAGTACATTTTGGGCTATCCGGGCGCAGTACTGTTTATTTGCGGCGATGCAGATGCAACAGGCGCTTATGACAACACGGCGTTCAATGCGGTGCTGTATCAGCAGCGGGAACAGACGCAGACGGATTTTGTCACAATTCCGGACGGTGGACACGGCTATGGCACATTTACAAAGGAACAGAAACAGACCACCGTGGATTGCATTCTGTCATGGATGGCGCAGTAATGACCAGATTTGACGCTAAAACGACGGGATAAGCCAAATTGCACACACGGAAACCCAATCGTGCTATGATACTCACATGAGATGCGTTGCCGAGAAGGAAACGCACAAAATAGAAGGAGGAACCCAATATGAAGAAGTTTCTTGCTCTGCTGCTGGCGGCCCTGATGGTGCTGGGCTGCGCGAATCTGTCCTTGGCGGAAGATGCTGCGCCGCTGGAAGTGCTGACCGAGTTTGGCGACCTGACTGCGGATGACGCTGATTACGAACCGAACCCGGACTACGACAAGTACACCGTGATTGAATACTACATCGAAGCGGCGGACGCGACGGTTATCATTACCTGCTCTGCGAAGGCGGACGATTCCGAGTTCAACTTGGAATACAGCTTCTATGGCGACGACCAGCAGGTCATTTGGCAGGTCGTTGACGGCGAAGGTAAGGTCACGTTCGACAAGACGGGCTTCATGGGCGGCGATACGCCGGATATGATTGCCTACATCCTCGAAAACGCGACGGTCTGGGCTGACATTGTGAAGTAATCCCAATTCACCTGCGCTGCGGTGAAGCAGCACAAAAAGAATCCCCGTGTGCTGACGCAAGTGCCAACAAGAAATTCGGACTTGCTGGTACGCGGGGATTTTTAGAAGGCAGAACGACTTCCCTCAATCAGAAAGGAGATTTGATTCCATGAAAAAGGTTCTTGCACTGGTAACTTCTTTGGTCATGTTGCTGGGGATGACGGCAGCTTTCGCGGAGGATGCGGCAGCTGATGCGACGGAAGAAACGCCCGCGGTTTCGTATCATCGGGATTATAAATATGACTTTGTCTGGTCAACCAAGGGCATCAGCAAGCTCAAGAGCAAAGCAGCGCAAACCCACGGCACGGTGGAAACGCTGACTTACCAGACCCCGCCTATGCGGTCAATGCCGTCATGGGGACGGACTATGTGCTGGAAAAGGCAGTGAATGTGTATCTGCCTGCCGGATATGACCCGGAAAAGAGCTACAACATCCTCTATCTGATGCATGGTGGCGGTGATGACGAGAACTACTGGCTGATGGAGCTGAGCGACCGTACACATGGCAAAACGACGATGCGCGTGCTGGATCACATGATTGAGGACGGCTTGTGTGAGCCGCTGATTGTGGTTACGCCGACGCTCTATGCTGACGTCGAGGGCGTTGAGCCGACGCAGGAGCAGATTGATTGATACGGGCAACGAGGTGCTCAATACTGTGCTGCGCGACAAAAGCCTGTATTGCAGCATGAACGACATCAACTGGATGTGTGCAGCACATGGAGAACAACTGAACTTCATGAATCCGCTGGACTTGGTCTGCATCATTGGCAATGCGCTGGACAACGCAGTGGAGGCAGTAGAGCGCATTCCAGACAAAAAGAGGCAGATTATCAGCGTCAAGATTGCCACCGTCAGCAGCATGATGCAAATTCTCATTGAGAATACGTTTGACGGGGAAGTGCATACCGCTGATGGGCAGCTGCTGACGAGAAAGCAGGACGCACATAATCACGGCCTCGGCGTGCGCAGCATTCGTGCGACAACGGAGAAATACGGCGGTTATGCCAGCACGACCACGGAAGGGGATACCTTCATCCTCAACATACTGATTCCAATTCCCAATGCGGCCGAAACAGTATGAGAACTTGGAAATTCTGAAGCAGAAGACAGAGAGGAAGCGCTTGAAGATGGACGAGCAGAAACAGAAAATCAAAAAGCCTCATAAAAAAATGAGCAACAAGCTCTTTACTGGAATTTGGGGAAGCCTTCTGGCGCTCCTGATGGTGGGCATTATCACGCTCAACGTGGTGCTGCTCAAATACAGCTCGCTGATTACTCGTTCGCTGGGACATCAAACCGTAGCAACCGTGAATCTGGATACTTCGGGTGACAGCGATTACTTCAAAAGCGCCTTTGCAACGGAGGCAGATTTGCTGGCGCATGAAACGGAAATCAGCCGGCAGATTGAGGCGGAGGGCATTGTGCTGGTGAAAAACGACCAGAATGCACTGCCGCTGCAAAAGGGAGCGAAAATCAGCATCTTTGGTCAGGCATCAACGCAGTTCCGCTATGGCGGCGGCGGTTCCGGCGCCATTGACGAGACAAACGTGCAGAGCTTGAAGGAAGCATTCACGCAGGAAGGCTTCGATGTGAATGAAACGCTGTGGACGATGTATCAAGACAGCGGCCTGAAAATTCCCAAAGAAGTCAAGCCGGATGATTTCTCTGCGGAGGTGGAAAAGTCTTTTGCAGCATATGGCGATGTAGCGATTTTTGTCTTCTCGCGCCCTGCGCATGAGGCGACAGACCTCGCAGAGAAAGAGGTCTCTCTGAGCAAGGATGAGCAGGCGCTGCTGACATACATCAATGCGCATTTTGACCGCGTGATTGTGCTGCTGAACATCGCAAACGCGGTTGAATTGGGCTGGCTCAATGAATATGAGCATATTCAAGGGGCACTTTGGGTGGGCTACCCCGGTCAGCAGGGAATGATTTCGATTCCGCGTGCCGTGAATGGTACGGTGAACCCGTCTGGACGGCTGGTGGATACCTATGCTTACAGCGCGGAAAGCTCAGCTGCGTTTGAAAATTTCGGCTATGGGCGCGTGGAAAACGGCTATAACAGCGTGGGCGCGAAGAATACCTATGTGGTTTATGGCGAAGGAATTTACGTCGGTTATCGCTATTATGAAACGCGCTATGAGGATACGGTACTGGGGCAGGGAAATGCAGACAGCAGAAAGGGCGCTTCGGACAACAAGGCGTGGAACTATGGCAAGGAAGTGCTGTATCCCTTTGGCTACGGACTGAGCTACACAACCTTTGAATACAGCAATTTCAAGCTGACGGAAGAGGAAAATCAGTTTGCTGTTTCTGTGGATGTCACCAATACAGGTGCTGTGGCGGGCAAGGAAGTTGTTCAGATCTACTTCCAATCGCCCTATACGGACTATGATAAGCAGTATCTGGTAGAGAAGGCATCGGTGGAGCTGTGCGGTTTCGGCAAAACGCGCCTGCTTTTGCCGGGCGAAACAGAGACGGTTGCGCTGACTGTGCCAAAAGAAGAGCTGCGTGCGTATGACCGAATCAATGCGCGCACCTACATTGTTGATGCGGGAACGTACTACTTTACCGTGGCGGACAATGCCCACGATGCAGTCAACAACATCTTGGCGGCAAAAGGCTGCACGATTGAAGACGGCATGGATGATGCGGGCAATGCTGCCATGACAGCATCCTATGTGCAGCAGGAACTGGACACAACGACCTGCGCAGTGGACAGCGCAACGGGAACGGCTATCAGCAATCAGTTTGATTACAGCAGCATGACGTACTATGACAGCAAGTATGTCTATCTGACGCGCAGTGATTGGGATGGCACATGGCCGAGCTTCTACGGCAAGACGGATAAAAAGGGCAACCATACCATGAAGGCGAGCGACCAGCTGCTGCAGGACAGTCAGGAAAATCATTACGCTGACGACCCGAACGCCGTTATGCCGACGACAGGTTCGGGCAAAGGTATCAAGCTGATTACCATGCGCGGCAAGGCATACGACGATCCGGCATGGGAAAATGTGCTGGACTGCCTGACGGTCGAAGAAATGATGAACATGGTTCGGCTGGGCGGCTGGCAGACGGCACAGCTGCTGAGCATTTCCAAGCCTGTTTCCAACGATCAGGATGGCCCGGCAGGTATTTCGGATGAATTGATTTCCGGCAGTGCGCACTGCATGGGCTATCCGATTGCGGTGGTGCTTGCGTCCACATGGAATCAGGAACTGGTGGAGCAGATGGGCGAGTGCATTGGTGAAGATGGCTTGAAGTCGGGCGTTCAGGGCTGGTATGCGCCGGGGGCAGGGACGCATCGTACGCCCTATGGCGGACGCAACTTTGAGTACTACTCCGAAGACGGCTTCTTGTCGGGGAAAATTTGTGCGGCGGAGGTTCGCGGCGCACAAAGCAAAGGCATGTATGTCTACCTCAAACATTTGGTGCTGAACGATCAGGAAGATCGGCGCTATGGCATTGCAACCTTCTGTCAGGAGCAGGTGCTGCGCGAACTGTACATGACACCCTTTGAAATCTGCGTCAAGGAAGCGGATGCGCATGGCATGATGGCGGCATTTGACTCCATCGGCGGCATCTGGTGCGGTGCAAATGAAGATTTGCTGGAGGATGTTTTGCGCGGCGAATGGGGCTTCCGCGGAATTGTTGTGACAGACTATGCGACAGCGAACGGCGGTTACATGTGGATTGACATGGGGCTGCAAAACGGCGGCGACCTGTGGCTGAACAGTGACAAAACGGTTTACTGGATTGATGACATTGAAAACAATGCAACGCTGGTGAACAGCCTGCGCCGTGCATCGCATAACATCCTGTATACGGTTGTCAACAGCGCGGCGATGAATGGCTTCAGCGAAAAGACGGAAATCCGCAATGTGCTGCCAGAGTGGCAAATCTGGATGATTTGCGCTGATGCTGCGGTGCTGGTGGTGACAGTGACAGGCGTACTGCTGATTGTACGGCGCTGCAGGAAGAATCGCAGCAGCATTCAGGTGGTTCAGGTGAAAGCGCAAGTATAACCAAGCGTCATAGATATCCCTGCCTGATGTGCTTTCCAGCAGGCAGGGCATCTGTGTATGCGCAAAACGGGCAGAAGGAGAGAAAAAGCATGTTCAAAACCAAACAATTCTGGTGCGGATTGAGCTGCCTTGGGGTCTGCGTGATGCTCATCGGGAATAGCGCGGGCACGATACTGGAGAAGAATCGCAATATGGTCAACAGCTATCTGGGAACGCAGACTGCTGTTGTTGAGGTCTCGGAATCGGACGATGCACTGTATACGACCTATGTGGCGGATTACGCCAACACGGATGAGCTGATTGCAGCGCATCGCGCAATGGGCGAACGCCTCAGCGCAGAAGGCAGTGTGCTGCTGAAAAACAATGGCGCATTGCCGCTGGAAAAGGGCAGCGCTGTGACATTGCTGGGCGTTTGCGCGGAAACAAAGATGAATTTCGGGGCGCGCGTCGGCTGTGCAGTAAAACCGGGACAAAACGTGAAGCTGGGGGATGCACTCATCGAAAAAGGCTTCCAAGTGAATGAGCAGATGCGGGAGACCTATACGAAAGTATGCAAGAACAAGGTGTACAACAACGCCAATAAACTCTCGCCGAGTTTTGTGGGTGTCCTGCCAGGCAATGAACCGAAGCTGGTAACGGCGGAGGCGACCGTGGAGGAAATCCAGAAGGCAGATTCGGACTATCGAAACGGTTTTGCAGCGTATCAGGATGCGGCAATTGTTGTGCTGGGACGCTGCGGCACAGAGGCAGCGGACTACTATCCTGGTGAAACGGGCATTGACCCGCAGACAGGCGCGCGGAATGCGCTGGCGCTGACGAATGACGAGCGGGCGCTCCTTGCACTGGCGAAGGAAAACTTCCACCGTGTGGTTGTGCTGCTCAATACGGCGAATCCGATGGAAATCGGTGAATTGGCGGCGGATGACGGCATTGACGCTATCCTGTGGATTGGTTTCCCCGGCAATTACGGTACGCTGGGCATTGCATCCATCCTCTGCGGCGAAACGAATCCGTTGGGGGCGCTGCCGGATGTGTATGCGTCGAACTCTGTTTCATCGCCCGCAATGGCGAATTTCGGCATCTATACTTTCGCAAATGCAGATGAATATTTTGACACGGTGACAGACCGCGCGGATTACTATCTCATCGAAGCGGAGGGCATTTACACGGGCTATCGCTACTATGAGACCCGCTATGCGGATGCTGTGATGGGGCAGGGCAATGCGGATTCCACAGTGGGGGCATTTGATTCTGCAGCTGGCTGGAATTATGGCGAAGAGGTAACATATCCGTTTGGCTATGGCGTGAGCTACACGACATTTCGGCAGACGCTGGATGCGGTGACGGTGTCGCAGCAGGACAAAACGGTGACGGCAGCTGTAACGGTGACGAATACGGGCAGTGTCCCGGGGAAAAGCACGGTGCAGCTGTATATGCAAGCACCCTACTATGTGGGCGGACTGGAAAAGAGTGCAGTGCAGCTGCTGGATTTCGGCAAAACGAAACTGCTTGCTGCCGGGGAAAGCGAAACGCTGACCATCACGGCAGATATGCAGAACATGACCAGCTATGATGCTGACCGCGAAACCTATCTGCTGGATGCGGGGGAATATTACTTTGCAGTTGGCTGCGGTGCACATGAAGCGCTGAACAGCATTCTGACGGCGCAGGGATATGCGGAGCGCTTGGATGGTCAGGGCGACATCGCGTGCGTGAAAACATGGACGCTCGCGGAATGTGATACGACGACGTTTGCCGTTACGAAGGCTGGCGTGCAGGTATCCAATCAGCTTGCTGATGCGGATTTCAATGCTTTTCAGCCCGGCACAGTAACATACCTGAGCCGCAGCGATTGGGCAGGCACATGGCCGAAAAACTACGAGAATCTTACGGCCACGGCGGAAATGCTTGCGACGCTCAAAAACGATTTTTACACCATCCATACGGATGACGACGTATCGGACATTATCTGGGGAGCGGATAACGGCATGTCCTTTGCGGATATGAAGGGGGCAGCCTACGATGACCCGCGCTGGGAGAAACTGCTCGACCAGTTGACGATTCAGGAAGCGGCGGAGTTTGTTTCGACCGGAAACATGATTTATCTGGATATTCCGTCTGTTGGTTTCTTAGGCGGAACGCTTGCCAATGACGGCCCAGTGGGCTTCCTCAGCAGTATTTCCAACGTATCGGACGCCAATTCGCCGTGGTACGTTTCGCCGGAAGACCCCAATGCGGGTTACGAGGTGCATGACATGGGCACGCCGCAGCTGGTGGGCGCGTCGTTTGACAAGGAGCTTGCGCAGGCAATCGGGACACTGTTCGGCAATGACAGCCTTTTCAACGGGCTGTCGATTATCTGGGGGCCGGGACTGAACCTGCATCGCACACCCTGCTGCGGTCGAAACGTGGAATACTATTCGGAAGATCCGGTGCTGTCCGGTTTCCTTGCCGCGGCGTATGCGCAGGGTGCGTACAGCAAGGGCTTGATTGCAGCCGGCAAACACTTTGCATTCAATGATCAGGAAACAAACCGCAATGGCGTGGCGCCCTTCATGACGGAGCAGAAGGCACGCGAACTGGAATTGCGCAGCTTCCAGATTGCCTTTGAAAACGGAATGCTGGGGACGATGACTGCGTTTAACCGCATCGGCACAACCTACGTCAGTGCGCATGAAGGACTGATTGATGGCATCCTGCGCGGCGAATGGGGATTTCAGGGGTACATCGTGACTGATTTGGTGAATCCGGCAACCTATATGACGTGGAAAGAATCTGTTGCGGCAGGAACAACGAATTTCGACTCCGTAGACATCAAAGAAGAATGGTACGCTTATCTCAATCACGATGGAAACACCCTTGGCGGCGATGCTAAAATTCTCCGCCGATTGAAAGAAGCGGTGCATCATACGCTGTATGTGCTGGCGAACAGCAACCGCATGAATGCAGTGAACACATCAGCAAAAATGGTGGAAGTCAGCAACTGGTGGCGTGTCAGCTATCGGACGGCGAAAATAGGCGGCTTTGGGGCAGCGTGCGCAGGATTGCTGGGTTACGTGGCGATATGCTGCATCAGCATAATGGCGAAAAAGAAGGAGGAACGCACGGCATGAAACAGAAAATTTTCCTGATTCTTCATGTGGTTCTGACGGCAGGGGCAGCTGCATTGACGGCGATTAGTTCAGCGATGGCATATCCACTGGGTAATATGGGCGCAATCATTTTCATGAGCGGTGCGGCAATTCTGCTGGATTTGCTGCTGATGCTGCGTAAAAAAGACGGCATTCTGCGGGATGCAGCACTGCTGTTGAATGTGGTGCTGACGACGCTGTGCTTCTGCCGTGTGCTGACAGGGCGTGCGGATTTAATGGGCTATGTTTGGTTCTCTGACTTGGAGAAGGGTAACTCGACCGCTGTGAACAGCCTGACGCTGGCGGCGATTGCGCTGGGTGGCTTTTTGCTGGGCAGCGTGATGAATATTGTGCAAGGGTTTTGGCGGACGAGAGGGTAATGCTGGCGCAGACTTCGCCTGATTATCTTTTCTGATGAAATCTATTGGCTCTGCTGACTTTGGAAAAGAAGAAAGTCGGCAGAGCCAACATTTTGTTCGGAAATTTACATTGAGAATATTTCCAGACTCAACGGAGTTAGATGTTTGTGGTGCAAATTTTCATCAAATCACAAATGCACAGATACAAACATCACAAAACAAATCAGCACTTTTCAAATTTTATCGCCCCAAAACTGTTCAGTGAGTTCATTATAGGTTAGCCGGAAACTTGGATATTGTCTGTGTTTCCTCGACACTGCACCACGATGCGTACCCACAATCGTACCCACAACGGAGTGGTATTCCATGTGATTTGTTAAGCTGCAAATGCTGATTTTGGTTTCAAAGTGCTACCATATGGTACTGGATGGGACGCAATGGGAAGTGCGTTCTCCGCTTCGAATCCGCTATGCTCCACGAGCCGAAATCCTTGAGATGCAAGGATTTCGGCTTTCTTTTTGCCCATAAGTACCATCAAACGTACCATTGTTGCGTTTTAGACAGCTGTCGGGAGGGGAGAGCAGCCTTGCCTCTTGACAGCTGTTTTTTAATACTGGCAGATGAGCCGTTCCAGCTGGTCTGCGGCTTGCTGACGCATGTCGGCATTGCTATGACCGTACACGTCTAACGTGAAAGCGACGGTTGCGTGCCCCAATGCTTCGGAAAGCGTCTTAGGGTCAACATGGCTTTGCAGGGAAAGTGTGGCGTAAGTATGACGCACATCATGGAAGCGAATTTCCGGGCGTCCCATCTGTTTCACAATCGCCTTGAAATGGACGTACAGCGTCTTGAAGCGGACAAACATACCGTTCGAGCGGGTGAAAATCATATTGTACTCGTTGTGCCAGCTGCTTCCGGCGCGCAGATGCATCTCGTTCTGCTTGCGCTTGGCTTCGCGAAGAACGTTCAAGGCGGTTATAGTCAGGGTGATGGTGCGCTCTTTGCCGTTCTTTAGCGGCGTGTACATCATTTTGCCCTTGGCAGGCCCGGACGCAAAGCGCACATGCTTACTTGTGT
>OGFY01000906.1_pt1 | contig 25388 bp, 13 predicted proteins | sample 1570951 | NCBI WGS metagenome assembly OGFY01 (sample SAMEA2581942, study PRJEB24529) | metagenome | biome: Human gut stool | place: China | collected 2011
GAGCGCAAAGTCCCTTTCAAAAATGATGAATACCTTGCTTCCGGGACCTCGAGTTCTCCGTAAGGCATGTAAATCATCCATCAGAGACAACAAAATTTAGAAATCACTGTAAAAACAAAATGCGGCAAGGCAATTACTACAGTTCTCTGATGGCAGAAGTCATTCTTTGGTGGCTGCAAAATGCCATCTAGTCATTGACATAATAAGCAATATGTGAGCCTAAAGCAATAGTGGGTATGCAAAGTTGGGTGTGATTACCGGATCATTTCGAGGATCAGTTGTTTGGATGCATACTTTTCTGCTTCATCGTCACATTGGTTCAGTGCGTTCATCATGTAGTCTGCGATCTCCTGTGCACTCTTGAAAAAGGTTGGTAATTTTTCCACAGTGGCGGCCATGATGGCACGGCGAAACATACGGCTGCGTCCTTGAAATAACTCTTTCAGCTCACTAAGCAGTTTTTCTGTTTCCTGCTCTGCGATCTCTGCCGTAACGACCCCTGCTGATTCCTGACTCTCCAATGGTGCAAAGACACTGCTCGAATTAAGCTGTGACAAATGATGCAGTTTGATAAAAGCATCACTAAGCCCTGCTTCCTCAATTTCCTCTGCTCGTCCTTCCAATAGTTCATCCAGTGCCGCTTCCGCTACATTAACAGACTGATATAACTTTTCCTGTTGGCCTTCAACCGCAGGAAGCTTCTCGGCAAGCCAATTTAAGCGATCCTCTTCTGTCAAAAGATCCTCCCTCTGCCAAAGATCAATCTCTTTTTCCAAAAAGAGTGCATTGATGCCTCGGATCACATCATCTACTACCGTCATTTTCTCTTCATCAACACAATAAGGTTCTGTCACCACTAACGTATACACACCATTGATAATCTGTCCAATCTGCATATACAGATCAGATAGATCATTGAGCTTTGAAGCACTGACTCGTACTTTTTCTGCATACAATTCATATAATGTGCGATCCATATGCTCGTAGTCTGCTTCCATCAATTCCTGAAGCACACCGGCAAATTCCGTAAAATACTGTTCCTGTGCAGGATGCTTATACAACATGGCACTGGTACGGAACATATACAAAAATCCCTCCAATGATTCTATCTCACTGCCCTTATAAACGGAAATGCAGTTTTTGATCAGATCAAAATAATGAGAACGGGTCATTCGCATCGGAAGCTGTCCCAGTACCACGCGTAAATTATCATTGATCGTCACATTATCATTTGAACCAAAGATAAAATTCATAACCTCCTGTGCAAATGCAGTGTCTTCCGGCAAAACTTCTTTCTCATCAAACCGATATTGAATACGGTTTAAAATATATTCATATACGACAAAGCAGTCCACATATCCGGTCAACACCTGCATACGGTCGATCACTTCCGTACGCATTGCTAAAATATGATCGACCAACTGTTTTCTCTGTGTATCATCCAATGTATCAGACATCGCCTGTCCCACTGTCTCATTCAAAGAAGTGATCATTTCCTTTGCCATCGCAATATATGGGTTGATATCTTCTGTGACCACCTCGTAAAACATGTAATATTCCATCATCAATTTGATCCTTGTATATCCATCATGAAGGATCATGCTCTGCTTCAGATATTCTGGTAACAGATCCCCAACTTCTTTATTACTATGTAATTTATTGACACACTCTCGTAACTTATTGCTCATATTTTTACCTTTCTATTCCGTGATGACCTGACATCCATATTCTGTCAGATCATCAAATTTATGACATTTTTACCACCCTGTTCCTGATCAAATTACCAAGTCTGTAACAATACCCAACTATCAAACCATTTCAAATACTTGGTTGCAAATGCCGGATCGATCGCAAGCCCGGACAACACCGGATAAAATAGGATAAATAACCCGATCGCACAGGCAACATAGACATAGATCGCCGGTTTGATCTTTGGTTTCCATTGAGCCAGCTTAAAGAAACTGTATCCCACCATAGCGGCAACGAAAGGTACGCTTGGAAAATAATGATAAATAAATACCACACGGCTTACCAAGAACCAAGGTGCATACTGCGACAGATACCCGATCAGCAAAAATCCAGCCTTGCGGTCTTTATCTTTCCACAGCAGATACAGCATATAAAACGCTGCCGGAATGCCGGCCCACCAAACAAGTGGATTACCAAAGGCACTGATACCCTCACGCAGATTGCCAATCGTTCCGGAATAATACCAGATCGGTCTTGTCATGATCGGCCACTCATACCATTTGGAAGAATACGGATGATCCGCTTTCAAAGCAGAATGATAATCGAACATCGTTTTCTGTGCATTGATCACGCGCGTCAATAAGTTATGGTCTGTTCCATCATTAAATGGAATATAAGACAATATATAAATGATCGCCGGAACTGCCACAAAAAAGACGCAACAGAATCCAATCGTCTTCCAAAAATAACTGCTAAAATTATCAATAATATACGCATGTGAAATACCATTCGTCTGACCGCGTGGTGTCTTGCAGGCAATGACATATTCACGATATCTGCGATACATATGCAGGAAGAACAATATACACAGACCTACCGAGGAATAAATTCCGGTCCACTTACTGGCCCAGCTAAGCCCCATTGCAACACCGCAAAGTCCAAGCGGTATGAATGTCTTTTGCAGCTTTGTGTCGTAAAAACTCTTCTGCAGATAGCAGTACATGAAGTAATACGACAACATAATAAACAATGTAACAAACACATCGATCGTCGCTATTCTTGTCTGCACGAAATGCATAAAGTCAAACGTAAACAATAACGTTGTCACAATGCTGATCCATTCCTTGTTGAAGAAACGTTTGGCAAACAAATAAATGATCGGAACCATAAATACTCCGAATAAGGTTCCCATAAAACGCCATCCGAATGGATTCATTCCAAACATGAGTACACCGCAGGCGATGAATATTTTACCAAGTGGCGGATGCGTGTTTTCATAACAGTACAGCTTATGTATCATCTCGTATGCCGTACGTCCATGATAGATCTCATCAAAGTACGTACCGTTCATTGCACTGGCACGTCCCTCAAATTCATCCTGCTCATCAAACAAATTTTTATACTCATCTCGATTCACAGGCTCCAATTTTTTGCCATTGCTATCCAAGAACACAAGCTCTAACAGACTATCCTCGTAATTATCCTCCGTCGGAGAAATTTTGACATATCTTGCCTGAACATTCAATGTAAGACTGTTCCAGCAAAATACAGAACCTGCATCCCAATAGCTCTGCGTATTACCATTGTCATCTGTAACACCGGTCGAAAATGTTGTATAACCGGAATCCTTATTGTTACTGTATTCAATGTTATAGTGCGGATTATTTTCATACCCTAGATAATCCCATAACTGTGAAATGTTGGTAGTTTCACCAAAATCAAGAACGATCGCTCCTTCTTTCACAGCAGAATATGCTGTTTCCGGCGCCGACATATTTCCCAGACGCGCAAATGCTACCACTGCGTAGATCAATGTGATCACTGCCATTGCGATCCAGTCAACTTTCGTCATCTTGCTGAGCGTTACAGAACGGGCGATCTTGCCCTCTGATTCCTTTTTGCTTACATTGTTACGTGCATTATTCGCATGCGTATTCTTACGTCTTGCCTGTGCAGGCCGTCCGGTCGAAGTACGCGCGATCTCACCCTCTGACAAATAACCGTTAAAGCATGTCAACGCTACATATACCATGTAGCCAAATACGATCACCATACCGGCTGCAATTGCTAAGGTCACCGGTTCCTTGGCGTTGAAATTATTCAGATCATACACAAACTCAACATGTGCCATATTGAAAAATGCCATTCCTGACAACCCGGTAAATAAATAGGCAATCTCACGTTTCGGACGCATCGCAAATGAAAACAACAGCATAATGATCGCCGGATACACATAACGCTCATGCATGCGAACTGACAGCAAAAACATTCCTGTTACGATAAATGCCCCGACAAAATAGTAACGTGCCGGATTATTTTTTGCACGGAAATGAAGCCAGGTAGCTGCTGCCACGATCAAAATAATAAAAATGGTTCCCCAAGTCTGATACGTGATACCCATAAAGTGTTTCGTCTGTTCGGCCCAGTTTTGTCCAAACAATGTCCAAATATTATAAGCATTTACACTGGCAAATTTGTAAGATGCCAATGTCTCCGTATACTGTGATAACGCATCCTTAAATCCGAACGGGAGCATCAGCAGGGCAATCATCGCAATCGCTGCCAGGCCAAGCCCCAGATTCTTCCAAAAATTCTTCCAGTCAAAGCCGTCCAAAAACACCTGATCGATAATGCCATAGATCAATACCGGTGTAAAAATAAGAGACTGCGGTTTTACCAATACTGCAACTGCAAATACAAAATACGACGGGATCAACTTACGCTCTGTCACCAAATAGATCATTAATACAACGAAAAAGGTAAATACTGCATCTGTCTGTCCCCAGATCGCTCCATCGAGCAGTACCGCCGGTGCAAACAGATAGATTGCTGTTAAAATTCCCGCACCCTTCTGCGTCCAACGCTTTCCGGCAATGCGAAACAGCAGGTAAGCCGTGGCCAGATCGGCAATGATCGCCGGTGTCTTAGTAAGCATCACGCTAAGCGTAGAATTCCAAGCCACCCCAAGTACATGACGGATCGCACCGACCATATACAGAATATACATATATCCAGGTGGATAGTCTGTAAAAGAATCTGAAGAATAAAAATTACCAATCCCATCCTTAAAGACCATGTCCCCCCAAGCGATAAAACAGTTCATATCCGTTTCATTGCCAAAATATTTTGCTGCCGCAATATAGCGAACGATCAATGCGACCGCCATGATCACCATAAAAAGAATACCCGTCTCCGGAACCTCCTGTACCTGGTATTTCTTCTTCTTTCCTTTTGTTGCCACTTTAACGCGCTCACACGAATCCATTGCAACAAAGCCATAGATCGTTGCGGCCGCAGCCAAAATAGCAATAACTGTAATTGCTGTCATTTCAACCTTCCTCCTAAATAATTACATGTATTTTTTGACATGCTGATGTGTAAATAAATGATCCGCACAATATTCATAATTGCCCTCACATTTGGAGCAGTAACGAAATTCCAGATCCGGAAATTCCTCCTGAGTCCTGCCACAAATTGCACAGCGATGCACAATACGCTGTCCGGCACCCGCTGCTTTCATCTTCTTCTTAAAACCTCTTCGTCTCCTCTGCTCTCCATATGACATCCGCTTGTAATCCCGCGTCAGGAAGAAGAACAGTAAGAAGTTCCCCATTGCTACGATAACCGCAAACGCCTGACTAATATGCATCCAGCCATACGCCTGTGCCTGTGCTCCATACACGGCTGTCATTCCCATCATGCGAAAACCTGCCACAAAATTGCCCACTATCAAATAGCACATATAAATCGCATCGAATAGCGCAAGCCATTTTACTTTGATCGGAAGCACAAAATACAAAAGTAACTCCGTGTCCGGCTGGATCAGTGCAAAAGCAAAGAACATCGCCCAGTAAACATACTGAAAACCGGAATCATAAATTGCAATATGAAACGGACTTAAATACAGGATTAGTGCTGCAATAATATTTAACAGATAACCACTAAAGAAATACATGTTAAACCGAAACGTTCCCCAGGCCCGTTCCAAAGATCGTCCAAACAAGAAAAACAGATTAACCTGGATCACCAAAAACAACACGCTGAGTACAAAGGACGTGCTGCCGCTAAAGCCATACGGTTCCAGCAAATACGTAAACAATCTCCAGACTTGTCCATGCGCCACCTTGCTCATATCCAGACAAAGCCAGTTATAATAAATATCAAACGGTATTATCCCAAAATTTGTCAGCATCTCTAACAAAGCACCGAGACAATATGCACCAACTACGTAACGTGTCAAGTCAGGGATCGCATACTTTCCAAATTTGCGTTCCATCTTATTTAACCATTGTATCATATACTTGTCCTTTCTATGCCTGATATTTTCAGGTATTTTCCCTGCAAAAGCCCATCTGTTCACAGGATATTTTACATGCAATTCAAAAATGTACTACAGCGTATTTTTACAGCAATCGAAAAGAACGCCATAGTACATTTCATTATAGTGTGACGCGTATTCTTTGTCAATTGGATTCCCCGTCCGCAAGCGGGTGTATCCTGCGACAAAATATGCTATTTACAACAGGCTGCATCTCTGCTATTTACGATATGCAATACCTGGCAGCAGCATGACGTCCTCTGGCTCATTCTGCTCCAAAAAATCATTCAGCGAAACGTTCATTCTCTGTAAGAAAGACTGCAGGGAATCTCCCTGCTCGGTCACATACCTGTCATCATAGGGAACTGTCGTGTCAAACTCCCGCGTCATTTCATGGGATTGTCTCTCCTGATCTTCTTCGGAACGGTCAGCATCAACGGAAGTCTCTGCGATATTTTCCTGCACGTCCGGTGTCATCTCCTCCTGTCCGTTACCCATCCGCGGCATGATCAGATTTATATTGCATCCATCTGCTTTCTTTCCCGGAATGCAAACAGTATCACCCGGCTGTAGATTATATACATCTACATAAGGATTGGCACGTAACATCACTTCCAGCGGGACATGATATCTTCGGCTCAAAGCGTACAGTGTATCTCCTTTCTTTATCATATGCATATGTCCATTACAATACTCATGATTCATGGTGTATTCACCTTATGCCTTTATTTGCTACAGTATATTCTGCTTTCCGTGAAATGGTGACTCTACTCGCAGCCGCGGATCCGGATCTCACTCCACAAAAGCAAAAAATGTTTATTGCATTCCTCTCATAATAGCATTATAATAGGAAAATGTGGCGAATTTTTGTGCCTCGCAAAGCATGCACAAACTCATAATTTATCGTTGCTGACATACCATTAGAAACTAAGAGTAATACAAGATACTAGATGGAGGGTATTTATGAAATTACACATGAATACATTGGGAATCGATATCGGTTCCACAACCGTAAAAATTGCGCTGTTAAATAAAGATGGCGAAATTATTTTTTCCGATTATCAACGGCACTATGCCAACATCCAGGAAACTCTTGCTGCTATTATTGAAAAAGCCTATGATGAATTTGGTGATCTGCCGGTTGCTCCGGTCATTACCGGATCCGGTGGACTGACGCTGTCCAAATATCTGAACGTTCCTTTCGTACAGGAGGTAGTAGCAGTTGCAACATCACTCAAAGATTACGCCCCTCACACCGATGTCGCCATCGAATTAGGCGGGGAAGACGCTAAAATCATATATTTTACCGGTGGTATCGACCAGCGTATGAACGGAATCTGCGCCGGTGGTACCGGGTCCTTTATTGACCAAATGGCTACCTTATTAAAAACGGATGCCAGCGGATTAAATGAATATGCTAAAAATTATAAAGCAATTTACCCAATCGCAGCTCGATGCGGCGTATTTGCCAAAACGGATATTCAACCTCTGATCAACGAAGGTGCAACCAAAGAAGATCTCTCAGCCTCTATTTTTCAGGCAGTGGTCAATCAGACGATCAGTGGTCTTGCCTGCGGTAAACCAATTCGCGGTAATGTTGCATTCTTAGGCGGTCCGCTTCATTTCCTGACCGAATTAAAGCAGGCATTTATCCGTACTCTCGGTCTGGAAGGCGACCAGATCATCGCTCCGGAACATTCTCATCTGTTTGCAGCCTCCGGTGCAGCAATGAACGCCAAGGAAGAAGATATATCAAGCCTTGGCAAATTACACACCGATCTTTCCCAAGAGATCAAGATGGAATTTGAAGTAACCCGTATGGAGCCTCTTTTTAAGGATCAGGCAGAATACGATGATTTCTTGCAAAAGCATGCGCAAAATGATGTAAAGAAAGGCGATTTTGCAAGTTATAAAGGCAATTTATTCTTAGGGATCGACGCCGGTTCTACTACAACAAAGGTAGCTGTGATCGGCGAAGACGGTTCCCTGCTGTACTCATTTTACAGCAACAACAACGGAAGCCCGCTGAAAACAGCGATCAAGGCGATCAAAGATATTTACAGTAAAATGCCGGCTGGAGCACAGATTGTTCGATCCTGCTCTACCGGATATGGCGAAGCACTGTTAAAGGCTGCGCTCCTTTTAGACGAGGGTGAAGTAGAAACGGTAGCACACTACAATGCTGCTGCGTTCTTTGAACCGGAAGTAGACTGTATCTTGGATATCGGTGGTCAGGATATGAAATGCATCAAGATCAAAAACCACTCCGTTGATAAAGTTCAGTTAAACGAGGCTTGTTCCTCCGGCTGTGGTTCCTTTATCGAAACCTTTGCAAAATCTCTCAATTACGAGGTCGCTGATTTTGCGAAAGTTGCTTTGTTTGCCGAGAATCCGATCGATCTTGGATCCCGCTGTACCGTATTTATGAATTCCAAAGTAAAGCAGGCTCAGAAGGAAGGTGCCAGCGTTGCAGATATTTCTGCCGGACTTGCTTATTCCGTTATTAAAAATGCTTTGTTAAAAGTGATCAAGCTGACTGATCCAAAAGATCTCGGTGAAAAAGTCGTTGTTCAAGGTGGTACTTTCTATAACGATGCGGTACTGCGAAGCTTTGAGCGCATTTCCGGCTGCAAAGCCGTACGTCCGGATATCGCCGGTATCATGGGTGCGTTTGGTGCCGCACTCATTGCCAGAGATCATTATACCGGACAGGAAAGCACGATGCTCACGATCGACCAGATCAACGAGCTTCGTTTCGAAACGTCCATGTCTCGCTGCAAGGGCTGTACCAACCACTGCCTTCTCACGATCAATCGTTTTACCGGCGGCAGACAGTTTATTTCCGGCAACCGTTGTGAACGTGGTATTGGCGGTCAGAAAAACAAGAAGAATATTCCAAACCTTTTTGAATACAAGAACAAACGACTCTTCGCTCACTATAAACCATTGGATGAAGAGCACGCCGTGCGCGGTACGGTCGGTATTCCACGTGTACTGAATATGTACGAAAATTATCCGTTTTGGTTTACTTTCTTTACCGAACTTGGCTATCGTGTAGTACTCTCTCCGGAGTCCAGCCGCAAAATCTATGAACTGGGTATTGAGTCCATTCCAAGCGAATCCGAATGTTATCCGGCAAAACTTGCGCATGGGCATGTATCTTGGCTGATCAAGCAGGGACTCGATTACATTTTCTATCCTTGCGTGCCATATGAACGCTGTGAGGTAGAGGGTGCCGGCAACCATTACAACTGCCCGATCGTCACCTCTTATGGTGAAAACATCAAAAATAATGTCGAAGAACTGCAGGATGGCAAGATCAAATATCAAAACCCGTTCCTGTCGTTTGAGAGTGAAAAAATATTAACAAAACGTCTGGTAGAATATTTCACGGAAGAAAACGGCATTTCCAAAGAGGAAATCCGCCGTGCGGCTGCTGCAGGATGGAAAGAAATGCAGCATGTACGTGATGATATGTCCGCCAAAGGACGAGAAGTACTCGCTTATATGGAAGAAAACGGCTGCCACGGTATCGTGCTCGCCGGAAGACCATATCATACCGATCCGGAGATCAATCACGGTATTCCTGAGCTGATCACCTCTTTCGGTGTTGCCGTATTGACTGAAGACAGTGTATCCGAACTCGGCAACGTAGATCGTCCTACGATCGTTATGGATCAGTGGATGTATCATTCCCGTCTGTACAAGGCTGCCTCCTATGTGGCAACCCGTTCCGACTTAGATCTGATCCAGCTTAACTCATTTGGCTGTGGACTGGATGCGGTAACGACCGATCAGGTCAGCGATATACTGACGATGCAGAATAAGATCTATACGGTATTAAAGATTGACGAAGTTAATAACTTAGGTGCTGCACGTATTCGTATCCGCTCTCTGCTCGCCGCTGTTCGCGAACGCGAGCGCAAGCAGATCAAACCGGTCAAAAAAGATACTGCACACCACCGCGTAGTCTTTACAGAACAAATGCGTAAAGATTATACGATCCTTGTTCCACAGATGTCTCCGATCCATTTCGATATTCTCGAACCGGCACTGGCATCCTGCGGATACAATTTGGAAGTATTACCTAGCACCGGCGAGTGCCTGGATTACGGATTAAAGTATGTAAACAACGATGCATGTTATCCATCCCTGCTCGTTGTCGGACAGTTTATGCAGGCATTGCTTTCCGGCAAATATGATCTTAACAAAGTAGCGTTGATCATTACGCAGACCGGTGGTGGATGTCGTGCAACCAACTATATCGGATTTATCCGTCGTGCTTTGGAAAAAGCAGGCATGGAGCAGATTCCTGTCATTTCCATGAGCGCCGGCATTGAAAAGAATCCGGGATTAGACATCAACTACAAGATGGCTGACCGTGCATTACAGGCATTGATCTACGGCGATGTATTTATGCGTGTCCTCTACAAAACACGTCCTTATGAGGCAGTTCCGGGATCTGCCAATGCATTGCATGAAAAATGGTTGAAGATCGCACAAAAATCCGTTCAAAACGGAAAACATAGCGAATTTAAGAAAAATATCCGCGGCATTGTGAAAGAATTTGATGAACTGCCATTGCTGGATGTAAAGAAACCGCGTGTTGGTATTGTCGGCGAGATTTTAGTTAAATTCCTTCCACTTGCCAATAACTTCTTAGTCGAATTATTGGAGTCTGAAGGTGCCGAGGCAGTATGTCCGGATCTGATCGATTTCTTTATGTACAGTCTTTACAATGCAAACTTTAAGGCGGATTATTTAGGCAAAAAGAAATCCAGTGCTTTGATCAACAACGCTGCGATCCGTTTTATTGAACATTATCGCAAGACGATGCACGATGCCCTGACAGAGAGTAAACGCTTTGACCCACCGGTTCCAATCGCCAAACTTGCAGAATATGCTTCACCGATCGTTTCCTGTGGTAACCAGACCGGTGAGGGCTGGTTCTTAACCGGTGAGATGATCGAATTGATCCATTCCGGTGTTCCAAATATTGTTTGTACACAGCCTTTTGGCTGTCTGCCAAACCACGTTGTCGGCAAGGGTGTTATCAAAGAATTACGTCACTGCTATCCGGATTCCAATATTGTTGCTGTTGATTACGATCCGGGTGCCAGCGAAGTGAACCAGTTAAACCGAATCAAATTGATGCTCTCAACAGCCGCAAAAAACTTGAAACAATCTGAGAAAGAGTAGTTTCCTATAAAGTAACAAAAGAGGCATGTATGAATACAATTCATACATGCCTCTTTATAGTGTGATGTTACCAAGAATTGCTTTAGCAATTCTTGCAAAGCAAAGCGCCGGCTTTGCTTTATTTCACTTAATAGGAAATTGCTGTTATATAATGTGATGTTGCCAAGAATTGCTTTAGCAATTCTTGCAAAGCAAAGCGCTGGCTTTGCTTTTTTTATCTCGTCTATTCCTTAAAATAATCTGCATTAAATGTCTTTTCATCGGACATTTTCTGCTCTGGCGTTTCCGGATGCCAAGGTGTCTGCCCCGGTGCTACGCCCATATTTTCATAGCCTTCTGTACTCTTATCAAACTGTGCTTCTTCCTGCGGTCTGGCAAAAGCTTCCTGATCGCTGTTATATGATGAACCATTGTAACTCTGTTCATTTCCATTATATTGCGAACCGGCGTAATCCTGCTCTTCTCTGCCATACTGTGGACCTGCATAACTCTGCTCATTTCCGTTGTACTGTGAACCTGCATAATCCTGCTGATTTCCGTTATACTGTGAACCTGCATAATCCTGCTGATTTCCGTTATACTGTGGACCTGCATAATTCTGTCCGCTCGGCATATCGTTATTATAATTCTCTCCGACTGGCCGGAATCCTTCCCATTCCACGATCTTGCCCTGTTTGTTCAAGTTGTACACCAAATAGACAATACCAAGACCAAGTACAAGCGTCACGCCAAGACCACCTTCTAAGCCAAAGCCTGCACCGTTGATCAAACCATGTCCCTTCACGTTGCTGCTGTTTAAGATTGCCGGCTGTAGAGAATTACCGCTGACCTGAATGCCATAAATATTCCCCTGTGCAAAATTCCACAAACTGTGGAACGCACCAACAACCCAGATATTTTCACATTTTACCAACAACAGTGCTGCGAAAATACCAAACAGGAATAAGTTAAATACCGCAAGTGGCGTCAAGCCGGAATTGGCACCATGTAACATAGCAAAGAACAGTGCACTGAGCACTGCCGAATACACGACGGAATGTCTTCTCGACAACGATACAAACAGATAGCCGCGGCAAAGCACCTCTTCTGCCATGCCCTGTACCAAATATCCAACAAAGTAACCAAGAATCCCCAGAGGTGCCATATTGGTCACCAATCCTTCTACATGAATACTTCCTGTTAGAACACATATCAAATATGCTACGCTAAAAAATAGTGCTCCAGCCACAGCACCCTTCAAATACTGTGGAACCATTCCCTTCTTACGAAATCCTAATGTACGGATCTTTCTCTTCTCCAAAAAACGGCAATAGACAAAAACAACCGCAATCATCAGGATTTCTAATAAAAGTGTTGCAATGGTCATCCAATCCGGCAAATGGAGTGCATAGTCCTGCATTTTCTGCATATATTGCAGCGAATCCATCGATCCGTCCGCGACAGACTGTGCCGTTTTCATAAACTCCGGATCACTCACGAAATAACCGATCATTAAAGGAATCGTACCAATGGACATTGCGATCGAACTGACCACAAAGACTACAATCGCGATCAATATCTCAAGCACGGCGATAAACCCTCTCCGTCCTCGCATCGCTTCCAGCATAAACTCCGGTTTCTTGATATCTTTCATAAACTCCTCCTAATTCTTGTTACAATACCCCTCTCAAATGATATCTTACTCTTCCAACAAGTTTTCCATGCTCTTCAGACTGATCAATATGGTCGACGTATTGTGTAATAATGCCGACATTGTTGGCTGAAGTACACCACCAACGCCGAACAAAATAAGTGCTGTATTAAATCCTACAATAACTTTATAATTTCTGTCAATACGCTTCATCAAAGCATTGCTGATTTTCTTGAGTGTAATGATCTCGCGCAAGTCATCTGCTGCGATCGTAACATCTGCAATCTCTCTGGCAATTTCCGCGCCATCACTGATCGCAATGCCTACATCAGCCGCCGACAATGCCGGAGAATCATTAATCCCATCACCAACCATAATAACCTTATGTCCTGCTTTCTTTTCCTGCTCCACAAAATTAGCCTTATCCTCCGGAAGCACTTCCGAATAATACGCATCAACACCCGCCTTTTGAGCAATATTAGCAGCAATGCGGTCACTGTCACCAGTCATCATCACAACCTTATGAATACCAAGATGTTTTAATTCACGGATCACCTCAGCTGTCTCAACTCGCAGTGGATCTTCGATACAGATCACGGCAACCAATTTACCATCCATCGCCATGTACAAATGAGAATATTGCTCCGGAAGCTGCTCAAACTGTTCCTTCTTATCCTCCGGAACGACAGCGCCCTCATCTTCAAAGACAAAATGATGACTTCCGATAATGATCTTCTTGTCATTGATCGTAGAGGAAATACCATGTGCCACGATATATTCTACTTTCGTGTGCAGTTCTTCATGAACAAGACCGCGTTTCATTGCCTCAACAACAACTGCCGTTGCCATAGAATGTGGGAAATGCTCTTCTAAACAGGCTGCAATACGAAGCAGCTCATCAGGGCTTCTATCGTCAAACGGAATCACCTCAACTACCGTAGGCTGTGCCTTAGTGAGCGTTCCTGTCTTATCAAACACGATCGTATCGGCTTCCGCAACTGCCTCTAAGAATTTACCGCCTTTCACAGTAATATCATGTGCACTGGATTCACGGATCGCCGACAGTACCGACAACGGCATTGCCAATTTCAATGCACAGGAAAAATCAACCATCAATACTGACAACGCTTTCACAGTATTACGTGTCAATGCCAACGTAAGGCCGGTACCCAAAAACGTATATGGTACCAGTCGGTCAGCTAAGTGCTCCGCTTTGCCTTCCAAGGACGACTTAAGCTTCTCGGAATCCTCGATCATCGTCATAATCTTTTCGTATTTGCTGGATCCGGTACTTTCTTTGACCAAAAGAGTAATCTCTCCTTCTTCAACAACGGTACCCGCATAAACAGGACTTTCTGCCGCCTTACGCACCGGCAGCGACTCTCCGGTAAGCGACGCCTGATTGACTAACGCTTCTCCCTCCATCACAATGCCATCAAACGGAATAACAGCTCCCATATGTACACGGATCCGGTCGCCCTCCTTAATCTGCGCAGCCGACACCTGCACTTCCGTATCATCGGTAACAAGCCATACTTTATCAATATTGAGGGACAGACTTCGTGCCAGATCTCCGACTGATTTTTTGTGCGTCCATTCCTCTAAGATCTCACCCATACTAAGTAAAAACATGACAGCGCCCGCCGTCTTATAATCACCTCGTATTAAAGACACACTGATCGCCGTTGCATCCAACACCGGTACTTCTATTTTTCTTTTAGCCAAAGTCTTAACACCCTGCACAATATATTTGACCGATCTCACAGTAACGATCCCGGCCCGTAACGGTGCCGGCAAAAATATCTTGTTTACAAAATGTACTACCGTCTGATCAACCAATTTATCCCAATAAAAACGATTCATTTCCCGTCCTGAATTTTTGAGATACACCTCCGGCACTTCCACCTTATCATAAGAAAACTGTCCTAATGCCGTAATAATATGTTTACGGCTTCCTATATAACAGATCGTAACGTCCATAGTACGTTCCTGTACCTTGACCGCCGTTACATCTTTCATCTGCTCAAATTGATATTGCAACGTGTCTGCCTGCGCAAAACTCATTGCTTTTCCGATCAGATGTACTCGAATACGACCTCTTATCTCATGTTTAATGACAAACTTCATAATTATTCATGCCTTTCTAACCATTGAAACCGGTATTCTAATTAAAACGCTGTCCGGGCATCTCTGCACAGAGCACACCCGGACAATAAACGACAAAACACCTGTAGACAGCGACCCCGTCCACAGGTGCAGCGTTAATTATTCTTCTGTTGTTTCCGCTTCTACAGTCTCTTCCTCACCAAGAACCTCTTCTGCTTCCGCACGGTCCTCATTGATCTGCTGTGCCTCTGCATAAATATCCTCGGCATTCTCCTGCACTTTCGTTGCTGTCTTTAACACACACTCCTTAGCACGAAGAACGGCTGCTGTACAATTTGTATAAAGCTTCTTTGCATCTTTGCTGGATAATACTTTGATACCTGCAGTACCAAATGCTACACCGGCTGCAAACACTCCTAATTTTTTACCATCCACTTTTTTTAAACAATCTAACATATGCTTCCTCCATTTCCGAAGCATCACAAAACCGTGCGCTTCTGTTATGATCTATTGTAGAGAATTCTCGAAAAAGTATTATACATTACGATTTTTTGAATTTCCAGCCAAAAGCGGTCTTATTGATATATTTTATCAACAAGACCGCTTTTAGACTTAAATCAAAAGAATCCATATAATAATTTCATGACAAAATGCTCCCAGAATGCTTTTGCCACGAAATGATACACCTAAACTTATGCGTTCACAAGCTGTTTACCAATCTCGATGCAGTTTTGTAATGCAGCCTCATCCGGCGCTTCCTGACAGATCACGCCTTCACCGCCAACCAGTGTTGCTCCGGCAGCGGTCATGCGGTCTTCCCAGTCGCGCATCCACTGACCATCTCCCCATCCATAAGAACCAAACAACGCGATCTTTTTGCCATTGGCAAACCTCTCAACATCCTGAACAAAAGGTTCCATCTCCATTTCCTCAAGCACCTCAGCGCCCATCGCCGGACATCCCAATGCAAATGCACCCTCTGCTTTTAAATCTGCAATATTAGCATCGCTGACAAATACAACATCCGCCTCACCACCGGCTGCCGTAACGCCCTCGCCGATCGCCTCTGCCATAGCCTGTGTGTTGCCACCTTGTGTCCAGTACACAATTGATACTTTGCTCATAATAATCCTCCATTCTTTTATGTTCCTGTTATCCCGCAATCTCGTTTTGCTGAATATCAGGCACCATATTTATACCGCGAAGTTTCTTCGCCTATATTATTTGTAACGATACAGAAACACAGTGCATTCCCGGATCATGCCCCTATCTCACGAAGCAAAAAGATAATCCTGCGAAATTGCTCTGCTTTCCGCATCAAGAGCTACCCCTACAATATCCTCCATCCCAACGCCACAATACAGCAGATCCAAAAGCCACTCTCTTGCTTTATCATATTGTGCAAACAACCGAAGCTTCTTTTGCGGTTCTGCATACACTTTCCAATACCCCTCACACAAAGAGTTCTTTCCTTCGTATATAATAAAGCCTTCCACATCCTCCGGCGGATATCCGAGCAGTACTCCCATCTCGTGCGGGAACTGCTGTTTTTTTTGCATATATCGGATATATCTGCTGCGAAACTTGGTCAATACCCGCTCCAAGTGCAGATCCCTATAGCCCAAACGATGCATCAATATCCGCACCTCCTCTTGCTGTAAAAACTGCTCCAGCCATTCTTTTTGATAGATCAGCAACGACACCGACCCATTTCTTCCACCCAAACCGCAAAATGAAAAATTGCTTTTATCCAATATTTCACATAATCTTTTATAATGTCTACTGTCAATCTGAAACAGATTAGACACCTTCAAACCGGTAATAAGCGGTGCACACTGAAACGCCAATTGCAATTCTATCTCATCCAAATCTGCATTCTGCATGATTTCCCAGGTTTCTATTCGCATGACCGTTCCCTCCTTTTAAGTTAGTCTCCACTAACTTATTTATATAATAACTAACCCCCTTTCATTCGTCAATACATACTTCTGATACGTTTTCTCATTTTGTTCAGTCTCTGATGAATACATGCCTAAAGGAGTGCCTGAGATGTCCCGGTTTAGCAAGGTAATTGCTATATTTTTTTGATGGCAGGATTCACTATCTAATAGCTGCAAAATATAATTAGACCATCGTCATAATAAGCAATATGTGGTTTGAACAGTAACTTCCGGTATGGGAAGTTACTGTAGTGAGCAGTTTCCTATAAAGTAACAAAAAAAGGCATCAACATAAGTTTCTGCCTTTTTTGTAGAATTCATACGGAATAAAAACATAAATGCACACGATATGTTTTTGTCCCCTATATAAAATGCTTTTGCAAAACAATCTATTAACTACATTACCTTAAACATATTCTTGCGGCTGATCACTCCGATTTCTTCCAGAGAATTGATCATACGATATACGGTTGCCACACCGATCTTGGAGTCTTTCTTAGATGCCTTAAAATAAATTTCTTTGCAGCAAGAACAATCCTCCTCCAGAATAATATCTAAGAGTATCATACGCTGCTTCGTAATTCTGCAGCCGGAGTCTTTCATTTTCTGAATAATCACTTCTTTTGCCATCACAGTACCCTCTTCTTTCTATAACTTATTATAGTTAGCGTTTACTAACCCACCTTCAAAAAATAATGCGAAATAATTTTTATTTCACGGTAGTTAGTATAATCTAACTTCTATTAGTTGTCAATGCTTTTTTCTTTTTTCTTGAAAAAAAATAGGAGACGTTATATAGTATATATTGTGTGTTTCGATATGAAGTTTACAGGAAAATGGTGGTTTCACCTGCCGAAGGAGTAACACTCTCAGGTGCCGTGCAATACGGTGTAACTGTAAATGGATCGACTCTCTGGAGAATTCTGCGGTTTTGGCAGATACCGAAGGTGCAACAAGCCTATGGCTGGAATCTCTCAGGTAAAAGGACAGAAAACAAAAGAAAGGTAAAAAAAATGTGGAAAGAAATCAATAATTTTCTCGTAACTGTTGACAATTTAGTATGGGGCGTCCCTCTGATCATATTGATCATGGCAGGTGGACTTCTTCTAACAACCCGTATCAAACTACTTCAAGTTCGCAAACTTCCGTTAGCACTCAAGTGGATGATCAAAAACGAAGAAGGTGGCGAAGGTGAAATTTCCAGTTTCTCGGCACTTTGTACAGCACTAAGTGCTACGATCGGTACCGGCAATATCGTCGGTGTCGCAACAGCAGTAGGTGCCGGTGGTCCCGGTGCTTTATTTTGGATGATCGTCGCAGCCTTCCTAGGAATGGCTACAAAATTCTCCGAAGGATTACTTGCTGTAAAATATCGTGTTGTTGCGAAAGATGGACATAGCTTAGGCGGTCCTTTCTATTACATAGAGCAGGGAATGGGCAAGCGTTGGAAATGGCTCGCAAAAATATTTGCATTTTTCGGCGTATGCGTTGGATTATTCGGCATCGGTACCTTTAGTCAGGTAAATGGTATCTCCAGTGCCGTAAACAACTTCTTTGATCCAAATAATACACACCGTGTAAAATCCATTCCTTTTTTGGCAGATTATTCCTGGTCTGTTGTGATCGCTTCTTTAATCTTAACGTTCTGCGTTGCCGCCGTATTGATCGGTGGTGTAAAGCGAATCGCAAGCGTCAGTCAGGTTATCGTACCATTTATGGCAATTTTATATTTCGTCGTTGTTATTATCTTAATTCTTTGCAATATTACAGCACTACCGGCAGCAATTAAAACAATCGTTGTTGCAGCATTTACGCCGAAGGCCGTCACCGGCGGAGCCGTAGGAAGTATGTTAGTTGCTATGCAGAAAGGTGTTGCAAGAGGTATCTTTTCTAACGAAGCCGGTCTTGGTAGTGCACCGATCGCCGCTGCTGCTGCACAGACCAATGAGCCTGTTCGCCAGGGTCTTGTCAGCATGACCGGTACTTTTATTGATACGATCGTAATCTGTACATTGACCGGTCTGTCTATTGTACTTACCGGAGCTTGGAAAGTACCGGGCTTAGAGGGCGTTCAGGTAACAACTTATGCATTCCAGAAGGGACTTCCTTTCCCGAATGAATTTGCTGCTTTTGTGTTAATGCTATGTCTGGTATTCTTCGCCTTCACAACGATCCTTGGATGGGATTATTACAGTGAGCGCTGCTTAGAATACTTAAGCGGAGGTAATATGAAGCATGTGAAGATCTTCCGATATATTTATATCCTTGCGATCTTCATCGGACCATATATGACTGTAAAAGCTGTTTGGACGATTGCAGATATCTTCAATGGATTGATGGCATTGCCAAACATGATCGCATTATTCGCACTGAGCGGTGTTGTTGCTAAGGAAACAAAAGATTTCTTTGAACGACATAAACGAGGCGAGATCAAATAATGCCTACGAAATGCTAGGCAATGCAATGCAGACCTTACAAACCAAGAAAAAACCGGAAGAAGAGTAGAGTGTTTCCACTCTACTCTTCTTCCGGTTGAATATATTCACATAATATTTCTGACAGGTACGACATCTCTGTGTCCCCAAAACAGGACAGCAGCACAAAATCTAACCGATATCTCGGATTTAATGGTGCCATATCGCATTTTTGCAGGGCTTCCTCTGCCATCTGCTCAAACATCTCTTTCGCTTCCTGTTGATCGTATTCCCTATCCTGCTTTTCATTTTCCTCCAGATAACGGTGTACTGCAACCCACTGGATCATAGGCAGGATATCCGAACGCTGCACCTGACGACAGCGCTGTTTTTGACTTTTTATCTTGATCGACCACTTCTTGTCCCTCGTCTTGGCATACTCACTGGATAATCGGAATAAACACTCCTTTTGCTTGGATACCGTCAATAGCTTAGATACATAATCATCGGTCATAAAGTGAAATTCCGACGGCATATTTTTAAGCTGTTTCTGAAAAACGATGCTCCTGCCACTATCCCGCTCTTCCTGCGGGATCAAAATAGCTGCATACAGTTCGCGCAGCATCACCAGATTCTTTTCCATTTTGGAATAATACAGCAAATGATCCCGTTGTATGCTTCGTAATGAATTTTGGTCAATGCCCGGATCTTTACGTCGCTTTTTATTTTTCAAATACTGCACAACACCTCTATCATAATCCGGTGTCTTGTATCCATGTTCTGCCGACCATTCCTTAAAATCCGTCTGCTCCAAAGCACGAACAAGACGTTCATGTACTTCTTTGTTGGCGTAATACACGATCTTTTCCCGGTATTCATGGAACACTTTCAGTCCCATTTTACCATAGCCCTTAAACATCGAAGCATGCTCTAACATCCATTCCAGAAAATCAGCCGGTTCTTTGTCTTTTTGCACTCTGTACATATTCCATAGCTGGCTGGTATGACTCTTTTGCTTTAATTCCGTGTCCTCGCTCGCTTCCTGTTCAAAGATCTGCAGCATATCCTCATATTTGTTATTATCAAGATGATGTGCCGCACAATATAAACATAATATTTCCTGGTAATCATTGATCTGAATACCCGGTTCTTGTATGCCTTGTCTTAGACAACGCTGCAATTGTTCTTCATCAAAAGAAAGAGCAAGCGCCATCTTTAGGATCTGTTCTCTTTTGGGAAATACTGCGTTCTCCCCATCCAGCGCAAGCCAACGTCGTAATGTCGGCCTTGACACGATCTTCTTTTTGCCAAGTACCATATTTAGCTTTTTATATGTTTCCACACGCCAGGCGGCCTGCTGCTCTACATCTGCATCCATCCACTGCTGTGGCGTCTTACACAACAATTCTAATGTCATATATACATCGAATCCCAAAAAAACGGATCGGTCATTGATGACCGCAATCTTCTCTGCAATCTTTCTCGTACTACTCTGTGAGCTCATCCATATCACCATCCATATGTATTTTTGTTGGTTTTTTAGTTCTTTTCGGTGCTTTGGTCCGCTTCGGTGTCGCTGCTACCTCCGGTGTCTTTATCACCTTTGGCTTTTTCGTCCGTACCGGGTGCTTTGTTGCCTTTGGCTTTTTCGTCCGTATCGGGCGCTTTGTTACCTTTGGCTTTTTCGTCCGTACCGGCTCTGTGGCAGTTGGTGACGGTTCTGTCGAAGCCGTTGCCACATCTGCTTGTGGAACTACCGATCGTCCCGCCTGATCTTCCGGAAGTCTCGTCGGTTCTGCCGAAGCGATCACTGGCGGTTTCATCTCCGCTTTGCCATGATCTGCTGCCATCTGACGATACCCGATACCGCTGATCACTGCCAAAACGCCAACCATGATTCCAATGGTGACCACCCACTTTTTGTGTTTGCGGCGTCTTTCCATCTGCTCTAACTGATCCGACAAATGATGAATATGCCGCTCCCGCCTTTTCTGCTTACCAAGTGCTTCCTCACGCATAGCCTCACGGCTCTCGCCAAGCACAGATGCCGACTCAACAACTTCTGCCATATCTTTACGATGCGCCGGGCACTCATAGAGCGTTTCGTACAACTCGTCTAATGTCTGCAATCTCGCACTGCTTTCCACAGCCAGTCCATGCATAATGACTTCAGCCACATCTTTGGTAATATCCACCGGATACTCCCACAATGGCTTGATCGTGTCATTAAATACTCTCTCTGTCGCATCTATAGGTGCCTGTCCGGTCAACATATAATAAATCGTAGCGCATAAGCTGTATACGTCTGTCCACGGTCCCCTCTTGCCTCGCTTTTCCAATTGTTCATATGCCGAGAATCCCTGTTTGTATATAGAAGTCCGCGTCTTGTCATCAATGGCATTTGCATGTCTGACTGCGCCAAAATCAATCAATACGCCATTGCCCTCTGCATTTATGATCACGTTATCCGGGCTGACATCTTGATGAACAAGACCCCTCTGATGCAGGTCCAGCAATGCCCGGATCGGATTGTGCAATATATTCCAACAATTTTGTGGTGAAAATGGTCCATTCCGTTTCACATAATCCTTAATGCTGCCTCCACGCACATAATCCATAACCAAATATACACTGTCATTTTCTTCAAAAAAACTGCGTGTACGGACAATGCCTTCCTGTGTGCCAAACTGTGACAGCACTCTGGCTTCTTTGAGAAAATCGTCCTTGCCACGTTCGAATAACACTTTGGATTCCGGAGTATACGGGGTAACCTGATAAGATGATCTGGTTTTATCGCATTTTCGCCAAACCAGACCATTTGGGAAATATTCTTTGATCGCCACAGCGATTAAAAGCGTCAGATCCAGACCGATATATGTAATACCAAATCCACCTTCACCAAGCACACGACCAACCAAATATTTGCCATGAAATAACTTACTGCCATGTGGAATATGATGCGGGGCATCCGAAATCTTCTCTGCTGCCAGACCGCAATGTGGACAAGTTCCATCCCAACTCAATGGCTGCATACAATTCATACAATACTTTTTGTCTTCCAATGTCTGTACTACTCCCTTATGTGTATCAATGCTGATATACTGATTTTGTCTATTGTTTTCTTAATTATATGTCATAGCTGTCTATCAATTTCTTATTTTTTTATCCGTTTTTTCCCATCCGACACAACAGCTGTTTAAGAAGTAATGCGCTAGGATAACCGCATTTTCTTTACTTTCGTAAATTTGCTGTACCTCCGGCGTCCGTTTACTTTCTTGTAGATACGTATTTTGTACGTCACGGTTTTCATCTTCCTGCTATAGGCAATGTTAATCTTGCGGTGTCCGTTTTTTAACCGATTTTTCTTAAGTTTTAAGCGCATGAACCCAAGTTTTGTTTTACGGTAAAATTCCAAATAACAATTTTGTTTTTTGCGCAGAGACACCTGAATATACCGCTGACCGGCTTTGGTCTTCTTGCGGACTACTTTCACGCGCGGTGCAGGATATTTCTTCGGTGCTATCGTGGGTTTCCATGGGTGCTTTGTCGGTGCCGCCGGACGCTTTGTCGGTACAACCGTTGGTCGTTTCGTCGGTACAACCGTTGGTCGTTTCGTCGAAACCGCTGTCGGACGAATGTTCGGCGCCACAGATGGCATAACACTTGGGTTAGCTGTTGGACGGATGTTCGGCGCCACAGATGGCATAACACTTGGGTTGGCTGTCGGTGTCTTCGTGGGCGAACTTGTTGGTGTCGCACTTGGTTTTGGCAACAAAGAAGCACCGTCCACCAGTCTATCGGTCGAATATCCGCTTTTCGTCAGATCGATCGTGAGATTTAATGTAGGATACGTATCGTCTTCCTGCAGCCAAGACAGATAATCCCCTTTCGCTCCATTCTGTGCTGAAACATATGCATTTAAGGCTTCAGCCAGTGAGGAAGTGTGCGCATAAGACGCTGCATTCTCACTAATGAACGCCGCAGAAGCCTCTCCTGCTCTTTGTGCACGATCGATCCGATGAACCTCCATGATCGTACCATTCCCCTCTTTTCCAAATAGGGGCAGATCTGATACCGAAGCTTCATAACAATTTTTCCATGCGGTCGCAGCAGCATTTCCGGATAGTCCGCCACCAGTCACCGCATGATAGTCGATTTGTTCTTCACTTTTCGAATCACTGTCAAATTGCACCGTTCCATAATTTACACAGTTCGTCATGGCATGCTGCTGCAGTAAATTCCAAATAGTTGATCCTGTCTGTTCTGCCTCACAGCCTCTGCCCAATATACCGCCAATCGCCGCCTCTGCATACGTATCCTGTACTGTATAGAGCAGCGTTCCGAAGTTCGCGATATTAGAAAGCCTTAGCAGAGGATAGGCACCGTCTCCGACAACGCCACCAATATAGCTGATGGAATGCTGCCGTTCGATCAACGTTCCGGTATTAACTGTATTAGAAATGATCCAATCACAGCTTCCGTCATTCCAGCCACCGCCCAATATACCACCTACGTTAACCGGTGCCGCATTACAGGATTGCTCTCCGGAACTGATATTTCCTGCATTACGACATCTGTTAATCGTAATTCCGTTTAATGTATACCCGATAATCCCACCTGCATATTGCTTCATACTCCCACTCGTCTCGGAACACTCATGTACGGTTCCCTCATTCACACACTCAGACATCTGCAAATACGTCATGGCTGCATTCCAGCCACAAATCCCCCCGGTATAATACACCCCATAAACATCTGCGGAATTGCAGCACCCCATAATTTCGCCAGCAGATATTAGACCGCTCACTCCACCGGCCATACTTCCATGCACAACGCCTCCCTGCACCCGGCAATCTCTAATAGAACCATAACTACTGCCTGCGATTCCACCAACATTTAGATTAATGTTCTCTCCACATATATCTTCTGCAATCACCTGATTGTTCTCAGAGGTGCATTGTTCTACAACTGCTTTTTCCGCCACACGGCTGGCAAAAGCACCAACATCCCACGCTGAGTACCCACGCTCCACATCAACTATGATGCAGTTCCTGGCACAACAGTTCACAATCGCGCCCTGTAACTCTTTCGCAAACAATGCACAATCAGTTGCCGCAATTTCTGCGCATCCTTCCAGAACCAAATTGACCACTGCACCTCTCGCATTTCCGAAAATCGCACTCGATCCTCCAAGCAAAGCCCCCGATATCCGATGATGATTTCCCTGATACACACCATGAAAATCGTGACCGTGTAACCATAGAAAATCTTCCGACATACCAAGTGCTGCATACGAAGCGCTGCGATCGGAATTGTCCGGCTGATACGCAGTTCCATCCGATGCAACGGTGCATTTTAACGTATCACCATCATAAACAGCAATACGGTTCAAAGATTTATCATATCGAAAGTTGTAGTCACTGAGCGCAATGTCTGCTGTCTGCACAAAAGTCAACCCAAATCCGGTCACTTTTTGCATAATCTTCATATAAGCACGAAGATCGTCCGCATTGGATATCGTGACAACCGATGTATCTTTTCCAATGGTTGACATATTTTGATAATAATCACACGCAGATACTCCTTGTGTGACGTCCGGTGTCTGTGTAGGGATTCCCGTTGCACTTTCCGACAGTTGTGCTGATGTCTCCATAGTATCTTCTAATGTCTGTGCAGAGGCACATTGCACACCGTGAATACTAATCCTCTCTATATATGGTTCCAATCCGACCAAAACAGCAACAGCCATGATCGCTGCGATTGCTTTCTTATAGTACCTCATTCCTTACCTCCTGCCACTATATATTCGCTATAACAGTGTAGCAAACAAAGAATTTATTGTCATATATGTTAATCCTCTACTGCAAAATGTTCATTCTCACAGTCTGTTTTATTTTAGCACAATCAAGATGTATTCACAATGAAATAAAATACTCAAACCTGCCATACCTCAAATTCTCCACAACCACATATTGCTTATTATATCAGCAATAAATAAAACATTTTGCAGCCAATACATTAAATTGTTCTGCCATCTGAGAACTAAGATAATTGCCGCAGAACGCAACGTTTTTACGTGATTTCTTATTTTG
>OGFY01000908.1_pt1 | contig 25354 bp, 20 predicted proteins | sample 1570951 | NCBI WGS metagenome assembly OGFY01 (sample SAMEA2581942, study PRJEB24529) | metagenome | biome: Human gut stool | place: China | collected 2011
GCACCGAACAGCGAAATCAGCAGCCAGCAAAGTCCCACAATCACCAACGCTTCCCTGTGGCGGATTTTTCTCGCCCCGCGCGAAAAAAACAGCATAACGCCGCCCGGAAGCGCCGAAGCTCCGCATGCCGTCAGAAAACCGGGCAACGCCGCGTATTCTTTATAAATCAATGATACTGCTACGGGAAAGAGATAAAACGTCGCCGAAAACGCAAGTATTTTACCCAACCCGTTCAGTACGGAACGATATTTCATAACGCCTCACCGTTCACGCTTCTTTCCCTTTTAAAAATCAGGCGAAAAGAAGAAAAATTTTTCATCTCAGTACGTCGTCCAGCGACGAAACAAGTTCCTGCGTGGTAACCAGAATCACAAGGTCGTTTCCTTTCAGCACCGTACCGCCGTTCGGCACCACAAGATTTTTTCCGCGAATAACGGCGGCAATCAGCACGCCGGCTTTCAAAGAAATGTCTTTCAGCGCTTTGCCCGCAAATTCCGGGTTATCGTGAACCGCAAATTCCAGCGCTTCCGCCTCGTCGTCCGCGATTTTATACAGCGAAAGAATCCCGCTGCCTTCGGGCACCGCAATCGAACGCACGTATTTCGAAATTTCCTGCGCCACCACGTGGTACGGCGAAATAATCCCTTCAAGGTCGATGCAATCGAAAAGCGCCTCGTAACGGTCGTTCGTCGTAACCGTAATCACCTTCGGCACGCCCTTGCTTTTGGCGTACAAAGAAGTCATCACGTTGTTTTCGTCGTAATCCGAAACCGCCGCAAACGCGTCGGCGTCGTCGATTCCCTCCGTTTCCAGCACTTCCGGGTCGTTGAAATCGGCGCACACCAGCGTTGTCGTTCCCAGCGTGTTTTTCAGCTGTTCGCATTTCTCGCGGTTCGGCGAAATGATTTTCACGATAAATCCGTTCTTTTCCAGCTGCTCGGCAAGATAGTACGTCTTTTTGTTCGCGCCGAGAATCATCACATACTGCCCTTTACGTTTCAGCATGCCGTACGAGTGCAGAAAATCGCTGATGTCGTAATGCTTTCCGCATACGTTCACCACATCCTTTTCGCACAGAATCGTATCTCCTTTCGGCACGAACGTACGCCCGTTTCTCGATACGGTCGCAAACAGTATACTGTATTTCTTATCGCGCGAAACCACTTCGGAAAGTTTCTTTCCGCATAAAGCGCAACCCGCCGGCAGCGTCATCTCCACGATTTCCGCCTTGCCTTCGCCGAACGAATACACCTGCTCCGCAGAAGGAAACCGCAGTATTCTTCCCACTTCTTCCGCCAGCGCCCGTTCCGGGTTCACCAGCCTGTCCACGCCGAGTTTTTCACGCATGAAATCTATCTGTTTGCTGTATGCGGGGTCGCGCACGCGCGCCACGGCATACTTTGCGCCCAAAGATTTGGCAATCATGCAACAAAGTACGTTCTGTTCATCGGAAGGCGTTACCGCCACAATCATTCCCGCCGTCGCCGCGCCCGCCTCTTTCAGATCTTCCGCAATACACCCGTTTCCGCAGATACCGTTCACGTCGTACGTTTCCACGGCGGAACGCACTTTGTCCTCGTTCGTATCCAGCACGGTAACGTCGCGTTCCTCGTCCGTAAGGCAGCGCAATATATTCCTTCCTACTTTTCCAAGCCCGACTATTATTATATTCATAGCGTTTCCGTTTCGCTTTTTGGGCGGCTCAATAAAAAGTCGCCAGTTGTTCCGCGGGCGGGTCGCATTTTTTAATTTCTTCCGCCGTCAGCACCGGACCTTTACCCTTGTAAACCGTATGTTTTTCGTATACGATTTTCGCGGTAACTTCCGCCCAGTCCCTCGTTTTCAGCGCAACGGGCGTTTTCAGCACGCAGGCAAGCCCGCTGTACTGAATATCCGCTTCGCAGCACGTCATGATGTGCCTGCCTATCACTATGCTGTTCGCGGGCAACCGCTTATCGCTCACGACAAGCCCTTTGAACCGCACGGTTTTGCCGATATACGCGTCCATATTCTCGGAAAGGTCGCGATAAAAAAGCGCGTAATCCCTGTCCGCTATCTCAATCACGGGCGCGTTCATATCGTACGGCATCGGATCCACCGTATCGTCGTATTCCGCCTTGCCGTTCGCATGCTCGTATACGATATCCGCCTGCCGCGTAACCGCCCGCACGATTTTATGCAGTTCGTCTCTCAACGTACCGTCGTCGTTATCGGGAAATCGGTTGAAAACCGCCATCTGCGTGTTTTTCAGTTTATCGAACGTCAATTGCCGCATGTTCGCGTTATAACTCACAAACGTAGACGAATCGAAAAACGCCATCACCTGCGTTAAAAACCACCCTTCGGGCATCGCTTCGAACAGCGTATCGATCGTCCACATGCCGTTATATTCCACCATCACGCGGTCGCTGTCCGATTCCAGCTGCCATTTCGTCAGATTATCAACCGTCATTTCCTCTTTGGAAACGATTTTCATCGTAACGTCTTTCACGGCAAACTTCGAAGGGACGTATTCTTCCTCGCCCTCTTCGGTAATCAGCAAAAGAGTCTTTTCTCCCGCATAAAACCGCTTGTCCTCAAGCGTTTCCTGAATAAATTTCGTTTTTCCGGATTCAAGAAAACCCATAAAAAGATATACGGGAGTTTCCTCTGGCAATTTCTTCATATTATCTCCGTATTTTTACAAATCGTTGCAACCGAGCGAAACTTTACGCTTTGAACAACTCTTTCAGCGCGTCCTCGTTCAGTTTGCAGCCGATAACGCACAGTCTGCCCGTCGCGCCGGCAGCCCCCGTACGCACGTCCGGTTCTCCGGGAACGTAATCGAAGTGCCACCAATGTTCTCCGCCGTCCACAATGCCTTTCGCACGCAGCACCGTACCGTATTTTTCCTCGTTCTGCAACGCCTGCAACGCGTTTTTAAGCTCTTCTCCGGTAAACTTATGCGCCGTTTCCAAGCCCCACGAAGTAAACACTTCGTCTGCATGGTGGTGATGGTGATGCTCATGCTCGTGGTCGTGGCAGCAACAATCGTCGTCATCGTCGTCGTGGTGATGGTGATGCTCGTGTTCGTGTCCGTGGCAACAACAATCGTCGTCGTGGTGGTGATGCTCGTGTTCGTGGTCGTGGCAGCAGCAATCGTCGTCATCATCGTCGTCGTGGTGGTGATGCTCGTGCTCGTGTTCGTGGTCGTGGCAGCAGCAATCGTCGTCATCATCGTCATCGTCGTGGTGATGATGCTCGTGTTCATATTCCTCGGCAAGTTTTTTCAGCTCGGCGTCAAGACTGTCTTTCTTTTCCATCGCGGCAAGAATCGTCTTTCCGTCCAGCTTGTCCCACTCCGCGGTAACGTAATTCGCGTCCGGGTTCACCGCCTTCAGCGCTTCGATACAGGCATGCAGCTTTTCCTCGGACATTCCCGTCGTATGCGAAAGCACCACGCAGGAAGCGTTTTTCACCTGATCGATGAAAAATTCGCCGAAGTTTTTCATATACATTTTGCACTTATTCGCGTCCACAACGGCGCAGAAAGCGTTCAGAACGCTGTTTTCCACGTTCGCCCTCTCCACCGCGCGAATCACGTCGCTCAGTTTTCCCACGCCCGAAGGTTCGATAATAATCCTATCGGGAGCATACTGCTCTTCCACCTGCTTCAGCGCTTTCGCGAAATCGCCCACCAGCGAGCAGCATATGCACCCCGAATTCATTTCGGTAATGTTCACGCCGGAATCCTTTAAAAACCCTCCGTCCACGCCGATTTCGCCGAATTCGTTTTCGATCAGCACCACTTTCTCGCCGGCATACGCCTCTTTAATCAGTTTTTTGATGAGCGTGGTTTTTCCCGCACCCAGAAACCCGGAATATACGTCAATTTTCGTCATAAATTATACCTCCGTCGCTTTTCACGGAAACGCCCGTAAAAAGCCGCAAATTCATTTTACCGTATTATATATACCGCTATTTTCCGCGATTGAAACGCCCGGAACCCCGTCGTCCCTGCAAACCGTGCCGCGCCGGAGCGGCGGACGTCTTAAAACGCCCAGTTGCCGTCTTTTAAAATCTCCACGCGCGTTCCGTCCTGCTTCAAACCCGTAATGCACATATCTTTCGAACCGATCATGAAATCCACGTGAATCATGCTGTCGTTGATACCGCGCTTCTTGCACTCTTCGTTCGTGTACTTCTCATACCCGCGCAGACACTCGTTGAACCCCATGCCCAGCGCCAGGTGGCAGCTCGCGTTCTCGTCGAACAACGTGTTATAGAACAACACGCCCGAATTATTGATCGGCGAATCGAACGGAATAATCGCGCATTCGCCCAGCATCGACGCGCCTTCGTCCATCGCCACCATCTTTTTCAGCTGTTCTTCGCCCTTTTCGGCTTTCACTTCCGCCACTTTCCCGTTTTCAAAACGCACCGAGAAATTTTCGATAAGTTCGCCCTGATACGAAAGCGGTTTCGTGGAATACACGATTCCTTCCGCCTTTCCGGCTTTCGGCGAAGTAAACACTTCCTCGCTCGGAATATTCGGGTTAAACACGCGCCCGCCCAGCGTTTTCTCGCTGCCCGCCGTAAAAATGCCGTCCTCGTTCAGCCACACTTTGAAATCGGTTCCGTTCGAACTCTTGTATTCCAGCGCCGCCAGTCCCAGCGAATTGAGGTATTCGCAACGTTTTTTCAAATCTTCGTTGTGCTCTTTCCACGCCGCAATCGGGTTCTTTCCGTCCGCGCGCGACGTGTATAAAATCACCTGCCACAGCTTTTCGATCGCGCGATTTTCGGGCAAATCGGGAAATACTTTCTTCGCCCACGCCGCGCCGGGCACCCCCGCGATGCACCACTGATGTCTGTTTTCCAACGCGTCGCGATACTTCTTCACCTGCGGGAACACCGCTTTTCTCGCTTCGCTCATCTTGTGCACGTCCACGCCTTTCATGCCGTCCGGGTCGTCGGAATCGAGGAACAGACGGCAAGCGTATTTTTCCGCTTTATATTCCCACTTCGCCTTGCCCCACGGCGTTAAATTCGAAAGCTTTTCCTGCGACATATAAATCGCGTTCAGCTTCTCCGTCGGCTGGTAGCTCCAGTCCACGAACACCTCACCGGCGCCCGCTTTGTAGCACTCTTCCACCACCATGGTAACGAATTCCGGCTGGTCCAAACCCGCCTGAACGAATACCGTCTGCCCTTTTTTCACGTTGATGCCCGTTTTCACAAGCAATTTCGCATATTTTTTAAGTTGAGCCTTTCTCATATTGCAATTCTCCTTTGCGTTTCTTTTTTATCGACGGCGCGTCTGCGCCGCTTGCTTACTTTTCCGTTGTTATTTCTCGTTTTTCCCGTTACACGATCAGATCGTAATTCACGGGCTTATAGAACAGTCGTTCGATTTCTTTTTCGTCCCGCGTTTCCGATAAAATCCACATCAGCTTGGTAATGATGCTTTCCCACGTCATATCGTAGCTTTCCAGCACCGAAAAGCGTTCCTTGAAATCCCTGCCGACGCGATAAATGCCCATATCGCTTCCCTCGCTCTGCACCTGCGTGGTTACCACAAGCGTCTTGCCCTTTCCGCGCCACTTTTCTATCACGTCGTACAAATCGTAGTACTCGCCTCCGGGAATCCCGCCCGTGCCGTACCCGGAAAGTACCACGGCGTCGTTGTTTTCAAAATAGGAATCCAGCACGGCGCCCGAAAACCCGGGCGTCAGGCAGCAAAGTCCCACTTTCCCGTCCAGCCGCTTGTAAAAATCGGGCGCGGCGGCGTTTTTCACGCTTTCGGGCGGTTCGATATACTGCAGTACTTTTCCCTCGCGCACCGTGGCGAGAACGGGGAAATCCACGCTGTCGAACGCGTTGAAACTCTTCGTTCTTATCTTCTTCGCCCGCGTTCCCGCAATCGCTTTTCCGTGAAACACAATCGTTACCTGCGCCGATTTCTCGCTCGCCGCATACGAAAACGCGTCCCGCAGATTGATTCTCGCGTCCGTGTCCTCTTTGTCTATCGGCTTCTGCGAACCCGTCAGCACAATCGGCTTTTTCGAATTCTGTATCAGATACGAAAGCGCCGCCGCGGTATACGCCATCGTGTCCGTACCGTGGCACACTACAAACCCGTCGTACGCCGCGTAATTTTCGCGTATCGCCTCCGCCAGAGTCAGCCAGTGCGCCGGCGTTACGTTCGTAGAATCGATATTGTACGGCTGAATATAGTCGGCTTCGCAGCATTTTCTTATTTCCGGCACGTACTCTATCAGTTCTTCCGCGCTCACCGTGGGCGACAATCCGTGCTTGCCCGTGGTGGAAGCAATCGTTCCGCCCGTCGCAATCAAAAGTATTTTTTTCATCGCCGCGCCTCCGTAACTTCTCTTCTCAATAAATCTCCGGCATGCAAAGGATATTCGCAGTGAAAAGAATAAACGCCCTGCACCCGCTTCGCGTCCGTCGTCGTTTCGCCGTCCGTTTCCGAAAACATTTCTCCCACGGTAATTTCTCTGCCGTGATATCGTCCCGGAGATAACACGTTCAGCTTGTCCCCGCTTTTAAAACGGTTTCGCATTTCAACGCGCACGACGCCGTTTTCAAAGGAGAGCACGTTTGCCGCGTAATCGTATTCGCCTTTCACCTGCCCCGCCGCGTACTCTTCCGTTTTCTCTCCGCCGTTTCCGTAAGCGTAAGCTTTCGTGAAATTACGATGCGCCGTCGCGCATAATTCTTTTTCGCAGAACGCCGTATCGGCGCCGTCCATGGCGCGGCGGTATGCGTTCACCACCGTCGCAAGGTAATACTCGCTTTTCATCCTCCCTTCTATTTTAAAGGAATTTACCCCGGCTTTTTCCAGCTCGTCCAGCGCGGAAAGCATGTTCAGGTCTTTCCCGTTTAAAATATAGGCGCCGCGCCCGTCCTCTTCGAGGGGCAGAAAACCCGTTTCGCCGTTTGTGGGATTCAGCGCGCGGATTTCGTATTTCCAGCGACACGCCTGCACGCACGCACCGCGGTTGGAAGAACGTCCGTCCAGATAATCGGATAACAGACATCTTCCGCTGTAAGAAATGCACATCGCGCCGTGAACGAACGCTTCAAGCTCCGTATCCGGGTTAAATTCGCGGATTTCCGCGATTTCTTTCAAAGATAATTCCCGCGCGAGAATCACGCGTTCCGCCCCCAGTTCTTCCGCATAAAATTTCACGGCGTACTTGTTCGTCGTATTCGCCTGCGTGGAAACGTGCAGCGCGAGCGACGGCGCAGCTTTTTTCAGTACGCTCATCGCGCCGATATCGCTCACGATCGCAGCGTCCGCCCCTATTTCCGCCAGATACGAAAAATAATCGGAAAGAAAGGCAAAATCATCGTTCCTTGCGAATATATTCGCCGTTACATACGCTTTTTTGCCCAGTGCATGCGCATAGTCCACGGCTTTTTTCAAATCTTCCGCGTCGAAATTATCCGAAAACGCCCGCAGCGAAAAGTTTTTTCCGCCCAGATACACGGCGTCGGCGCCGAAATAAAACGCCGTTTTCAGTTTTGAAAAATTCCCCGCAGGGGCTAACAATTCCGCTTTCATCGCCTCACACCCGTCAAAGTTTTACGCTCACAGCCACGCCGTCGCCGATTTTCAGAATACTCGTCGTCAGTTCGTCGTCCGAACAGATCGCGTTTAAATATTCCCGCAGTTTCTCAATCAGCATGTGCCGCTTGTGCGGCGGCTCGCCGTCCACCCAGCCGTACAAAAGCACGTCGTCCGAAAAAAGCACGCCTCCCGTTTTCAGCAACCGTTTCAGATCGGGCAGATATTTCAGATACTGCGCTTTCGGTCCGTCGAGAAAAATAAACCCGAACGTTCCGTTCATCTCCCTCGGCATCGAGGCAATAATGTCGCCCGCGTCGCCGAGATAGGCGTTCACCCGATTTTCCACGCCGAAAAAGCGGAAATTTTCTTTCGCCCGCAAGTAGGAATCTTCTTCCAGCTCTATCGTGGTAAGCCGCGCTTTCGGCAACGCAAGAAGCGCCGCCGAACCGGAAAGTCCCACCGCCGTGCCGATTTCAAGAATTTTTTCCGGCTTCGCCGCGCGCAGCGTTACAAGCAGATATTGCAGAGTTTCGTCGTCCGCCACGGGAATCCCCGCCGCTTTCGCCTCTTCGCGCTTTATTTTCAGCGCTTCGCAAATATCCAGCCGCTGCACGCTTTCCGAAAAACTTTTCTCCTGCATTTTCTCACCGCCGGAAATTACACTTCCACTATGGAAACAACGATAAACGGCGATTGTTTCGTCTTTTTGAACACGTAATTTTTCAAAGCTTTACGCACCGCCACGGAAAGTTCCTCTTTCGTGCCGTTTTCGTAATCGTAGGCGTCCGCCGCTTTTTTCACCACGTCGTACGCTTCCGCCATATCCATCTGTTCGCCGAACATAAACCCGTGCGAATCGATGACGGGTTCGCCCACAACGTAATTTCCCGTTACCGCCAGCGATACGAAGAAAACGCCTTCCGCCGCAAACTTCAAACGGTCTTTCATCACTTCGCTGGTGCCGTAATCTTCGAAACCTTCGCCGTCGATAAGGCGCGTTCCCGCCGTAACGTTTTCGCCCTGCACCAACGAACGGTCGGTCAGTTCGAAGCAGTTTCCTATATCCGCAATGCAGATATTTTTCGCCGGCATACCCATTTCCTGCGCCAGAAGAGCATGCTTTTTCAGGTGGCGATATTCGCCGTGAATGGGAATAAAAAATTTCGGCGAAAGCAACTGATGCAAAATTTTATGTTCTTCCTGACAGGCGTGCCCGGAAACGTGAATCTTTTCAAGACTTTCGTACACAACGTTCGCGCCCAGCCGATACAGGTTGTTGATCACGCGGTAAATCATCTTTTCGTTGCCGGGAATCGGCGAAGCCGAAATAATCACGGTATCGTTATCGCCTATCGTAACCTTATCGGAATCCCCCGAAGCCATTCTCGTCAAAGCGCTCATCGGTTCTCCCTGCGAACCCGTAGACAAAATTACGATTTCGCGGTCGAACAGATTCTTGTTTTTCGCAAGGTCCACAAGAATCCCTTCGGGGATTTTCAGCTCTCCGATTTTCACGGCGGCGTCCACCACTTTCAGCATGCTTCTGCCGGAAAGCGCCACTTTTCTGCCGTACTGCACCGCCCGGTCGATAATCTGCTGCAATCTGTGCACGTTGGAAGCGAACGTAGCCACAATCAGTCGTCTGTCGCGGTTTTCCGCAAAAAGATGGTCCAGCGTGGTTCCCACCACGGTTTCGCTCATCGTGTATCCCATACGTTCGATGTTCGTGGATTCTCCGAGGTATAACAGCACGCCTTCGCGCCCCAGCGCCGCGATTCTGTCCAGATCGATCGGCTTGCCGGAAACGGGCGTAAGGTCTATTTTAAAATCGCCGCTGTGATATATCAGCCCGTACGGCGTACGGATAGCCAGCGCCACCGCGCCGGAAATCGAATGGTTTACGTTTACGATTTCCACGGCGAACGAACCCATTTTCACCACGTCGCCCGGCTCCACAACGCGTTCCGGCACGTTCTGAATACGGTTTTCCTGCAGTTTGTTATCCGTAAGCATCAACGTAAGTTTTGTGCCGTAAATCGGCGTACCCGGATTCAGTTCTTTCATCAGATACGGCACACCGCCGATATGGTCCTCGTGTCCGTGCGTTAAAAACACGGCGCACACCTTATAAATGTTCTATACAGGATAGGTAATATCAGGCACCGCCAGATCGATGCCGGGCATGTCCTCGTTGTTCGGAAACGTAAGTCCCGCGTCCACCACGATGATGTCGTTCCCGTATTCGATCGCCGTCATGTTTTTGCCGATTTCGCCTACGCCGCCGAGAAAAATTATTTTCACGGGTTTTTTGTTTCTGCCCCCGCGCAAATTTTTTTCGGTAACCGCTTCGCCCTGTGCGCCGTACATTTTTTCGTACGCACGCTCCATCGCCCGTTCGTTCGCCTTTTCGCGGACGTAACGCGCGTCGGCGATAAACGTCTTTCCTGTTTTCGGCTGCGCCTGATTCAACGCCGATTCTTCGGCTTTCGGTGCGTTTTTCAACGTTTTCGGCGCCCGTTTCGCATTATCGTACACAGGCAGATAAGAAGCGTTCATCGACGTACCGTCCCCTCCCGCTTTTTTTGCGGTACGCACACCGCTGCGCGCCGTACGTTTCTGCGCCGTTCCGCTTTCCGTCGTATTTTTCGCCGCGGACGTTGTTGCGGCGCCTGCCTGACGTTTCGCCGTTCTGCGGAAAGGTTTCTGCTTGCCGCTTTCGGTATTTCCGTTCTGTAAATCCTGTACTTTGTTCTGATTTTCCTGTTTCATTATTCCTCTCAATAATTGAATTATCCGATGCTTTCCGGCGGGATCGGACCACCGCGTTATTTTCGGTTTTATATGCCTGAAAAAGGCTGTTTTATGTGTTTTTAAAGCGTTTTTATGCCGATTTTTGCGTGTTTTTAAGGCATTTTTTTGAAATTTTTGCCTGTTTTTACGTGTTTTAACCCTGTTTTTTCTCAAAAAAACATCCGTTTTTAAGCAGATTTAAGCCGTTTTTTTACATAAAACGGCTGTTTTTTTCCCCGTTTTTTATAGAAAGAGAGCCGAAAAAATTTTTTCAGCCCTCCCTCTCATTGTTCCTTTACGGTTCGTCCGCCGGAGCTTTTCCGACGGTTAATCTACCATCAATCGAAATCGAATACCGCGCGTTTGCCCATCGATTTTCTGAGCAAGCCCGTCAGTTCGAGCTGTCTGTCGCCGGCATAGCGATACGTCTTTTTATAATCGACTTCTTCGAAATCCTTTTTCTTCGCCACGCCATTTTGTTCCGCCAGCGTTTCCACAAGGCGCAACGCGCGTTTCGCGGCGAGGTCGCTCTTGATTTTCATCATGAACGGCGTCTGCGCGTAAGCTTTCTGGTCGCTCATATCTTTCTGGTTGTAAATCGTCTGTTTGAACGCGGGATCTTTCGGATCGAGCGCGAAATACACGCAAAGCGTTTTGCCGCGGATGTTCATCTTCGCAATCGTGGCTCTGCCGCAATTGAATCTGTCCGCATTCCAGCTGACGGTGGATTTGAATTTCTTGTACGAAAGCAGCGCGTTTTTAATCATGCCGTAACGATCTTTCACTTCGTCGTCGCTCTGCTTTAATTTTGCGGTGAAGCTTCTGTCGACGCGCATGACAAGATCTTCTTTCGGCTCTTCCGCGACTTCTTCGACAGGCTCCGGTTCGGTAACGGCAACTTCATCCGCCACGACGGGCGTTTCTTCCGCAATCAGGGGCAGCGTTGCGATTGTGTAATTGGCAGCGGTAAGTTTTTCCGCAACCGCGTCCGCAATCATCTGCGCGCCGCTGTCATCGAGAATCGTTTCGTAGGAAGGCGTGCCCATCTTTTCGGAAATCTCGCCCGCCAGCGCTTCGGTATCCACTTCGGGAGCTTTGGCTTCGGGAATATTCGCCACCACAGCCGCGGCTACGGTATCGGCGATGCTCTTTACCCCTTCGTCGTCCACCAGCACTTCGTACGTAGCGGGTTCCGGCGCGGGAATTCTTTCCGCAACGGAAGAAGCGAGGCGTTCGTAATCCAGCTGTTCGGGAGCGGGAATATCGATTTTCGCAGCCACGTCGTTTGCGATTTTTTCGTAATCGATGGCTTCCGTTTCGGGAATTTCCACTTTGGACGCCGCCGCGTAAGCAAGACGCTCGTAATCGATTTCTTCCGATTCCGGCAGTTTTGCCAGCACCGCGTCCGCCATTGCGTCGTAATCGGGCTCTTCCGATTCGGGAACGACGACGTTTGCCGCCGCGTTGTTTGCGATTTCGGTAATCTTTTCGTAATCCACGGGATCGTTCGCAGTATTGACGATTTCGGAAATCCTGTCGTAATCGACGGTTTCGTTCGCGTTGTTTGCGATTTCCGCGATTCTTTCGTAATCGAGCGATTCCGTTTCGGGGAGTCTGGCAATCACCGTATCGGCAAGCTTATCGTAATCGATCGCTTCGGGAACGGGCATCTTAGCCACCACCGCATCGGCAAGTTTGTCGTAATCGATTTCTTCGGGAACGGGCAGCTTTGCCGCAAGCGTTTCCGCCAGTTTTTCGTAATCGAGCTTTTCCGCTTCGGGAATCTGAATTTTCGCCGCTACGGCTTCCGCGATTTTTTCCAGCGTTTCATCGGTAAGCGCGTTGGCTTCCGCAATGCGGGTATAATCGACGCGTTCTACGGGAGGCAGCGATTCGATTACTTTTTCCGCCGTGCCGTATACGATGCGATCGTATTCCGCGGAACCTTTCGTTTCTTTTTCTTCGTTGGATTTTTCTTCCAGCAGCTCGGTAACCTTTTCGAGTACCTTATCGCTCACTTCGTCGACAATGCGGTTATAATCCACGTTTTCCGCCGTGGGAACGGCTGCGATCGTATCCAGAATTTCTTTGCTGTGCGCCGCCGTCTGCGCTTCCGTTTTTTCGGCGACGAGTTCCGCGATTTTATCGTAATCCGGTTCTTCGAAATTCAGCGTTTCCGCTACGCGTTCTTTCACCGTTTCGGCAACCTTATCGTAATCGGTTTCGTTGGCGAGAAGATTTTCGATTTTTTCATCAAGCGCGTCGAGCGTTTCCTCTATTTTCGCGGCGAATTCTTCGTTGAACGCGCCGGCGCTTTCTTTCAGTTCGTTCAGCGCGGAAGAGAGCGATTCGTAAATGCTCTGATTCTGCGAATAGAGATATTTGATTTCCATGACGGCGCGATCGGCGCATTCAGACGCGTTTTCGCCCGCAGTTTCCGCCTGTGCCGCTTCCTCCGCGGGAACGACGACGCTTTTCGCCTGATAGTTTGCGGCGGCCGACTGCAGCTTTTTCGCCGTTTCTTCGAGCTTTGCGGTCATACGGTCGCAGATTTCGGAAAGTTGCTTCTTCAACTCCGCGTATGTATCTTTGTTGCCCTGTTCGAACGACTGATACATAACGCCATTCTGCAAAGAAGAATACTTCATTTCGGTGAGTATGTCTTTCTTGACGGCTTTCAGATCGCCGGCGATCCCCCTGTACATATCCTCCAGCATCAACGCCGTTTCGTTACGTTGTGCCACCGACCAGTTCCGCGTTGCGTTTTGCCCTTGCCGAGCGTTCAAATCTGCCATAACACACCTCGTTTCAGTTATTCTGGAAACCGCTTTCAGCGCTTCCGGGGAAAAATCCCCTCCGTTCGTATTTAATTATAGCACAAAAGGCTCCGGAAGGTCAAGGATTTTAACAAATAAATCTCAATTTTTTAAGCGTTTTTTGTTTTTTTTCGCTGCTTTGACAGCTTTTTACATCCCTTTCTTTTCCCCGCCCGAAGGTTCGATTTCTTCTTTCGCGTACTTACGATAAGCAAGCGGCGGAGTCTGCTCTTTCAAAGACATGACGTACGCCTCGTATTCCTCTTCCGTCATCTTACGTACTTTTCCGTTTTTATGTTTCGGACGTCTGCTCATACCGCGCGCCTCCCCGGATAATTTTCAGAAAAAGTATAGCCGCTTTTGCCAGGAATTATTCGGCGGACAGTGAAAAAACAGCCGAAAAATTTTTGACGCTAAGCCAGCGCCTCTTCCGCCGCTTTCGCGTTGACGTCGTTCAGATTTTTCAATTCGAAGAATTTGCCCTTTTTCGCCATCAGTTCTTCGTACGTGCCTTCTTCGACGCATTCGCCTTTATCCATGACGATGATTCTGTCCGCCCCGCGGATGGTGGAAAGGCGATGCGCCACGATGAACGTAGTTCTGCCGGCGACGCAGGAAGAAATCGCTTTTTGTACGTGATATTCGGAAATATTGTCGAGCGCGCTGGTGGCTTCGTCGAAAATGAGAATCGCGGGATTGCGGATGAGCGCGCGGGCGATGGTTACGCGCTGTTTCTGCCCGCCGGAAAGCTTATCGCCGTGTTCGCCGACATCGGAATCGACGCCGTACGGCATGTTTTTCACGACCTCGGCGAGATCGGCGAGTTCCACCGCCTTGGAAAGTTGCTCTTCGGTGTAGCGGGAAAGCCCGTAGGTGATATTATCGCGTATCGAACCGGAAAACAAAATGCTGTTCTGCGGCACCACGGAGATATGATGACGGTATTCGGAAAGATTGCATTCGGAAAGCGGTTTTCCGTCGATGAGCACGCTGCCCGAAACGGGCGTTAAAAAGCCGATGACGAGATTCATGATTGTGGACTTTCCCGACCCGGAAGCGCCGACGACGGCGATACATTCCCCCGCTTTGACTTTCAGCGATAAATTTTTGATGATGTATTCTTCGCTGCCGGGATATTTATAACAGACGTTTTTAAATTCCACGTCGCCGGAAATCGACGGAACGGAACGTTTGCCGATGTTCATTTCCACGTCTTTCACGCTCATGATTCCGGAAACGGAAGAAAGCGCGTCGAACCCGGAACCGAGCGTGGGCAGAACGTTGACGAGCGTGGAAACGTAACCGCTGAGCGATACGAACATCGTCTGATACAGCACGATGTCGCCCACGGAAATTTTGCCGCGGACGGCAAGCACGGCGCAGAAAACCATGCAGGCGGCGGACAAAAACGTATTCAGACACCATGCCCACGAGCCGAAACGTGCGCCGGTTAAATCCACTTTCTTCCCCGCGTTCGCCACGCCTGAAATGGACGAATTCACCGCCGAAATTTCCGTTTGTTCCAGCCCGTGCGCCTTGGTAACGGTAAGCATTTCGAGCATGGTGGCAAGGCGGGAGCTCATCGATTCGGTATGTTCGCGGAGTTCGCGGTAACGCTTGCGGATTTTTTTGGAAAACAGCCGCGACAAAGCGACGTTGAACGGCACGACGCACAGGAAAAACAACGCCACGACGCCGTTTTTGGAAAGCGCGATGACGGTTGCGATAACCGCGCTGATGATATTTGGAATAATGGTGTTGACGAGGCAGGAAAAAAGTCCGTCGACCGCATCGGTGTCCTTTAAAAATTTCGCCTGAATTCTGCCCGTTTCCATATCTTTCGCATAGGTAACGGAAAGGCTTTGCAGCTTCCGCACCACGCTGCTTTTGATGCCCGCGCCCGTGCGCCGCAACATTTTGCTGGTTAAAACGGTGCGCAGCAGCGTTACCGGTTCGTTCTGCAGAATGGCGATCGTAATGATCAGCGCGTCGATTCCGACGGCTTTCAGCGCCTGTTGCGCCGTAATCGCTCCGCCGACCGCACGCGTAACCGCGTCGATGACGTCTGCCGTAACCAGCGGCATCAGCCACACGGGCGCCGTCTGGAAAATGTAAAGAAGGGAAGAAAAAAGCAACGGGCAAAAATTCATTTTAGCGATTTTGCCGAAAAATCCGTTCTTTTTCTTCCCTTTTTTAGTTGTGGTTTCAGCGAAAAGATAATCGTAATCCGGAACGACGTCGATACGTTCCTGCTTGCTTCGCGGCACGGAGCCGTTTTCAGAGCGATTCATACTTCTCCCGTTTTTTTCTGTTGTATTTTTCGCGTGCGCGCTTTATGTACCGTGTTTTTGCCGCTTTGCCGAACCGTTTTTTAAGCGGTTTTGCGGCGGTTTTGCGGCGGTTTATCCCGCGCCGGAAATGGATGAAAAAACGTTTTTGCAAGGGTAGTATAGCATAGTTTTGAATACATGTCAACGTTCCGACGAAAATTTTTTGACTATATATAGCCTTTTTATTTTCGTTTGCAAAAGACGGATTACAGCAGGATGCAGATGATTCCGCCCTTGCCTTCGTTGACGATTCTGCCTACGGCTCGGCGCATTTTTTTACGTACTTCCGCGGGCATCGCGTATGGTTTGCGCGCCATGTCTTCGGCGACGATATCTTTTAAAGATCTGCCGAAAATATTTGTATCCCAAACCTTTTTTTCGTCCTCTTCGTATTCGGAAAGACGGTCTTTTACAAACTCTTCGCCCTGTTTCTGCGAGCCGATGATAGGCGCGGCGTCGCCCGTAACGTCCACTTTCAGGACGTGATAACTGGGCGCCGTGGCGTGGAACGCAACCCCGTATCCGGAGCCTTTTTTCACGAGTTTCGGCCGGGACAGGAGCATATCTTCTTTTGCGGGCGGCACGGCGCCGTAGCCGCATTCGTCGGCTTCTTCCATCGCGGCTTTGATTTTATCGTAATTGCGCTTCGCTCCAGCGAGAGATTTCACGTAATCGAGAAGTTCGGCGTCGTCGGAAACGGATTCGCCGCACTCTTCGGAAATCACGCGGAAATACAGCTCCGCTTTCGCTTCGAGGCGCACTTCGGCGACGCCTTTGCCGAGATCCATGGAAACGCCGTCGGGGCAGGAAAAATCGTCCTCTTTCTGAAATAAGGTTTCGAGCGCGAAACAATCCTGCATTCTGGTGATTCTGGACGCCGCGGCGCGCAATTTTTCTTCGATACCGGAAACGACGGCATGTTCTTCGGGAAGGGTGCGCACCCATTCGGGCAGCCGTACATTGACGCGGACGACGGGAAATTCGAGCAGCGCTTTACGGAACAGCGCGCGGATGTCGTCCTCGTTCATTTCTTCGGCGTTGAGCGGGATGGCGGGCGCTCCGTATTTCTTTTCGAGCGACTGCGCGAGCTTTACCGCCGCGGGCGCATCCGGTTGTTTGCAGTTTACGACGATGACGAACGGCTTTTTCTGCTTTTTGATTTCTTTTACCGTGCGTTCTTCCGCTTTTTCGTAATTTTTGCGCGGAATTTCCGTTACGCTGCCGTCGGTGGTAACAAGCACGGCGACGGTGGAATGATCTTTAATCACTTTTTCGGTGCCGAGCTCCGCCGCGGCGGTAAATTCGAGCGCGTTTTTCGACCACGGCGTTTTGACAAGTCGCGGTTTGCCGTCCTCTTCGAAGCCGTTCGCCCCCTCTACGGCAAAGCCGACGCAATCCACGAGCCGGATTTTTGCCGTTACGCCCTCTTTCAGGGCGATTTCGGCGGGCTCGGCGGGAACGAATTTCGGTTCCGTGGTCATGACGGTTTTTCCCGCGCCGGACTGAGGCAATTCGTCCACCATGATTTTTTTGCTGCCCTCGGCGGCATACGGGATGACAAGGCGTTCCATAAGCCGCTTGATAAAAGTGGATTTGCCCGTGCGGACGGGACCGACCACCCCTACGTAAATACCGCCGCCGGCGCGGCTTGACATATCCTCGTATACGTTATATTCCTGCATATTGACAAAACCTCCCGTTTTCGCCGTCGCTTGCATTTTTTCGCAAATAAAATCCCGCAAAAGTAAGCGTTATGCTTTACTATATGCGGGATTAAATTCGTTTATGACGGTTTCGGGTTGTTGTGCTCGCTTTTTAAAGATTCGGCGCGTTACGATAAATCGCCGATTTCGGAAAAACCTTCTTTCTGCGACTGATCTTCCACCTTCAGAAAATCTTCGTCGTGTTCGAACGAACGAGGTTCGTTATATTCGCCGCCGAGCGCTTCGACGGCGTATTTGAGTTCGCGGAATTCGTTGAAGCCGATTTCGCGGTTTTCGATGCGCTTTAAAAGTACGGGTAAGGCGCGTTCGTCGCCGTAAGAAGCGAGATAAGACGCGCGCATGGGAATTTTGGATTCGTCATCGGAAAAAGCCGCGAGCAGGACGTTGAAAATTTCATCGTTGCCGATAGTTACGCGGGATAAAATTTCAAGCATGTATTCCGCGCGCTTTTCAAGCGACTCTTTTTCGGCGCCCGAAGCGTTTTCCGCCTGCTTTTTATAGCGGGCATACGAAGCCATCGCGCGGTCTTTCACCTGATCGGCGGCGGATTTCAGGCACTCGGCGACTTCGTTTTCCACGTCCTCGCTTTTTTCGCCGCTTTCGAGGACGGAAAAATATTTATCGAACGCGAGAGAATCGTCGCCGATGAAATGAACCGCGTACAGCGCCGTTTCTTCGTCGTCGGAATCGAGCAGAGAAAGAATCTGCCAGGTAGGACGGCGTTTTTCCGTTTCGGCGCAGAGAAATTCCGGCACCGGAACACCGCCGCGGAGATGGGCGCAAAGCGTGGAAATCAGCTCGTCGTCGGTCATCCGCGCGTAGTATTGCCGAGGCGTGCAGCCGTATTTCGGCAAATATGTATCGCCGAATTTTTGATACAGTTTCGGAATGGCGTCCTCCCACTCTTTTTCGGTGCGTTTTCCGCCGTTTTGCTTCATATATCCGGTAAGTTTTTTATCGAACAAACCGTCGAAATCTACCAGTTCCATTTTTTATCTCCTCCGTTATTTCCTGTTGAACTTTTCCGCGACCGACGTTATGCGTTATCGGGATTTTTATCTGCTTTTTTCCGCCCAGAGCGGCTGCCCGCAAGGACGGGACGACGAAGCGCGGAGCGTTCGGGATAATCGGGCGCGGCGGCGTTTAAAATGTTTTCCGTATCCGATTTTTCCGCGCCGAAAAACGCACAGACGTCGTTGATGTCGCCGCCGGCTTCGCGGAGATCGCTGCGCAGATAAATCGCCGCGGAAAGCGCGTTTTCCGAACTTGCCTCTTCCAGTTTATCCGCCTTTTGCAAAGCTCGGTAGACGGATTCGGCGGCGCGGGCGATACGGCGCTGATACCGATCGCCGATGACGCCGAATTTCGAAGAAACTTCGGCATAGGCGGAAAGAAAAAGTTTATGCTTCTTTCTGCCGAACGAAACCCGCGGAATACGAACTTCCTTATAAATGTTACAGAACACCGCGCCGAAACGATCTTCGCGGTTTGCCGCGAACAACAAGCGGAACGCACGGAGTTTCACGGCGGCTTCCACCTCGCAATCGAGTAACATGCCGCGCAGAAATTCTTCGCATTTTTCGCTGCCTTTTCCTCTGCCGATTACCGCACATTCTGCGGCGAGCGCCTGCAGACAGCGTTCCGTGCCGTCCATTTCGTCGAACGTCCACGCGAGAATTCCGGACGACAAAAGCCGTTCGTCTTCCGCCGCGCTTTGCGCGGATTTTTTGCTTAAAAACGTTTTAAGTTCAGCCGTGCGAGCCGTCTTTTGCGATTCCGGCACGCGATAAAAATACGTAAACGGCGGACATTCGTATTCGCCCGGATAAATTTTATGCAGGCGAAGCGCCCCCAGATAGTATTTTGCCACTTCCGCTTCCGGGTACAGATCGGTTAGTTTGCCGAGCGCGGCTTCCGCAAGCGCGTAATTGCCGCTTTCCCCCGCCGCAGCCGCTTTGAAATACAACAGATTGCCGTCGTAAGGAAATTCTTTTTCCAGCTGTGAAAAAAGCTCGAGCGCTTTATCGTGCATGCCGTTTTCGCAAGCCACCGTGGCGATTTTATATTTTTCTTCCGCCGTAGTGCCCTGCAGCGAGCAAAGCCGATCCGCGATTTCGCGGCTTTCGCTTTTCCTGTCCTCTTCGGAATACAGCGCGGAAAGCGTGGCGAGCGCCTGCACGTCGTTTGCGTTTTCCTTTAACAGCGCGAGGCAGGTTTCTTCTGCGCCCTCGGCGTCGCCCTTTAAAAGCATTGCCACGGCGAGAAGTTCCTGCGCGGCGGAATATTCGCCGCAGCCTTTCGGAATTTCCGAAAGCAATCCTATGGCGCCTTCCGGATCGCCCGCTCTGAGCGCCGCGCCGCTTTTTGCAAGTTCTTCGCGGAAATCGGCGAGCGCGGGAGGATAGACGAAACGGAAGCCGTTGCGGCGATCGGAAGCGAACGCTTCGGCAATCTGCAATTTATCTTCGCCCGTAAGCGTTGCATCGGTATCGACAAGGCGTTCGTAATAATACGCCGACTGCGCTTCGTTGCCGAGATTGAGATAATTGACGGCAAGCCCCTCGTAGGCGTCGGGAAGATCGTCGGGATCGCAGCAATCGGCATAGCGGAACCAGCAGTTCAAAGCCGAAGTGTACAGCCCCATATTTTCGTACGAATCGGCAAGGCGCGCCAAAGCGTCGGCGTCGGAGCCGAACAGTTCGATTTCGCGGTGCGTAAAGCGAAGCGCGGAAAGGTAATCGCCCTCTCCGTAACTTTTATCCGCCTGCGATATCAAAATCCGCCTTCCTTAATTGATTTTTCGTACTTTACCCGACATTAACGCCCGTTTCCTTTCCGATATTTATTCTATATATTTACACGCGGCAAGCCGTTTTTAAACGCCGCTTTTTATTTGCCGAGCCGTGAAAGAAGATCCGCCAGATCCGTTCTTGTAAACGCGTAATCTTTATTGCAGTATCTGCAATGAATTTTTACGGCGCCCTGTTCTTGCAGAATACTTTCCAGCTCGTCCTTTCCGAGCGTGCTTAACACGCCTTTCAGATATTCCGCCGAACAGTTGCAGCGGTAACGGAGATCGCGTTCTTCTTCGCAGGAAATTTCGCCGAAAACGCTTGTTGCCGATTCCGCCGCGCTTTTTCCGCAGCGGTATTCGTTCAATACCGCGGCAAGCTTATCTTTTGCGGAAACCTCCCAGTTTTTTCCGCAGCCGGGAAGCGCCTGCAACGCCGCGAGAAAATAATCGCACCCACCGCCGAGATAAAAGGCAAAGCGCGTGGGAAGCTGTTCGCTGACCGTAAAATATTCTTCGAAATTCGCCGCGAAAAATTCTTCGGCATTCCCTGTTTCGTTGTTGCAAAGAGCGCAGGCGCCGACGAACGGACGGGAATAGCCGTCGTCCCGCACTACCTGTAAAAATCCGCCCGTGCCGTAAAACGAATCTGCCGTGCCCGCAGCCGCCTCGCGGCAATCCATACACGCGCGGACGGACAACGCAGCGTTGACGGAAGCCGTAAGATTTTCAAGCGTTCCGTCCGTTTTCAGTACGACGGAAACCTCGCCGCGTTTATCTTTCAGAAGTCCGCCGAGAAACGCCGTGCCGAGAAGCGCGCCGCCGAAAATCTTCGCCTGTTCGCCCGCGAAACCCTGCAATTTAATTCCGTCGGAACACATTACCCCGCCGTTTATCAGCGTGAGCGAAACGCCGCCGTTATATACGAGACACCTGAAAAGTCCGCTTGTTTTCTTTTCGGTCATACGTTACCTCTTCTTTTTTGCAAGAAAGCAAAGACGGTCGGTTTCTTCGGCGTTTTCGCCGAAAATTCCGCCGACGGAGACGATTCCGAACCCCGCGGATAACAGCGCGTTTTCGATTTCATCGCGCGTATACACGTACTGCGTGTGCAGCTCGTCGAATCTGTCGAACGCGCCGTCTTTGCGGCGCACGAAAAGGGTTACGTCCAGCGTGGCGACGGAATCTTCCACCTTGCCGAAAGATAGATACGTAACGTTTTCGCGATCGTCCGCGCTGACTTTGCCGTTGATTTTCGTTAAAAATTTGCGTTCCGAACTGATATCGAACACGTAAACGCCGCCCTTATTCAAAGCGCGCGCCACGTTTTTAAACGCCGCGACGAGCTTGTTTTTGGGAACGTAATTGATTACGTCGTTGGAAGAAAGCGCGAAATCGTATTTTTCAAGCGTTTTCAGTCCGGTAACGTCGCCCTGAAAATAGCGGGCGCGCAACCCCTCTTCGCGTGTTTTTTCTTCCGCGACGGAAAGCATGGCGGGAGAAATATCGACGCCCGACATCACGCAGCCTTTTTTAAGAAACGCGCGCGTGAAAACGCCGCTGCCGCAGCCGATATCCAACCCGCGCAGCCCCGCGATGTTATTTTCTTCCGTATGCAGCGCGCCGCACAACAACATAACGAAATACTGCGACCAGTTTTCATAGTCGCAGTCGTCGCAAAGTTCTTCGTATAAAGGCGCCAGGCGCTGATACGCGTTTTCCCGATTCATGACGCGCGTTCTCCGGTGTTCATAGATTACTGACCGAGCAGTTTCGGCGGTTTTCTCTTTTTCTTTTTGCCGTTTTTATCCACTTCGTCCTGCAAAGCTTTTTCGCGTTCTTCGAACTGTTTGTTGTATTCCACGTATTTCAGATCGTTTTTATGTTCTTCCGCATAGGTTGCCGTATCTTCCGCGATGTTCTTCTTGCTTTCGCGAAGGCGCTGCAAATCGGCGCGCGTGAAAGACGACGGAAGTTCGTAAACCTGCAACGAATCGTCGATGGGTTTGATCGGGCGGGCGACGAGATCGCTCTTGCCCGCGGCGAGAAGCTGGCGCTTGTATTCAATGCTTGCGGCGCTTTCGCCGACGTTATACGCCGTGGAAGAACCGTCCTCTTTATTATAGATGCCTCTGCCCACTTTGGCGCCCTGAATTTTGGGGTTGATGAATTTATCGAACGCCCACTGCGCGTAATCGAGCCACACGAGAAGCAGGTACGCGAACGCGAACAGGAGCACCATAAATACGGCGATGACAACGAAAAGGTTGCCGGGGATTAAAAACAGCACAAACGGCAGAAGCGCGAGAACGGCGAAGAAAATCGTCTGCGGGAACGTGCCGACGGTGAGCAGAAACGAATTGCGCAGCATCTGGAGAAATTTCTGCTTGTAGTTTACGCCGAGCGCGAGCATCCACAGCGACATCAACGCCGCCAGCGCGACGGTTACATACGAAATCGCTTTGGAAACGTTCAGCCACACGCGCCTGAACCCGGCAAGCGAAGTATTTGCGACCAGCGTTAAATCCGCCATGTTGATCATCGTGGTGCAAAGCGTTAAAATCACGAGGAAGAAAAGCGCGGTTTGCAGGGCGTTTTTATAATTGAGTTTTACGCCGCGCCAGAAATCGTTCGCGACGAAAATCCCCTCCGTCCAGACCATGTTTCTTACGACGTACATGCCGCCGGAAATGCCTACGGCGGCAATTAACGTTGCAACCGCCGTTGCCGCGTACGTATAGAGATCGGAACGCATTTTCAGCGTTTCGGAAAGCCCGGATACATCGGGATATGCCGGATACCCCACGCCGAGCGACGCGCCGAAGGGATAGGAAATACCGTTGGCGCTGTTTAACATCAGCCGCATGACGACGATGGCGATGACGGGCAGCATAAACAGCAAAATCAGAAGATTTACCTTTACGATTTTGCCGAAATTGCCTTTGAAAATATCCCAGAACAACTGCCAGCGGTTGGTGGGAAGTGTGCTGCGGGCGTATTCCTCGCTTTTTTCTTTGCCTTCGAGGAGCCGCGTGATTAAACCTTTTTTCTGTTCTGCCATAGTTACTCCGCTTGTTACCGACGGCGGGCACGGATTCTTCCGCGCCTTTGCGTCGATATATATTTTACTATAAAATTGTGATTATTTCAAGGAAAAACGCAAATAAAAACGAACAAAATTCGAAATTGGATAAATTTTTTGCGTTTTTTTTCGCCTTTCATGGGAAATTCGTTCGTGCGGGAAAATATTGCGGCATACAATAGAATAATCACGGGAGGAAAATCACAGGTGAAAAAATTCAGAGCGGGAATTATCGGCGCGACGGGAACCGTAGGACGACGGCTTGCTTTTTTGCTGGAAAATCATCCGTTTTTTGAAGTTACCGCGCTGGCGGCTTCGGTAAAATCGGCGGGGAAAACTTACGAAACGGCGCTGGAAGAAAAACGCTCCGGCGGTTATGACGCGGAGTTTTGTCGGGGCGGCGGAAACGCAACCGGCGGCGAAGCATGCGGTTTTTTCGCAAAAATTCCGGGCGACGAACCGTGCCCGCGTTCGTTTGCAAAAACGACGGTATTCGACGCGGAGGCGGATTTTAAAAAAATCGCGGCGGAAACGGACGTTGTATTCTGCGCCGTGAACGCCGGCAAAGAAACGACGAAACTGCTTGAAGAAAGGTATGCGCGGGCGGAAATCCCCGTCATTTCGAATAATTCCGCGAATCGTTTTACCCCGGACGTGCCGATGATTATCCCCGAAGTCAACCCTATGCAGCTGGACGTCATCCCGTTTCAGAAAAGGCGCCTCGGAACAAAGCGCGGATTTATCGCAACGAAATCGAATTGTTCGGTGCAGACGTTTGCGCCGCTTTTGGAGCCGTTGCGGAAATACGGGCTGCGGGCGGCGGCGGTGTGCACTTATCAAGCCGTTTCGGGCGCGGGAAAAACGCTTGATACGATGCCGGAGATTTACGACAACGTTATCCCCTATATTGCGGGCGAAGAAGAAAAGAGCGAAATCGAGCCGCTGAAAATCTGGGGAAATATTTCGGACGGAAAAATCGTGCCTGCGGCGGCGCCCTGCATTACGGCGCAATGCGTGCGCGTGCCCGTATCCGACGGACATACCGCCGCGGTGTTTATTTCGTTTGAGAATGAAAGCCGCAAACCCGCCGCCGAAGATATTATAAGAGAATGGGAGAATTTTCGCGGAGAACCGCAACGACTGCATTTGCCCTCCGCGCCCGAACGACCGATACGATATTTTTACGAAGCCGACCGACCGCAGCCGAGGCGGGACAGGATGACGGGAAACGGCATGAGCGTTTGCGCGGGGCGACTGAGAAAAGACAACGTATTCGACTATAAATTCATTTCGCTGGCGCATAATTCCTTGCGGGGCGCCGCCGGAGGCAGCGTGCTGCTTGCCGAATTGCTTGCGGCGAAAGGCTATCTGGACCGATAAAAGCTTTGCTTGATTTCACGCCATGTTCTATGGGCGCGCGGGAGGTAGATTTGAAAAATTTTTTTAAGGGCGCGGCGACGGCGTTGGTTACTCCGTTTGACGGGCGGGAAGTGAATTACGCCGTATTGGAAAAACTGATTGCGCGGCAGATAAAGGCGGGCATCGGCGCTCTGGCGGTGCTTGGAACGACGGGCGAAGCCGCGACGGTTACTAAAAAAGAACGCAGAGAAATTTTCGCCTTCTGCGTGCGGATAAGAAACAAATACGACGAAACGCGGCGCACGAAACTGATTTGCGGCTGCGGAGCGTACGATACGCGGGAAGCCGTGAAAAATACGGAAATTGCCGCGAAACTCGGCGCGGACGGCGTTCTGTGCATTACCCCCTACTGCAATAAATGCACGCAGCGCGGCTTGTACGAATATTACCGCGAAATCTGCCGGGCGACGGCTCTGCCCGTTATCGCCTACAACGTTCCCTCGCGGACGGGCGTGAATATTCTGCCCGAAACCATGGAAGCGATTGCGGAACTGAAAAACATTGCGGGAATAAAAGACGCGGGCGGAAATATGGCGCAGACATTGGAAACGCTGCGGAGAATCCGCCGGCAATGCGATTTGTATTCCGGTGCGGACGAATTGAATCTGCCCGTTCTGCTATGCGGCGGCGCGGGCGTAATTTCCGTTACGGCAAACGCGGCGCCAAGCATCGTACGGGCGCTTTGCGAAGCCGTAACCGCGGGAGATATCGCGCGCGCGATACAAATAAATGAATTGTTGGCTCCGCTGAATTCGGCGCTGTTTTGCGAAGTGAATCCGATTCCCGTGAAGGCGGCGATGAATTTGCTCTGATTTTTCTGCGGGAAACC